>SXGU01241031.1_pt1 | contig 18303 bp, 17 predicted proteins | sample 3174531 | NCBI WGS metagenome assembly SXGU01 (sample SAMN11356863, study PRJNA531348) | freshwater metagenome | isolation source: freshwater sample F1-140 | place: China: Fuxian Lake, Yuxi | collected 2017-12-25 | reverse complement strand
GACCCGCTCACCGTCGGCGGCGGCGTGTCGATCGAGTAGACGTTCTCGCGCGGCTGCGTGCGGTCGAACGCGTACGTCGAGGCGGCCTTCCACTGCTCGGCCCACTTCGCCTCGAGTCCCTCCAGGGCAGGCTTGGCCGGTACGACGACCGGGCGCGATGCGTCCGGCGTGTCCGGGGCCTGATCTGCAAGAACTTCGGTCATGCGGTCAAGCCTAGGGCGGCGTGGCGCCGTGCCGGAAAACGGTCCGGAGTATCACGGGCACCGTTAGCCTGCTCTTGTACCAGCTGAGGACGTGCTGAGAATGGGGGGAGCCGTGGTGTCCACACCTGCCTCGAGCACGCTGCCGACCCCCTCGGCCGTCCCCCGGACGGGCTGTGACCTCCAGCCGGTCGACGTCGTGCGGGACGCGGTCCGGCACTTCGGGGCGCGCTACCTCGACCGGGTCTACACACCGGCCGAGCAGGCGTCGTACGCCGCCGGTGGGCCGGCCTCGCTCGCGGCCCGGTTCGCGGCCAAGGAGGCGGTCCTCAAGCTGATCGGGACCGCGGACGGCGTCGACCTGCGCAGCGTGGAGATCAGGACGCCCGCGGTCGGCGGTGGACGGCCGGAGGTGCACCTCACCGGCCGCGCCGCCGAGCTCGCCGAGGAAGCCGGCGTGGACGCCGCGGGCATCGACGTCAGCCTGAGCCACACCGCCGACCTCGCCATGGCGGTCGCGATCGGGCTCCAGCGCCCCACCACCCAAACCACGAACGAGACCGCCACCATGAACGAGACAGGCACCGCATGACCGTCAAGGACCAGATCCGCGCCATCCTGGGGCAGCACGCCAAGCTCTCCACCGACATCTCCGCGGTGGGCGACGGTGACGACCTCTACGCGGCCGGGATGACCTCCCATGCCTCGGTGACGGTGATGCTGGCGTGCGAGGACGAGTGGGACATCGAGTTCCCCCAGCAGATGCTGAAGAAGAGCACCTTCGCCTCGGTGGACGCGATCGCCGCGGCCCTGGCCGAGCTCGACATCACCGACGGCGTCGGCTCCGGGGTGTCGTCGTGAAGCTGGCTGACGAGCACGAGGGCGTCGCGGAGGTCGTCGCGGTCGCGCGCCGGATCGGCCGTGACGTCGCCGCCGTCCATGCCGCCGACGTGGACGCCCACGCCCGGTTCCCCAAGGAGACCGTCGACGCGTTCCGCGCCGAGGGACTGCTCGGCGCGCTGGTCCCCGTGGAGCTCGGTGGCCTCGGCCACGACCTGCGCCAGGCCGCCGCGGTCGTCCGCGAGGTCGCCCGGCACTGCGCGTCCTCGGCGATGATCCTGGCGATGCACCACATCAAGGTCGCCTCGGTGGTGCGGCACATGACCTCCCGGACGGTGGAGGACTTCATGCGCCGGGTCGCCACCGAGCAGCTGCTGCTGGCCTCGGCCACCACCGAGATCGGCATCGGCGGCAACACCCGCAACTCCTCCTGCTGGGTCGAGCGGGAGGGTGAGGGAGCCGACCAGCGGTTCCGCCTGACCAAGCAGGCGCCGGTCATCTCCTACGGGCAGTACGCCGACGCGATCATCGTGACGGCCCGGCGCGACGCCGACAGCGCCCCCAGCGAGCAGGTCATGGTGATCTGCGAGGCGAAGGACGTGACCCTGACGCCGATCTCCGGCTGGGACACCCTGGGCTTCCGGGGCACCTGCTCACTCGGGTTCACCCTCGAGGCGACCGGACCGGCCGACCTGGTGATGGACCACCCCTTCGGCGACATCTCGACCGAGACGATGCTGCCCACCTCGCACCTGCTGTGGTCCTCGTTGTGGCTGGGCCTGGCCGAGGAGGCCTCGTGGCGGGCCCAGCGCTTCATCCAGAAGGCCGCCCGCAAGGACCTCAACCAGACCCCGCCAGGCGCTCCTCGCCTGGCCGCGCTGATGGTGACCAGGCAGCAGCTCGCGTCGTCGGTCGACGCGCTGATGAGCCGCTACCTCGACATCATGGACGACGCCGAGGAAACCAGCTCGATCGACTTCATGGTCGCCATCAACACGCTCAAGGTGTCCGCGTCCACGTTGGTCGTCGACATCATCAACCAGGCGATGCTGATCGTCGGGATCCAGGGCTACCGGGAGGACACCGAGTACTCGCTGGGCCGGCTGCTGCGCGACGCGCACGGTGCGGCGGTGATGGTCAACAACGACCGGATCGCCGGCAACACCGCTCAGCTCGCCCTCATGCAGCGCGAGAGCTGAGTCCACGACCGTGCCCGCGCCGTACGCCACCCCCGAGGACCTGCGGACCGTCCTGCTCGACGCGGGGCTGCTCGTGCAGACCCGCACCGACGGGCTCTACCACCGCTCGGGCGACTTCGAGGGGGTCCTGCAGGGAGTGGAGCGGTACGCCGCCGAGCAGCGCACCGACGCGACGGCGCCGCGGCGCTGGTTCCCGCCGATCATGGCCCGCGAGGACTTCCTGCGCACCGACTACCTGCGCTCCTTCCCGGACCTCGTCGGGTCCGTCGACGTGTTCACCGGGGGCGACCAGGAGCACAAGCAGCTGCTCGCCGAGCTGGAGGAGGGCCGGGACTGGACGCTCGCGCTGGACCCGGCCGAGGTGGTGCTGAGCTCGTCGATCTGCCACAGCCTCTACGGCACCCTGCCCACCGGGATCCCGGACGACGGGCTGCTGCACGAGTGCTGCGGGTTCGCGTTCCGGCACGAGCCGAGCCTCGACCCGGCCCGGATGCAGTCGTTCCGGATGTACGAGTTCGTGCTCGTCGGGACGCCGGCGCAGGCCGTGGCGCACCGCGACCTGTGGCTGCAGCGAGGCCTGGACTCGCTCGCGGCGCTCGGCCTGCCGGTGCGCAGCGACGCCGCCAACGACCCGTTCTTCGGGCGGGTCGGCCGGATGCTGGCCGCCAACCAGCTGCACGCCGAGCTGAAGTACGAGGTCCTGATCGACCTCACCGAGGCCAAGCCGACGGCGATCGCCTCCGCCAACTACCACGAGGACCACTTCGGCCTGCCGTTCGGCCTGACCACCCCGGACGGCGAGGTCGCGCACAGCGCCTGCTTCGGCTACGGCCTGGAGCGGATCACGCTGGCCCTGTTCGCCACGCACGGCACCGACGTGACGGGCTGGCCCGGCGAGGTCCGGTCCCTCCTGGGATGTTGAGCAGACTGACGTGCTGAGCAGGCAGGTGTGGTTCGGCCCGGACGAGCGACCGCTCTACGGCTGGGTCGCCATGCCGGCCGACGGGCTGGTCCGCGGCGGTGTCGTCCTCTGCCCGCCGATGGGGGAGGAGGGGCGCTCGGCGCACCGGACCTTCCGGCGGCTCGCCGAGGCGCTCGCCGGCCGTGGCCTGGTCGCCCTGCGCTTCGACTACGACGGCACCGGCGACTCCGCGGGACTCCAGGACGACCCGGACCGGGTGGCCTCCTGGCTGGCCAGCGTCGAGGCGGCCCGGCAGTACCTCCTCGACCTCGGCGCGCCCCACGTCTCGGCGGTCGGCATGCGCCTGGGCGCGACCCTGGCGGCCTGCCAGGCCGCCGCGTCGTCGCCGTTCCGCTCACTGGCGCTGTGGGACCCGTGCCTGAGCGGACGCACGTTCCTGCGCGAGGGCGAGGCGCTCTTCCTGCTCGGCGAGGACGACGGGCGGGCGCACGACGACGGGCTGCGGCACACGCCGGGCTTCCAGTACGACGCCGCGACCGCGTCGGCACTGCGCGGCGTCGACCTGGCGAAGCTCCCGGAGGACCGGCCGCTGGCCGACCGGGTGCTCCTGCTCACCCGCACCGACCGGCCCGCGCCCGAGGGCATCGAGCGGCGGGTCCGGCTCGAGCCCGGGGACCTCACCTTCGGGCCGGCCACCGCGCAGGACCAGCTCCTCGACCGGACGCCGAGCGACTGCTACGTCCCCGAGGAGGCGCTGGCCTCGGTCGTGGGGTGGCTCGTGGCCGGCACCGACGAGGCCCGGGTCCCCGTCAAGACACCCGAGGAGTCCGGCGTACGCGTGGCGTCGGCCGGCCCCGGCTCGCGGCCGGTCCTCGAGCGGCCGACCCGGATCGGGTCGTTCGGGCTCTACGGCATCGTCGACGAGCCGGTGACCCCGACCGACGCGCCCTGGGTGGTGCTGGTCAACGTGGCCGCCGAGCACCACATCGGCCCGGGCCGGCGCTGGGTGGAGTTCGCCCGGCGCTGGGCCGGCGACGGCTACCGGGTGGTGCGGATCGACCAGAGCGGCATCGGCGACAGCCCGTCCCACCCCGGCCAGGTGGAGGACGAGCCGTTCGCGCCCGAGTGGATCGACGACATGCGGGAGGTCGTCCGTGAGCTGGCGGCCGACGGGTCGACGGTGGTCATCGCCGGGCTCTGCTCGGGGTCCTACTCGGCGTTCGAGGTGGCGCTGTGGGAGCGCGTCGAGGCGGTCTTCGCGGTCAACCCGCGGCTCACGCTCTACCCCGCGGCGAAGGGCACCCACGTCTACACACCGATCCGGCGGGCCGGCATCGTCCCGGCGGCACCGATCGCGGCGCTGGCCCGGCGGCACCGGATCCTGGCCGGCGGCCTGTGGCGCATCTACCGCCAGGTGGCGGTCTGGCACGGCCCGTTCCGGGTGCTGCGCAGCGTCGTGAGACGCGGGACCGCCGTGCACGTGAGCGCGTGCCGCGACGACGCCCAGCACTTCACCGAGGTCCTCTTCTGGCGCCCGTTCCTGGCCCGGCTGCGGCGGAACCCGCGGTTCCGCTTCGACCAGGACGAGGTCTTCGACCACTCGCTGCTCAGCCGGGCCGGCCAGCTGGCCACCTTCGACCGGGCGTCGGACTTCCTGGCGACCTACGTGCCGCTGGTCGACCGGCCAGGCACCGACGGCGTCGACGGGCGGGCCGCGTCGTGATCAGCCTGTTCGGGCTCGACCCCGCGACGTACCGGCAGCACCCGCTGCACGACGGCGAGCGGACCTACCAGGAGACCAACTGCTTCGCCGACTGCGTCATCGAGCTGGTCGCGGCGGCGGGGCACGAGCCGGAGGCGATGCTGGCGGGCACCGCCGCGGTCGACTTCGAGGTCGACCAGTGGACGTTCTTCAAGCCGGCCCCCGAGGACCTGGTCACCCTCTACGGCCTCGACCTGCACGAGATGCAGCCCTACCGCTCCATCCCCGAGCAGACCGCCGCCCGGCTCGCGCTCGGGCAGACGACGATGCCCGAGGTCGACTCCTACTGGCTCCCGGACGTCGCGGCGACCGACTACCGCACCAACCACGTGAAGAGCTCCATCGTCATCGAGGGGATCGACCCCGACGCCCGGGTGCTGCGCTACTTCCACAACGCGGGCTACTTCGAGCTGTCCGGGGAGGACTACGACGGGCTGTTCGCAGAGCCCGCGCTGCCGCCGTACGTCGAGCTGGTGCGCTTCGGGGTGGCGCCCGCGCTCTCCGGCGACGCGCTCCGTGATGCTGCGCGCGTCCTTCTCGCCGACTCCCTTGGCCGCCGGCCCGCGGACAACCCGTTCGACCGGTTCCTGGCGGCGCTCGAGGCGGACCTGCCGCGGCTGCTGGACGGGGACGAGGCCGATTACCACGCGTACGCGTTCCACAACCCGCGGATGGCCGGCGCCTCGTTCGAGCTGCTCGCGAGCCACGTGCGGTGGCTCCTCGGCGAGGAGGGCGAGCAGGCGGCGGCCGCCCTCGACGACGTGGTCGGTGGCACCAAGATGCTGCTGTTCCGGCTGGCCCGGCGCCGCGCGTTCGACGTCGCCGGGGTCGTCGGCCCGATGGCCGAGGGCTACGCGACCGCGATGGCCGAGCTCGACCGTCTGGTTTCCTGACCACGTGCGCGAGGTCCTGGAGTTCGAGCGGATCACCCCGGAGCCGGGTCCGGACGCCGACTCGGTGCGTCACGAATGGGTGGCCCAGGTCGAGGTCGACGAACCGGGGGGCGCGACCCTCGAGATCGGGGGCATCGCGACGGTCTGGGACGTCCTGGTCAATGGCGACGTCGTCGCCTCCGGGCGCTCGATGTTCGAACCCCGCACGGTGGACGTGTCCGGTGCCGTGCGGTCCGGCGGCAACGAGGTGCGGGTCGTCGTGCACCCGCTGACCGACCTGCTCGACGAGCTGCCCCGCAAGCCCCGGGCGCGCTGGCGGACCATGCTCGTCGACGAGCCGCGGCTGCGCTGGGTGCGGACCCAGGTCCTCGGCCGCGCGCCCGGGTTCGCACCCGGCCCGCCCGTGGTCGGGCCGTACCGGCCGATGGTGCTGGCCACCGAGCCGGCGCCGGTGGCCGATCGCGTGGGCACCTGGTGGCCGCACACCCACGGCACGCGGGAGGCGACGGGGCACCGCACCGTCGAGAACCGGTCGGAGGACTCGCTCGACCTCCGGGTCAACGGCGAGCGGGTGTTCGTCCGCGGCGTCGTGTGGACGCCGGGCGACCTCGCGGCGCTCGACACCGCCGTGGAGCTGGGCTTCAACCTGGTCCGGGTCAGCGGCGTCTCGGCCTACGAGAGCGACGAGTTCTACCGGCGCTGCGACGAGCTCGGGCTGATGGTGTGGCAGGACCTGATGTTCGCCACGTTCGACTACCCGCTGTCCGACGAGTCGTTCCGGAGCACGGTCGAGGCCGAGGTCCGGGACCAGCTGGCCCGGCTCAGTGACCACCCGTGCGTCGTGGTCGTCTGCGGTAGCGCCGAGCACGAGCAGCAGGCGGCGATGTTCGGGGTCAGCCCCTCGACCGGGTACGCCGGCGAGCTGGCGGCGTTCCTGAAACCGCTGTTCGACGACTCCGGCGTCGACGCCGTGTGGGTGGACAGCTCGCCGAGCGGCGGCGACCCGGTGGTCCGCGTCGACACCGGGATCGCGCAGTACTTCGGGGTCGGGGCGTACCTCCGCGACCTGCCGGACGCCCGGCACAGCGGCGTGCGGTTCGCCGCCGAGTGCCTGGCCTTCGCCAACCTTCCCGACCCGCTCGTCGCCGGGGGCGTGCCGCGGGACAACGGTGCCGACTGGGACTTCGCCGACGTCCGCGAGCACTACGCCCTGGCCCGCTACGGCCCGGACGCGACCGAGACCGAGCGGCAGCGGGTCACGGGCGAGGTGATGGCCGACGTCTTCGGCGAGTGGCGTCGGCCGGCCTCACCGTGCGGCGGCGGCATCGTGCTGTGGCTGCGGGACCTCGAGCCGGGTTCCGGCTGGGGCCTCCTCGACCACACCGGCTCGCCCAAGCCGGCGGCGCACGCCCTCGCGCCCGTCCTGCAGCCGACCGCGGTCTGGCTCGTCGACGAGGGGCTCAACGGGCTCGACGTCCACGTCGCCCACGACCGCGGTGAGCCGGCCGACCTGACCCTCGCCGTGGAGCTGCTCCGCGAGGACGGCTCGGTCATCGAGTCCGCCGAGCGGGCCTGGACGATGGAGCCGCACGGGCACCGGCGCTGGACGGTCGACGCCCTGCTCGGCCGGTTCGCGGACTCGTCGTACGCCTACCGCTTCGGTCCGCCCCCGCACGCCGCGGTCCGGGCGAGCCTCACCGGCGACAGCATCGAGCGCGAGTCGACCTGGCACGTCCCCGGCCCGCCGACTCGGCGTTACTGACGCGCAGTAGCGCCGACTCGCGGGCGGGCTGGGGGTGGGTTGGGTGCCGAGTCGGCGTTACTGACGCGCAGTAGCGCCGAGTCGGCGGCCAGCGGAATCCGGGTGCGCCCGACGCCCTCGGCACGATGGAATGCCGCATGACCTACCGACTGTCGTTCACCGAGGACCCCGCCGAGTTCCTGGCCGTCGCCGGGGAGCACCTCGCCGCCGAGCCGGTGCTCAACACGGTGCTGGCCACCGTCGCCACCCGGGCCGCCGCCGAGGACGCCTCCGGGACGCCCCGGCCGGACCACCCGCGGTGGTGGGTGAGCGTGCTGGACGCCGACGAGCGGGTGGTGGGCGTGGCCATGCGGACGGCGCCGTTCCAGCCCTACCCGCTCTACGTGCTGCCGATGCCCGACGAGGCCGCGCGGCTCCTGGCGGCCGCGCTGGTCGACCGTGGCGAGGACGTCCCCGCCTCCAACGGTGCGCTGCCGGCCGCGCGCGTGGTCGCCGACGAGGCCGCCCGGCGCGCCGGCGGCACGGCGGAGGTCACCGAGCACATGCGGCTCTTCGAGCTCGAGGAGGTCGTGGAGCCTCCGGTCCCGCCAGGGCGGCTGCGGGTCGCGACCGGGGACGACGCCGGGCTGTGCCTCGAGTGGTACCAGGCGTTCGAGGCGGCCGCCTCCGAGCAGGCGGGCCGGCCGCACCGGGTGGGCTTCGGCGAGCACTTCGACGAGGCGTTCATCGAGGGCCGGATCGCGGAGCAGCGGATCCACCTGTGGGAGACCCCCGGCGGCGACGTCGTCCACCTGACCGGGGCCAACGTGCCGGCGTACGGCGTGGTGCGGGTCGGGCCCGTCTACACCCCCAAGGAGCACCGCGGCCTCGGCTACGCCAGCGCGGCCGTGGCCGAGGTGTCGCGGCAGGTCCTCGCGACCGGCAACCGGCCGTGCCTGTTCACCGACCAGGCCAACCCGACGTCCAACCGGATCTACCAGGCCATCGGCTACGAGGCCGTGGTCGACATGGCCAACCACGTGATCCGGTGACCCGTCAGGGTGCGGTCACCAGACCAGGACCGGCTTGACCACCTTGCCCGACGCCGAGTCCTCGATCGCCTGGTTGATCTGGTCGAACGGGTAGGGCGTGACCAGCCGGTCGAGGTCGAGCTCGTCGGCCATCGCGAGCATCCGCGGGATGAACTCCAGCGGGTCGGCGTCGCCCTCCAGCGAGCTCCGGACGACCTTGCCGTTCTGGAGCAGGTCGACCGCGTCGATCGGGTACTCGTCGGCACCCAGGCCGATGGCGATCAGCATGCCGCGCACCGCCAACGACTGCTGGGCCGACTTCACGACCGCGGGGACGGCGGTGGTGTCGATGCCGTACGTCGCCCCGCCGCCGGTCAGCTCCTTGACCTTGTCGACCACCGAGACGTCGCCGAGCGCGGTCGGGTCGATGGTCAGCGCTCCGTAGGACTCGGCGAGCTCGCGCCGGCTGGCGAGCGGGTCGACGGCGACCATCGTGGCGCCGGTGGTCCGGCCCGCGGCGAGCGCGGCCAGGCCGACCGACCCGACGCCGAAGACGACGACGCTCTGGTCCGCGCTCGGGTTCGCGACGTTGAGCATCGTCCCGACGCCGGTCTGGAAGCCGCAGCCGTAGGGGCCGAGCCGCGCCAGGTCCAGCGCCTTGTCGACGACGACGCAGTTGTCGGCGTAGGCGATCGCGTGCTGGGAGAAGCTGGACTGGCCGAAGAACGAGCCGAACACGGCCTGGCCGTCGCGGGTGTAGGTCGTCGAGCCGTCCATCCGCATGCCCATGTAGTTGATGAACAGGCCCTGCTCGCAGTGGCCGTAGTAGCCGGCCGCGCACTGCGCGCAGGTGCGGCACGACCGGAGCGACAGCACCACGTGGTCGCCGACCTCGATGCCGGTCACGTTCGCGCCGACCTCCTCGACGACGCCGGCCCCCTCGTGGCCGAAGACGTTGGGGAACATCTCCGCCGGGAGCATGTTGCGGACGGTGAGGTCGGAGTGGCACAGGCCGGTGGCGACGATGCGGACCAGCACCTCGTCCTCGCGCGGCCCCTCCAGGTCGACCTCGGCGAGGGTGAACGGCTGGCCGGGGGACTCGACGAGGGCGACGGTGGTCTTCATGGCGGACAACCTAGCCACAGACCTAGAACGTGTTCTAGTAGCAACCTCCCTAGACTCGACGGCGAGATGACCGAGGACACGGACCACGACCAGAGCCCACGGCTCGCGGAGACCTTCGCCGAGGTCGAGGACGCGCTGCTGTCCCGGTGGCCGGAGACCAAGCTCGAGCCGTCGCTCGACCGGATCCGCGCCTTCACCGCCCTGCTGGGCGACCCCCAGACCGGCTACCCGGTCATCCACCTCACCGGTACCAACGGCAAGACGTCGACCTCGCGGATGGTCGACACCCTGCTGCGGGCCCTGGACCTGCGCACCGGGCGGTTCACCAGCCCGCACGTCGAGCGGATGACCGAGCGCATCTCGGTCGACGGGGAGCCCCTCTCCGACGAGGAGTTCGTCGCGGCGTTCAACGACGTGGCGCCCTACACCCATCTCGTCGACGCCGACGAGGAGCACCCGCTGTCGTTCTTCGAGACGGTCGTCGGGATGGCCTACGCGAAGTTCGCGGAGGCGCCGGTCGACGTCGCGGTCGTCGAGGTCGGCATGGGCGGCTCGTGGGACGCGACCAACGTGGCCGACGCGGCGGTCGCGGTCGTGCTGCCGGTGGCGGTCGACCACGCCAAGTACCTCGGTGGAACACCCGCGGAGATCGCGGTCGAGAAGGCGGGCATCATCAAGGAGGGCTCGGTCGTGGTGCTGGCCGAGCAGGCGCCGGACGTCGCCGAGGTGGTGCTCGCCCGCGCGGCCGAGGTCGGCGCGACCGTCGTCCGGGAGGGCACGGACTTCGGCGTGGCCACCCGCAGTCCCGCGGTCGGCGGCCAGGTCGTCTCGATCCAGGGCCTGCGGGCGCGCTACGACGAGGTCTTCCTGCCGTTGTACGGCGCGCACCAGGCGCAGAACGCCGCGGTGGCCCTGGCCGCGGTCGAGGCGTTCCTCAGCGGCGGTGAGGTCCTCCACGAGGACGTGGTCCGCGCGGCGTTCGCGGAGGTGACCTCGCCGGCCCGGCTCGAGATCATCCGCCGCAGCCCCACGGTCGTGCTCGACGCCGCGCACAACCCGGCGGGCGCCGAGGCGACGGCGGCGGCGCTCGACGACTCGTTCGTGTTCTCCCCGCTGATCGGCGTCATCGGGGTGATGGCGGACAAGGACGCCGAGGGGCTGCTCGCCGCGTTCGAGCCGCACCTGGCGCACGTCGTGTGCACGCAGAACAGCACCGACCGGGCGATGCCGGCGGAGACCCTCGCGGTGACTGCTCGTGAGGTCTTCGGCGACCACCGGGTGACCGTGGAGCCGAGGCTGGCCGATGCGATCGACCAGGCCGCAGCCCTGGCCGAGGCGGGCGAGGCCGTGGGTGAGTCCATCGGGTCGGGGGCGGTGCTCGTCACCGGTTCGGTCGTCACCGCCGGCGAGGCGCGGACCATGCTGGGTGCCACGGGCAGGCGAGCATGACCGACCCGTCCCCGGGCAGCGCGCCCCCACCGGTCCAGGAACGCTCGCCCCGGAGGGGGATGTGTGCCGCGGTGCTCAGCCTGGAGGCGATCACCCTCGGGCTCACCACCCCGGTGATGATCACCGTCGCCGACGTCGGCACCGGCACGGCGCTGGCGGTCGGCCTCGGCCTGGCCGTGGCCTGCTTCCTGGTGGCCGGGATGCTGCGCGGTGAGTGGGCGTACGCCCTCGGGTGGCTCCTGCAGCTCGGCGCGATCGGGCTCGGGCTGGTCGTGCCGCTGATGTTCTTCCTCGGCTCGGTGTTCGCCCTGCTCTGGGGCACCGCCTACTTCCTCGGCCGCAAGATCGAGCGCGAGCGCGCGGCGGCGTACGCCGCCAGGCGAGGAGCCGACGGGTGACCGAGCTGTCGCCGACCCCGCGCACCACGCTGACCCGGGAGAAGGAACGGGGGGTCTCCGACCGCGCCGAGCTGATGGCCCTGCTGCGGGAGGGACTCATCGCCCATCTCGGCGTCACCGTCGGTGACGGTGCCGACGCCCACCCGGTCGTCCTGCCCGTGGCGTACGCCGTCGACCCCGACGGCCCGGACCGGGACGGCACGCTCTACGTCCACGGGTCGGTCGCGGCGGGCTGGCTGCGACGCACGCCCGGCGCCAGCGTCTGCGTGACGGTCACCGCGCTCGACGGGCTGGTGCTCGCCCGCTCGGCGTTCAACCACTCCATGAACTACCGCTGCGGCGTCGTGATCGGCCCGGTCCGGCTGGTCGACGACCCCGAGGAGAAGGCGCACGCCCTGGACCTGATCGTCGAGCACGTCGTCCCGGGCCGCGCGGCAGCGCTCCGGCCCAACACCCGCAAGGAGCTCGCCGCCACCGCCGTGCTCGCCGTGCCGCTGCACGAGGCCTCCCTCAAGACCCGCGCCGGGGGCCCGGAGGACGACCAGCCGGACATCGACGCCGGCTACTGGGCCGGGCACCTGCCGCTGCGCGTGGTCGCGTCACCGGTCGTCCCGGACCCCGCCGCACCCGGGCCGGTGCCCGAGCACGTCCAGCGCCGGGCCGCCGACTTCGCCTGAGGACACCCCTCAGTAGGGTCCCGCTCATGGAGCGCACCCTTGTCCTGCTCAAGCCCGACGCCGTCCGCCGCGGCCTGGTGGGGGAGATCCTCGGCCGGTTCGAGGCGAAGGGCCTCACCATCGTCGCGATGGAGCACCGCACCATCAGCGCGTCGGTCGCCGACAGCCACTACGCCGAGCACGTCGACAAGGACTTCTACCCCCCGCTGCGGGACTTCGTGACCTCCGGTCCGCTCGTCTCGGTCGTCCTCGAGGGCGACTCCGCGGTCGAGGTCGTCCGGGCGCTCAACGGCGCCACCGACGGCCGCAAGGCCGCGCCCGGGACCATCCGTGGCGACCTCTCGCTGTCCAACCGCGAGAACCTCGTGCACGGCTCGGACTCAGCCGAGTCGGCCGCCCGCGAGATCGGTCTCTGGTTCCCCGAGCTCTGACGGGCACGACGCGGGTGGCCCGCGCATAGGTCCCGCGTCACGACGGGCACAGACCTTGGTCCCTGTCGCCTCGTCTCCCCGGGCCCGAGGGTGGGGCTGTGTCCTCCATCCTCATGACCGGGTTCCCCGGGTTCCTCGGCTCCGCCCTCCTGCCCCGCCTGCTGGCCCGCGGGGCCGGCGTGCACGCCTGGTGCCTCGTCCAGCCCCAGCACCGCAGGCTGGCCGAGCAGCGGATCGCCGAGCTGGCGGAGGAGCATCCGCACGTCCGTGACCGGGTGCAGGTACTGACTGGGGACCTCACCGAGCGGGGCCTCGGCCTGGACGCCGCGGCGAGGCGCAAGGTCCACGCCGTGTCGGAGGTCTGGCACCTCGCCGCCGTCTACGACCTCGCGGTCGGCGAGGACGTGGCCCGGCGGGTCAACGTCGAGGGCACCGACCGGGTCCTGGAGCTCTGCCGCGGGCTCCCGGGGCTGCGGCGGCTGCACTACGTGAGCACCTGCTACGTCAGCGGGCGGTACGCCGGGGAGTTCGGCGAGGACGGCCTGGACGAGGGCCAGGAGCTCCGCAACCACTACGAGGAGACCAAGTTCGAGGCCGAGCTCGCGGTGCGCAAGGCGATGGCCGACGGCCTGCCCGTGACCATCTACCGCCCCGGCATCGTGGTGGGGGACTCGTCGACGGGGGAGACCCAGAAGTACGACGGCCCGTACTTCCTCGCCCAGTTCCTCCGCCGCCAGCCGCGGCTGGCCCTGGTCCCCGCGCTCGGGGACGTCGACCGGGTGCGGGTGTGCCTCGTGCCCCGGGACTTCGTGGTCGACGCGATGGACCGGCTCTCCGCGATGGACGCCTCGCTCGGGCGGACCTACGCGCTCACCGACCCCCACCCGCCGACCGTCCGCGAGCTCGTCGACGCGTTCGCCTCCCGGCTCGGCCGCCGGGTGCTGTGGGTGCGGCTGCCGGTCGGGGTCACCCGGACGCTCGTGGGTGGCGTGCCCGGGATGGAGCGGCTCCTCGGCCTGCCCGCCGAGGCGCTGGAGTACTTCGCCTCCCCGACGACGTACGCCACCACCCACACCGACGAGGACCTCGCGGGGACCGGGATCGCCTGCCCGCCGTTCGCGTCGTACGCCGACCGGCTGCTCGACTACATGCTCGACCATCCCGAGGTCGGCTCGGCGGCGATGACATGACCGCCCGCCGACCGTCCGCCGACACCCTCGTCGTCGTCGACGTCTCGCCGGCCGACCCCGCCCACGACCACGACGCGCGGGTCCGCTTCCTCGAGCAGGACGTGCGGCTGGTCCGGGTGGGCACGGCGGGCGACCTCGACGCGATCGAGGGTGAGGTGCGGCGGTGGGCGCCGAGGGCGCACGCCCTGTCGGTCACGGGCCTGGCCGCGGATGTGGACCTCCACCGGCTGGCCGCGATCGCCGACGGTGTCCCGCTGACCGACGGCCGGGCCCTCGCGCCCGTGCTGCAGGAGTGGGCGGTCCGGCACGTGCAGACCGAGATGCCGGGTCTGTTCAACAACGCCCGCACGGTCGTCATCGGCGCGCACCACCGCGGCACCACGAGGATCCTCAAGGAGTTCACCGGCAACGTCGAGTTCGCCGACCCCCTGCTGCGCCTCGACCTGCCCGCGCTCGCCGAGCACGCCCTCGCGTGGCCGTTCGCGCTGGTCCCGCCCGGTCTGCGCTCCGCGCTGGCCGCGCCGGCGGAGGCGCTCAGCACCGCGCTGACCCGCCGGGCCGCGCGGGAGAGCGACGTGGTCGTGGCGACCTACGACGAGCTCGGCGGGTTCGGCCTCGAGGACCTCGCGGGCAAGACGCTCATCAGCTCCTCGGTCACCGACGACCAGCTCGCCGAGCTGGCCTCGCGCGGGGTCGACCTGGTCATCGACTCCACGCCGCAGCCCTTCGAGGGCACGGTCTCGGCGGCGATGCTGGAGGCGATGATGCTGGCCACCGTCGGTGGTGGTGCGCTCACCGACGACGACCTGCTCGACATCGTCGTCTCGGCCGAGCTGGAGCCCCGGCTGCTGCAGCCGAACGGGCCCCGGCGCAAGAGCCGCTTCGCCTTCGTGATCCACCCGCTGTCGCAGGAGTTCTTCTCCAAGGTGGAGCCCCTCGGCACGATCGCCGGAGTCACCCCCGGCCCGGTGATGGGACTCGTCGAGAAGGCGGTCGCCTACGCGCCGCCGTTCGTCTACAGCCACGTCACCGGGATCAGGTCGCCCACCGGCGCGGAGGCGGAGGGCTGGCTGATCACCGTCGGCGGGACACCGAAGGAGCTGATGGCGCACTCGCCCGAGTTCACCTACGCCCGGCTGCTGTCGGCGGCCGAGACGGCGCGCAAGCTGGGGGCCCAGGTGATGGGACTCGGCGCCTTCACCAAGGTCGTCGGCGACGCCGGGGTGACCGTGGCCAAGCAGGCGCCGCTGCCGATCACCACCGGCAACAGCTACAGCGCGTCCGGCGCCCTGTGGGCCGCCCACGAGGCCTCGGAGCGGCTGGGGCTGATGCAGGTCGACGAGGACGGCCGGATGCACGGTGCCGCCATGGTGGTCGGCGCCACCGGGGCGATCGGTTCGGTCTGCGCCCGGCTGCTGGCGCTGGCCAGCGACGAGCTGTGGCTGATCTCGCCCGAGACCGCCAAGCTGCTCGCGCTCAAGCACGACATCGAGCGGACCACGCCGCGGGCCACCGTGCACGTCGCGGCGACCCCGGACCGGCACCTGCCGCACATGGACCTGATCGTGACGGCGACCTCGGGGGCCGGCAAGCGGGTGCTCGACATCACCGCGGTCAAGCCCGGGTGCGTGATCACCGACGTCGCCAGGCCGCTCGACCTCTCGCCCGCCGACGTGGCGCTGCGTCCCGACGTGCTGGTCATCGAGTCGGGCGAGATCGAGCTCCCCGGCGACGTGCGCATGAAGAGCATCGGGCTGCCGCCGGGCGTCGCGTACGCCTGCCTGGCCGAGACGGTCGTGCTGGCGCTGGAGGGGCGCTACGAGACCTTCACGGTCGGCCGGGACATCGAGTGGGAGAAGGTCAAGGAGATCTACCGGCTCGGCCTCAAGCACGGCATGCGGCTCGCCGCGATCTCCGGCGTCGGCGGGGTCTTCACCGACGAGGACTTCGCCCGGGTCCGCGAGCTGGCGCTGCGCGAGCGCGCGAGCCTCAGTCACATGAGTCACACCAGTCACGGCGTGCCTCCGGCGTAGGACGGACTTCTGTTCCTAGCCTGACCGTGCCGGGCGTGGCCGACGCGCCACCCCGGCGCCAGAGCACACCCGCCCTCAGCACCCTTCCCCGGCAGAGGACAGACAGATGGTGACAGCGCCGCCACGCAGCCTGGTCGGCCGTGACATGGCCGTCGACCTCGGCACGGCCAACACGCTGGTCTACGTCCGGGGCCGCGGGGTCTTGGTGGACGAGCCGAGCGTCGTCGCGATCAACGAGACGACCGGCGAGCTGGTCGCCGTGGGGCACGACGCCAAGCGGATGGTCGGCCGGACACCGGAGGAGATCTCGGTCGTGCGCCCCCTCCAGGACGGCGTGATCGCCGACTTCGAGGCGACAGAGCAGATGCTGCGCCACTTCATCGCGCTGGTGCACCGGCGCCGCTACTTCGCCAAGCCGCGGATGGTGATCTGCGTGCCGAGCGGGATCACCGCGGTGGAGCAGCGGGCGGTCAAGGAGGCCGGCTACCAGGCCGGCGCGCGCCGGGTCTACATCATCGAGGAGCCGATGGCGGCCGCGATCGGCGCCGGGCTGCCGGTGCACCGGGCCACCGGCAACATGGTCGTCGACATCGGAGGGGGTACGACGGAGGTCGCGGTCATCTCGCTCGGCGGCATCGTGACGTCGATGAGCGTCCGCACCGCCGGCGACGAGCTGGACCGGGCGATCACCACCTGGATGAAGAAGGAGCACGCGCTGCTCCTCGGCGAGGCCACCGCGGAGGAGGTCAAGGTCACCCTCGGCTCGGCGTTCCCCGGCGCCGCCGACGGCGAGGCCGAGATCCGCGGCCGTGACCTGGTCTCCGGGCTGCCGCGGACCGTCCAGGTCAGCTCCTCCGAGGTGCGCAAGGCCATCGAGGAGCCGCTGCACGCGATCATCGACGCGGTCCGGGTGACCCTGGACCAGACGCCGCCCGAGCTCTCCGGGGACATCATGGACCGCGGCATCGTGCTCACCGGGGGTGGCGCCCTGCTCCGCGGGCTCGACGAGCGGCTGCGCCACGAGACCGGCATGCCCGTGCACGTCGCCGAGGACCCGCTCACCTCCGTCGCCCTCGGGGCCGGACGGTGCGTGGAGGACTTCGAGGCGCTCCAGCAGGTCTTCGTCGCGGAGCGGCGGAGGATCGCGTGACGGACCTGATGCCGCGCGAGCGGCTCAACCGCCGCGGCAGCCTCGAGCCCCGCGCGCCCGGGACCCCCCGGCGCTCGCGGGCCGTCAGCCTGGTGCTGGCCTGCCTGGTGCTGATGACCCTCGACCTGGTCGGAGGCGAGTCGTCTCCCGTCGACGCCGCGCGCCGGCTCGTCGGTGAGGCGTACGCGCCGGTCGAGGCCGGCGTCGACGCCGTGCTCGGTCCGGTCCTCGCGGTGTCGGGCTGGTTCCGGACCCAGGACTCGCTCACCGAGGACGTCGCCCGCCTCGAGGCCGAGAACGACCGGCTGCGGGGCGACCTGGCCACGGTCGACTACGAACGCAACCGGCTCGAGGAGTACGACGGGCTCACGGCGGCCGCGGAGCAGATCGGCTACGCCCTGGTCCCCGCCCGGGTCATCGGCATCGGCCCGGCCCAGACCTTCTCGCGCACCGTGACCATCGACGCCGGCACCGACGCCGGCCTCCGCCCGGACCTGACGGTGGTCAGCGCCGCCGGCCTGGTCGGGCGGGTCATCCGGGTCACCAGCTCCTCCGCGACGGTCCTGCTCGTCATCGACGCCGACTCCACGGTGGGCGGCCGGGTGGGCAGCAGCATGAAGATCGGCTTCCTGCACGGCCGCGGCGACCTGGGCGACTTCGGCAGGACCGGCCGGCTCGACCTCGAGCTGGTCGACCAGACCACGGTCCCCGCGCGAGGGGACGCCGTCGTGACCTGGGGGAGCGAGGACGGCGCGCCCTACGTCTCCGGCGTGCCGGTCGGGACGGTCCGCTCCGTCTACTCGAGCGTGCGGGACAGCACCCAGCGCGCCGTGATCGCGCCGTACGTCGACTTCGGTGCGCTCGACCTGGTCGGGGTCGTCGTCCCCTCGGGGACCGCGAGCGACCGGGCCGTGGTCGAGCCGGACGGGACGCTCAGGTGAGCCAGACGACCTCGGGCCTGACCCCGGGGATCACCACGCCCCGGGCCGCCGCGGCGGTCTGGGTCCTGCTGATGGCGGTGGTCCTGCAGGTGTCGGTGCTGCCGCACCTGGCGTTCCGCGGAGTGGTGGCCGACGTCGTCCTGCTCGTCGTGGTCGCGGTCGGGCTGCGGCACGGCTCGGAGCCGGCGATGGTCCTCGGCTTCGCCGGCGGTCTGCTGCTCGACCTCGTCCCGCCCGCCGACCACGTGGCCGGCCGCTGGGCCCTCGCCCTGCTGGTCGCGGGCTACGTCGCGGGCCGGGTGTCCGGCCGGGCCGGCCGGG
>SXGU01152683.1_pt1 | contig 18315 bp, 19 predicted proteins | sample 3174531 | NCBI WGS metagenome assembly SXGU01 (sample SAMN11356863, study PRJNA531348) | freshwater metagenome | isolation source: freshwater sample F1-140 | place: China: Fuxian Lake, Yuxi | collected 2017-12-25 | reverse complement strand
GATAATTCATTTGATGAACCCTCCGCTCGTCAGCTTCGAATGGGAAGAGGGGCATGTCAAAGGGCATCATTCATTCTGACGATTTCGAACTGCGCTACTCGATCGAGGGCAAAGGTCCCGTGGTCCTCGTCGTCGGAAGCGCCGTCTACTATCCACGTACGTTCTCTGCGTCGCTCAGAAGGTCCTTCAAATTCGTTTTCGTCGATCACCGCGGATTCGCGCGTTGCTCGCGGGTGCCGACCCGCGAAGATTTTCGATTCGAAAAAATCCTCGAGGATATTGAACTCGTACGAAAAAAGCTCCAGCTCGGGCGGGTCATCATCATGGGTCATTCGGGCCACGGGTACATGGCGCTCGAGTACGCGAAGCGCTTTCCCGAAAGTGTTTCTCGCGTGGTCATCATCGCGACCGGTGCCAGTCATAATGCTGCCGATGCCCAACTCGGGGAACGCCACTGGCAGGAAGCCGTGTGCCCGGAGCGTAAAGCGAAACTCGCGCAAGATCTCGAAAAACTCAACGAGGAGATCGCGGCTCGACCCGAGTCTCGCTTCATTACCTTTTGCATCCGGCTCGGCGCAAAGAGCTGGTTTGATCACAACTTCGATGCGGCCCCGCTTTGGGCGGGAGTCGAGGTCAACATGACCGGCATGGACTATCTCTGGGGTGAGGTGTTTCGCGATCTCGACGTGGGGCTCGGACTCAACGAACTTCAAGCTCCCGTTCTCTTGATCATGGGTCGCTTTGATTACCTCGTCGCGCCTGCGGCGTCGTGGGACAGATGGAGGTCGAGTTTCAGATCCCTGACGGTACGAATTTTCGATCGCAGCGCCCACACACCCCAACTCGAAGAGGGCGAAAACTTCGACTCTGAGCTCATCGATTGGCTGGGAAAAGATCCAGTTTGAGTCACCTGGTCTAATCGCGCGCCCCAAAAAAGCCGAAGGGCGGGAGTAGATGCGAAGGAGCGCCTAATGAAGACCATGGCTGGCATGATTGCCGCGATCTTTTTCTTCGCGGCCTCGGTCTCGTTTGCACAATCAAAAGGCCCTAAAATTCCCCTCAGTGGGAAGGGGATGACCGGATCGGCAGGCGTTGGCTTCGTCGATTTTCTCACCGTGACTCCCGTTGGCCAATTTAAGATGGACCGCGGAATCTACGCGGCCGCCTCCATTGAGAGACCGTTCAATTTCGCGAACCTGCATCTCGTACTCACGATTTCGCACATGTCTGCCAATGGTGAAGCGACTTACAACTATAAAAAAGGCGCAACCACGTTCCGCGAAGACAATCTTCCGTTTAAAGCGGCAATGTTTGATCTCGGTCTCGGGGTGAAGTTGAAACTCATCGATAACTATTGGTTTCGGCCCTATATCGGTGGTGGCGGCCTCGGTGGATACCATGAGCTCACGTTCAACTCGACACCCAACCTGACATCTCAGGGGACGGGATACAAAACGAAAGACACCGTGATGGCTTCGGGCTACTACGGCGAGGCGGGATTGGAAGTTGAATTCACAGATCGCTTCGGAATTCAGCTCGCGGCTCGTCTATCGGATTACACATCCAAGACGGTGGAGACGCTGGCGAGCCAACGTCTCCAGTTCCGCACGGAGACTTATTACTTCTCCGCGCTCATTGGATTCTGACGATCATCTTTCCGGTGTTCTCACCCTTGAAAAGACCGATGAGGGCCGTGGGAAGTTGATCGAAACCATCGACGACGGTTTCCATCGGCTTCAGCAAGCCTTGCTCGTACCACTTGGTGAGAGCGGCCGTCCCTTCGGCATACTTCGCTTGAAAGTCATAGACGATGAATCCCTGCATGAGCAGCTTTCTCGTCAACAGCAGGGGTTGAGGCCGCGGACCCATGGGGGCTGACTTCGCATTGTAGAGCGCGATCTGACCGCAGACGGAAATGCGGCCATGATCGTTCATGAGTTGGAGAGTCGCATCTGAAACCTCGCCACCCACGTTATCGAAGTAAACATCAACTCCCCGCGGACATGCTATTGCCAGGCCTTCTTCAAGATTTGTTTTGTAGTTCACGGCTTGATCGAAGCGGAATTCCTTCTTCAAGAGATTCGTCTTTTCTTCTGAACCCGCGATTCCCACAACGTGACAATCTTTGATCTTCGCGATTTGTCCTACGGCCGTTCCGACAGCTCCTGCGGCGCCGGAAACGACGACGGTTTCACCGGCTTTGGGTTTTCCGATTTCGAGAAGTCCGAAGTAAGCGGTGAGACCAGGCATTCCCAGGAGGCCCAAGTAAAGACTCGCATGCTCGGCATGACGGCTGTCGATTTTTTGTAACGAACGTGCAGCGATGTTTGTTTCTGTCGCCCAAGGCATGATGCCGGTGACGAGATCGCCGACCTTGAGGATGTCGCTCTTTGAGCTCACGACCTTGGCGACGACGCCGCCTTCGATGGGGCGGCCGAGTTCGTAAGGAGGCACGTAGCTTCGACCCTCGTTCATGCGACCACGCATGTAGGGATCAACCGAGTAGTAGAGTCCCTGTACGCGAACCTCTCCGTCTCTGAGCGACGGCAGTTCCTTTTCGTTCATCTGAAAAGTTTTAGGATCGGGAACTCCGGAAGGACGTGAGGCGAGAATGAATTCTTTAACCATTGAAACCTCCAAGAGCCCCAGGGATAAGCTGCGTGCGGAGGTTTGTAAACTCTTAGTTGTACTTGCACTTTGCCTGGAGCGTTGACCCTACGACTAGTTCGACGTTTGAGCCCGAATCAATCAGCGTGACGCCCATTCCCTTTTTGTCGCGTGCGCGGAAAAAGGTCGCATGATTCGCGAGAAAGCCGTAGGTCTCGACCGCCCCGTTTAAATTCCACTTCGCTGTCGCGAGCGAAAGTTTCTCAGGCGACCAAAAAAGTTTCTTGATCACGTCGTTCTTGCACGTTTTCGATGCGCCGGTATCGTCGCAATTTTTTTCGACAAACGGGATCAGATCACCTTCGGTCAACCAGTTGTCGCCGCTGAGAAGAACCTGAAACAAGACGAAGCTTCCGTTTGAAGCTTTCGCCAGGATCGCGCTGTCGAGAAATTTGACCCGTTCGTATTCGCGAACGACATCTTTACCGTTTGAGAGAGTGATCTTCGTGTCTTTAGGATCGATCACGACGCGGTCAAAATTTTTGGCGTCAACCGCGCATTCAATCTCACGAGTTTCTTGGAGAAGACTCACGTTCGCGAGCGCAAAATGGGGAGCGGCCAGAAGACCGATGATATTAAAGAGCTTCAAAGCGACCGATTTCACGGATCTCACCTTTCTCGACCGAGCGAAGAATGATCGCGCCGCCCGCGGAGCCCGAGTTGTATTCCAAAACCAACGGTGTCTTGCTCTCGCCCAGGGCGACGTACGAGTAAACATTAAAAGTTTGGCTTGAATCGTTGAGCGACTCCGTGAAATTTGTCACGAGTGTTTTTGACGAATCGACGACCGTACGCGAAGTTTCTACGAGGCGAACCTTTGTCTTTCCGTCGGTGAAGTAGAATCCGTCCCCCGTCTTTTCCAAGAGCAACTTTGTGGTCGACTTGAGCCCGAGCTTTTCAAAAAGTGCTGAGTCGTTCGGGCTTCCGGCGATTCGGTAGGTCGTTGAACATTCGTTGCAACTCACCAATTGTTTTGCGCCATCAATTTCGATGCGGCGGGGTTCCTTTGAAAAAACTTGTTCGACGAGTTCCGCACGCATGATCGTATCACGCGTATGGAGAAATCCGAGCACGTGGCCCAGTTCGTGAGTCAGCACGGATTCGAGGGAGCCGGGCTTCCGCCAGTCCGGAAAGAGAGTCTCGGATGTCCCGCCGCCGTAGTACCCACTCGCCACCAAGCGGATATAGCCCTTCGACCATTTAAGATCGCGGCTCATATAGGTTTTGTTTGCGTAGGCGATCGGGAAATTCAAACGCTGCACGGCCTTAAGATCTTGGAGTCCCGCGAAAATCGGACCCGTCCCGAGGAAAATGACGAGATCCTCGTCTCCCTGGCAGCGGCCTTTCAGCTTGAAGTTCGCATTCGGAGAAAGTTCTGGCGATCCTTTCGCGATCTTCTTTTCTTTGAAATAGGTTTGCCAACGTTTGATGGATGCCTCAATCGCGGCTGACGCCTGTTTTGCAGAGGGGCCAAAACTCTCAACGTGATTGAAGCAGGTGACGATCGGCTTTGAGCCGTAGAACCAGGAGGTGTGAGTCCGCACGTCGTAGGAATCAGTTCCGATCGTTGAACTGCCGCCGCCGTTTGAGGGTTGTTGTTGGGCCGCGAGCAACCTCGCGTTTGCTTGCTCCGTAATGACAACTTCCGTCGGTATCAACTCGCGTTCATCGAACTTGGAGTCTGATCCAAACGCAAGCGACGCCCAGGCGAGAGTAACGACGATCCAGTTTTTCACGGGCCTCCTTTTGATTCTCAATCAATGCTCGATCAGATCGAGAACGAGCGTGCAGAACTCCTCGGGCTGTTCCGACTTAATGTGCTCATCGAGCTGCACCACGAAGTCAAGAATCGTCTTTCTTAAGGCGTCGTAAGCTTTTTTGGATATCGTAAAATTCGCGGTGAAATTCATGGCTCTGGGATCGGAGAGCTTGAGTCGATCCAAAACTTTCAAACGGGTCATGACGCTCGCTGATTGAGCGTAAGGCGAAGTCTTCTTTAAATGGACGTGCGCTTCACCGACTTCAAACCGACCGTCGCGGGCCTTGATGAGCCCCGTGCGCGTTAGAAAGTTTACGGTCTCGGCGAACTCGGTTTCGTTTGCCCCGAGTTTCTCCTTAAGTGCTGCGGGATCGCGAAAATGCGGAATGGTGACGAGCATGTGAGCAGAAATGCAGAGCCAATTGCTGTAGTAGTAGAGAAGATCATCGCGGTGCAATTCTCGGCTTTCGATGACCTTGTGAATCTGCATCTGGCTTTCGCGCAAGTTTCTGAGTTGTTCACGCAGAAACTTCTGCAGTTCGAATGTGCCCGCCTTGGCGAGTAAGACCATGTTGATGAAATACTGCGATTCTTCATTTGAATGATTGAAGAAGAGGTTCATCTTGTGAGCGTGTTCAAGACTCAGCTCGTTCCTTCCGCTCAGAACTTGCGAGATAAAACTCGGCTGGCAATCCAAGAATTTCGCGAGCTTCAGGCGCGTCCCGCGCCCGTAATGATCAGAGTCGAGCACCGTACTCACATAAGTTCGGTAGTTTTCGTGCGCATAAATCTCTGCTAGACCACTCATCCCCCGAATTTAACTGATTACTTAAAAACCTCAACCAAGATTCAGTACGTTTACCTATTTTCCAGTAAAAACGCGGATATATTCGTTTTCACCAACTACTTAATTTCCTCCTGAAAGGAGATGAAAATGAAGCTTTTAACTCTGACGGCGGGTCTCGTTTTCGCGGCTCAAGCCGCAAACGCCCAGACCACACAAATTGAATGTTCCTTCACCGAGCCTTTCTACTCGATCGAGGTGGATCTCAAAAAACGCGAAGTCACGATGATCGAGCCCGATTGGGAAAGCGATGGGACAAAGACGGTCACGAAGGTGATTGGCCAAAACATCGCGGTGAAAGTTCTGAAGGCTGATCCTTTTCTTCCTAAATTCCAGATCCTCGACGGCGACAAATCGGTGATCTTGGATCTTACGATGAACATGGCGGGGAGCGACGGCATGAGTAACCGTACTTATCCGCTTGAGGCCAAACACGGCCGGATGATCGGGGGCTGCTCGACGAATTTGATCAAACACGTCGAAGCGAGCGAAGGAGAGGGATGATGAAAACATTTTTCGCCATCGTAGGGATTTTGTTTGCAGTTCAGAATGTTCAAGCTGCTGACGCGTTCGATTTCAAAAGCTTAGGTTTCTCGAAAGACGGCCGCTACTACGCTTTCGTCGAATCGGTGATTCAAGGTGGCTCCGGATATCCCGCCGCGCGCGCCATGGTTGTGGACGTCGAAAAGAATCTTGCCGTCGAGTACGACTTCACCGTCATCGAGGAGGAAAACGGTCCGCTCGATGAGGCGGTTCGCCAAGCCCTCGGGAACGTCCATCTCTCCAAATATGGAATCGACGGAAAACAAAACGGGACAACGCTCTGGGTTCGTTTGCCGACGGATCTTGATCAGCCAAACTTAAAGCCGCTCTTCAGCACTGCCTACGGTGTCGACGGTGGAGCGAGCGGCGTCTGGCCGAAATACCGACTTCATGTTTCCGAGTCGCCAAAGAACCCGAAAGCATGCCTGGGCAATGGAGCGAGTCTTCTCACGGTTCGGCTGGCCAATCTGGAAAAGTCAGCCAAACTAAAGCTCCTGCAAAAAGATCAGTCCCTTCCCGAGTCGCGTGCGTGTGCTTTGAACTACCAACCTCGGCAAATCATCATGAATGGTGATGCAATTGTCGTCGTCGTGCGTTTCGAGTCCTTCGGATTTGAAGGTCCCGACTATCAACACATGGTCGTCACGGCTAAAAACGTATTCAACTGATGGAGATGAGAATGAAAACAGGACTCATGACTTTAGCTCTCGTTCTCTTCGGCTCTCAAGCCCACGCCACCGGCGGATTCTGGTGCGATTTCAAAAAACATGGTTACGAGTTGACCATCAACGGAGTCACCTCGCGGAGCTTCGCTAACGCGATCGTGAGCGCCGAAGCGCAATTGAAAGGTCCCGCCGCCGTCTCCTTCGATCGTTCTCATATCCTGCAGTACTGGAACGAGGGTGATGAATTTCGAGCCATCCTTTACAAAGAAGAGGAAGGCGATTCCTACAAGTGGACGAGAGTCGAACTGCGCACGACCTCGCCCGACCAATGCACCTTCTCAGGAAAATTGAAGATTGAACACTTCGACGGCACTAAGGTTCACTCCCTCAAAGACGCAGACGTCGAATGCTCTCTAGAATAAAAAGGATGGGGCTCGGGTCGCAAGGCTCGAGTCCCGTCTCTTTTTGAAACGGATCAAATCGAGAATATGGGACATTTTCACCAAACATGCTGCAAAATGAAACTGCGGGATTGAAGAATCAAACTGCGAAGCCGATTCATTATGAAGCTTATGATGAAAAAATCCATATTCGCGACGGCGTCCATTTTCCTTTTGCTGATCGCTAGTACAGCCATTTTTCAAAACTGTTCCCCTCCGGATATCAGCTCGGCGCAGCCGCCGGGACCTGGCCAGGGCACGAACATTCCGTCGTCGACGTTTCGGGTCAGTCCTGAGTCACCCACGATCTACACGGGTGATGTGCAAAACTTCTCGGTCTCCGGTGGCCAGGTTCCATATTCGTTCAAGGTTCTGCCGGAAGGTTGCGGAAGCGTAACGAACACGTCGACTCAAATCGTCTTCACCGCACCGACGACTTCAAAGATCTGTACCCTCGTCGTTAAAGACGCTGCCGCCCTGACGGCGCGTGCGACGATCGCGGTGGCTGATCGATTGCTTCAGGCGACCTATTCGCCGAGTTCTCCCGCGCCCGGCGTGTTGGTCTCGATTTCCGTCAGCGGTGGAACTCCACCTTATTCTTTCGTCAAAGAGTCGGGCGGAGGAAATCTCGTCGGTAGCAACTACACCGCACCCGGCTCGGCCGAGACTGCGAAAATCAAAATTACGGATGCGCGGAGTTCATCGATCGTTCTCGACATTGTCATCGGAAGCGGCGGTTCTCCCGGCGGCGGTGGAGGCACGATCCCGATATTCCGTTCGCTCGCGGGCGCGCTTGGTGATTTTCTCCATACGCGAAATCGGGGAGAGGCATCGCCCACCTACGCCGACCAAGGTTTGGCGTTTAACGTGTTCACGTCAGGCGGTGGATCTCGAAAGCAAATCCATCGTTGTTTTTCAGGACGCATCCACTTCGTCAGCGATAACTGCGCGGGAAGTTCCGTCGAAGACACTTGGTTTATCGAAGCGGGTCAGACGTCATCGGCAACGAAGGCGCTCATCGCATGTAACGCGGGAATCCAGCTCGCCACCATCAATTCTGGCGAGTGCGCAGCCGTCGGCGGAAGCCCGGGCCGCACACTTGGCTTTACTCCCTAACTAGACAAGTCACCCTGAGCGTGCCAAGAATCTTCAAGGAATTGGAGATTCATCATGGCGCGCTTCATTTTTGTTTTTATCTCGTGCTTTATCTTCGCCGGTCCCTCATGGGCGGCGGAATCATTGACGATCGAAAGAATCAACTCGAGCCCGGAGCTCGAGGGCTCCTCACCGCGTTCGCTTTCATTCTCGCAGAATGGAAAGCGCCTGACGTTCCTACAGGCGAGTCCTGAGAATATCGATGTCTTGGATCTCTGGGAATACGACTTGATGACGGGAAAACCCCGTCTTCTCGTCGCTGCTAAATCCCTCGCCTCGGGCCCGGTCTCGGAGGAGGAACAAGCCCGTCGCGAGAGAATGCGCATCAGTCAAGGTGGCATCACCGAGCGACACATCTCGAATTCAGGATCACAGATCGTCATTCCTTCAGGCGGAGACCTTTATCTCCATCAAGGTTCTCCATCGATTGAGCGTCTGACGCGCACGAAGGGCGTTGAGATCGATATCAAGTTTTCACCGAGGGACGGCTTCGTTTCGTACGTTCGCGATCAGAACCTTTATCTTTTTGATCTCAAGAGTCGACGCGAGATCCCCGTTTCGAGTGAAGGCAGGGGCGCTGTTTCGTTCGGAACCGCGGAATTCATCGCGCAAGAAGAGATGCATCGCTACACCGGTTACTGGTGGTCGAAAGATGAAGCGCTGATCGCCCTCACCCGTGTTGATGAAACACCCGTCAAGGTCGTGGATCGCTACGACATTAACGCCGCCGGCGTGACCGTGACTCGTCAGCGTTATCCCGAGGCGGGTTCGGCTAACGCAAAGGTGCGCCTCGGGATTGTCAGGGTAGCGGATCTAAGAAAAGGATCGAGAAGAATTCAGTGGGTCCCGATCAAAAGTGACGACTTCTATCTCGCGGATGTGAAATGGACGCCAGATCGGAAACTCATTTACCAAGTTCAGTCCCGCGATCAGAAGAAACTCGAGGTTCTCAGCTTCGATCCGACAACTGGGCAATCAAAAACTCTCCTCACCGAGACCGACCCGCAGTGGGTGAATCTCAACGAGGGCTGGCGCTGGCTAACAAAACAGCCACAGTTTATCTGGGTTTCCGATAAATCCGGCCACAAGCACATTTACTTGCAAGAAACGATCTGAAAACTCAATCGCCAACTAACGAGTGGCGATTGGGATGTTGACGAAGTCAAGGGCCTCGACGAGGAGACGGGGTTTGTCTATTTCACGGCGACAAAAAAATCACCGCTTGAATCTCACTTCTACCGGGTTCCGCTCGCGGGAGGCGAGCCCGAGGCCCTCACGTCGGAAGAAGGGTGGCACGACATCACCATGAGCGAAGACGCGAAGTTCTTCGTGCGACGGTCTTCGAAGCCGAACACGCCGGCCAGTGTTTTCCTCCACAAAGCGAGCGGCGAGCAGGTTTCCATCTTGACGGATAATGAGGTCAAAGAAGGTCATCCGCTGTTTCCGTATCGCGAGTCACTGGCGGAACCCGAATTCGGCTCATTCAAAGGACCATCGGGAGATGATCTCTACTACAAACTCATTAAACCTCGCTCGTTTGATCCGAAGAAAAAGTACCCCCTTATCATGATTGGCTACGGCGGGCCCACGGCGCAGGTGGTGAGAAAAGCTTGGGGTGGTCGCAACGAGCTTCTCGCTCAAGTTCTCGCCCAGCGCGGCTTTGTCGTTGCCTCCATCGACAACCGCGGATCGAGTCGGCGTGGCGAAGCCTTTGCGGACGCTCTCTATCGCGCCTTCGGAACGGTTGAAGTCGAAGACCAAGTTGCCGGAGCGAAGTACTTCATCAATAAGGGTTTCATCGAAAAAGATCGTGTTGGATTTTACGGCTGGAGCTACGGCGGCTACCTTTCGCTCATGCTCGCATCCCAAGCACCAGAGGTGTTCAAGGCAAACGTCGCGGGCGCGCCCGTCACCGATTTTGCCCTCTACGACACGCACTACACCGAACGCTACTTAGGAGATCCGCGTAAGGAGCCCGACGTCTACAAGCGCGCAAACGTTCTCGAGCGACCATTTAGTTCGTCGAATCACGTTCTCATCATTCACGGAATGGCTGACGACAACGTGCTCTTTACGAACTCAACTTTGCTCTTCAAAAAACTTCAGGAGGCTGGCGTTGTTTACGAATCGCTCTCGTATCCCGGAGCGAAACACGGGCTTTACGGCCGCGCGAACCAAATCCACTCGGGCCGATCGATCGTTGATTTCTTTGAAAGACGTTTGATGAAGCCTTAGGAGTGCGCGGCGAGGTGCAAACCCTTGCCGTAAGCCTCTTCAAGTTCCATGATGCGCCACTCGATTCGATCGCATATGCGACGGATCTTCGTGTAGCGTACCGAATCGAAGCCCGGCTTCTGTTGGGCGGGACCGCAGAGATAAATCGTGCAAGTCTCGCGCAGGTGGGGCGGGACCACGCAACCATTCGGTCCGATGAAGCGCAAAAAATGATCCGTACGCTCAAGGCGAATGCCCTTCTCGCTGGCTCGCTCTTCGACATGCTGACAAATACGATCTTTGCAGGCGCAGTTCGATTGCACGCACGCCCCGCACGAGTTGTAAGTAAACTCGTAGAGCAGACGGAACATTTTTACTTTGCGTGCGTAAAGATGTCGGTAGGTTTGGAGCATGGTGCGCGGAGTCTGCCACGAAGCAGACTCCCGCGTCCAGGTTTACTGGCCCTGTGTTTTCTTTGCCTTGTCGTCAGCCGTTGAATGCTTCTCGACTTGCTGATCAGTGTAAACGGAATTCCCGGGACCCTTATTGGTCTTACCCTTCTTTTGAGCTTGTTTGTTGCTTCCCGAGGTGTCGCCGGATGGGTTGTCAGAATGAACGCCGGCTTCGGTACCGGGGCTCGAAGCCCGTTGAGCGACGGCCTGCCAAGTCACACCCGCGACGGCAAAACCAAGGACGGCGAGATTGATGAAGAGCCATTTACCAAGTGATGAAGTCATATTGTATCTCCTGTCTCTAGCGTGAAGCGGAAATCTCGACCAGACTGGTTAGTTTAACGCCGTCCCACGCGAGTCGGAAGCGTTGCCCCGGCCTATGTTAGAAAGTAAAAGAACTCAAACTGGCCCCTTTCATTGTTGTTGGATCGAGGGTCGGAAAGTGGCCGGCGTATTAGCGTTACGGGCCGGCACGGGCTCGCTCACCTTCGTTTAAAGCAAACCTCGGCGTATCCGGCAGCCGGCCGCCAACTCAACAACAATGAAAGGGACCAGTTCGTGAGGCAACACGTTGTACAGACCAAAATCGGCCCCCTTTACCTCACCGCTTCGGAACAGGGTCTGCGCGGGGTCTACTGGAGAGAACAAGCCGTGGCTCTCGGTCGCTCGCGAGTCCTCACAGAGGCGGCCCGCCAAATTCAGGAATATCTCGGTGGGAATCGCCGCGAGTTTGACCTCGAACTCGATCCCGTGGGAACGGAATTCCAAATGCGCGTATGGAATGAACTTAAGAAGATTCCTTACGGGCAGACACGTTCCTACTCGCAAATGGCAAAGAGTCTCGGAATGATCGGAGCATCGCGCGCGGTCGGCACGGCGAACGGAAAAAATCCGCTCTGCCTGATTGTACCTTGCCACCGTGTGATCGCGGCGGACGGTTCGCTCGGCGGATTCTCGGGTGGGCTCGCGATCAAACGTCGACTGCTCGAAATCGAGGGCATCAGCCCCGCTTGACGACCTTATAGCGAATCCAGAGAAAGTCGCGTTCGATCCGGCGAATGCTTTTCAGCTGGAAGCGTGTGGCCTTCCGACCCGGACGCTCTTCGCCGACTTCGAAAACGCACGGGGAACCCGAAGTTCCGTCGGCGAGCGGAGTCAGAACGAGGCTGAATTCGTCGATGAGTCCGGCTTTGAGGAACGAGCCATTGACGTGCCCGCCGCCGTCGATGCGAACGCGTTTGATGCCAAAGAGATCATGAAGTTTTCGGAGCACAAGTTCGAGATCCAACTCCGTTTTTCCACCGAAGATATAAGACACGTTTTTTGACCGTAGGTGATCGAGGTACTCGCCCGAAACCGTTTCGGTGAGAACTTCGATGACGTGTTCGGTTGAGACCATGTTCGTATCCCAATGGCATTTCCCCGAGGGATCGATCGCCACGGCGAATTTTTTTGCGCGATGTTCGCCGACGAAATCGGTCTTTGGAATATCAAAACGCCCACGCCTCTTGCGGTAGGGCTTTTGACTGGAGAACTCCTGCATCGTTGTGCGTCCCACGAGCCAAGCATCAGCTTTGATTTTCGCGGCTTGATCCTCGAAGTAGCGGGCGGCGTTCTTAAGCCCCCAGTTCTTCGCGAGGATGCGTCCGTCGACGGTTCCCATCATATGGCAGATCACGTAAGGTCGCTTCACAATGAACCTCTAAGGAAGTGTTTGTTCTTGGCGGAGTTGTCCCGTGAAACGCTCGGCGTGAACGTTCTCGATGATGAATCGGCTTTCTGGAATAGCGGGGAAACGATTTAGGTGAATCGTAAGATCCTGCGCGGGTACCGTGTACTTCACCGACCGGCACAGCATGAAGGCCATGCGTTTGAGGAGAGAAATCGTTAGCCACTCGCCCGCGCACCGGTGTCCCGTGTGCACGTTCCCGCCGCCTTGAGGAACAAAATTGTTCGGGCTCTTATTCCACGTCTTGAACCGATCGGGATCAAACTGATCGGGATGACGCCAGACGCGTGGGTCGTGGTTGGTTCCGTAGAGATCGAGGAGAACCCATTGATTTTTTCGAATCGAATGGCCCTTCCATTCAAAATCTTTGCGAGCTCGCCCGCCGACGACTGGAAAGAAAGGATAAAACCTTCGGACTTCTTGTACGAACCTCTCGATAAAACCAGGCTCGTTTAGGATGCGAGTTCGGCATTCGGGATGAAAGTGAAGCGCATGGGCGGCGAAAGTCGCGTACCGTGCAACGGCCACGGTGGGGCGGAGGAGGTTAATTAGTTCAACCGCGGCCACTCTCGTCGGAAGAACCTGTCCATCAAGACCTCGGTGGGTCGCGATGACACTGATGGGGCTCTTCGGATCAAACTTTCTTTTTCCGGCTCGCAGGGCGTGAATCAGCCCGCGCGCCCAGCGCTCGGTGCGGCCGCGGAGGAAGTGCCCGCGAAGATTCCGCGGACCCACGGAACCTGCGCCGTCAATCATTGCTGCCAACTCGCGCGTGCGCTCTTTTGCCTCATCGTTTGAAAGTGGAACACCGGCCCATTTGCAAGCCGCTCGGCAGAGAATTTCTTCGAATTCACCGTGGAGGATCACTCGGTCGCGGCTCTCCCAGCGGTGCATGAAGTTCAACCACTCCTCGGTCATGAGATCGACCATCTTTTCGATCGAGGCTCGTCCCATGAGCGAGAGGAGCATCGACTTTCGATGCTGGTGGGACGAATCATCGAGGAGCTGTGTCGAGCCGAAATCCTGCAAGAGCATGAGACCTGGCGCCGGCATCGCGCGTTTTCTCGTGAAGAGGTCGGGATTATAAAGAGCCGCCGCAGCCTCTTCGCCGTAAAAGCAGAGGACCTTTTCGAATAGAATTCGCGTCTCGAAAATATCCGATTGAACTTCGTCGCAGCGATTTTTAACGAAGAGGTAGCCTTCGCTGAGGAGTGAGATCGAACTGTCCACTTGCTTCAGACGCGGAATCGTCATGATTCCGGTTTATCAACGAACCACCGGAGAAGGGAAGAGGCGGCCAACCCGGTGATGAAAATGTCACGACTTACCGACGGGTCATTGAAGATTCACACAGTATTCGCCGGGATTTTTGAATCTGATATTTCCACTCAACCTGACTTCACGGTCCGAGATGATGGCCCCCATCATTGAACTCGATCCGCTCATGCGAACGGGACGCCCGAAAGAGATGAGAGTTCCCGCAATGGATGTTTGGCCTGAAACATCAAACGACTTTCCCTCGCCGAGGATTTCGATGACCACGTTTTTAGCGAGGAGCCCGCCTTCCAGTTCGATCGCCGATTGGCCACTCATCTTTACGTCGCCGTAGATGCGCACTAAAAATTTATCTTCGGCAGCACCCGATAAAATGATTTTATTTTTGCCCGAGAGTTCAACGTTGCCGGCGACATCAACCGTATTCACGCCGCCGCGGCTCACCCAACGGCTGGAGGATCGGACCGAGCCTACGCTTTGGTGAGCCACCATGTTGCCCATGAAGTTCCGAAGAAGGAGCATCGTGAATCGCGCATCGGTCTCTGCGGCGATGGTGCTCTCCGCGATGGAAACTGAACCCGAACCCGTGTATTGGGCGCCGGGCACCAGGATGAGCTGTCCACCGATATGAACGTTGCCCGACATCGAAAGAACGCTCGTCTCGCTTAAGAACACACTGCCGTCGGTTCGAACGTTGCCGGTCATGGAAATGGCGCTGCCATCGAGGGAGATGAGCGACGATCGGCCGGGGAGGCAGGTCATGTCATCGTTAGCCGCCATCGCGACCTTGTTCATCGAAATGGGGTCTGGTTGTGAATGGGTGCCTTCGGCGCACCCTTGCGAGAGGATTGAAACGATAAGCAAAATCAGTTTGGTCCGCATCTTAGCCGCTCCCTGGTTGAAGGACCTTCATCGTAGAGCGATCGACGGGGAATCCAAAGTCGGCGCCTAAGTATTCGGATGCGCTCGGGGATTTTGGGATCAGGCTCAACCTGAGATGGAATTTACCGAGTCATTTCAAGGTGAGCCCCGAAAACCGACACCGACAAAAAATTTTTGTCGCTCAAGTGATGATCATGATTCAGGGAAATCGGCCGTGGTCGCGGCTCACGAAGGCTGGTGTCAGGAGTTCTTCTTGCCTAAGGCTTGATCCAAGATCGTTCGCACGGCTTGGAAGTCGATCGGCTTTTGAAGAACTTTGGCGAAGTTCGCCTCGAGCTTTACGCTGAGGTTTCCGGTGATTAAATATTTTGGAATCCCGGGATCGAGAGACAGGGCGATCTTATCGCCCGTCGTCCCCGGAAGTTGGTAGTCAAGGAAGATGAGATCGGGCGGATCCGATTTGATTGCGGCGATGGCTTCGTTGACGTTGGAGTAGGTGCGAATGGCAAACTGGTCGCTTGCGTATTCGTCGGTAAAGATTTCGAGGAGATCTGGTTCATCATCGAGATAGACGATCTTAAGCTGCACGTTTGATCTCCTCTTCGGTTTCTTGGAACTTCTTGAAGCTTACCTCGAAACAAGTGTTCTTCAATGACCGATTCACCGAGATCTTCGCTTTGTGTTGATCGAGGATGCCCTTAACGATCGAAAGCCCCAGGCCGGTGCCTTCGCCCACGGGTTTGGTGGTGAAGAATGGCTGGAAGAGCTTCATCTCGATCTCCGGCGAAATTCCCGAACCCGAGTCGATGACCCGAATGATGACTTCGTCCTCGTGGTCGATCGCTTCCACCATCAACCAACGTTCGTCGAGGCTCTTAATCGCATCGATTCCGTTATTGATCAAATTGATGAAGACTTGCTCGATCTCGACGACGTCACAGCTGATGCGCGCGTCTGTCGAAATGTTGTAGGCGATGCGGGTTGCGTGACGTTTCGCCTTGGCTTCAACGAGGGTTTCGACTTCTTCCAAGATCTTAGCGATTTCGGCTGTTGTGTGCTCCCCACCCTCTGACGAGCGAGAGAACTTGCGGAGTCCATTTACGATCTTGCTGATCCGCGACGTCGACTTCACCAGAGTTTCGAGTTTCGCGTTGAATTTCTCGGGATCATCTTTGAACTTCTTGAGCGTCCGTAAGTTCCCGTCGATGATCGCGAGCGGGTTGTTGATCTCGTGAGCGATCCCGGCCGACATTTCACCCAGGGACGCGAGCTTTGCCGAATGAAGAGATTTCGCGCGTTCCTCGGCGAGTTGCTTCTGCATTGTGATCTCTTCGGTGATGTCGCGCGCGATGCCGACGAGGAGGCTCGGGTGACCGTTCAAATCATAAACGGGAACTTTGTAGGTTCTCAGGTAGCGAGTGCCGGTCGCCGTTTGAATGGGTTCTTGGGGAATCGTCACGGGAGCCATGGATTCAAAGACTTCCAAATCCTTTTTCATGAAGAAGTCAGCTTGCTCTTTCGGGTAGACGTCGTGGGCTCCTTTGCCAAGGACCTGTGCTTCTGATTTTCCGAGGAGTTGTTCGCCCGCGCGGTTGAGGAGCGTGTAACGGAGCTTGTTGTTGTAGTCTTTCACGAAGACCATGTCGGGAATATTCGCGAGAACGGATTCGAGGAGTGATTTCTGCTGGGCCATCTGCCGCTGCGATTCGAATTCACTCGTTCGATCCCAGTTCACCCCGTAGATCATAATGGGGTCGCCCTTATGGTTACGAACCACGTGACCGAGGCGACCCACGTATTTCTTTTTTCCGTCGCGCGTTTTGATTTGGAAAGTCGAGTTCAGTTCGCTCGCTCCGGTCACGTACTGCCGGTATTCTTCGGCCGCGGCCTCTTGAGCTTCGGGCGTCAGCGTGTTCAGCCAACCTTGGTAATCCCCAGAGAACGTTGCTGGGTCGACGTCGTACAACTTGTACATCGTCTTATCCCAAATGAGCGAATTCGTGATGGGGTTATACTTCCAGATTCCGATACCGAGAGCATCGAGACTCATTTGGAATTCGGCCTCGCGAGTCACCCGTTCGGTTACGTCCTGAGTTGTTCCGCTGACGATGATGGGTTTCCCTTCTCCGTCGCGGGTGATGCGTCCGATACTTTGGAGATACTTGATTCGAGATCCGTCGTCGAGAAGAAGGCGGAAGTCGACTTCGAACTGCGCGTTTTCCCCAATCGATCGGATGAGTTCCGTTTCAATGTGCTGAAGATCGTCAGGGTGGATGCGCGTGCGATGTGCTGCGTATAACTCGGCACCGATGACCGACTCGTCGATTTCGAAGATCCGGTAATTCTCTTGCGACCACACAGTTGATTGCGCTGTGAGATCCACCGTCCAGCTGCCGATTTTCGCGATCGACTGCGCTTCCAGGAGCTGCTGCTGATAGCGTTTCTCGGAAGTCAAATCCAGGTGAACCGAGAGATAACTCTCAACCTTTCCGTCGGCGCCGGTGATAGGGGTCACGACCGTCGCAACGGTAAAGACCTCGCCCAGCTTCGTCCGATGTCGAACTTCACCGGTCCAAATTTTTCCACTCTCGATGGTGCGCCATTGATCCTTGAAGAGGGAGCCCTTCTCGAGACCATCGTTGAGAGTTCGATGGTCCTTGCCGATGAGTTCCGCCGGCTCATAACCGCTCACTTCGCAGAAGCGATCATTGACCCAGGTGAATTTTCCCGCCTCATCCATCATCGAGACGAGCGCACTGGTGTTGATGGCTTTCATGATTTGTTCGGTGCGCGTCTGTTCATTGCGGAGCGCGGCCGAGAGTTCTAGGTTTTCAAGCTTTTGACCGATTCGCAGACCCATCGCTTCGAGTTCATCGGTCATCGAGCGAAGAGGTGTCGCGAAGTTTTCCGAATAAAGTTCCAAAATACCCAAGACGGCGGTTGAAGACATAATCGGGATGGCGAGACCGCTGTGAAGGCCCGCGCGGTGAGCTTCGATGGCTCTCGCGAAATCCTCGCGCTCTTCCAAGCGAGGAATTTGGACGACTTTACGCGTGTCGTGGACTTCTTGAAACACTCCCATTTCATAGAAGTTCCATTTGGTGTTCAGAACGAGCAAATTTCCGAATCGGGGAAGATCCGTCGAGAGCGCACGAAGAAGTTTCGGCTCGGTCGATTCCGGATCGATCTCCCAGTAACCTGCGACTTTCCAGTTTGTCTCTGCGGTCAGACAGGAAAGGATCGATTCGAGCGTGTTCTCGCGATTCTCGGATTCTGAAATAATCCGGTCAATTCTGTGAATCCAGCGGCTGACACCGTTCACCTCTTTCATTTCGAGCGTCTTCTTGACGGCCTCGCTCGCCCGCTCACGGGTCGAGAGCAGAAGGCGAATCGTCGCGGCGAGGCCGAAACCTAACGTGAGGCTGAGTAAGCCCACGAGCACCGGGGTGTGCGTGTCCAGTTTCTCTTCGAGGTGCGGAAGCGATCGTCCCCTGATTGTCCAGACGCGCTCGCCAATCGTGAGGTTTCGGCTCTGGTCAAGGAGTGAGCCTTCGGCGGCCGGCGGCACCGAGTTGTACAAGGGTACAACATCGTCAATATCGATGTGAACGTCGATCACGATCTTATCGAGGACCCGGTTCATGAGCCGAACGATATCGATTTTAGCTAAGAGCCAATTCTCGGGCTTTG
>SXGU01426381.1_pt1 | contig 18317 bp, 15 predicted proteins | sample 3174531 | NCBI WGS metagenome assembly SXGU01 (sample SAMN11356863, study PRJNA531348) | freshwater metagenome | isolation source: freshwater sample F1-140 | place: China: Fuxian Lake, Yuxi | collected 2017-12-25 | reverse complement strand
GTTGGTGAAGGGCATGTGCTTCGCGATGGATCTCGTCGCGGGCGTGAAGCGCGTGGTCGTGATGATGGACAATGTCAACAAGAAGGGCGAGCCGAAGATCATTCCGCAGTGCACCCTTCCGCTCACCGGACGCCGCTGCATCGACCTCATCATCACCGAACTCTGCGTGCTCGAGATGGACAAGTCCAAGCGCCGCTTTGCATTGAAGGAACTCGCACCCGGCGTGACCGTCGACGAAGTCCTCGCCAAGACAACGGCGGAAATCCTCGTGCCTTCCGTCGTAGGCACCGTCGCGTGCTGCTGACCGCAACTGATCTCTCGAAATCGCACGGCGCGCGCGAACTCTTCCGCGGCGTGTGTATGTCGGTTGCCGAAGGCGATCGCATCGGACTCATCGGTCCAAATGGCGCTGGAAAATCGACGCTCCTTCGCATGCTCGCCTCGCGCGAAGAGCCCGATGATGGCAGCTTGCAATGCGCGCGCGGCACCGTGACGGTGTACATCCCGCAAAGAGAATCGTTCGCGCAAGGCGTCACTGCAAGGCAAGCTGCGACAGCGGCAGCACTCCCCTGCGCACGATGCCACGGCGATCCTCACGAAGCCGAAGTCCTCGCCGCCGTGATCCTCGGCAAGATTGGATTCGACGACGAACGCATGGATCGTCCGCTCGAGAAGCTCTCGGGTGGATGGCAGAAACGCGCGGCGATCGCGTGCGGACTTGCCGCAGCGGGTGGAAGCCCAGACCTGCTTCTTCTCGACGAACCAACCAATCATCTTGATGTCGAAGGCATCGAGTGGCTCGAACGATTCTTGACGAAGGGCGCGGCGGACATTCATGCGACGAGCGCGGTCTTCGTCACGCACGATCGCGTGTTTCTTGAACGAGTCGCGACGAAAGTCGGCGAACTCTCACGGGCGTACCCTGGCGGGCTCTTTGTCGCAGACGGAAACTTCTCGGAGTTTCTCCGCCGCAAGTCTGAGTTTCTCGAGGGACAGGCGCGGATGGAAGCCACGCTGGCCAATGAAGTCCGTATCGACAACGCCTGGCTTGGTCGCGGCGCACAAGCGCGAAGAACCAAGGCTAAGGGGCGCATTGAAGACAGCGCCGAGCGCCGCGATCAACTCGCCAGTCTTCAAGAGCGCAACACCGCAGCGGCAAGTGGTGGCGCGCGAGTGGACTTCACGGCAAGTGGAAGGCGCACGCGCAAGCTCATCGCGGCCCACGGCATTGCAAAGTCGATGGGCGGAAGATTGCTGTTTCGCGAACTTGATCTTGAACTTGTGAACGGGCAATGCCTTGGATTGATGGGCTCGAATGGTTCAGGCAAGACGACCTTGCTGCGGGTTCTCATGGGCGACTTGCAAGCTGATGCTGGCACGGTTGTGCGCGCTGATCCTGAGCCCCGCGTGGTGTTTCTCTCGCAAGCAAGAATCGAACTTCCGCCACAAACGCTCCTGCGCGACGCGATTTCTCCGCACGGCGAGAAGGTGCGCTTTCGCGGCGGAGAGATGCACATCACCGCATGGTCGCGACGATTTCTCTTCAAAGACGATCAATTGCTGCAATCGGTTGGCCAACTCAGCGGAGGTGAACTCGCTCGCGCGCACATCGCGCGGATGATGCTTGAGCCTGCGGATGTCCTCGTACTCGATGAGCCGACGAATGACCTTGATCTACCGACGCTTGCGGTGTTGGAAGAATCGATCGAGGATTTCCCCGGCGGCGTGCTCCTCGTCACCCACGATCGCGCGATGCTCGAGCGTTTGGCGGAGAAGATCATCGTGCTCGGTTCTCCCGATGGCATCCCAAGCGCGGTCACGAGTCTCGATCAGGCGCTGCGCGCACTGAGCGCGTTTGAAAAAGCGAACGCCGCGAGCGAGCTGGCAGCGTCCACACGGCCAAGCAACACCGATGGAGCGAAATCCGTTTCGACACCATCGAAGAAGAAACTCAACTACAACGAGCAACGCGAGTTTGACGCGATGGAGGCGAACATCGCGAAGGCGGAAGCCGAAGTCACGAAGCTCGACAAAAAAGTGAACGAACCAGGGTTGCTGAGCAATCACGCGGCGTACTCAAAAGCATGCGCAGAACTCGGCGCAGCGCACGCGAGAGTCGCCGCGCTCTATGCCCGCTGGGCGGAACTCGAAGCGAAGCGCGGGTGAGAACACAGAGTGCAAGTCTTGCGTCGAAGGCGCAAGCGTTGCGACCTCGCGTCGAAACCACACCAATCAGCATCGCTGAGCGCAATAGGCATTGCTGCAACTCTCGATCCCCGACGCCCTCGTGCGAACTGCGCAAGTATGCGACTCTCCCGGAGAGCAGATGCAACCACTCACCCCTTGATCGCATCCGCCTGAGCCAACCGGTAGCTCGTACTTCTCCCGCCGCCTCGATTCGCGACAAGTATGCGTCGATCCACCAGTTCGCGCATGTCTCGCAACGCAGTATCCGTCGAACACTTCGCGAGCTTCGCGTACTTCGAACTCGACAGAAAACCCTCGAAATCGCCCAGCATCCGATTGATCACGAGCCGTTGCCGCTCGTTCACGCCCCGAAGATTGATGCGCTGCCACACCCGCGATTTGTTGAGTACAGCGGCAAGCGCGACATCAGCGCTGATGATCGATCGCTCAAGGCAACCAAGAAACCACGCGAGCCATGGCGTGATGTCGACATCGCCGCGCTGTGTCCTTTCCAACATCGAGTAGTAGTCCTTCCGCTCCGCCTCGATCTGGGTCGACATGCTGTAAAAGCGTTCCGAGGTGCCGTCCGCGCGAGCGAGGGCCATGTCGGCGATAGCTCGCGCGATGCGCCCATTGCCGTCTTCAAATGGGTGAATCGTGACAAACCAGAAGTGTGCGATCGCCGCCTTCAGCACAGGGTCGAGGCGCGATGAACCAGTGACCCGCGATGCGTTGAACCACTTCAGAAGCGCGCTCATCTCGGCATTGAGGCGCGAGGCATCAGGCGCTTGAAAATGCACTTTTTCCCGCCCCACTCGGCCCGACACAACCTGCATTGCTCCTGACTTCTTGGTGCGCCAAGTTCCAACAGTGATGCGGTTCATACCGCTACGCCCGGTTGGAAAGAGCGCCGCATGCCACGCACAAAGACGGCCCTTCGTGAGCGCCTTGGCACAACTGCCGGTTGCATCGAGCATCATCTCCACCACCCCCTCGACATGTCGGCTCGCCCTAGGCAATGCGGATGGCGCCAAGCCACCCACATCGAGCCCAAGCCTCCGTGCAATCGACGAGCGGACTTCCTCTGGATTCAGTCGCTCGCCCTCGATCGCGGACGACTTCACCACATCACTGATCTGGACACACAGACTCGCTTCACGCCGAAGATCAAAGCCCATCGACTCCATCGTCCCGAGCAAGCGCCCCTGCTTGTGACGAACCACACTCAGCGGAAGCGCAAGCGCATCCGCGTCCCATGTGAACTCGGTCCACTTCGCTCGCTGATGGATGTACTCAGGGCTTCGCCGCATACCTTGCGGTGATTGTATCGGCTAATCACTGCAACTCCTGCGGCGAATATTCCCCCTAATCACCGCACGACCTGCGGCGAATAATCCACCTATTCACCGCACGCACCCCTTGCCCTCCACTCCGGCACCAAGCAACTCGCACCACGCCAGGGCGTCCCCGCGTCGACAAGCGCCGGCCCTCAGCCATGAGTCCGCTCTCGTCGGTAAACATGGGCCTCGGCTCGGTGTTCGTCAAATCGCGGGCGGCACGAACCATAGCACTCGAATTGCAAGCCACCAGCGCCTCAACCCTTCAGCGATTGCATGTCGATCACGAATCGATACTTCACATCGCTCCTGAGCATGCGTTCGTAGGCAGAATTGATTTCGTCCATGCGGATGAGCTCAACCTCACAGGCAATATTGTGCGTCCCGCAGAAGTCGAGCATCTCCTGTGTCTCTTGGATACCGCCAATACCGGAGCCCGCGAGGTTGCGGCGCGGCATGATGACGCTGAATGCAGCGACCTTCTGAGGCAAAGGCGGCACGCCGACCATGCACACCGTGCCGTCCAGTTTCACCATCGCGAGGAGCGCATCGAGGGAGTGGTCGGCCGACACCGTGTCGATGATGAGGTCAAAGGACGCCGCGTGTTTGGTCATTGCGGCCGCGTCCTTCGACAGCACGACCTCATGCGCGCCGAGGCGCAAGCCGTCCTCGACCTTCGATGGAGAAGTTGTGAAGAGCACGGTGTGCGCGCCAAGTGCGCGCGCAAACTTCACACCCATGTGACCGAGTCCACCGAGGCCAACGATGCCAACCTTCGTGCCCGGTCCCGCCTTCCAATGTTTCAGCGGCGACCAGGTAGTGATGCCAGCGCAGAGGAGCGGAGCGGCAGCTGCTGGATTCAGATTCGAGGGAACGCGGAGCGTGTACGCTTCATCGACGACGACCTTCTCAGAGTAACCACCATAGGTCACGCCGCCGAGGTGCTTGTCTGGACTGTTGTAGGTGAAGATCGCGCCGCCGGTGCAATACTGCTCGAGCCCGCGCGCGCAGTGCGGGCAGGAACGGCACGAATCAACGAGGCATCCGACGGCAGCGAGGTCACCGACGGCGAACTTCGTCACACGCGCACCAACCCGCGTCACTCGGCCGAGGATCTCGTGCCCAGGCACGATTGGATACTGCGAGAACCCCCACTCATTGCGAGCGAAATGGAGATCACTGTGACAGACGCCGCAGTAGAGGATGTCGATCTCGACATCAGACGCAGTGGGCTCACGACGCGAAATGGAGTGAGGGGCAAGCGGAGAAGACGGAGATTGCGCGGCGTAGGCACGAATGGGCATGGGATCGAACTTGTGGAGTGAGAGGCTGAGCAAAGAGCGAGCGGACGCAAGAGTGTCGAGCCGCATCGATCGACGCACGGACGAACAACAGAACTAGAATACAGCGACGCATGACACAAGACGCGCCTCGTGCAGACGACCTCGCCGCGACCCGCACGCTCGCCGCGACGCTCAACAACCGCGCGTGGGATCTGATCGAACAGTCAATGCGCAGTGCGAGCGAACAAGGGGAAATGTGCGACGCGGCGGTTGCGAGCCGTCACCTCTGGTACATCGCGACCGGCGGAGCACAGGGTGCACCCTGCATCGAACGACTCCGAGGCCATCACCTTGTCGCCTGCGCAATGGCCAAGGCAGGACGCATGAGTGAGGCATCGCGCGCGGCGCAACGGGCAACCGAAACCGAAGCCGCGCTGCCGCAGGATGCAGTCATGCAGTTCGACCGAGTAATGACGATGGTCACAATGCACCTCGCATCGGGCGCACGGGAACTAGACCCAAACCTCAACGCAGCGGTAGGCGCGCTCGACAAGGACGAGCGCGCGGTGGCGAATGCAGTCCTTGTCGGGAGCTGAGGTGGTAGAGCAGCGCGATCTCCGTACGCGGCTCGTTCGTTCCCATCACGCGTCGATGAGAGTATGAAACCCAAACACTCGCCCGCTGCCTCCGAAGACGGTCGAGGCTGAATTCGACAGAAAGAAATCCGAACACGAGAAGAACGACAAAGCGTTTTACGAGAAGGACGCGAAGATTGCGGAAGACCGCAGGAAAGCCGATGCAGAACTCAAGCGCTTGGAAACAGAGTTCACCAAAAACCCCCGCCCGACCCAGCCAGTGCGACAGACGGTAACACTCGAGGTCCGCCCAGAGAAACCAGCAGCCCTGGTAGCAGGGCGCAGCGCGAGCGGACTGGAGGAAATGAAATCTCAACTCGCCGAGCTGAACGGCAACAACAAAAAACTGAACGAGGTCGCAGCAACGCAGTCCGCGCACATCCGTACAGAAGCCGCAGAGGCAGGTAAGTCCGCCGCTGCGCAAACCAAGGACGCAATCACGCGACTTGCAACAGCGCACGAAGTGGAAATGACGAATCTAGGAGAGGAGCGCGCCAAGGTAAAGCGCGAGCACGACGAAGCGGTGAATGCGCGCGAGACCAAGCTTAGGGATCCGCTCGAGATTCAGCGCGAGATCCAAGAGATTCCCGGTGCGCGCGCCAAGATCGCACTCCAAGCTAGTACGCTCCAGACGCAAGCCGAGGCGGAGCAGACCGAAACATATCCTGGCCGAATGGCGCAGTTTCTTGGCTTCTTCATGCCAGACAGCTCGCAGGCAGAGCGCATCGCTGCGGCACTAGCGATATTCGTTCCACTTCTTTCGCTCATCATCTCGATCGCTCCGCCGACAATTCTCGAGGTTGTGCTCCACAGTCTCATCGTCAACCGCGAGAAGGAGCTTCCTAAAAAGAAGCGAAGCATCCTCCGTCGCTTTTTCTTGGGTAATCGAGCCCTCCGTCGGGAGCGTGGACTCGTCGCCGCGCGCGGTCGCATCCTGCAGGAGCGCGAAGGCCAACTTCCCGCGGAGATTGAACGCGTCGCGGCAGAGCGATGTGCGACCCTACAGAGAGAGAACGACGCCGCCCGCGCTGCGCTAGACGGCAGTGCTAAGCTCATGGCGGAAGTACTTGAGAGTCACCGCAACAAGCACAGTGAGACAATGGAATTGTTCGCCAAGCAGCGAGCGGATATCGAAAATCTCGCATCGACCATCATGAGATTTGACGCGCGAGGAAGAGATGACGAGTGAGGTCTCAAGATCCGAAGAAGCAAGAACGTCATCGTCCAATATGAATTCTCACATCTCCCCGCACGCGAGGCCGAACGTTGCGCCGTCGGGGTCTCTGATCAAGACGATTTGCATCGAGCCGCCGCAGGTCTTTGGTCCGTAGATCACCTTCCCTCCGCGCTGGGTTGCCGCATCCATCGCGTGATTGAGATTTGGAATCGTGAAGTACGGGATCCACACCGCAGGCACATCCGCGTTCGCGCCGCGCGCGTGGCAGACGCCTGCGCCGGGACCTGCGTCTGCGTCCGCCCCGCTCTTCGCGCACGGATACAAGCAGAAATCTTCGTACTCGCCCTTGTGATCCTTCATGGCAATCGCGCTGGTTGTCGTGCCTAAGACCGCGCAGTAAAACTCTTTGGCGCGGACTGCGTTGGGAACCGTGAGATCAAGCCAACTCGCGAGGGTTTCGGGCATTGCGTTTGTCCGTGGACGAAGGTTTTTTTGTGTGGCGCACGGTATTCACTCGAATCCGCTGCTTGCGATAGCGTACTTCGTATGCACCAACTGCGAACTCGCATTCGTTTCGCGCTCGCCGCGCTCCTCGTCGCATCACCAACGCTCGGAGTTGACGCGATCGCGCCACTCCCCGCGCCCGTGTCGGCCGCGCCGCCATCCTCCTCTTCATCGTCATCCTCGTCGCCAACAGCAGCATCAGCGCCCATCGCGCTCTTCAATGGCAGCGACCTTTCCAACTGGGTGAATGTGAATACTTCACCTGCGACTTGGACCGTTTCCAAAGATGAGACGGGCGCGCCCATCATTCGCTGCTCAGGTTCGCCCACTGGCATCTTGCGCACTGTCGACGCCTACGAGAACTTCATTCTCGACTTTGAATGGAAGCACCTCAGCGACCCAGGCAACGCCGGTCTCTTCGTGTGGAGCGATCCTTACTGCTCCACTGGCATGCCGTTCTCACGCTCGATCGAAGTGCAGATCATGCTCACGCCGGACAACATCGACGCCAAGGGCCGCACGATGTACACCGGTCAAGGCGACATCTTCTCCATCTGGGGTTCAAAGATGACGCCCGATCGCCCACACCCTGGCGGTTGGGAGCGTTGCCTTCCCTCCGCGCGCATGACCAAGGGCGCGGGCGAGTGGAATCACTACACCGTCACATGCAACAACGGCGTGATCAAACTCGCGATCAACGGCACGGAAGTGAGCGGATGTTCCAACACCACGCCGCGAAAGGGATTCGTCTGTCTCGAAAGCGAGGGGACGGAGATCTGGTTCAAGAATCTTCAGCTCACACCGCTTCCTTCCGCAACGCCCGCGCTCCCTGCAAGCGACACCGCCGACCTTGCATCCGCAGGCATGCGCCCGATGTTCGATACCGTTTCACTCGCCGGTTGGCATGAGGAAGGCAATCTCGCGGGTGATACCTCGACCGATCATTGGAAGGACTCAGGCGGCGTCGTTCGTTTCGACGGCAAAGGCGCCTCACTCTGGAGCGATCGCGACTACGGCGACTTCGAGATGCTCGTCGATTGGCGCTGGACGGGCGATTCGCAGGGAAAAATGCAACGACCGTACATCGGTCTTGACGGCAAGAACATGAAGAACCCCGATGGCAGCGACAAGATGCTCGAACTCGAAGAGCGCGATAGCGGCATCTACTTGCGCGGCAACTCCAAGAGCCAAGTGAACATCTGGTGCTGGCCTTGCGGCTCGGGTGAAGTGTGGGGTTACCGCACCGATCCAAAGATGTCTGATGCGGTGCGCGCTGCGTGCACCCCGCGAGAAAACGCGGACAACCCGGTTGGCTCATGGAATCGCTTCCGCATTCGCATGCAGGGCGAAACACTCAATGTGTGGCTCAACGGCAAGCATGTCATCATTGATGCGCAACTTCCCGGCGTCGCCGCGCGCGGGGCGGTCGCGCTGCAATGCCACGGCTCGCCCATCGACTTCACCAATGTGATGATCATGGACCTGCCGAGCAAGTAAGCGACGGCAACAGGTACAAACGACAAGCGCCGACACGATCGTGTCGGCGCTTGTTGTTTGTAGATCTGTGGTGCTTAGAACTCGCGCTCGCGATGTTGGAGTTGCGCCTTCAAGCGGGCAAGGATCGAACTGTGCATCTGACTCACGCGGCTTTCGGAGAGATCAAGCGTCTGACCGATTTCCTTCATCGTCATCTCTTCGTAGTAGTAGAGGACAACGATGAGTCGCTCGGCGCGCGAAAGGCCTTTCGTGACGAGTGACTGCAGATCCGTTTTCTGCACGGTGAATGCAGGGCTTTCGGCGCGCGTGTCACGAATGACATCAATCTCGCGCACATCCTTGGAGCCATCGCTGTCGAAGCACTTGCGGGTGAGGCTGACGACGCCCACGGGCCGTGAGTCCTTCTGCAATTTCTCGAACTCTTCGCCACCGACATTCATGCGCGTCGAAACTTCGTCATCGGTCGGCTTTCGACCCGACTCCATCTCGATGGTCTTGCGAACCTTCTCGACCTTCGCGGTTCGACTGCGAACCAATCGCGGTACCCAGTCCATCGCGCGCAACTCATCGAAAATCGCGCCACGAATGCGCTGCGTGCAATAGGTCTCGAACTTCACCTTGCGATCGAGATCGAATGCATCGATCGCATCCATAAGCCCGAAGAGTCCGCTCGACATGAGATCGTCGACATCGACTTCGCTGGGGAGACGCTTGTGCATGCGCTCCGCTGTGAAACGAACGATTTCAAGGTGCTTCTGAATGAGGAAGTTGCGAATCTCAAGTGTCGGAGCAACGCGGTACTCCGCCCAGATCTCCTCCATCGGACGCTCAGCGAGCGGCACGATCTTCGGCGCAGCCTTGGACTTTCCACCCATGCGCTTGGCGACTGGCTTTGGCGCGAGTGGCGAAGTAGCGGCATTCGCGCGCGCTTCTTCCTGCACTGCAATCACAGTCTTCTTGCCCGTCGCGTTTGCGCGGGCAACAGGATTCTGTGTGCGACGACGCGAGGAAGCACCATTCGGTTGTACCGAGGCGACGGCGATCTCTCCTCCTCCGGTATCGATTTCGATTGGCGTGCGTCCGGAGGTTGCTCCGGCGTCAGAACGATGAGAAACAGGTGTACGACTCGAGCGGGACATCTGGTCGGCTCCTTGACCTTGCGTCCTAGCAATCCAGCGACACGAACGACGGCGTGCGTTGGACCTGTGATGTGTTGAGTGCGATGCGTTGCGAAACCATTCGCGCTGCGTCGAACTCATTTGCATCTACAGCAGGGCTCCCCTGCTGTATCCGCGATGCTGCGTAGAACGATACGCCGCATCCAAGCCTTCGTTTTGTTTGCGCAAGCTTCTTTTGAGCTTCCGTGCGCTCGCAATCCGAAGTCATTCCGCGCCAATCCTTGGCTTGGAACGAAGGTCAGTATAACGAAAATCCGAAGGTGTCAATCCCGTTTCGGGTTCACCTTCCAGATTTTTTCGAGATCGTCGGCGCAGCTCGATCGACAACGATGTCCCGCTGCTGCGCACTCGCTTGCACATTCTCCGATTCAACTTCGGAGAGTGCCAATCCAATCTGAGGAGATTCCGCAAGAATGATTTCAGTCGCGGCCTTTTCGATCCGCGCGGACTCCATGCGGACAAGCCACTCAAAGACCAGTCCAACCGCATAACCCGCCATCGCGCAGGTCGCGAGCGCAACCGTCGCACGATAGAAAATATCCGACACTGGATTGTGCGAGAGAAGCCCGCCCACGATGGATAAAGAGAATCCGGATGCACCGAGTGCTCCGGCAACAAGTGCGGCTATCGGCACCTTCGGCGCAACAGCAATCTCAGCCTGCGCTTCAGTGGAGGGATGTTTACGGGTCGATTTCTGCACGACGCGATCCTGTTCTTTGACGCTGCTGAAGGGAGCATCGACACGCGCGAATCATCGCTGCGACCGATGTGCGCGAAAGGGCATAAAACGCTGAGTTTTACGCAGTTTCAGGCCATTCTTACCGACCGCGTGCGAACCACTCCGCCAATCGGCCGAGGAAGCTCTCGCGCGCTCGCGATTTTGGAGATGCAGACCGTGTTGAGGCGGACTCGCTTGCGGAACGGGACGAGGGTTCGCCACTCAACACAGCGGCGATCTCATGCAACTCCTGCGAAGCGCGTGCCCGCGGCGAGGCCACGAGGAATGGTTCGCGCCGTCGCACCGCAGCCGGTACCGCAGGGTCATATGAGACGCCGCCGACAAGTCGAATTGGAGTTTGTAAGAACGCGCGCGAGACTCGATCGATCCGTTCATGCACCGCGCGCACCTCGAGATCGCTCCGCGCCATATTGACTACAAGTCGAATCCCATCACCTGCGCCCCGTGCGACGAGCGTCTTGATCGCGCCATACGCATCGGCGATCGAAGTCGGCTCTGGAGTCGTTGTCACAAGAATCGTGTGCGCCGCTGCGGCGAACGCCATCGAGTTCGCACCGATGCCTGCGCCAGTATCTATCAACAAGATATCCACCGATCGCTCAAGCGTCGCGAGTTGCGCAACAACATGTCGACGCAAGGTCGGCGTGAGATCTGCCAAGAGCGAGACGCCCGACGCGCCTGGGATCAGAAAGAAACCACCTGGTGCTGGAACGGCAACCTCTTCGATCGTCCGACCAGCGCGCACAACATCTTCGAGGGTGAGTTTCGGTGTGACGCCGCACAAGAGGTCGGCATTCGCGAGGCCAAGATCCGCATCGAGCAGTGCAACACGAAGCCCGCGCGCAGCAAATGCGACAGCGAGATTGACGGCGAGGTTGCTCTTGCCTACCCCGCCCTTTCCGCTCGAAACTGCGATCGCGCGGGCGAGTTTCAACGCGCTCCGAGGCAACTCCGAACCCGGCGTGAACATCGGCTGCGGCACGCTCGCGGGCGCGGCAATGCTGATGGGAGGGCGCGGTTCGGTCCTGAAGGCTGGAGTCGCGGCGAGGGATTGCCGGGGCGCCTCAACGGAACTCTGCGCGAGTCGTCGCAGTTCTTCCGCTTGGTCCATCCGCGGTGAAGAGCGTGATTCGTCCCCGCGCGGCGAAGTCCGCGCCTCATCCCCGCGCGGCGAAGTCCGCGCCTCGTCCCCGCGCGGCGAAGTCCGCGCCTCCTCTACGCGCGGCGCCGTTCGGGTTTCGGCAGAGCGCGACGCCTGCACTCCAAGGTGCGTCGTCGCAAAGAAGCCGTGTTCAAGATCAAAGTCTGCCATGGACCCCTGCTCGCTCCGCTACGACCTCGCTCCAACGCTTGCGCTCAACGACCCTTCGCTTGCCATCGACCCGCGGAGAAGAAACTCCGCGAGGCGATGCGCGCACGCAGGCTCAAGATCCTTCGGTACTTCCTGCCCAGTCGTGACGAAACTGATGCGCATGCCAAGCTTGCGCGTGACCGACAAAAGCGTTCCAAAGCCCGCAGCTTCGTCGAGTTTCGTCAGCACGATGCGATCGACGCCGAGCGCACCAAACGCGGCAGCTTCGCGCAGGAGGGTTCGTTCGCTTGAAGTCGCACTCATAACGAGATGCACTTCATCCGCAGCACCCGCTTGCAGGAACTGTCCGAGTTCTGCCAGTCGAGACTTGTCATTCTGGCTTCGTCCCGCGGTGTCAATCAGCACGACATCACAGTTGGAAAGGCGCTCGCACGCAGCGGTGAGATCCTCAGGCTGCATGGCGACTTCAAGTGGAAGCGCGAGAATCTGCGCGTATGTCCGCAGTTGTTCAACCGCCGCGATTCGATAGGTGTCGGCTGTCACTAGTCCGACCTGGAGACCGTGACGGAGTCGAAGCATCGCTGCAATCTTGGCGATGGAGGTCGTTTTGCCGACCCCAGTTGGACCGATGAACGCCACACGAAATGTCGTTCGCACGCCGCTCGTCACACGCTTCGCGAGAACTCGTTGCGCGAGCGAGTCGCTGTCGCCGTCCGTCGCAGGCAGCATCGATGCAATCGACTGCACGACCGCACAGCGCACTTTCGCCGGTTCGTCACAATCGCTTGGCGAAAGTTGCTGCGAGACGCGTGCCAAGATGGTGTCGGCGAGTTGCTCGGCGACTTCTTGCTCAATCAACGCGCGATACGCCGCCTCAAGCGCTTCGGTCGGCAGCGTGTTTCGAATGGGCGCAGCACCTGGTTTGGGCGCGACAACCTTTGTCGCGAGGCTTCTTGCGGCCGAAGGAGCAACGCGAGTCGCTGGATCAAGCACCGCGTCAACGATGCTTCCGATCGCATCGAGCTCGCTCATCGGTGTCACAGGCGCGGCGTTCACGAGGTTTGGCTCGATCAACACTGGAGTCGGCGCTGGAATCGGTGTTGCCACTTTGATTGCAGGCAGTTCGATGCACACTTCAGCGCGCGTGGTCGAAGCGTTTGGCGCGCCTGTCGGCGTCTTGAGCACAAACCGTTGCGCTGCTGAAACTCGCGCAACTTCGCGCGGCGGTTCTCGCGTTGGAGGAACGCTCGTGTACTTCGGCGCTGGCACAACATCGCGTCGAACCGCGTTTGCTTCACTCGCGGTCGCAATCTCATTCAGTGACGCAGCCTTGCGCTCAGCACTCTCCCGCTCGAGTTGCACAAGCATGTCCCTCGCAAGGCGGCGCGTCTTCGCCTGCTCAGTGGCGAGATCAAACTCGACTTCGCGAGCTGGCGCCGCTGGCGCAGTTCCGGTGGCTCCGTCAGCGTACGCCGCAAGTCCTCGAGCGCGCTGCGCGTGCGCGAGTCCCCCTTCACTCCTCTCGTCACTGCGCTGCGGCAGCGCCGCTGCGTCGCGTTGCGGTACGCGATCGCGACGCGGATACTTGGGCATAGATGCGTCAGGCAGCGCTGGAGCGGCCGCGACTTCGACGAAGTCTTTGCGACCAAAGCCGAGAAATCCGCGGCGCGAAATCGCGCGGGCATGCAGAATCATGGCGTCAGCGCCGAGGTCTTGGCGAACCGCCGCGAGTGCATCGGCCATCGTCCACGCGCGATACACGCGAGCCCGCGCTTGCGAGGGATTCTGCCGAGGCGCGATGGACGATTCGTTACGCGAAGATTTTCGTTCCGTCACTGTAGTGCCCTCCATGGCAATACTGAGGATTGCGATGCGTCAAGTGAGAGCTTGCGCCAGACTCCGTCTGGCATGCGCATCGACTGCGAGAAGACTAACCGAGAGAAGGCGCGAGCGCGATGCACATTTTCAGATTGTGTCGAGTGCGTCAGACGGCCGCTCCGACCCGAGCGGCTGACGGAGGAGAACTCGCTTGAGTCGCCGGATTGAGTTGAACCAACCCAACGCTCTCGACATCGATGCCCTTCACGATTTCGTTGTAACCCAAGACAGCGACACCCGGAATGTGCGGCTCGAGGAGTTGGCGAACCTGAGACCGAACCGAAGGCGAAGTGATCACGACGATGGGTTTCCCCTGCGACGCAAGTGGCTCGGCAGTCTGCGCGACCGCACGAGCGATTCGATTCGCGACCTGAGGGGGGATACTGAATGTCGTTCCGCTCGGCGATCGATCGATGTAGCCGCTGACGACATCCTCAAGGGCCGGGTCGAGCGTGACGCAGACAAGCTTGGGCTTTCCGTCCTCGCCTGTATCCGCGTACTGCTGGCAGATCGTGCGGCGAAGGCTGTTGCGCACGTATTCAACGAGAATCTCAGGGTCTTTCGTGTGTGGCATCCACTCCGCCATCGACTCCAGAATCGCCTCAATGTCGCGAATCGCAACGCGCTCTCGGAGCAGCGCTTGCATGACCTTCTGCAGATCAGGAGCCTTGATGACGCTCGGCACAAGATCCTCAACCGTCCGAGGCGACTTGATCTTGAGCTGGGTCAGGAGGTTGTTCACCTCCTCACGAGTCAACAACTCATCGGCATGGGAACGAACCACATCCGCCAGATGCGTGGCGAGCACGCTTGAAGGATCAACGACGGTCCAATTTGCGACCTCTGCTTTCTGCCTGAGCGCCGGCTCGATCCAAATCGCATCGAGACCAAACGCTGGTTCCTTCGTCGAAACTCCCTCGAGCGTTCCACTCGCGAGCCCCGAGTCCATAGCCATGAGGCGATCGGGATAGACCGTCCCGGAAGCGACAGTCGCCCCGCGAATCTTCACGCGATAGGCATTGGGCGGCTGTTCCATGTTGTCGCGCACCCGAACCGCAGGCATGACGAGTCCGAGTTCGACCGCGAGGTCACGACGAATGCGCGAAATCCGCTGCAGGAGGTCCCCGCCACGGGACTGATCCACCAGTGCGACCAGCGCGTAACCGAGTTCAAGTTCGAGCACATCCACGGCGATCAGCGCTTCAGGCTTCGGCTCTTCCGGCGGCGTGTTGCGCGCCTCTTCACGAAGCCGCGTGGCCTCCTGAGCCGACTTCTGCTTCGACATCCACTGCATCGAATACGCAATCGTGGCAAGCAAGGCGCTGCCCGCGATCATCGGGAAGGTTGGAAGCGGCGTAAATGCGAGGGCGAGGAGGAAAAGGCTGATGAGGTAAAGCGCAGTGGGCTGCGCAGCGAGTTGATTCGGAATCTCTTCGCCGACCGTCTTGCCACCGCCCGCGCGAGCGACGATGAGGCCTGCAGAGATGGCCACGAGGAACGCTGGAATCTGCGCGGCGAGACCGTCCCCGATCGAAAGCAGCGTAAAGGTCTTCAGCGCATCGCTAACGCTCCAACCTAGTTGGAATTTCGCGATCGCGAATCCTCCAACGATGTTGACGACTGTAATGATGATGCCCGCAATGGCGTCGCCTCGAACAAACTTGGACGCGCCGTCCATCGCGCCATAGAAGTCCGCTTCGCGCGAAACCTCTTCGCGCCGCCGCTTGGCTTCCTTGTCGTCGACGACACCGGCACTGAGGTCTGCGTCGATCGCCATCTGCTTGCCAGGCATTGCATCAAGTGCGAAGCGCGCGGCGACCTCGCTCATGCGCGTCGCGCCCTTGGTGATGACGACGAACTGCACCACGACCAAGATCACAAACAGGATGCCGCCGACGATCGGGTTCTCCCCTGCCACGAAGTTGGCGAACGCCTCGATCACATGACCAGCGGCGCTCGCGGCTTCTACGGGGTCCTTCGTTTCCACAGAAAGAATGAGGCGCGTGCTTGCAACATTGAGCACCAAGCGAAAGAGCGTCGTCCCTAACAGGAGCGCAGGAAACACGCTGAAATCGAGCGGTCGACGCATGTACATCGTCGTCATCAACACCACCGCAGCGATGGCGATGTTCGCGCACAGCAAGAGGTCCATGATGATGGGTGGAAGCGGGACAACCAACACGCCAACGAGGAGCAGGAAGCCCACGGGCACGATGAGGTGCGTGTAGCGCGCGATCGTGTGGAAGATGGGAGGAATTCCGTCAGGCATATGGCGTAACCTCAATCAGACGAGACCTCAACTCGCGACTGGCACAGCTCGATTCTTGAGTCGATAGACGAACGCGAGCACCTCCGCGAGCGCCTTGTAGTGCTCCGCGGGAACTTCTTGCCCGACCTTGCAGGACGCGAACAGCGCTCGCGCGAGCGGCTTGCGCTCCATGATCGGAATGTCGTGCTTGAGCGCGATCTGTCGAATGCGGAACGCGACTTGATCCGCGCCCATCGCCACGATGCGCGGCGCAGACATCGTCATCGCGTCATACTGAATCGCGACCGACAAGTGCTCGGGATTCGTCACGATGACATCCGCGCGCGGCACACTCGAATTCAATCGCTGCATCGCCATCTGGCGCGCGATCTGCATACGGCGTCGTTTGACATCGGGATCGCCATCAGACTCTTTGAACTCTTCCTTCACCTGTTGCTTCGACATCCGCATTTCTTGGCTGTGCTTCCACCATTGCACGGCGTAATCAAGCACACCGACCACGAGCAGCGCAACCGCGACGCGAATCGCGAGCGAATAAGTCATGGCGCCAATCGCCTGCGCACATGCCATCGCATCGAGCGCGGGAAGCGTGGCAATCTGCGGGAGAAGATCCACCGCTGCGAACCAGACCATGGTCGTCACGAGCGCGAGTTTGATGATGTCAAACCCCGTCTTGATGAGCGTTCGGACACTGAAGAGCCTGCCAAACCCCTGCGCAAGATTGAGTCGCTCGAGTTTGGGCATGAGCGACTTGGTCGTCACGATGAAGCCGGTCTGCCAGAGCACCGCGAGGATCGAGACAGCAAACGCCGCGGCCAAGAGCGGAAGCACCGCGAGCAAACTCTGCGTGAGCCCGGGGTACATCGAGTCGTGGAGCGAATCGATCGAACCATCGCTGACGAGCGCGGATCCCTCAAGCGCACGCTCAACGAGGGCCGCGAGCGAGACGAGCATCGGCTGCAGTCCAGCGCCAAGGATGACCGTCGCGCCAAGCAGAATGATCGCGCTCGTCGCATCGGCACTCTTGGCGATTCGACCTTCTTCGCGCGCCTCTCGCAACTTGCGCGGCGTCGCGTCTTCCGTGCGTTCACCGAGATCTTCAGCCATGCGCGCCTCCCACGGCGAAGAGTCGCGCAAGCGCCGCGTCGCTGCCAGACAAGAGTGCCTCGTGAATCGACACAAGTCCGCCGAGAATCGCAAGGCATCCAATGGCGAGACGGACCGGGAAACCAACGCTCATCACATTGAGCTGCGGCACGCTTCGCGACAAGAATCCCATCGCGACGGTCTCCAAGAAGACGATGGCGAAGAGCGGTGCGCTCACACGCAGACCAAGTTCAAGCGCGATACTCAGCGTGCCAATCGCGAGTTCGGGAAGCGAACCACCGTCGCCAGGCATCAACAGCGCAAACACACTCCCAGGAGGAACCGTCGCGAAACTACTGAGCAACGCACCGAACATCGCTTCGAGCCCACCAATCGAAATGAAGACCGCGAGCGCGAGGAAGAACAGGATTTGCTCGACCGCATCGCTCTCCTCATCGATCGCTGGGTTGTAAAAGCGCGCGAATCCGAGTCCCATTTGCTGACCCATGAACACACCGCCGAACTGCATCGCCATGATCGGCGCGCCGGCGAGAAATCCAATCACAGCACCCATCAGGAGTTCGCCCGCGATGAACGCGGTTGCGAGCAAGAGCCCGCCATCAGGCGGAAATGTCGTGCCAGCCGCAATCGCGGGGTAGCAACTCAGCCCAAGCGCGATGACCAAGAAAGCCTTGATCTGCATCGGAATCGCAGGACTTGAGAGCACCGGTCCGTGGAGACAAAGCCCCCCAATTCTCGAGATCACGAGGACCGCGGGAAGCAGATGCTGGGAAAGTTGCTCAAGTGAACCCATGAGCGTGTGTTAGGTGCCGGGCTGCCAAGTGAAGAGTTCAGTGGCGAACTCCATGAGCTGCGCGGTCAGCCACGAGAGTGCGAAGATCGAAACAGCAACCATCGCCGTGATCTTTGGAATGAACACGAGCGTCTGTTCCTGTAGTTGTGTGACCGCTTGCAAAACGCTGACGACGAGACCGACAACCAGTCCGACAATCAGCACAGGCGCAGAGAGGATGAGGACGAGCCAGAAGGCTTGGCGAACGATGTCGAGCGCGTCAGTGTCCATAGAAAACTACCTCTCGCTCAGATCAGCCACCGCCACTCAACTCCAACATGGGTCGCAAGACGCCACCAATCAAACTGCCCGCGATCAGTGTCCAGCCGTCCACGAGAACGAAGAGGAGCAACTTGAACGGCAGCGACACAAGCACGGGCGG
>SXGU01067074.1_pt1 | contig 18322 bp, 16 predicted proteins | sample 3174531 | NCBI WGS metagenome assembly SXGU01 (sample SAMN11356863, study PRJNA531348) | freshwater metagenome | isolation source: freshwater sample F1-140 | place: China: Fuxian Lake, Yuxi | collected 2017-12-25 | reverse complement strand
GGCGGCAACACCAATGCGCCGGTGGTGATGATCGCGGAAAAGGCGAGCGACATGATCGCGCTCGCGCGCAACGCGATGCCGCGGCAAAGGTTTGCGCTTCCGCAAATGACGATGACATCCGGCGCGCAGATCGATCTCCCGAGCACGCAATGACGTGAATGGCGGTGCTATGCTTTTTGCATCTCCAGGAATGAATCCTTTCCAGCCGACATGCACATGGATGCTCCGTTGCCAGCCCCGCTTGAACCGATGCTTTCGCTCGGCGCGCTGACGACGGCAGGGCATCTGAATCCGACCAAGTTCCATCCGCCGCCGGCCAGCCGGGACGGCGTGTTGCGCACGCGCCTGCTGACGCAGCTGCAACAGCAAGCGCGGCAGCATCTGGTGCTGCTGCTGGCGCCGGCCGGCTACGGCAAGACCACGCTGATGGGCCAGTGGATGGAGTGCCTGTTGCACAGCGGCGCGCAGGCCGGCTGGCTGACGCTGGATGAAGCCGACAACGATCCCGCGCGCCTGATGTGCTATCTGTACGGCGCGTTGCGCGAATGGATGGCGCTTGCGCTCGGGCCGGCTGGATGCGCCGAGCCGGGCGTGGCGGACTGGATGTCGCTGCTCGACAGGATCGGGCCGGATGCGCCGGCGTTCACCTTGTTTCTCGACGAGTTCGAACAGTTGAGCGCGGCAGCGCCGCTGCGCATTGCCAGGCTGCTGGCGGAGCGCCTGCCGCGCCAGGTGCGGCTGGTGATCAGCAGCCGCGACGCCCCGCCGCTGGGGCTGGAGCGCTATCGCGTGCACGGCGAGCTGCTGGAACTGACCGCTGGCGCGCTGCGCTTCGATGCCGATGAAACGCAACGCTTCTTCAGCACGCGCATCGCCGAACCGCTGGGCGCCTGGGTGATCGAAAAAATGCAGGCGATCACCGACGGCTGGCCGGCGGCGTTGCAACTGACCGCGCTGGCGGCGCACACGCACCAGGATGTCGAGCGCTATGCCAGCGACTTGTCCGGTAGCCTGGCCACGGTCGCCGACTACCTGGCCGAAGACGTGCTCCATGCGCAAAGCGATGCGGTCAAAAGCTTTCTGCTTGAAACCTGCGGTTTTCCACGCCTGAGCGCGGCGGTGTGCGATGCCGCCACCGGCCGCACCGATAGTCAGCGCATGCTGCACTACCTGGAGCGGCACGGCTTGTTCACCACGCCGCTCGATGCCGGCGGCACCTGGTATCGCTACCATCCCTTGTTTTCCACCTTCCTGCAAAACCAGCAGGCGCTGCCGCCCGAACGCGTCATCGCCACGCATCGCGGCGCGGCGCGCTGGTTCGCGCGGCACGACATGGCGATCGAGGCGGTCGACTTGTGGCTGCGCGCCGGCGACAGCGCGTCGGCGATCCGCGAGATGGCCGGCTGCGCGCACGAGCTGGTGATGCAGGCGCAGTTCGGCATCATCCTGCGCTGGCTGGAACGGCTGGATGACGCGGCGCTGGCGGCGGCGGGACCGCGCCTGGCGCTGGCGGCCGCCTGGGCCTGCGGTTTCGGCGGCGAACCGCAGGCGGCACTGCGCTGGCTGGACGTGCCGCGCCAAGCGCTTGAGGCCGGCGTCGCGGACCCTGCGCTGCACGACGAACTGATCGCGCTGGAGACGGTGCTCATGGCCTTGCGCGGCGACAGCCGCGCTGCGCTGCATAGCGGCCTGGCGCATTGGGAACGGCTGGGCGCGCGCCGCGGTTTCGCGGCGGGCGCGGTGGCCAACGTGCTGTCGTACTGCCTGATGCTGGAAGGCGAGTTCGCGCGCGCCCGGCATTTTTCCGACCAGGCCCGGCTCTGCAATGAAGACATCGGCAGCGCGCTCGGCCTCGGTTACGCGCTGTCGGTATCCGGCCTGATCGAAGCCAGCCAGGGCAACCTGGATCAGGCGCTGCAACAGTTTCGCGAAGTGGACAGGATGATTGCGATCAAGCTGCGCCATCCGTGGTTCGAACCGACGCATGTGAGCGTCGCCTCGGTCGGCCTGATCGCCAGCGTGCTGTATGAAAAGGACCGGCTGGACGAAGCGGATGAGCTGTTGCAGCGCTATTTTCCGCTGGTCGCGCATCAGCCGTCGATCGACATGCTGTTGTTGAGCCACATCGTGCGCGCGCGGGTCAAGATGGCGCAAGGCGATGTCGATGCCGCGCTCGAGACGCTACAGCTTGCTGAACAAAATACGATGGGTAGCTGGCAGCTCGCGCGCACGCGCCGCGTGATCGAATGGGAACGCATCCGGATCGACCTGCTCACCGGCCACGATGAACGCGCATTGTCGCGCGCGGAAATCGCCGAGCGCGTCGAGGCGGGCGAGGGCGCGCGGCAGGGCACCTCGTATGTGGAAGAACTGTTCGGGCGCGGCATCGAATCGATGCGCTGTGCGATTGCGCGCGGCGAGCCGGCCCAGGCGCTGGCGCGGCTGGAGCGGGACATCGCGCAGGCCGGCGCCAGCGGGCGGCGCTGGCGCCAGCTCAAGCTGATGCTGTTGCGCACGCTCGCGCTCGATGCGCAAGGCGCACAAGAAGACGCGCACACCGAATTGGCGCACGCCCTGCAGCTGGGTGCGCGCATCGGTGCGCGCCGCAGCTTTGCCGACGAAGGAAAACGGATCGCGGCGATGCTGGCGGAACTCCCAACGCAGGCACTGGCAAGCTTGACCGAGGCGGAGTGTGTGCTGCGCTACTGGCTCGACTTGCGCGGCGAGACACCGGCCTCAGGCGCCGCGCCTGCGCTGCCGCGGGCGAATTTGAGCGAGCGCGAACTGGCCATCCTGAAGCTGCTGGCGATGGGCATGGGCAATGAGCAAGTGGCGCGCAGCGTGTTCTTGTCAGTCAATACCGTCAAATGGCATATCCGCCGCATTCTGGAAAAACTCGATGCGCGCAACCGCAGCGAAGCGGTGTTCCTCGCGCGCCGGCATGGGGTGATGGATTTGTGACTCAATTCGACACTTGCATAAAGATCGCCTTTGGATCCGGCAAAATCTGCTCAACGCAACTGACATTGGGGTACATCAAACAAAGACAGGGAAATGAACCGGGGCTGCTTGGATGCCTAGGGAAGGCAGCCTATGGTGATAGGAGAACTCACTCGCGCCAGCATTGCTCAACATTGCAACTGCGAGATAAGGGATGGCCTTCATTGCACATGGAACCATGATGGCTTTCCTTTACCCAGAGATGCTGCTTCTCTTGATTCTAGTAGCTGCGCTCGTGCCCGTGTATTTCCAGCTTAGACGTAGAAATGCATTGATCGCAGCGCGCTTTCCTGGGCTGTATTCCCTTCAAGGAGAAGCGGTTGGAATCCATCGTCTGCGGCGTCACCTGTCGGCGTTGCTGTTCTTGTTAGCGTTGGTTTCATTGATTCTCGGACTCGCCCGGCCTCGCATGGCTCTAACGCTTCCCTTCCAGTACGACACAGTCATTCTTGCCATTGATGCATCGGACAGCATGGCGCTGCATGACATTTCTCCTAGTCGATTTGAAGCGGCGAAGACAACAGCGCTGCGTTTTGTATCGGAACAGCCAAGCCATACACGCGTAGGTGTCGTGGCCTTTTCTGCAGCAGCGTCCGTAGTCCACGCGCCGGCATCGAAAAGCGAAGCCGCTTCGGCTGCAATTGAAAGTCTCGAAGTGCAGGCCGGAACCGCGCTGGGCAGCGCCATTCTTGTTTCGCTCAAGCTGATCTTTCCGGATATCGAATTCGACTTGGCTGGCGCAGACCCTCGACCAAATTCCTCCTCGTCTTCTCATGCATCATCGGCCGCACGAGTGCTTCCCGCTTCTTATCGACATGCCGCCATTATTCTTCTCACTGACGGCAAGGCCACTGTTGGACCTGACCCGGTTGCGGCAACCAAGATGGCTGCAGAACGCGGAGTGCGTATCTTTACTGTCGCAATTGGCACGGCGCTGCACCAGTCTTACGATAAGAGGGCGTTGCAAGAGATTGCACGCGCCACCGGAGCAAAATTTTTTCATGCAGACGAAGCGGCAGATTTGGAAGAGATATATAACGGACTACAATCCCGACGTCTCTTCGAGAAGAAGAATACTGAAATTACTGCCTTATTTGCTGCAGCTGGAGCTTTATTTTCCTTGACCTCGGGATTGGTATCGCTAATGTGGTTTGAAGGCCGTTTTGCAGGCAAATCTTCGTCTGCTTGAGCAACCGAAAAATCGCGTAGCGCTTAAGTTAAGAAAGCCGACTTAATTAGGCCATCAACTACGCAATATGGATACCCAATAAAATCCCTGCCGTGCATCGATAACTTCGTAGATTTTTTCTAAGTCGAGGCCGAACGGTACGCGACGTCGCAAAGCCGCCCGCGCGCCAGGAACCCGCTGTATTCAGCATCGGGAACGAACAATCCGCCGGTCGCCCACAACAGATGCACCGCCTGATCCATGCGCTGTTCCAGATCGTTCTCCGCCAAATAGCGACGACCGGCTGGCGTGTCGAACAACCTTTGCGGCCCGCCGAAACCGGCGGCGGCGGACGGCTCGATCCGGAGGCCTTCCGTTTCGTGCAGCAAATAAAGGTGACGGAACAAGTCGTCGTCCTCGACGGTGAAGATGCCCGACAGCAGCGGCGTCATCATTTGCACCGCGAGCGCCGATGCCCGGGCCACCGCAAGGCCGTCCGCCTCGGTGCGGTTGTCCAGCCCCAGGTCGGCCACCGTGATGCCGGGGCGCTCGGGGTGGAGCATCTGCGTCAGCACGCAGGGCGAGGCGGTCGGTTCGGCAAAGAAGCAATGCACATGGTCGCCGAACACCTGCTTCAAGCCGAAGGCAATGCCCGACGGCGCGCCGCCGACGCCGCACGGCAAATACACGAACAAGGGTGCGTCCGGGCCGACCGCGACTCCAGCCTGCGACAACTGTTCGCGCAGGCGCAAGGCCGCGACGCTGTAGCCGAGAAAGAGCGACAGCGAGCGCTCGTCGTCCACAAAATAGCTGAGGGCATCGCTTTGCGCCTCGCGCCGCCCGGCCTCGACCGCTTCGCCGTAGTCGCCCGCATGCTCGATCACCTCGACGCCATGGCGGCGCAGGCGTTCCTTCTTCCATTCCTTGGCGTCGGCCGACATGTGCACCTGCGCCTTGAATCCCAGCGCCGAGGCGATCACGCCGATGCTCAAGCCGAGGTTGCCGGTCGAACCCACCGCGACCGTATGGCGCGCGAACAGTTGCCGCGCCGGCGTCTCCGCCAGCACGGCGTAGTCGCGCGAAGGATTGATCAAGCCATGCTCCAGCGCCAGCTTTTCCGCGAACTCCAACACTTCATGAATGCCGCCGCGCGCCTTGACCGAACCGGCGATCGGCAAGGCATGGTCGCCCTTGAGGAACCAGGCGCCGCGTGCGGCATCGCCCGCGATGACGCGCTGCAAGCTGGGCACCGGGATCAAGTTCGACTCGACCATGCCGCCCGCTGCCGCTGTTTCCGGAAACAGTTTCTTCAGCAACGGCGCAAAGCGTTGCCAGCGCGCACTTGCCGCTTCGATGTCGGCAAAACCGATGGCTGCCTGGCGCAATGCGACGGCTGACGGCAAGCGCGCCGGGTTCAGCCACAGGCATGGCCGTTTGGCACGGAGTTCGCCGTCAATGGCGGCGTTCGCTTCCTCGATAGACGGTTTTTGCATCGTTCATCCCTATCAGGTAGAGGTGGCTCGCATCAGCATAATGGATTCCGCGTGCTCCATGCTGAACTGGTTTTCTTGCATTTTAAAAAACCTTGTACGGGTTGATCGGTCTTAACTCACTGGGGATGCAAGCAGGCATGATCGACGTGACTGAAATTTCTCCGCATCAAGGCAGCGTTGAACCTGAGATAGCTTATTCGCATTCATGTCCATTGAATCGCAGCATGGAACCACTTAAAAAAGGAAAACAGGACGTATTGGCTGTTTTTCGCGCGCGCGAATTACTCACAGCGATTGTTCTCATTGTTTCCCTGACAATCACGTACGGCCTGTGGACTGCGGCCAGCCAGACTGCCGAACTGAGCTTGCGCACCGCGTTTGATTTCCGCGTGCGCGAATCGAATAATCGGATCAAGCAGCGTGTTACAAGCTATGAACAAATTTTGCGGGCAACCACCGGATTGTTCAGTTCCAATGCTACCGTCACCCGTGAAATTTTCCACAATTTCGTTACTGCGCTTCAATTGGCGGAGTACTACCCCGGCATCCTGGGCATTGGATTTGCGAAGCTGATAAACCCGGCTGAAAAAGAACGCCATGTGGCCGCGGTCCGCGACGAGGGCTTCCTGAATTACCAAATCTGGCCGGAAGGGAAACGGGACATGGTGACGTCGATCATCTATCTGGAACCTTTCTCCGGCAGAAACCTGCGCGCCTTCGGTTTCGACATGTTTTCCGAGCCGGTTCGCCGCGCCGCGATGGAGCAGGCGCGCGATACCGGCGCGGCGGCCGTATCCGGCAAAGTCATCCTGGTGCAGGAGGCGGGTAGCCAAGTGCAGTCCGGCTTCCTGATATACCTGCCGATCTACCGCCATGGCGCGCGCTCCGATACGCTGGAACAGCGGCGCAGGAATCTGGTCGGCTGGGTCTATGCGCCGCTGCGGATGGGCGACTTCATGCATGGCGTGGACGGGGAACAGGCGGGCGATCTCGATATTGAAATCTACGACCAGACGGAAATCTCCGAACGCAGCAAAATGTACGATGCGGAACTCGGGGTCAGCGCGCTCGACCCAAAGCATCGGCTCAGAAGCGTGGCCTGGATCAATATTCGCAACCATACCTGGACTGTCGTGACCAGCGCGTTGCCGGGTTTCGAGAGCAAAACGCAGTCGGACCGGCCGCAACTGATTTTGCAGGCCGGCATCAGCATCAGCCTGTTGATCAGCTTGCTGGTCTGGCTGATCCTGGACGACCGCGCGCGCACCTTGCAGGCGGCCGAACAGGCGCTGCAGCTGGCGCTGTACGATGCCTTGACCGGCTTGCCGAATCGCAAACTGCTGGATGAACGCATCATGCAGGCGCTCACGCACGCGAAACGCAGCAAAGGACATGTTGCACTTCTGTTCATCGACCTCGACCGTTTCAAACCGGTCAACGACACTTACGGTCATGCGTATGGCGATCTGTTGCTCAAGGATGTAGCGAAGCGGCTGCGCAGTTGCATGCGCGAGTCGGACACGGCGGCACGCCTGGGCGGCGATGAATTCGTCGCCGTGCTGTCGGATATCGAGGGCGAATCCGCGGTACGCACGGTTGCCGACAAAATCCTGGCCCGGCTGAATGAACCGTTTGACATCGCCGGCCATACCTTCGAGATCTCGGCCAGCATCGGCGCGGCGATCCACCCCGGCGACGGCACCGATACCAAGACGCTCATGAAAAGCGCGGACCTGGCGATGTACAAAGCGAAAAACAGCGGCCGCAGCAATGTGAAATTCGCGCGCAGCGCCGCCAAAGACCCCGCGCACTGAGGGCCCGCACCTCGGCGCAGACCATGCGACCGGGTTTTGTTATCATGCTCGGCTTGCCAAGGACGTCACGCGCCTGGCGCGACACACTTGCATTCGCAACAACGCTCCTCGACCATCCAAAGGGATTTTCCATGCATTGCTCGTTCTCCCGCTTTTCCATCAAACCCTTGATCCGCCTGGCTTTTGCCGCGCTCGCCATGTTGGCCGCAAGCGCCGGCCACGCACAGCAGGTGTTGCGCGTGTCGGCCATCCCCGACGAAGCGCCGACCGAATTGCAGCGCAAGTTCAAGCCGCTCGGCGCTTACCTGGAGCAAAAGACCGGCATGAAGGTCGAGTTCGTGCCGGTCACCGACTATGCGGCATCGGTCGAAGGCTTGATCAACAACAAGCTCGACATGGTGTGGTTCGGCGGCTTCACCTTCATACAAGCCAAGGTGCGCGGCAACGGCAAGGTGGTGCCGCTGGTGCAGCGCGAGGAAGATGAAAAATTCAAGTCGGTATTCATCACCACCGACAAGGCCATCAACAAGCTGGAAGACCTGAAGGGCAAGACTTTCACTTTCGGTTCGGAATCGTCCACCTCCGGGCATCTGATGCCGCGCTTCTACCTGCTCGGCGCGAAAATCAATCCGGACACCGACATGAAGCGCATTGCCTTTTCCGGCGCGCACGACGCAACGGTGGCGGCGGTTTCCGGCGGCAAGGTCGATGCCGGCGCGCTGAATATCTCGGTCTGGGAAAAACTGCTGGCGCAAGGCAAGGTCGATCCGGCTGTGGTGCGCGTATTCTACACCACGCCCGGCTATTTCGATTACAACTGGTCGGTGCGTGCCGACATGAATCCGGCGCTGCGCCAGAAAATCACCGATGCGTTCCTCGCGCTCAACAAGAACGATGCGCAAGGCAAGGAAATCCTGGAATTGCAACGCGCCACGCGCTTCATCCCGACCAAGGCCGAGAATTACGCATCGATCGAAAAAGCGGCGCAACAAGCCGGTTTGCTGAAGTAACAATGAGTTTTGCATTGCATGGCGTGACGGTACGCCATCCGTCCGCCTCCGAGTCGCCCCACGGCGCCTTGTCGGAGCTGACGCTGCACATCGCGCAAGGCGAGCAACTGGCCTTGATCGGCCCGTCCGGCGCCGGCAAGACCACGCTGTTGCATACGCTGGCCTTGGCCCATCGGCCAGAAAAAGGCGACTTCAGCGCATTCGGCCAGGATCCGTGGACGCGCAGCATGCGGACGCGCCATGCGTTGCGCGCCCGGCTGTTCCTCGCTCCGCAGACGCCGCCATTGCCGCCGCGCCAGCGCGTGGTCACCGCGGTATTGGCCGGACGGCTGCCGCAATGGAGCCTGTGGCAGGCGCTCGCGTCGCTCTTGAAGCCGGCCGACCCGCAAGCGGCATTCGACGCGCTGGCGCGCTTCAATCTGCAGGACAAGTTGTATGCGCGGGTCGACCGCCTGTCCGGCGGCGAGCGCCAGCGCTGCAGCATGGCGCGCCTGCTGGTGTCGCAGGCGCAAGCGTTCCTGGTCGACGAGCCGCTATCCGCGCTCGACCCGGCGCTGGCGCTGCAAACCCTTACCGTATTGCGGCAGGAAGCCGCCGCCCGCCAGGCGACGCTGGTATGCAGCCTGCACCAGGTGGAATTGGCGCGCACGCATTTCCCGCGCATCGTCGGCTTGCGCCATGGCCGCGTGCTGTTCGACGCGCCGCGCGAAACGGTGAGCGATGCGATGATCGCGGCGCTGTATCAGCAAGTCGATGGCGCTGCCCCGATCGCGCCCTTGGATGAAATCGACGCGGACAATTCCCGCCCGCCGCTGATCCAGCGCTGCTTTTAAATGACCTTTTTTACTTCCTCCACCGCGCATCCCGATCCCGCCTGGCGCGCTCGCGTAAGCGCCGCCGTGGTCGCCATCGCGCTGTTGTGGCCGATGCTGGTCTGGAGCGAATTCAAGCCCTGGGTTCTGTTCGACCGCCAAAGCCTGGCGGCAACCGGACGCTTCCTGGCGACTTTTCTGCCGCCGGCGCACTCGCTGGAATTTTTGCAACTGGCTGCGGAAGCGACCTGGCAGACGGTGGCCATGGCTACCGCCGGCATGACGCTCGCGCTGCTCGGCGCGATTCCATTGACGCTGTTGGTGACGGAACAGCTTTCCCTGTCGCGGCTGGGCACCGGGCGCATCGGCTTGTTCGGCCGCACGCTGCGCCAGGGCGCGCGCTGGCTGCTGATTTTGCTGCGCAGCGTGCCGGAACTGGTGTGGGCGCTGCTGTTCGTGCGCATCGTCGGGCTTGGTCCCACCGCCGGCGTGCTGGCGATCGCACTCACCTATTGCGGCATGCTGGGCAAGGTGTACGCCGAGATTCTCGAGTCGGCCGACACGCAGGCGACCGACTCGCTGCTCAAGAACGGCAGCGGCCGCCTTGCCGCGCTGTTCTACGGTACCTTGCCCGAAGCTGCATCCGAGCTGGTGTCGTACACCGTGTATCGCTGGGAATGCGCGATCCGCGGCTCGGTGGTGAGGGGTTTCGTCGGCGCCGGCGGCCTCGGGCAACGCATGGACGAATCGATGAAGATGCTGGCCGGCGGCGAAGTCGCCACCATGCTGATCATCTTCGTGCTGCTGGTCGCGTGCGCCGACGGCGTGAGCAAATTCCTGCGCTGGAGGCTGGCGTGAAAACGCCATTGCCGCCGCCGGTCACGCGCGCCTCGACCTTCCTGCTGCTGGCCGGCTTGCTGGTGCTGGTGGTCGCCAGCTTCGCCACGCTGCCGCTGCAGTGGCAGGCGTTCTTCACGCTCGATGCGGCCAGGACCACGCTGGAATTCCTGCGCGGTTTCGTGCCGCCGGACGTGTCGCCCGCCTTTCTGAAAAAGACGCTGATCGCCACCGCCGAGACGCTGTCGATGTCGGCGCTGGGCACCGCGATTGCCGCCTTGCTCGGCATCGCGCTGGCGATGCCCGCCAGCGGGCGCTTCGGACGCGCCGCGCGCGGCATCACGCGCCTGCTGCTCAACGCGTCGCGCTCGATTCCGGAACTGGTATGGGCGTCGATTTTGCTGATCGCCGCCGGCCTCGGCCCGTTCGCCGGCACCCTGGCGCTGGCGCTGCACACCACCGGCGTGCTCGGCCGCCTGTTTGCCGACGCGCTGGAAAACTGCCCTCGCTTGCCGGAAACGGCGCTGCGCATCAACGGCGCACGCCCGCTGGCCGCTTTCTTCTATGCGACGCTGCCGCAAACCTTGCCACAGATGATGTCGTACACGCTGTATCGCTGGGAAAACAACATCCGCGCCGCCGCGATTCTCGGCGTGGTCGGCGCGGGCGGCCTCGGCCAGATGCTGAAATATCATTTGTCGCTGTTCCAAATGCACCAGGCGGCCACCGTCATCCTCATGATGCTGCTGCTGGTGGCCTTCGTCGACGCGCTTAGTTTCGGGCTGCGGCGCATGATGACGCGTTAATATTCCATTCACCCATCTCAAATGATGAACTGGCAAGAACTCGCCGCGCTGCTGACGCTGGCCACCGCCACCAGCTTCACGCCCGGTCCCAACACCACGCTGTCGACCGCGCTGGCCGCCAACTTCGGCCTCAAGCGTGCGTTGCGCTTCGTGATCGCGGTGGCGGTCGGCTGGGGCTTGCTGCTGAGCGCCTGCGCCGGCGGCCTTGGCACGCTGATCGTCTCGCTGCCGATGCTGCGCCTGGCGGTCAAGATGATCGGCATCGGCTATCTGTTGTGGCTGGCGCTGCGGTTGAGCCGCTCCGCGCAACTGAGCGTGGTCGATTCGTCGCGGCTGAACGTGAGTTTCTGGCAAGGCGTGATGCTGCAATTCGTCAACATCAAGGCATGGATGCTGGCGCTGACCGTGGTCGCCGGCTGGATCGCCGGCACGGCCGATGCGCTGCAGCGTTTCGCGCTGGTGCTGCCGCTGATGCTGTGCTTCGGCCTGGCCAGCAATTTCACGTATGCGCTGGCCGGCTCGCTGTTGCGCGGATGGCTGGCGGTGGGCACGCGCCTGTTGATGTTCAACCGACTGATGGCGTTGCTGCTCGTCGGCACGGCGGCATGGATGCTGCGGATGTAACGATGCGGCGCGCGTGCCGGATTCCTTATTTTTCGAACAGGTAGCCAAGCGCGGCCTTTGCCATGCCGGCATGGCTATGCCCGACATTAGGCACGGTCACCAGCTTCCAGTTGAGCGCCGTGTTTTGCGCGGCAGCCTGGCGCTGTGCCAGTTGAAAAAATTTTCTCCCGCGCTCGAAGCGGTTTTTTCCTTGTTCCAACGCTTCCGCCGAACGCGGCAATCCTGCGCTGTTTTCATCGATGTCCTGCTCGCCAAGCATCAGCACCAGCCGGCGGGAAAAGGCCGCCGCCAGTCGCTGTTCGCTGACCAGCGTCTTATCGAGGGTCATGGGAAAAGAAGGCTGCAGCCAATCCGGATACACCGGCATGGTGTACGCCCCCGCGTTCGCGGCAAATGCGATCTGCACACGCGGCGCGGGCATGAAGAGCATGAATCGATGCACGAACTGCGCGCCCGCGGAATGCCCGAACAAATAATATTTCCCGGCCACCGAGGCTTCACGCTGGCGCAGTTGGTCAAACACCTGCTCGATGACCCAGAAACTCCAGCGTTCCTGGCGTGGATCGGCGATGTTGCCGAATTCGTATTCGTCGGTTGAAAAATGCTTTTCGGCGAATTCCGGCACCACCAGCAAGAAGTTGTATTTTTCCGCGTAAGGCACCCAGTGGTCGCGATAGCTTTCGCCATGGCGATCGGCATCGTGCATCACGAACAGTACTTTTTTATTTGCGCCAAGCGTGGCGGGTTTGTAGTACCAGACTGTGACGGGTTTGCCGGATTCGCCGATGGCAGCAGTATGGAGAAAATTGCCTTTCCCGGTGGGCAAGGGCGCGGCGACGACAGGCGTACTCAGGCAAAAGAACAGGATCGATGCTGCGGTGACTAGGGATAATTTCATGGTCCTCAATAGTAGAGGCCGCGCGCGACGAACATGCGCGAATGACAAGCAAGATATATCTTGATCAATGTCTTTAACAGCGACAGCGCAGCAACACCGATGCAAATCGCTTGTTTCGTGACGTTCGTCACATATCAATATTTCCGATGAGCATATTCTGAAATCGCATCATGAATTCTCCAAAAGGTTTAGCCCGCCGATCCCAAGTCGGCGGGTTTTCTTTTGGCGAGGTGGTATTGGCTGCAATCGATGCAACGGCCAACACGACAGCGATTCAAAACGAGGAACCCGGCTGTTTCAGAAACGCGAGTTCTTCCGCCGTGGAAGGACGTCCGATAATCCGGTTGCGGTGAGGAAAACGACCGAAGCGCGCGATGACATCACGGTGGCGCTGCGCAAAATCCAGAAAACCCTCGAATACCGCTTCATGCCCGGCATCCGCTTCAGTCGCCAATTGCCGAAACAGTTCGACCACCCGTTCCTGGTCGGGCAGCGACTCCGCATGCTCCAGCGGCAAATAGAAAAACACGCGCTCGATGGGGCGTAGCGCCTGGTGCACGCCATCCCGCAATCCCTGCTTGCACCAGGCCTGCGCCAGCGCGTCGAAGGCAAACGCCTGCGGCGTGTCGCGGTACATATTGCGCGGGAACTGGTCGGTCAGGATGATGAGCGCAAGGCAACCGGCCGCGCTCGACGACCATGCGTCCAGTTCATGCCTGGCCGCCGCCAGCACGCACGCCTCGAAGCGCCGGCGGATGTGCGCGTCGGTGCGCGCATCCTTTTTCCACCAGAGCGCCGAACGCTGCTGCGCGACGAGCGCGTCGTCCGCCTCGGCGCCGAACCAGAATTCGCGGATGGTGTCAGGGGATTCCATTGCGTTCTTAATTACTACTGCATCAGAAAAATAGCTATCGGGTTCCCTCCCCCTTGCAGGGGGAGGGCTAGGGTGGGGGTAGCGAGGTCGAGCTTTCTACTGCGATTGTTCGACCTCGCTACCCCCATCCCCACCTTCCCCCTGCAAGGGGGAAGGAGTTTTTTCTTTATGACGCAGTAGTATTAGCATGCCGTTGAAAAGCGAGTAGTTTTTAAAGCATGGGAGCCGGCTTGTCGTCCTGCCTGAGCCACTCTTCGTCGCTCTTGATTGCCTTGTCGGCGTAGCCGGCCATCTTGATCGCCGCATCGACCGCCTTCTTGATGTACGCGTCTTCGTTGGTTTCATTGATTTGCCGGCTTTGAATGTACCCGGCAAATATCGTCGCCGCCATGCCGGCAATGACGGATTCGCTGTGCTGCAGATTGAGGAAATTGTCTTTGCTCATGGCGTGGCTCCCGGTGCGTGAGGATAAGGAAAGTCTAGCGTCAGACCATGCGCATGTCCATTGCGCAAGATAGCGGGCGAAGGGGGCTTCCCGCGAAAAAGCGGAAAGTGGAATAGTATTAATATTTGACGCGCGCCGGTTCCCTGGTGCTTCCAATCAATTGCTTACAACCATGCTGGACAATTCCCTCTACAACACTGAAGAAATCCTGAATCTGCTGCAACTGGAGCAGACCGACACCGACCGCTATCGCGGAAAAAGCCACTTCATGGGCAGCCCGAACGTTTTCGGCGGCCAGGTACTGGGCCAGTCGCTGTATGCCGCCACCGCGACCGTGGAAGGACGGCGGCCGCATTCGCTGCATTCGATGTTTATCCTGCCCGGCAACCATCAGTTGTCGATCGATTATGAAGTCGAGCGGGTGCGCGACGGCGGTTCGTTCAACACGCGGCGTGTGGTCGCGTACCAGGAAGGACGCCGCATCTTCGTGATGGCGGCCTCGTTCCAGACCGAAGAACAGGGACTGTCGCATCAAAAAGAGGCGCCGGCCTGCGCCGCGCCGGAGTCGCTGGCGTCGAGCATCGAAATCTGGAAACAGCAGGCGGCCGGCGTCAAGCTGCCATTTCGCCCGGTGCCGGTCGACTTCCGTGCCGACCATCCGGGCGACATCTACAGCGGGCACAGCGGCAAGCCCAACAAGCAGGTCTGGGTGCGCTCGCCGATCGCGCTGCCGGACGATGTGCGCGTGCACGAGGCGCTGTTCGCGTATGTGTCCGACTATGGCTTGCTGTGGACCGCCTTGCAGCCGCACGGCGTGTTCATGGGCGACCCGCGCCTGCAGATCGCGAGCCTGGACCACACCATCTGGTTCCACCGCCCGTTCCGCATGGACGAATGGCTGCTGTTTGCGATGGAAAGCCCGAACGCCTCCGGCGGACGCGGATTGTGCTTCGCGCATGTGTATAACCGCGACGGCCTGCTGGTGGCGACGCTGGCGCAGGAAGGCTTGATCCGCTTGCGCGAAAAATCGGCGTAAGCTTGCCTACAAAATCGGGAATACCCATGGAAATTATCCTGTCGCCGGAAATTCTGGCGATGCTGTTTGCGGCCGCCACGATCGCGGGCTTCGTCGATGCGATCGCCGGCGGCGGCGGGCTGATCACGATTCCGGTGCTGCTGCTGGCGCAGGTTCCGCCGCTGCACACGCTCGCCACCAATAAACTGCAAGGCAGCTTCGGCTCGCTGACGGCGTCGCTGATGGCGCTGCGGCGCGGGCTGGTGCGCTGGTCCGACATGCGTGCGCTGTTTGCCTGCTCGCTGGTAGGCGCCGGCCTCGGCGCCTACGCAGTGCAATTCGTGGATGCGAAGACGCTCGACGTGGTGATCCCGGTGGTGCTGGTCGGCATCGCGCTGTACTTCCTGCTGGCGCCGAATGCGGGCGTGCTCGACAGCCAGCCGCGCCTGAACCGCGCCGCCTACCAGGGCGTGGTGGTGCCCGGCATCGGTTTCTACGACGGCATGTTCGGCCCCGGCACCGGCTCCTTTTTTTCGCTGGCGGGCGTGGCGTTGCGCGGTCATAACCTGATCACCGCCACCGCGCAGGCGAAGGTGCTCAACTTTGCCAGCAACATCGCCTCGCTCGCGGTCTTCATTGCCGGCGGCAAGGTAGTGTGGATCGCGGGCGGCGCGATGGTCGCGGGACAAGTGATCGGCTCCTGGGGCGGCTCGCATGCGATGGTGCGCGGCGGCACCAGGCTGATCCGGCCGATGATCGTAACGGTGTGTTGCGTGATGCTGGGGCGGTATTTGTGGCAGAAGGGGCTGGTGGTGCTGTAGCAAAGCCATGCTTATGCCGGAAAGTGAAACGATTTAGAGCCTATCCCAGTAGGCCGAGTCAGTTGTGGCGGAGGTGATTTCCGTGTAGAACAAGGCGCGGGGACGAGCCATAGCGAGCTATGGGGAGGAGCCGCAACGCCGGGCTGCGCGGAAAGCGCCCCGCCACGACGACTTGGCCTACTGGGATAGGCTCTTAATGCGGAGAATGTGATGTACATGGTCTATTGGATGCACGTCGACAGTGACAAGGCGCTTCCGCAAAGCCGCGACTTCGCGTCCGACGACATGAGCGCGGCGCTCAAATTCATGGAAGAGCTGCGCGCCCGGCAACGCGCCGGCGAGGGCATCTGCTTCGTCACCATGTGCTCGGAAAATCCACACTCGGTCGGCCATCCCGGCGCCGCCGATCCGCATCCGGATTACAACTGGAAAAAACGCAGGCGATAGCGCGCGCCAAATACCGGCCCGGCAAGTAGCTCGCCCCTTTCGGCAGACAACGTCCGCGTGGCGGTTTTCCACTGAAATAGGCGCTGACTCGTGTTCTTCCCGGCAATCTATGACAAACTTGCAGGTTGCGCGCGGCGGGGCGCAGCACGTCCCTCTTTGGAAACGCGATTCATCAAACAGGATTTTTCACGTGGAAGCACACCAGTCCCTACCTTACTTGCGCGAGACGCTGCTCTTTCTGGTCCTTACCGGTATTCTGATCCCGCTATTGCAACGCTGGCGCGTCAATCAGGTATTGGGTTTTCTCGCGGTCGGCACGCTGGTCGGCCCGTTCGGCCTGGGCCTGCTGGCGCAGGACATTCCCTGGCTCGCCTATTTCACCTTTCCGCAGCGCGAAGGCGTGGCGGTGCTGGCCGAACTCGGCGTGCTGTTCCTGATGTTCATGATCGGCCTGGAATTGTCGGCCGAGCGGCTGTGGTCCTTGCGCCGCTGGGTGTTCGGTGCCGGCAGCGCGCAAGTGGTCGTCAGCGCCTCGCTGATCGGCGCCATGGCTTATGCTTTCGGCAATTCGCTCGAAGCCGCGATCATCCTCGGCTGCGTGCTGTCGCTGTCGTCCACCGCGGTGGTGATGCAGTTGATGAACGAGCGGCGCACACTCGGCACGCAACTTGGCCAGGCCGGGTTTTCCATTCTGATGCTGCAGGACCTGGCAGTGGTGCCGATATTGATCCTGATCGGCGTACTGGCCAAAGGCACCAGCGCCGGCCTGCTCAGCCTGGCCGGCTTTACTTTGCTGAAATCGGTTGGCGCCATCGTATTGATTTACTTTCTCGGGCGGCGCGTGATCCGCCCTCTGTTCCATTCCTTCGTGCAGCAGCGCCAACCGGACGTCTTCATGGCGCTGACGCTGTTGAGCACGCTGGGCATCGGCGGCCTGACCGCGGCGGCAGGCCTGTCGATGGCGCTGGGCGCATTCCTGGCCGGGCTGCTGCTGGCGGAAACCGAATTCAAGCATGAAGTGGAAGTCACCATCGAGCCGTTCAAGGGCTTGCTGATGGGCTTGTTCTTCATGTCGGTGGGCATGGCGATCGATGTGCGCGAAATGGCGAAAACGCCGCTGCTGCTGCCGCTGTCGGTGATCGGGCTGTTTGCGATCAAGACCGTGGTGCTGTCCGTGATTTACCGGATCGGCGGCTTCAGTTGGGGACGCGCGGTCGAAGGCGGCGCGCTGCTCGGGCAAGGCGGCGAATTCACCTTCATCGTGGTCGGTTACGCCTTGACCGCCCAACTGCTGGATGCGCCGACCGGCCAGTTCATCATGCTGGTGGTCAGCCTTAGCCTGTTCGCCACGCCCATGGTCGCCAAGGCCGGGCGCGCCTTCGGCGACTGGTGGGAAGAGCGCCATCCCAATCTGGTGGCCAACCTCAACCATGCCGGGCCGGAACCGACCGGCGGCCATGTGATCATCGCCGGCTACGGCCGCGTCGGCCAACTGGTAGGGCAACTGCTGTCGGCGCAAGGCATCGGCTATGTCGCGGTGGAAGGCAACGCGCGCCTGGTCGCCAAGCTGCATCCGCTCGGCGTGCCGGTGTATTTCGGCGACGCCGCGCGCATCGAACTGCTGCGCAAGGTCCATGCCGATGCGGCGTCGGCCATTGTGCTGACGATGGACCATCCGGCGTCGGCCCTGCACGCGGTCAAGGCGATCCGCCGCATGTACCCGACCCTGCCGCTGGTGGCGCGCTCGCGCGACGAGAAACATGCGCTGGTGCTCAAGCAGGCTGGCGCGACGCTGGTGATTCCGGAGACGCTGGAAACCGGCTTGCAGCTCTCGGCGTTCGTATTGCAAACGCTCGGCGTGGAGGAAGGCACGGCTGCGCACACGATCCAGATCGAGCGCGAGCGTCGCATCGCGGATTTGCACGCCGCTCCCATTGCCGATCTGCATTAGCTTTATCCAATGCGGGTGTATGCTGTACGATCGCTTTGCCCAAGACCCCGATTAGCCAAAAGAAAGGAGCCCCATGAAAATTGTAAATGACGTTACTCAACTGGTCGGCAACACACCGCTGGTTCGCATTCGCAAACTGACTAAGGATTGTGTCGCCGACGTGGTCGCGAAGCTGGAGTTCTACAATCCCGCGCACAGCGTGAAGGATCGCATCGGCGTGGCCATGATCGACGCGGCGGAACAGGCCGGCCTGATCAAGCCCGACACCATCATCGTGGAGCCGACCAGCGGCAATACCGGCATCGCG
>SXGU01536724.1_pt1 | contig 18328 bp, 16 predicted proteins | sample 3174531 | NCBI WGS metagenome assembly SXGU01 (sample SAMN11356863, study PRJNA531348) | freshwater metagenome | isolation source: freshwater sample F1-140 | place: China: Fuxian Lake, Yuxi | collected 2017-12-25 | reverse complement strand
TGTAGAAGAAGTGGATGAAGCTGAGGATCGAGAACCAGATGCTGAAGAGGACAATCGGGACGATGACGGGAACGATCCAGAGGAAGCGGAACACGAACCATCGTGAGATCTTCGGCTGGAAGTCGACCTCGATGCGAACGTGTTTCAACGGCTTTTTCTTTCGGAACATGGAGAGTGGGGAACGTGTGCGTATCCTAGAGAGACCGAACGGATCGGACAACGATTTCATGATGACGCGCATTTCAGATTCCTCTCCCGTACCACGGCAGTACGGGCGGTTCTCCATACGCCTGTTTTTTGCAGAGCACAGGCAGCACGTTTTCGACTGGCTCGGGATTCGGCATTCGTTCCAGCTTGAGAGATTCCTCATGCTCCGGAATCAGTTCTCCGATCCATACGGCATCCTTGGCGATATCGGATTTTGCTTCATCCAGAGAGATCAACGTTGCGTCGGGCCATTTTTTTTCGAGTGCGCCGAAGCCTCGGATGAAGAGAGATTTTTTTTGCGTGGAGTGAAGCCAAAGAAAGGGCTCAGGGTTAGGGGTTGAGGGTTTGGGAATTCTTGTAGCCCAGAGATCAGACAGATGAATACCGGCAATCGGAATTTTCAAGCTCCAGGCGAGCGCATTGGCGAGGCTGAGTTCGACCCGCTGACTCATGAAGCCGCTCGGACCGGTGATGGCTGCGATCCGCTGGAGATCATTAAGTCGGCAGTCGATGCCACCGAGCAACCTCTCGATCGCCGGCATCAGATCCGCCTCATCTGTGTGATCCTGAATACTCGTGAGGGCCACTGTTTTTTCCTCGTCAACACATGCGATGAATTTGCTGTGGCTGCAGAGATCGATGAAAAGAGTATGCATGCTGCTATCTTTGCTCTAGTAGGCACGGAAATGTATCCGTTTCTGTTTTGTTTAATTGAGCGAATAACTTGCGACGTTCTTCAATCAATGTAGAAGCATTGGTGGCAATTTGATGGATACGTGCGAGTGCGATAGGAGTGGTAGTCAATTGCAGTGACTGGAAAAATTCATATGCCCCCTCTGCGATTCTCGGGTCTTTCATCAGTTCTTCGTTTGTGATATCTGTCAACTCAGCATTTTGACCGTCTTTTTTCCTCTGTGCATTGAACAGTTTGAGACATTGCTGAAATTTCGGATGAGTGCAGAATGATTGCAGGTTCCTGCACTGACCTACGTCTTGATTGGTGACTTCGAGCGTCGTTTCTGCGGCGGGGTCTGGGGTGTTTGTCATACAAATGAGGGTGGAAATGAGAAAGGTTGGGTAGACTGTTGCAAACAGCGCTCTTCATGTCAAAATATTCCTTATGCCCCTCCTCTCCGTCATCATCCCCACTCACAAGCGAGCAGAGATTCTCGCTCTGTGCTTAGGGCATCTCGAGCGGCAGACGATTGCGGATCAGATCGAGGTGATCGTGGTAAGCGATGGCAGAGATGACAAGACGGCTGCACTGTTTGCGAATTCTGCTTGGCGTATCCCCGTGCAGTTTTTTGAGATTGAAAAGAGTCAGCAGGGGAGTGCGCGAAATGAAGGTCTCAAACATGCGCAGGGCGAATACGTGTTGTTTATTGGGGATGATATTTTTTTGGAACCTGAGGCGTGCAAGAAGCATCTAGAGGCACATGCGAAGCGAGTAGCGAGTAGCGATAAGCGACTAGAAAACTTTTCGCTACTCGCTACCCGCTACCCTCTAGTCGCCGTTCTCGGCTATACAACTTGGGATCTTGCAGTCGGGATCACGCCTGTCATGCGGTGGCTTGAAACGAGCGGGTGGCAGTTCGGATACTGCACCCTGAACCGGAACCGCGCGACTGGTTCAGGGCCGTTCATTCCAACCTCGGTACAACATCGGTACACCTATACGAGCCATATCAGCTTGCCGCTTTCCATCGCAAAAAAACATCCGTTTCGCACGGATGTCCACCTCTACGGCTGGGAGGATATCGAATGGGGAATGCGTCTTCGAAACGCCGGTGTACGTCTGTGCTATGAACCCGATGCGAAGGCTCTCCACCACCATCGCATGAGCTACGAAGATTCATTGCTTCGGATGGAAACCCTCGGTCGTTCGGCGGTCGAAATCGCGAAGAAAGTTCCCGAGTTCGATCGTAGTCCGAAGGGGCTGAAATTGTTTCTGTATCGATGCGCGGCACTTCTGCCGACAATGGCAGGGAGACACAGGAAAGCTTTTCTGAAAGGGCTGTGACACGTAAATCCGCTTGCGCGTCTTTACGTGGTATCCTTCTCTCCCATGCCGACCATCCCCGATCAGATCATCGGTCATACGCAAATTCAGGGCCAACTTCTCGCAGATATCGCCCATGGGAACATCAGTCATGCGTATCTGTTCATCGGACCTCCTCATCTTGGCAAAGCGACCGTTGCCCGCTGGTTCATGTGGAGAATTCTCGCTGATGGAAAATCTCCGGAAGAGCTTCGAAGCATCAAAGATTCCATTGAACGTTTGATTCATCCGGATCTCCTCTCTCTCGACGCGCTCTGGATCAAAGATACACAAGAGGACTGGTCGATCATCGGAAAGTCATCGAATGTTTCACAGCAGCATCGGGCGAAGGCGAACCAGCCCCTGACCGATACGATCGGCATCGATGATGTTCGTTTGCTTCAGAGTCGCTTGTTTGAAACAGGATCATCGAATCATCTGTGTTGCTTCATTCGTTCCGTGGAGAGAATGCAGGCGCCGGCTGCCACCGCATTCCTGAAAATCCTTGAGGAACCTCCTCCGAGGGTTGTCTTCATTCTTACCGCGGAAAGCGAGCATGCACTGCTCCCCACGATCATTTCCCGCACTCGCGTTCTTCGATTCCATCCTCTTCCGCAGAGTGAGCTGCGGCCGCTTCTGCAGACGGATGGTGACGACGATGAGGCCTTCGCCCTTCACCTTGCGCAGGGAGCGCCCGGCGCATTCATGCGGCTCATCGGAGACCCCGATGAGTTGCGCGCGAAGCGTCAGTTGCACAGCCAGGCGAAGAGGTTCTGGCAGGCGCGGTCTCTTCTGGAGCACCTCTCTTGCATTACAACGTATGCCGATACAAAGAAGGATATCGATGAGCTCTTGCTGCACCTCGGCCTGACTCTTCGTGAATCTTCGGAAGATGCAAAGAAACCGGCGATGATGCATGCGTACATGCAGCTGATTTCCGGACTGAGGACAAACGCACATCGCGGCTTGCTCCTCGAAAGATTTGCCTTGGCGGTGCATTCCCTTCGGTGCTAGACTTCTTGGCCGCATGATGTACGTTGTCGTTTTTCTCACAGCGCTTCTTGGTATTGCCGCCCTCTTCCTCGGGCGGATCCTCCTTCGAAACAGGGGAGTGCGTCGCTTGGTTCGTTCCGTCAAAATGCGATTCCAATCCGTCGAAGACCGTGGCGCGACCATCATCGATGAGCGCACTGTTCCGAAGTCCAGAAAAAATCCGCGCACGTCCGCCATCGAGTTGCAGAAGGTGCGTTCGCTGATGCGCCTTGCCGAAAAGGAGATTGCGCTCCAGAACTATGCGGAGGCAGAACATCTTCTCATTCAGGCGCTCACCATCAATCCCGATACCATCGACACGCAGGCGGAGCTCGCCAAGCTGTACTTGAAAACGGGAAAGGAAGCCAAAGCGGAGGCGCTGTACCGAGAGCTGGTGACGAAGCGTGATGACGTATCGTTCTATGCGAATCTCGGCCTTGCCTACTACATGCAGGCGAAGTATGTCGACGCCTGCTTCGCTTATCAGGAGGCGCTGAATCTGGATCCGCAGACTCCGGAGCGTTCCGCAGCGCTCGGTCGTGCATGCATTGCGGCGCGTCGATTCAAGGAAGCGGCACCGCTTCTGGAAAAGGCGATCCAGCGCCTTGCTCGCGATACGGAGCTCCTTCATTTGCTTGCCGAGTGTTACGTGCAATTGCAGGAGAATGCAAAAGCAGAGGAAGTGTACAGACGCATCAATAAAATCGAGCCGTACAATGAGGGGGTAAAGCAGAAGATCACAGCTCTTGCCGCAAAGTCTTAAGGTGGTACAGTAGGATTCGTCGCAGGAATATGCCGCTTTAGCTCAGTGGTAGAGCATCTCACTTGTAATGAGAGGGTCCGGGGTTCAAATCCCCGAAGCGGCTCCACGTACAATTGCGCGCAGCGAAGCGAGCAGCAAATTTTACGTGGGACGTGGCGACGAAGTCGCTTTACGTTCCCGCGCGCAATCACGTGGCGCAGCCATTTGTACTTCTGATATCAAGATCCTTCCATCTTCTTCCCCTTGCTCATCGGAACCGTCACCGTGAATGTCGCTCCTTTTCCTTCGCTACTCACGACGTCGATCTTCGCTCCGATCGTATCGGCTGCGATCTTTGAGATGTAGAGCCCGAGCCCATTTCCGTTGGTATCGGCTGCTTTCGCATTCGAGCAGCGGAACATTTTCTGGAAAAGCATGCCGCGCTCTCTCTCCGGAATGCCAATACCTTGATCGCTGACGGCGATGAATGCATTCTTTCCTCCGGTATCTCCGGAAAGCTTCACGAGAAGTTCACCGTTCTCCTTGCCGTACTTGATCGCATTACTCACAAGATTTTCTACGATCAAATGAAGGAGTGATCGATCGGTTGCCGGATTCAGGGTGCCGCGCGCGTCCACATCGATCTTCACAGTGACTTTTTTTCGTCTGAGTTCCAACTTGAAGCAGTCGATCACATCCGAGAGAAGTCCGGAGAGCGATACGTTCTCCAGTTTCGGTTGCAGTGTTCCGAGCTCCAGTCTTGAGACGTTGAGCAGCGCATCCACGAGATGCACCATCCGTGAATTCGATGCCTCGATTTCATCGAGGTAGTCGTGCTCCTCGCCACTCAGCTTCTCGCGTTGCACGCTCTCCAGGAGCATCTCCAGATTCCATCGTATCGAGGAGAGAGGTGTCCTCAGTTGATGAGATACGAGGGTGATGAATTCAGATTTCACCTTGTCGATGCGTCGCTCTTCCGACATATCACGGAAGACTGCAACGACTCCCAGACACTCTTTCCCGTGCAGAATGGGGGTTGCACGGAGATGAATTGCCAGATTTTTCCCGTCCCTCCTTGAGAATGAATAATGCGGATCGGCGATCGGGCTGAAGCTTATTTTTTTCTTAAGGACGGAAGAAACCGGATGCGCATCCTTCGAAAAAGGAACGGATTTTTCGTCGGTCATCGGGAGTGCTTCGGCGATAGGGAGGCCATGTAATTTTCCCGCCTCCGATCCCAGAAGCAGTTCTGCATTACGGTTCGCATAGACGACGTCGCCATGCTGATCAGTCATGATCAGCCCGTACTCGATATTTTCAAGGATTGCTTTGTTCTGGGCATTCTCTTTACGGAGCGCCTCCGTTCGTTGTCGAATGATCGACTCCAGATGATCGTACGATTCTCGCAATCGCCCGGTCAGTTCTTCCGCAGCGCGATCGACGCTTTCGATTTCATTACCGGTGAACACAGATCTCCTGAATCGCCAATGCACGGTTTCCAGTCCGTTCAGCTTCCGCACAAGTTCGGTGAGCGGCTCGATGATTCTCTGAGAGAGCGTGAAGATGGAGAGTGACAGCAAGCTGATCAGCATCAGTCCGATGCCCGTCACATTCACTGCGAGCCTGACAATCGGCTTCAGGATTTCATAACGGTCCATTTGCACGATGATCGTCCAGCCGATGGATGGCATCGTGCCGTACGCGGAGAGTACGGGGATGCCGGAGTAGTCGGTTGTTTGCTCTATGCCTTGTTTCATCTCCGCTGCGCGGGCGAGGATGAGACGTTGCTTCTCCTCATCCGCCTGTATGGGAACGGCCCCCCCCTTTCCGTCCGAGTGGAGAATGACGGGGATTCCGTTCTGCATGCTGGCAAGCAAGACTTCGCCGGATCGATCCATCGATGCGATATTGAAGAGGCGCTCTATGATGACCGAAGGATCGAAGAGGGCAACGAGCGTTCCCGTGCGCTTGCCGGCGTTGTTTACTTGCGGTGCCGACAGAAGGTAAGAACTCCATCCTTGCACGCCGAAGATCGGCTTGAATCCGGAGTGTGCGGATTCGGCCATCTCCAGCAGAATCGAAGTGTCGATGCGTGTCGTGTCGTTTTTTCCGGCGATGAGCGTTGCTTGGCCCTGATCGTCGAGAGACAGGAGACTTCGGAATCCGACCAACTCGGTCACCGAGGAAAGTTTGGTCAGCGCCGGGTCACGGGCAAGAATCGACAATTGAGATCTCTGTCTTGCGAGTGATTCCTCCAGGGAACGTTCTCGTTCGTAAACGGATGACTGCAAATGCGAAACGGTTTTCGTCATCAGTTCATGTCTTGCAAGGAAAAATGTTGCGATGCCGGTCAGCAGGACCGTGATCGTGAGCAGGGTGAATACTTCAAAGAAAAGCGTCGTCGCGAGCGATCGCTGCTTCCTCGAGATCGGGTGCCGAGATGCGGAATTCTTCGAGGTCATAATCTCAGTATTATAGCAGAAAAAGCCACTTTTTACCATGTCTTGCGCTCATCCATTCACGGCTTGTCGTGTTCGATTGCATGCAGAGAAATCTCGAAAGACAAGGCATTAAAAAACCCTCCCGAAGGGAGGGTTTTTCTCTTGAAAATCAAGATGGTTCCTTATCGAGTGACGCTGATCGTAGCGCCCTGCTCCGCACCCGGAGAGGCGACTGTGATGCGGCTGCTCGCTGCATCTTTTGCGATCGTGTAGTTCGTGGACAGTGCCGTTGCCGTCTGAGGATCGGCGGGCAATGCGACGATGTATGAACCGGTCAGCACATTGAGGTTGATGAGACCCGTACAGTCAATGTTCACACCGCTGCGGCAGATTGCCGTTGTCGTCGTGGTGATAGAGCCGGGGATCGTACCGTTGTTGTCGATGGAGTACTGGTAGACGGCATTGAGGATCGTGTTCACGTCCGCGCGGCGTTGCGCATTGCGGGCGTCACCGAGCTGCTTCGTCGGGTTGATCGCCACGATGACGATGGCAGCGAGGATCGCGATGATTCCGATCACGAGCAAAAGCTCGATGAGCGTGAATCCTCGTCTCAAGGAATTAAGCTTCATAGAGAAGTAGGGAAAGAAGAGGGTAAAGACACGGGAAGAACCCCATGTTTCAGGGGATAACTGTATCAATATCATGTTTTTTCCGCCAGTTTCAAGAGCAGCATGCAGAGCGATCGACTTGATTTTTTTTCATTCGGATTTGGAATATTTTCCTTGGATTTCGCTCGAGAGCGTGCTTCAACATGAATAAACGGCTTCCGAGAGCGTACAGATGTCGGCGTCGCAGTGATACCATCTTCCTGCATGATTCTCGCAGAAGGGAGCAGGGCAACTTCCGCATCCCCCTGCGGATTTTTGGTCAGACGGAAACAGCGTTGCCGTTGCTTCAAGACGTCGCGAGAAGACTGTTTTCTGGAGAAGCGGGATGACGGTGGAGAGGTCGAATGAGAAGACGATGCTTCGGCCGTTCACATTGTGGAACCGAATATTGTCGACGGTCAGACGCGTGCTGAGGAGCGGAGATACGATCGTCTTTTGGATAAGGAGCAGATTTCCCGTTGCGGTGCGGGCAAACAGTGTCGGGAATTCGCCATTCACGGTCATCTGGAGGCCGAGAACGGATCCGGTTTGGTTGACCCCCGGTACGAGAATTCCTTCCGCTTTGCGGATATTTTTGGTGATGGTTTCCAAAATTTGCGTTCCGCGTTGCTCCACTTCGGCGATGGCTTTCTGGCGAATACGTGCTTCTTCAGTGGAAATGGACACGGCGAGCACGGTTCCGATGATGATGGAGAGGATGCCGATAAAGAGAATGACTTCCAGCATGGAGAACCCCGGTCGTGTCCGTTGCCGATGACGGGATTGCAGGAGCTTCATTCGCAGAGTGAGAAGGATGCCACTTCCTGCCACGAAGAAATTTTCGTTTCGGGGAGCACCTGGCTGATGACAATCTCCAGCCGTCGGATCGAGTCTCCTGACTGACCTTCGGCGCACAGAAGACGATTCGTATTTTCGATGCCTCCTATCGGGAGAATTTCACAGGTGCCATGTTCGTAGGTCAAGATTTCATTGCCGCCGTAGAGCAGTGATGAGCGAAGTTCTTTCAGGCCGTACTCTGCGCAACCCTGGGCAAATTCCAGCGCCTGACCGGATTCCTGCACGGACAAGCTGACGCGGGAAGCATTCGTGCCGAGGAGCAGGAGCGAGGCCAGAATAATCGAGCATACCGCCCCGATGATCAGGATCAGTATGAGCAGGATGTAGCCGGGTTTCGATCGGGCAGGGAGAGAAGCGGATTGCATCAGCCGGGGGCGAAGATGAAGAGACTGTTTGGGGACACGCCAAGCAGCAGGTCGTGTTGCCAGTCGTAGGAGAGTCCGCGAATCGTTTCCCCCGTATCGACGCTTTTCAGCGTTGCAGTTCCCCCCAGTGCCATCGCGAAGATATCCAAGACGGAAATTTGCGCGGCGTCCGCACTGCCGCCGACGAAGGCGTATTTGCTTCCTGCGATTCCCGCGAGCGCATTGACGTCTCCTCCGATTTCAAGGGTCCGCGGTCCCGGCGGCGTGACCGGGACAGGGGAATCCGCAATCGAGAAGAGGCTGAGCTCATCGATCGTCGCACCGTTCGATCTTCCGATGAGCGCCGCTGTCCCGGAGACGATGATGGCATTTCCATCTTGAGTATCGGAGAGATCGATTCCCATGCCCGATGCAAAGGAGAGTGCCGATGGATCGAAGACGTCGACCACCAGCATCTCCGCACTGTTCGAGTTGTTTGCAACGTAGGCATATCCTTCGTGCAAATGAATGTCGAGAACACTTCCGCTCATCGCCAGAGAATCCGCAAGAACGGGTGGTTCGGTTCCACTCAGCCGTATGGCGAAGAATTGGTCGTAAGGAGGATGATCGAGTGTGCCGACGAAGACGGTGTTCCCATGCAAAGCAATCGAACGTGCATCGCCCGAACCCGGGAGATCCACGCTGCCGAGGAGATTGCCTTGGGAGAGAGTCTCGGGGGAGCTGATGTCGTAGATTTGCAGCTCCTGCGTCGGATGATCGGTGGCAAGGTAGAGACGGTTGGCGCCGACAGCGATGCCGTATGCCGATGCACCGAGATCGAATGATGATGCGATGCGCACGGGGTTTTGGGGCACGCTGATATCGAACAGATAGAGGCCCCGTCCTCCTCCGGCCTGCGAACCGGTGACGAATGCAACCGTGCCGGAGACTCCGATCTTCGCATACTCCGGTGTTCCGCTGTCCGTGAGCTTCGCGACATTCGTCATTGCTCTCCAATTTCCGATGGGGACGATTTTTTGCCAGTTGGTGATCGATGTTTCCAGGACGACGGAGCCCGATCGCGTATTGCCGAAGTTCCAGCTGACCAGCGACCGGATGTCGACCCAGTCCTCCTCATGCTCCGTGATGACGAGTGAAGATGTGTATCCGTTCTGCAGAACCGATGTGCCTGAGAATCCCCATCCTGCTTCGCCGAGTGCCATGCCATACATTCCCTCCGTCAGCAGCGAAAAATTCCGCTGACGCATTTCACGCGCCGCTTCCATTTGTTCCGTTGCGAGGAAGACCGCACGCGCTCTGTCCCCTCCTGCAATCGTACTGCGTTCTCCGAGGATCAGCGACAGTCCGATGCCTCCGAGGAAGATGGCAAAAACGCCGATGGCGATCACCGCTTCAAGTAACAAACTTCCTCTTCGGAACCTCTGAAAAATTTCAGCTTGTTTCCTCATATCTCCTATTCTAGTCCTTCTCTCTGTCGTCCGCGATCATTCTGATCAGCGAAGCACTGCAGCCGAATTTTCGCGCGTCGGAAATATAGAAGGAGAACAGATTCTTCATCTGACGATAGAGAACGGGGTATTCGCTGAATCTGTGCGGTTGCCCCTTTTCCTCGATTGCATTGAGGATCTGACTGCAGCTGCAACCTCTCGAATCTTGCAGAGAGTAATTGCTTACTTTCTTCCTCGGGCCCGTGCGGAAAACAGGAATGCTGTTTCTGTTTCCGCGAGACGCGGTGAGAGCGTAGCGGTCGAAGGTCAGCTGCTCGGTCGGCACGGACTCGGGGATCGTTGTGCCTGCCGGGCAGAGATCGTCGTCGTTGGTGATGCCGTCACCGTCACTGTCTCCGCTTCCTTCAAGGGAAGCGACCGATGAGGTGCTGGATGGCAAATTCGCATTGTCTTCGGAGCTGCTGGACGACGAGGTTCCGCATACCCCCATGCTTCTCGGACGATCGATGGAGACGATGGCGACTGCGTCGTGGTAATCGGCATCTTTCGTATCACCGAGCTCCACGAGGAACGCGATGTCGTGGTTCCCGATCTTCGTCTTCGCGCGGGCATCAAGAATATTTCTGAGGAACCCTCGCATTTCACCACGGGCAAGAATGGCCGAGAGGCCATCGATGGTTTGTCCGGGTCGCAGGACACGCACGTGCTTGTCACCTCTTCCCGATTGAACGGTTTTGTTGAATGTCCACGAGTATCGCCCGTTGAATGACAGAAGGATCGTGCTTCCGGAAACCGTATCGGAGAAGACCGACAGTTCTCCGCCTCGCACGGAGCGATTGCCGAAGAGTTGTTTCCAGGATGAGCCGTCGTCGAAGCTGACGGTGCTGCGCATCGCGATTTTCGGTCCGCGTTTTCCATAGGTGCTCTCCGAACCGACGAGGCGTACGCTCACATCCGCTTTCCCTTTGAGCTTGATGCGTCCGGCGCTGTCGATGTCGTAGGGAACGCTGCAGGAATCCGGAATGAATGCCGTTTCTTCCGATGCGGAAGAAACACTGGAGCTGCTGCTTGAGGTCTGGCTCGATGCTGAACTGGCGGCACCGGCATCGCTCGGTTGGCCCTTGATCCAATGGAGAATCACTCCGTCGTCTTCCGTCGTGACTCGTGTTTTGAAGATCATGCTTTTGACGTTCGGTCCGTCGACGAATTCATCGCCGGCGGAGGTGTCGTTCTCGGTTCCGTCCCGAGGATTCTCCGATGGATTTTCAGGATCGTTCTCGATGGAAGTGATGATGGCGTGGTTGAAGAGAGAGGTCGCATCCACGATTTCTTTCCCCGAACTGTTCGGATGCGATCCACGCGAGACGATGCGGACCCAGCCGTCACCTCGTTCCAGCGCAAGGCCTTTCACGTCTTCGACCAGTCCGGCATCGATGATTCTGTTCCCCAGACTGTCGACGAGCGGAATCCACTGGTCAGCGGCGAAGGAAAGGGCATTCGGCCCGACGTACACGCGGGGAGAGGCGTTGCCGCTTCCGGTATTCTCCAGGCGATTGAAGTGAATTTTAATGCGTTCCTTGGCTCCGTCGACGCATGTGGTGGGTTTTGCCGAGAACGTGATGAGGACGACGGCGTCCTGGAAGTCTGACGCACGATCCAGCGAGCCCATTTCAACGAGGAGAAGGAGATCTCTCGGGCCGATCGCAATCCTGCCCTTCGCGTCGAGAACGCCTTTCAGGAAAGATTCCAAAGATTCCTGATGATCGAACGGAGCGTACGCGGGTGCCTTGTCACCATTTTTCAACATGATGACGTGTCCGTCTCTGGCATTGGATTTGAACGTCTTGTTGAAGAGCCATGAGTACCTGCCGTTGAATCGAAGCAGGAACGGAGTCTCTGTCGGGAGATTCTGGAATGTCACCTGCTCATTGCCGCTCACTGCCTTGCCTCCGAAGAGGTCGGTCCACTCCGTTCCATCGAAGCTTGCCGAAAGACGAACGTCGATCTTCGGTCCACCCGCACCGTAGGTGATTGCGGATCCGAGCACTCTGACATTGATGTCGTTCGTACCGACGGTCTCGATATCATTGCCGTCTTTCAGTGAGAAGCGAACATCGCAAGGAATTTCTCCTCCTCCGCCACCTTGATCCGACGAAGACGATGTTCCGCTTCCGCCATCGCTACCGCCGTCGCTGCTCGAGGAGCTCGTACCGGCGCCGTCGCTTGAGGAGCTTGCCCCCGTACTGCTATCGCTGCTTCCTCCGGTTCCGGATGAAGCGCTTCCATCCGATGCGCTTGATCCACTGGAGCCATCACCGGTGTCACCACTCCCGTCACCCGAAGAAGTGCCGTCCGGATTCTGTCCGGGGATGAATTCCATCAGACCACTGACGGTGATGATGCCATTCTTATCGATGTCGATTCTGCGGTAGTCGCCCGTAATGGAAGAGACGACGTAGACGCTTCCGACGATCGTCGGAAGACCCTCGATACGCGTGAAGAGCGTTTCGGTCAGTCCGCTTGTCTCGATGGTCGATGCCATCGGGAATGTCGTATCGTGGTCGGTATTGCGCTCGGCATAGGTGTTTCCTGCGAAGAGCGTCGCTTCCGGGAAGTACACCCCCCACAGCGCATCGAATTTCCCCGATTGCGACAGTGTCTGGGCGGACCTGAGTGCCTGCACGATGTGTTCCGTTGCGGTATTCAGATCTGCGTTGATCTGGTACTCACGGAACATCGGCACCATCACTCCGGCAGCCGTGGTCATGAGTCCGATGGTGATGAGGAGTTCCACCGCGCTGAAGCCGAATCGCTTCTTCATCATTCCGCTCCCGTGCTTCGAATGGTTTTTTTTCTTCGCGGCTGTACCCATAAGGATGGAGGGAATGGAATGAGTGTCATCGTCCGACCGATCCGACGATCGAGTAGATAGGAACAATGATAGCAAATGCGATGGTGCCGACCAGTCCGCCGATGAACATCAGGAGAATCGGTTCGAGGACGACGGGCAATCGCTGAGCGGCTTCTTCCGCCTTCTTCTCGTAGATGTCGGCGATACGCATCAGCATATCCGCAATTTTCCCCGATTTCTCGCCGGTGACGATCAATTGCTGGACGGAAATGGGAATCAGGTTCTTTGTTTCTTTCAGCGCTTCGAATGCTTTTCCGAACGATTCACCGATTTCGATCTCGCTCGCCAGTCGTTCGTAGAATTTTCTGTAGTACACGGTATCCGTCACGTTGGCCATGGATCGGATGGATTCGACCAGAGGGACTCCGGCCCGAAGCAGCGATCCGAGGATGACGCCGAACTGAGCGATGGTTGCGGATTTCGCCATGGTGCCGATGCCCGGAAGTCGGAAGACGAACATCTGGGCAGGTCCGCGGAGTCTCGTGAACTTGCAGATCAGCACGATGAACAGCATCGCGGCGGCGAACAGCGGCACCGCGACGATGCCATGCTCTTTGAAGAAGTTGGCAATCACGATGATCATGCGTGTGACGAGCGGCAGTTTCGCATTGAGTGACAGGAGCACTCCAACGAGTTGCGGCAGCACGAACCATGCGAGGCCGAGCGTGATGACGATCGTCATCGTCAGGACGATCGAGGGGTAGATCATCGCCATTTTGACTTTCGATCGTAGCGAACGATCCTTCTCCTGCTGGAGGGAGAGATATTCCATGTTTTTGCTGAGCGACCCTGCCTCCTCGCCGATGCGAATGAGCGAGAGCGCATAGGGCGAGAAAAAATTCTGATTATCCATCGCCCGCCAGAGTGCGATACCGCTCTCCACTTCTTCGATGATTTTGCGAACGATTTTTTTCATGGGCTTCAGTCTCAGTTCGAGCTCGATGGTCTTGAGCGCGTCGACGACCGTCAGTCCGGAGTTCAGGAGGATGGCGAGATTTTCCACGAAGTGCGCCTTCTCTTTTCCGAGCCCGAATCCGTTGAGTGCATCCATGAATTTCTGCATCCCCGATTTCTTTGTCGCGCCGAATTCGCCCTTTATCGGAGCGGGGACGATCTCCTTTTTTTTGTTGATATCGGATGCTGGTTTTACTTTTTCTGTAACTGCAGGAGCGGGTAGCGGTGAGCCGTTCGAGGCCCTGAGGCCCTCAGGCTCGAATGGGCTGGCAGCGGGCAGGGAAGCAGTATTGCTATCCGCTACACGCTTATCGCCATTCGCTTTTATTTCAGCCTTTGGATGATCGTGTTTTTTTATCATGAGTCCCGAAGAAAATCTCTTCCGGCGGCGCCGCAATGCGCATCAACTCCTCGATCGTGGTCAGCCCGGAATGCACTTTGTCGAGACCGTCCTCAAAGAGGAACATCATGCCGTTTGCCCGTGCTTGCAGCAGGAGTTCGGTGCTGCTGCTTCTCTTGACGATCAATTCCTCCATATTCTTCTCGATCGGCAGCAATTCGTAGATGCCGACGCGTCCTCGGTATCCCGTGTTGCCACAGGCTTCGCATCCTTTGCCGCGGTAGAGGTGTACCGGTTCATTCCCTTCGAAGTAATGATGCGCTCCTTTAAAGAGCTGCCGCGCTTCCGTCACGGGAATCGTAAAACTGAAGCGGCAGTGTTCGCAGATTTTCCTTGCGAGACGCTGCGCGACGACGATCTCCAGTGTCGAGGCTAAGAGGAACGGCTCGACTCCCATTTCGATGAGGCGCGGGATCGCCGTTGCCGAGTCATTAGCGTGGAGCGTCGAGAACAGAAGGTGTCCGGTCAGTGCTGCGTTCACGGCAATCGTTGCGGTTTCGCTGTCGCGGATTTCTCCGACGAGCACGATGTCCGGGTCCTGACGCACGAGAGAACGCAGGCCTTTCGAGAACGTGAGCCCGGTCTGCTGGTTCACCTGAATGTGGTTGATCCCAGGGATCTTGTACTCCACCGGATCTTCGATCGTGGAGATGTTCACATCCGGACGATTGCGCATTTTGATGAGTCCGTAGAGTGTCGTGGATTTTCCGGCCCCCGTCGGACCCGTCGTGATGATCATGCCGAAGGGTTTATGCGCGGCCTTCTCGAGGATTTCTCGGTAGTGATCGGAAAATCCAAGATCTGCGAGCGTCAGATTTCGCACGTATTCCGAAAGGAGACGCATGACGATCTTCTCTCCGTCGACGATGGGAATGATGGAGACGCGCACGTCCATCGTTCCCGCCTTCGATTTGTAGCGGATGGCTCCGTCCTGCGCTGCGAAGTGCTCATCGATTCTCAGGTTTGCTTCGATTTTGATGCGATTCACGATGCCTTCGTAGAACTGTTTCGGGAGTCTTCCCGCTTCGTGCATCACGCCATCCACGCGGAAGCGCACGATCGTGTCCTGTTCCTGCGGCTCGAAGTGAATGTCCGATGCTTTCAGTTCGATGGCATCGTTGAAAATTTCTTCCAGCATCTCCGGTGCCACCTTGTGCTGTTCGCTCATGATTTTCTGGAAGCGCGTGGCGAGCGGTTTCCTGTAGAGCGAAAATGCGCCATTCACCGCGCTCTTCGGCGAATACATGAAGATGATTGTTCCTGCGAACGGCTTTGCATTCACATTCTCCGGCTTTTTCCAGAAGCTCTTTTTCGTTTTTTGAGAAAGTTTCTTCAGATTCGTTTCCACAAATTTTTTCTGTCCGATATTCGCCCGCATCGCCTCTTCCAATCCTTCGGTGGCAGGGTCCGCTGTTGCGATCGTCACTTCTTTTTCGGGGATGGCGGACACCACGATCGCCGAAAATGTTCGTGCACACTCCTCAGGGAGAAGCGCTACGGTTTCGATGGATGGAGGCTTGTTGATAAGGTCGTAGAACGGCAGCTTGTAGTATTCCGCGAGAGCGTTCTCGAGGAGATCGGCAGTCAGAAGCTTTCTCTCAAACAGGATGGTGCGAAGCGTCGTTTGCCTCTCTTCCGCTTCTTTCAGCACATCTTTCAGTTCCTCCTTGGAGAGATAATTCTGCTCCATGAGAATCTTGCCGAGTTCTGTGTTTGTCAGTTGCATGGTCAAATGGCGGCTTTCACTCTTGCGACGATATCCGCGATCGGAGTATTCGATTTTACGAAGTAATCCACGGCTCCGAGCTCCTTGGCCTTCGCCTGATCCTCGGCTTGGCCGAGATTGCTGAGGACGATCACAGGTACCGTATTTTTCCGTTCTTTCAACGCTGTAAGCACGGCAAAGCCGTCCATGATCGGCATGATGAGGTCGAGAAGGATCATCTGAAAATGATCTTCTTTGAGAGCTGCGAGAGCGTCGGTTCCGTTCGTCACAACACGCGTCTCGTATCCTTCGTGTCCAAGCTTCATTTCCAGAGCATGCGACAGCGGCTTCTCATCTTCGACGATGAGGATACGTTTTCTCTTCGCCGGTACGACCTTTGTTTCAGCCTGCGGAGAAGGCACCGCAGAGGGGTCGTTTTGTTTTTTGGATTTTGGTAACATAAATCTCATTATTGTAGCAGAAACTAGCGGAGTTCACAAGAGCGCGGTCGGCTGTTACACTCTCTTCGGTTCCCCTAAACCTTCCGACCATGAAACGTGCGCTTCTTTCCGTCTCGGATAAGACCGGTCTCGTCGATTTTGCAAAAGTTCTCGCAGCGGCCGGCTACGAGATTCTTTCGACGGGGGGCACGCTGAAGGAATTGCAGAAAGCAAAAATCAAAGCAGTGTCCGTCGAAGAGGTGACGGGGTTTCCCGAATGCTTCGGCGGTCGCGTGAAAACGATGCATCCGAACATCATGGGCGGGATTCTTTTCAACAGGGAGATTTCGGAGCACGTCGAGCAGGCGAAGAAGCTCGGCATTGAATCGATCGATCTTGTTGTCGTGAACTTGTATCCGTTTGAGGAAACATTACGAAAAGTGGTTAGTGATCAGCGGTTAGTGGCTAGTGCAAGCAAGCCAGACCAATCTAACCACTCATCACTAACCACTAACCACTCGTCCCTCATCGAGCAGATCGACATCGGTGGGCCGACACTCCTTCGCAGTGCGGCAAAAAATCATGATGCGGTGACGGTTGTATGCGATCCGTCTGACTACAAAGAAGTCGGTTCTCAGATTCAAAAGAATGGTGCTACAACATCGGAGTTTCGTGCGTTGCTTGCCGCAAAAGTTTTTGCGCACACGGCAGCGTATGACGGAATGATCGCTGATTATTTTTCGGGAGGAAAAAATCTTTCGCTGTCACTCAGGAACGGTCACGTGCTTCGGTACGGGGAAAACCCGCACCAGTGGGGGAAGTTCTATCAAGTGGGTAGTGATCAGCGGTTAGTGGCTAGTGCAAGCAAGGCCGACCAATCTAACCACTTATCACTAACCACTAACCACTGGTCCCAGTTGCAAGGAAAAGAGCTCAGCTATTTGAATATTTTGGATTCCGATGCGTGCTGGCGCATGGTGCAGGAATTTTCGGCTCCGACGTGCGTGATGGTGAAGCATGCGAACCCGAGTGGCATCGCATCGGCTACAACCATTGAAGATGCATTTCAGGCCGCGTACGACAGCGACAGGCTCTCTGCATTCGGCGTCATCATCAGTCTGAACCGTCCGTGCACGGAAGCGATTGCGACAAAAATTCTGGAGCAGAAAATATTTGTCGAAGTGATTCTTGCCCCGGACTATGAGAAAGAAGCTCTTGAACTGCTTAAAACTAAGCCAAATATTCGATTAATTTCCCTAACCCTAACCCCAATCCCTAACCCTGAAAGTATCCTCTATCGCTCCGCTTTCGGCGGCATGCTCGTGCAGAACGATGACGTGAAAGAAATCACCGAAGCGGATCTGACGTGCGTGACGAAACTCAAGCCGACGAAGAAACAAATCGAGGACATGCTCTTTGCATGGAAAGTCGTAAAGCATGCGAAGAGCAACGCGATCGTGCTCGCGAAAGATGCAACGACGATCGGTATCGGCTGCGGACAGACCAGCAGGGTGGATTCTACGTGGATCGCACTGAAGCGCGCGGGAGAGAAAGCCAAGGGCTCAGTTCTTGCAAGCGATGCATTCTTTCCGTTTCCGGATTCCATCGAAGAGGCCGCGAAGCATGGCATCGTTGCCGTCATACAGCCCGGGGGATCGGTGAAGGATGCGGAGGTGTTTGCGAAAGCAGATGAGCTGGGACTGGTGATGGTCATTACCGGCGTACGAGCATTCCGTCACTAAACCTCATGGACATAGCTACTTCCAGATGACCCTGAGCGAAGTCGAGGGGTGACGACGGGGGTGCGTGCGTTTCGACATTAAAAAACCTCCCCAGCGGGGAGGTAGTCTCGAAAACAAAATAGGAACTACTCAGCTTTTGCCTCGACGACTGTGGCAGCTTCCTTGAGCTTCTTGCCAGTCTCCTGAGCAACAGTGTCTTCGGCTGTCTCTTTTGCAAGAGATGCCTTCAGATCGACGCCTTCGTTCTTGTCGAGGTTGAAATCCGGAGCAGTCTCTGGGCCAGAATGAGCCATAGAAGTTTGGGTGAAAAAGTAAGTTTAAAATCATTATCCACTTTTATGCAACTCTGTCAAGATTTCACCTTTCTTTTTCTCGGGGAAAACGCTTCCATAGCATCT
>SXGU01491063.1_pt1 | contig 18350 bp, 14 predicted proteins | sample 3174531 | NCBI WGS metagenome assembly SXGU01 (sample SAMN11356863, study PRJNA531348) | freshwater metagenome | isolation source: freshwater sample F1-140 | place: China: Fuxian Lake, Yuxi | collected 2017-12-25 | reverse complement strand
TGAGCCTCTCCCGCACACTGCCCCGCAACCGGTGCCCCTGGCGCCCATCCGCTCGCCCGCCTGAATACCGTCCCGTTCGCAGGGATTTCAACTCGCCATTGCTTTTTCAGTCCGCCCCATCTCATCTGAGGTCAGAAGATTGCGCCGCCAAGAAAACAACAGATGCCATTTATGCTTTTGAGAACTCTTGCCGTTGGAGTGCTATTTTCCTGCTCCCTTGGTTTCCAGATCTGCTCCGCCGCCGCGCCGACACTCACGATTCAACAACTACCCAACAGCCAGCTCCAGATCAACTGGCCTGGCGACGCGACAGGTTTCAGTCTGGAGCAGGCGGACACCTTGAACGCTCCCGTGGCGTGGCAGACCGTCACCGCCGCTGTTGTGCAGAATGGTGGCGTCTTCTCCGTCGCAGTTCCCTCCGCCACTCAAACGCGCTTCTATCGACTGCGACAGACCGCCGCGTTGCCAACGGGAATTCTGGAAACGTCACCGGCGAACGGTGAGTCCGGCGTGGCCGTCACCCGCGAAACGATCTTCCGGTTCGACGCTCCACTGGCGGCCGACATGGTTTTAGATTCCGAGTCCATGTTTGCCGAGTTCGGAGGCCGACACTTGCTCGCGCGACCCGAACTTTCCAGCGACCGCAAGACCGCCACGCTGTTTTATCTGGAGAACCTGCCGGCGTCAGCGCGCATGCGCGTGACGTTGAATGGCGCTCAACTCCGCGACAGTTCCGGCAAACCGCTCGATGCCGATGGCGACGGCCAGCCGGGTGGTAAGCGCGTTTTGGAATTCAACACGTCGGGAATCTCCGGACTCCCAGGCACGACGGTGACTGGCCGCGTGTTCGCTTCGGAGAAAAACCCGGACGGCTCGAACAAACCGCTGGCCAACGTGACCGTCACGGTGGATGGCGCGGAGGAGTCGTTGCGCGCCACCACGGACAGCACCGGTTCGTTCAAACTCGATCCCGCCCCGGCGGGCCGCTTCTTTGTCCACGTGGATGGCCGGACCGCGGTCGGCTCGCAGTGGCCGGGCGGCGCCTATTACCCGTTCGTCGGCAAAGCGTGGGAAGCCGTCGCGGGTAAGACGGATAATCTGGCCGGAGGCAACGGCGAGATTTACCTACCCCTCGTTCAGAGTGACGCGCTCAAGACCCTCAGTGCGACCGAAGCGACGACGATCACGTTCAGCCCCACGCTCCTCGCCGCCAACCCGGCGCTCGCGGGCGTCGAAGTCAACGTCCCAGCCAACGCCCTCTTCAGCGACAACGGCGCTCGTGGTGGAAAGGTAGGCATGGCTCCCGTGCCGCCGGATCGCCTGCCCGAGCCGCTGCCGCCAGGATTGAACCTGCCTCTTGTCATCACGATTCAAACGGATGGCGGATCGAACTTTGACCGGCCGGTCCCGGTCAAATTTCCGAATCTTCCGGATCCCGTGACTGGCGTGAAGCTCGGCCCTGGCGCCAAGACGGCTCTCTGGAGCTTCAACCATGACATGGGCCGCTGGGAGATTCAGGGCACCTGCACCATCAGCGCGGACGGCAATTTCGCCGTGAGCGATCCCGGCGTGGGCATCCGCCAGCCGGGCTGGCACGGGGTGGCAGGCGGAAGCAGCGGGAGCGGACCCAAGGGAAAGAACGGCAGCGGGAGCGGACCCAACAGTGGCAATCCCGACCCAAATTGCGAAGGCGAGGAATGTGAGGAATGCACCCAGGAGATTACCTGTGTGACTCCCAAGGGAGGCAAGAATGTCGCTCACTGCGCGCTCGAATGCCTGGGCGACGTGGTGGACGACATCTTCGGCGATGGAGAAAAACCGGAGCGCACGGCCTTCGAGACGGGCTTGCGCTGCATCGGCGGACCCGGCAAGTGTCCTGGCCGTCCCGAAGACACGCTCGACCGGAAGCGGCGTGGTTGCATGGATGAATGCACGGATCCCCTGCCTAATCGCAAGACTTTCGTCGTCCCTTGTGAGGGCTTCAGCAGCCCATGTGCGGCCGCCGCGGCATTGCATCAGTTGTCGGGAGCCGCCGCTATTGCGGATGTGCTGCCGGATCGCCTGGTGGAACAGCGCAAGTTATGGGAAGTCGAGGGGGAGTTTTTGATCCAATTGACGGGCACGGCCAAAATCCTTGAGAGCGAATCCTCCGAAGTCTCCCGGATCACCGCCTTGTTCGATGCGCTCGCGGATCGGGTGCAGGCGGCGAGTCCGGCGGGCATTCACCTGAGCGCGGCGGAGCGGAGCGAACTGCTGGCGCTGCCTCGCCCCGCGCAGTTTTCCGGGACGGAATGGGCGGCCATGATCGACCGGCTTGATTCGCTCCAAGGCGCGCCGCTGCCAGCCGATCTGGCGGCGGCGGACAAGCAACTGACCGACCTGACGGCGGAGCTCAAGCGACGTGGATGGCTTTTTCGCGGTGATGGGTTGCTCGATGGCCTGACGCGACGTTCCTGGCACAGCGCTCCGGAGGTGGGCGGTGCCGAATTCCCCGCGCGCAGTCATTTTTATTATCTCAAGAATCATCGCAACGGTTTCGTGCAACGCGGCCGCTTGAATGTGAGCGGCCAGTTCGAGGGACTGATTCTCGCCCCGGGTGGCTATTACTCGGTGGCTTATCTCGATCCCGTCACGCGGCGGATGGGCGCGGCGTTTTTCCAGGCGCGGCAGACGGGTGCGGCCACTTCCATTCCAACCACCCCTCTGATCGAGACAACGACGGACGGGGACGCCGACGCCGATGGACTCGCGGATGCCGCAGAAAAAATTCTTGGCACTTCGCCAGCCAACGCCGACAGCGATGGGGATGGGATCAAGGACGGACAGGAATTGGCGCTTGGCTCGAATCCGCTCGATGGTGTGGGCCTGCCGGTGGGTGTGGTGAGCGCAACGCCAACGCCAGGTGCGGCCTATGATGTGGCTGCCGGCAACAATCTTGCCGTGCTGGCCTGCACCGGCGGAGTGGCGGTATTCGACGTGTCGAATCCTCAATCGCCGCTGCAAGTCGCGGTCATCCCGGGCAACTCGAGCGCGGTGGCGCTGCGCGGGTCGGCGGCTCTGGCGGCGTTTGGCGACGGGGTGCGCCTGATCGATCTCAGCACCCCCGCTTCACCGAAGGTGCTTTGGCTCCGCGGCGATCTTGCCGGAGCCCAAGCGGTGGCCTTTGGGGGTACGGAGACTTTTGTGGCCAAAGGAGCGGATCTGTTTCGGATCGATCTGGTGACGGGCAATAATCTGGGCATTCTCCGGTCTGACGGCATTGAAAGTCTCATCACGCGCGGCGACTTGGTTTATCTGCTTGCGCCCGGCAAGCTCACCGTCTGCCGGGCAGGTGAACTCTTTGACGTGATTCGCACTCTCGCCGCCCCCGGCGATGGCGGCGCGGGAGGGCGGCCACGACGGCTGTTCCTGGAGGGGCAACTCCTCTACGCACAGCACAATTTTGGGTTTAATGTTTTTGACCTGACGGACCCGACCGCACCCCTGCTGGCGAATAATGTCGAAACCCCGCAGGCCGGATGGCGGCAGATCGTGTCCACGGGCACCGGACTTGCCCTCGCGGCCGTCGGCCCGAACAGCACCGCGGATGGCCCGCACGATGTGTCGCTCTACCGCCTGATCACCGGCGGAACGATCGCGGAATTTGTCTCGACGTTCGTAACGCCGGGCGAGGCCTACGCCGTGGCGATTGCGGGCGGGCGCGGCTATGTTGCCGACGGCGCCAGTGGGTTGACGGTGGTCAATTTCCTCGCGCCAGATCTGGCAGGGATTCCGCCGTCCGTTGGGTTCAGCGTGGACTCGAACTCCACGCCTCCCCGGGTCGAAGGTGGAACGGTCGCAAGGATCGCCGCTATCGCCAAAGATGATATCGCGGTGCGCCAGGTCGAGTTCTTGATCGACGGCTCGATCGTCGCCCAGGATGACAACCATCCGTTTGAGATTTTTCATCGCATCCCCCGGCGTCAGCGGCCAATCCCTCATTCAAAGCCCGCGTGCGCGCCGAGGACACCGCTGGCAATCTCACCGAATCGCCGGAGGTTACGGTTGCAATCGTCGCCGATGCCACACCTCCCGTCCTCCAGGCAATCGACCCCGCGCCTGGCGCGAGCATCCCGATCGCTGGCGTCACCGAAGTGACGGTGACATTTCGTGAACCTGTGGTCACCCCTGTTACTCCTTCGAGCCTGACATTGCTCTCCAGTGGTCCCGACGGGAGGCTCGACACTGCGGACGACATGCTTTTCAACGGCCTAGTGCAGTGGGTAGCCGCTGAAAACGCCATCCGTCTGACGTTGCCCGAGCCGCTACTCGGTGGACGTTATCGAGCAACGCTGGCCGCCGGACTGTCGGACGCAGCCGGAAACACACGCACCAAAGCGTTGGGCTGGGAGTTTGGAACCGGGGATCCGCCGCAAATTGTCGAACTGTTCCCGCCGCAGAACTTCGTCCGCGTCGGCGGCGTTCTCGACAAATTGGAGTTCACCTATGATCTGCCCGTGCCGAAGATTCTGGCGGACGCCTATGTCTGGAAGGCAACACGGCGCGCGTTCCCTGCCGAAGGCAGCGGGAGCGGCGCGTTCGGGCCGGCGGTTGAAATCACGCCTCTGCTCGTCACACAAAGCCTCGATGGCCGGGTTTTCACCTTGCGTACGCTCGCGAATTTCCCCACCGGCCAGTATGTCGTCACAGGAAGCGGCCCGAATATGCGGGCGATGCGATGGGAATTTCACTTCCGGGACGTTCCCAACGAGTGGGTGCTGCATGAAAGCGGCGTGGGCACCTGGAAGCACTTCCCCGGTCCCGCGCTGGATGATTCACTCATTATCAACGCGCCCGGCCAACTGGCCACCATCGAAGCCGGGAACTTGCAATCACTCACCGCCCGCACCGATGTCCGGTTTGGTGGTGCCTTTGGCGTGGTGATGAAAGTGGCCGAGCCGGTCCAGATTTTTTCCGGATTGGAGCTTTTTGGCACCCGTTTCAAAGCGGGCGAGACCCACGTGCGCGGCCTGTTGGCCTTCCGCAGCGCGAGTGATTTCAACGTGATCGACATCGGCCCGCACACCTTGAATGCCTACGGGGGCGGTTACATGAGATCCGGCGGCATCCGCTTCTCCGATCCAGCCGGCGCGCTGGTCAACCACCCCGGCAGCACGCTCGTCCTCAGCAATGGCACGTCCGTCGTCAACAGCGGGATCAACTGGGCCGATGCCGGCCGCATCGTAAACCTGGGGACGCTCCGCAGCGCGCCGACAGGGGTCTCGCAACCAGTCATCCGCCTCGAGGATGTGCGCGTGCGCAATGACGGATTGATCGAGGTTGCCAGCGGCGGCCTCACTCTCTCCAGTCTGGAAAACGAAGGAGTGATCGACATTGCGGCGGACGCGAGGCTGGTCCTGTTGGAGCAGGTTCAGGGAGGATTCTCCGCCCGGATCACGGGCACAGGATCGGTTGAATTCGGACAATATGACACCAGCTCACGCCGGATTGTGGGCTTGGCGGATGCCGAGTGGAAGGGTGAGGTGGATCCAGGCGTCACCTTCACTCTCGTCGCCGGAACCGTCACGCTTTGGAAACCGCTGGTGCGTCCCGCCGGCGCCGTGGAACTGCGCAACGGCAGCCTCTTGAAATTGCTCGGCCCCGCCGACATCGGGACGGTCACCCTGACGGATGGAAATCTGGCCTTCAATTCGGACAGCCGGATCGGCGATATAGACTTCGGTTCCACCGCCGAGCTTCGGAGCGAAACGCTTGTCCGCATCACTGGAAACGCGCGTATTGGCCTGCGACTGGAAACCGCCGGCCAGGGCCTCGTGGAATTCGCCGGAGTGACGGTCGTCTCCAATCGCACTCAAACCGCCAATGCGCAAATCGGCCACGCCTCCATCCGCAATACCGGCACCTGGCGGCAATCGGGCGGCGGCAGTTCCGGCACCGGACTGCTCGTGCGCAAGGAGGACGGTGGGCCGGGCCGGGGCGCATTTGAAAACCTCGGGCTGTTCGAGCAAACCACCGACCGCGTCCTGAACGTGACAGTCCCGTTTCGCAATCTCGGTCGCGCCGTGTTCAGCCGGGGGCCGGTGGTCTTCGACGGACGCGTGGCGAATGAACGCTTTGGAGCCTACCTGCACGGTCCCGCCGCCGAGCTCGTGCTGAACAACACGGATTTCCAGCACGATCAGGCCGGGTCCATCGAGTTTTCCGGAGGACTCGTTCGAGGCACCGGGACCATCCGTGCCGTGGATGGCACCACGCGTCCGAAGGTGACGAATCGAGCGGTCTTGCGCCCCGGCAATCCCGTCGGTGCGCTGACGATCCGCGCGACGGGTGGTTTCGAGCAAACCTCCACCGGCGAACTCGCCGTCACCCTGGCCAGTGCGGACCACAGCCGGCTCACGTTGACTGGGACCTCCGCCGCATTGGCCGGCACGTTGCGCGTCGAACTTGCCGAGGGTTTCTCACCGAACATCGGACAGACTTTTAATGTGATGACGTTCACTTCGCGGACGGGAGAGTTTGGAAATGTGGTTCTGCCAGGCATCGGACCGGACAAGAAGCTGGAAGCCGTTTACAGCGCCACCGCCGTCACCGTCCGCGTGGTGGCTGCTCGGTAGCTGCTGCGCATCCAGGCACTTTTCTCCATGAACCTCCTGACTGAGCGCGGCGGAGCCGCACCCAAGCAGCGCAGACTTTACTGAGGAGACCGCAGGATTGTTCGAACCGGGAAAGCACGTGGAACAGACCGGCGAGTGGCGCGGAACCGATGCTACTTCTGAATGCATTCAGCGCTCAGAAATCCTCGCGACACGAGAGGGTTCGGATGGATTGCAGTACAGAGAAATACTGCTTTTCTTCCCTGCTGAGCCTCTGTGTCCTCCAAAACTCTGGGCTGAACTCACGGAGACCAACGCGCGCGCCCGGAAAGTGCGGGCGTGACAAAGGTGGTGAAGCAACGGTTCAATCCCCGTCCGATGAAAGTTCTGGTTGTTGGTTCCGGTGGAAGAGAACACGCGCTGGTGTGGAAACTGGCGCAGTCGCCGCACGTCACTCAACTCTGGTGTGCCCCGGGCAACGCGGGCATCGGCAGGGAGCGACTCGCTCGAAACAGCGGGACGGTTCAATGCGTGAACATCGGCGCGGAAGATATGCCGAGGCTGGCGGCTTTTGCCCTGGAACAGAAGGTCGATCTGACAGTCGTCGGGCCGGATGGCGCTCTCGCTCTTGCAATCGTTGACCTGTTTCAAGCGCGCGGACTCAGGATCTGGGGGCCGAACCAGCGTGCCGCGCAGTTTGAGTCATCGAAGGCTTTCTCGCAGGACTTCATGCAAAAACATGGGATTCCCACTGCGAAATCAGGCACGTTCAACGACCCCGTCGCTGCAAAACATTTTTCCGGTTCTCTCGGTGGACGGTGCGCGGTGAAAGCTGACGGCCTCGCGCTGGGCAAAGGTGTTCTGCTGACAGGCAACATGGAGGAAGCGGAGCGCGCGATTGACGAGATCATGGTCACCAAAACCTTTGGCGCGGCCGGGCAGAGGATTGTGATCCAGGAATTATTGGAAGGGATGGAAATCTCCCTGCACGCCTTGTGTGACGGGCGGACGGCGAAGCTTTTTCCAACGGCTCAGGATCACAAGCGTGCTTTGGACGGTGACCAGGGGCTGAACACCGGCGGAATGGGAACCTACTCGCCTGCGCCATTCCTCACGGATGCCGAGCTCGCGGCCGTTGGTCGGCAAATTCTTGATCCATGGCTTAACGGTTGCGCGACCGAGGGCATTGATTTTCACGGCTTGTTGTATCCCGGCGTAATGCTCACAAGCGCGGGACCAAAAGTGTTGGAATTCAACGCGCGTTTTGGCGATCCAGAAACCCAGGTGTACCTGACGCGACTGGAGAACGACCTGGTCGAATTACTCGAGGCGAGCATCGACGGCACTTTGGATCGCATTCAATTGAAGTGGAGCAAATGCGCGTCGGTCTGCGTGGTGATGGCTTCCGGCGGCTATCCCGGGAATTATCCCAAGGGGAAAATCATACACGGGCTGGACGAAGCGGATCGCCTGCCGAACACGAAAGTATTTCATGCGGGAACGGCGATGACGGACGGAGACACTGTCACCAATGGTGGACGGGTGCTCGGAGTCACTGCCTGGGCGGAGGATCTGGCCGCAGCGCGAGCGGCGGCTTATGATGCGGTGGCAAAGATTCGATTCGACGGCGCGCATTTCCGCCGGGATATTGCCTCCAAGGCGCTGCGGTAGAGCTTGGGCTCCATCGGTCGTCTGAGAATTCCATGACTAAATTTTTTCAATCTCTCGTGGTCTTTGCCGGCGTGTCCGGCATTGCCCTGCAACCGACCCTCCTCGCTCAAACGAACCAGCTTGCCCCATTTCAGGAGGTTTATGGATTGTTGCGCTCCAATCTGCCTGCGTTAACTGAGCAGGAACTCAACGCGGCAGCCGTCGAAGGACTGGTGAGCCGTTTGAAAGGGCGGGCATTGCTTGTATCGGATCAGCGGGCGCAGACCAACGCTCCGGCAACAGGTGGCACCCTTGTCCGCAAGCCCGCACTCTTCGACAAGAATTTTGGTTACCTGGGGATTGAACAGATGGCGGAGGGGTTGGGCAAAGCCTTTGATGAAGCCTACGACAGCCTCGCGGCGACGAATAGACTCAAGGGCTTGGTGCTCGACCTTCGCTTCACGACCGGGCGGGATTACGAGGCGATGGCGGACGTTGCGAGCCGCTTCGTGGAGAAGGGCAGGCTCCTAGTAAAGCTTTCTGGAAAAAGTATCGAGTCCTCGGATCGCGGCAGGAGCATTCCGCTTCCGCTGACGATTCTGGTCAATTCGGAAACGGCGGGCAGCGCTGAAGTGTTGGCGGCGGTCCTCAATGAGTCCAAGGCGGCGCTCCTCATTGGAAGCAACACCGCCGGAGATGCGCACTCTTACCGCGACTTTCCGCTGAGCGACGGAAGGATGCTCAAGATCGCCACGGGTGCGATTGAACTCGCGAATGGGAAGACACTTTCCGCGCAAGGCGTGGTGCCCGACATTGCAGTGGCCGTGAGTCCCCAGGCAGAGCGGGCCTACCTTGACGATCCCTATCGGATCAATGTCAGGGCAGGAGCGCCAGCCTCTACATCGGCTCAAATCCCTGGCGTAGCCCACCGCCGGAGGCTGAATGAAGCTGAGTTGGTCCGCATGCGACAGGAGCCAGGCGATATGAGAGAAGTGCCGGAGATGCCCGCAGGTGAAACGGCAAAGCCGGCGCTTACCGATCCGGCTCTTGGCCGGGCCATCGATCTACTCAAGGGGATGGCGGCTTTCCAGCGGCAGAAGTGAGCCGAACAGTTCGCGCAGTTGGATCTGACTTTTGGGAACATCGACCACCATGCGAAAACTCTTTCGCATCCTTGCAGCAATTTTGTTTGGCTTACTTGGAATGCTTCCTCTCGCTGCCCTTTTCACCGCAATGCAGTGGCCGGTATTCAATGGCTGGGGGCTTGCACATGGTTCATTCATCATTGCTTCGCCTGCACTGGGCTTGTGCGGTTACTGGCTTAGTGGCTATTTGTCTGCGTTCAAGCGTCGCTGAGTTTCACATGTTGCTCTGTTAGCCCAGCCGGAGAGCATCCGGCAGTTACCAGATCTCGGACACGTACCCCTCATCTTGCTTGCCGCTGGCGAGATCCTGCCTCATCCGGCTCGATCACCGAGAGTGGATGAAGTTCCACTTTGCGAAAGAAGATTTCCGAGCCTTCGCACTGAAGCAGGATTTGTCCGGATGAGGGCCAGACATTGAACGCCTCATTTACCCTGACTCCGTTGAGGTGAATTGTGATTCGATCCCCACGGCAGATGCATTCAATTTGATTCCAGGTGCCCGCCGGCCGCTCGACATCACCTGCTCCGCGGAAGTCCAGAAGATCCTTCCATTGTGGATCCTTCCCGTGCCAGTTCAGCCGACCCCATCGCTCGATACTCTGCAGGCGGCCACCTTGTCGCCATGTGAACCAGCCGTCGCCATCGCGTTGATCTGCGACCTCGGCGGTGAGCTTTGGTGCAATGAGATTTCCTTGAGCGTTCGTGCCGCGAATCAGGAGAAAATCACCCATGGCTCCCTGAAAAATGTTGCATTCAATCGCGGACTTGAAGGCTCCGCGTCCATCGTGGCTGTTGCCATCCGGGCCAATGCTGTGGAGGAAAATTCCAGAATCCCGCGCCTTGCCGATGCGATCGCCCCAGGAATAGTTGCGCCCGCCCCACTTGAACTCCGCGACCAGTCGATAGTGCCTGTAGTTCTGCGCGGTGGCAAGATAGCCAAGACCGTTGCCGGAAATGCGGATGGAACCGTTCGTGACTGTGAAGACATTGCGAGGATCACCACGTTGCGAGTCCACCAGCCATGTGTGGAAGCCTTGAAGGTCAACCCCGTTGAAGAGTCGAATCACTCCGTTTATCGGCGTGTTGGCGTCGGCGCTTCGACCTTCGATGCATAAGAGAAGTGATGCTGCAAGGATTAGAATCGTTCTACGCCACAAGGCCGATGACCAGACAGCTTTCACGGAATTCATCCTATCCCACAATCCGGCCTGGAGCAAAACTTCGATTGATCCGGGGCTTTGCGTTCACTAGCATCGTCGGCAACCCAATAAGGCGCTTGCGCTGACAGGATGACGTGTGGACGCATCCAAAGGCCCGGCAGAACAAATTATGGAAAAAGCAGTTTCTTCAAGTCCCGCCCAACCGGAAGTCCGGAGTCTGCGCGAGCTTTCATCCCATCAGTGGAAGTCAGGAATCGCAGCGTGGCTGGGGTGGTTGTTCGACGGGTTGGACATGCACATTTACACGCTGGTGGCGCTGCCGTTCGTTGCGGAGTTGATGCGTCTGCCGGTGACCGATCCTGACGTCGGGCGGCATGGGGCCGTGATCAATGGCGCGTTCCTCGTCGGTTGGGCGCTTGGCGGAGCGTTCTTCGGCAGGCTCGGTGACTTACTTGGTCGCAGCAGGGCCTTGTGCTTGACGATCCTGACGTATGCCTTGTTTACCGGCTTGTCTGCGTTCGCAACGGAGTGGTGGCACCTGTTGATCTTCCGCTTTCTCAGCGCGCTTGGAATCGGCGGCGAATGGGCGGTGGGAGCGTCCTTGCTTTCGGAAACCTGGCCCAAGCGCTGGCGTCCGTGGATTGCAGCCACGTTGCAAACAGCGGTGAACCTCGGTGTGTTGCTGGCGTGTTTCGCTGGTTACCTTTTCGAGAAGCAGCCGCCGCGATGGATCTTTCTCGTCGGGGTATTGCCCGCGTTGCTGGTTCTTTGGATTCGCCGTGCCGTGCCGGAAACCGACGAATGGCAGAACGCGAGCTCCAATGCGCCCAAACCCCGGCTGATCGAATTGTTCCGCGGCAGCGTGGCACCAAACACCTGGCGCGCGCTGATTGTCTGCGCGGTGGCGTTGACGGCGCACTGGACATTCATGTACTGGCACCAGACTCACATTCGCAACCTGCCTGAGGTGGTGAATCTTGACGCGGCTCAAAAGAACCGCGTCGCCGTGCAGGCGCTGTTTCTGATCATGTTTGCCTCCATCATAGGGAATTATGCGTCGGCATTTTTAGCGAGGTTTCTCGGGTACCGCCGTGCTGCGGCGGTCTCCTTGGGCGCTTACTTTTTCGTCATGATGGGCGCGTATGGAACCACTCATGACTTGAACACATTGTACTATTGGCTGTTTGCGATCGGGACCTGCCAGGGCGTGTTTGGACTTTTCACCATGTGTTTGCCGCCGTTGTTTCCGACACTGCTCCGCACCACTGGCGCGGGTTTTTGTTACAACATCGGTCGCATTGTGGCAGCGTGTGGCACCGTGTTCTTTGCCGTGTTCACGAAGGTGGGTGACTACCGGATGGCGTTGTTTTACGCGGGCTTTCTCTTCATTCCCGCCACGCTCGCCGCTCTATTGCTTCCCGAACCGCCCGACGAAAGCTCCAAGGCGGGGCAGTTGGCAGATTAAGACGGCAGAAACGTCGGAGCGTTGCTGGTGTGAATACGATTCTTGCCTGAGCCACAGCTCGTATTAGTCTTCCTGGTTTTGACGGATTAAAAATAGTTCATGGACTCAAATCGCAAGAGTGAGCTGGCCAGCCGGTTGATGTACTATCCGTTATTGCGGATGCTGCTGCTCGACCGCTGGTTTCGGTTGGGGCTCCCGATCTTTTTGGGAGTGATTGCCCTCGCTGTGCTCGCACTTCCAAAGTTCTGGGTCGCGAGCCCTCCGGGTGTTGTTCCCGCGATCAGGGTCAGCATCGTGGACTGCATCCAGGCATGGTCTTTCAAGCGCACTGCGCATCGGGCCGTGGCGGAAGGCAACCACGAAGAAGCCCAGTCTTCCTGGATGGTCGCAGTGGCGAATAATCAGGCCGACGTGGACGCGCTCCGCGATTTGTTGGGGCATTTCCTCAAACATGGCGAAACCCTCAAGCATACGAGCCAGGTGGTGCCACAGGCTTATTGGTTGCTTCAATTGACTGGCACCAATGTCACCGACCTCGAGTTGGCGGCACGAGTGCTGGCGCGCAAGGAACGTTGGGAAGGAGTGGCAAATCTCTTGAAATCGGTCGGCCCGTCTTCGGCCGATGAGATCGATGCGCTCGGGCTGAAAGCCGATTTCGAGCTCGATCAAATGGATGGGTTCTCCGAGCGCTGGCGGAAGTGTTCCGAGGCTGTTCGCACGAGGCCAGAAATCAAACTTCTTCGCGCAGCTCAGATCGCGGGATGGTCACCACCAGGCGAAGGCAAAGAAGGCCTGCAAGGACTTCGCAACGCAATGAACCGAGAAGATCAGAAAGTCCTGGCCTGCCGGCTCCTGATCAAATGCACTGCGCGTCGCGGCGAGGTGGACGATTGCGCCACCGCCCTCGACCAATTGACGCAATGGCGCGCTGGCACCCTGTCGAACCACATTCAATACTGGCAGGCACTTCTCAATGCGGGCCGCGCGGCGGATGCCGCCAAAACCGCTCAAGCTTGTCCTCTTTCGCCTGTCACATCTCACGAAGCCATCGGGCTTGTCCGTGTGTTTTCGGCGGCAGGAATGCCAGACAAGGCGCTCTCCATGTTTGACCGTTACATGGTGGAGTTCGGCGATTCTCCGGAATACTGGCTGGCCTATTTGAGAACTTTGGTCGAACTCGGAAAATGGAACGAACTTCGGATGCTCGGGCCGAAACTCCGCGCGCGTGAAGCGACGATCCCCATGCTCGCTGGGCTGGGCTATTACGCAGAGGGACGGGCGGAGTTGGGCCAGCAGCGACCTCAAGTGGCCGATACGACATTCGCGCGGATGGCTGAGAGAGGCATAGCACTTCCCAGCATAGCCAAGAGCATTGCGTTGGAGATGGTCGAGGCGCGGCGGTATGGAACGGCTCGCGAAATCCTTGTGAAGCACGAAGCAGAAATGCGTCTTGACCCGGGCTATTGGTCGGTGCTTTTCGAGGCGGCGGTGGCGCTCAAGGATGAGGATCAGATGTTCACCGCCGCGCGGGAAGCGTTGAGACTTCAACCTGCCAATCCAGAATGTCTCAACAACTACGCATCAGCTCTGCTGGTCGCGCGAAGAAGCCCCGAGGAGGCGATCAAACTCACGCTTCAATTGCGTTCCCTGAAACCAGGCGTACTGGCATTCGAGCTCAACCACGCCGCCGCGCTGGTGAGGAACAGCAGCGCCTCCGAAGCGGAGAGCATTCTCAGGACTATGGCCGTGGACAAGTTATCCAGGGAAAACAGGTCGATGTACTTTCTTACTCTTCTCGAAACAGACATGGCCCTTAACCGGTTTGCGGAAGCGCAAACCGTCAGCGAACGGATCGAAGATGAACTGCTGTTCCCCGCTCAAATCGAGTGGATCAAAAAGCAACGGAAGAAGCTTCTCGGCACCGACGGGAATTGACAGCAAAGGTCACGCGCTTTGGCCTCACCTGTACTGCTCGTTCATTCGCCGACCTTCCATGAGCATGGCGATGGCGCTTTCAAGCCGGCGCTCACGAGTTTCTTCCCTCTTCGCACTGGAAATCCACTCGATGTATTCGCGTCGGCAGGAAGGCGGCAGCATTTCAAAGTATGCGGCAGCCTTCGGAGCCTGTCGCAATGCGGTGGCTAATTCTTCCGGCATCGGCAGCTCCGGTCGGCGGTTGCGTGGCGCTGGTTTGGTGACGACCGCCGCGTCCAGTTTCACCGCTTCACGAATCAGACGGGTCAGCGCGGCTTTTGGAATTTCATCGAGGGATGCGACCTTCACGCTGCACCCGGAGGAGTCGTCACGGCCACGATGCAGCAATTTGTCAGGATCAGACAATTGACTGGCCTTGAAGAACATCACACTCGCGTGCGCCTTGAATGCGCTCACTCCGCACACCAATCCCCGTCCTTCGTAACACGGCTGGCTCCACTTGATGACTTCGCATAGTTCCGGAGCAGCCTCGCGTACGAGCGCTCGCAGGGCGATGAAGATTGGCCGCGTCGCATTGGGAGCCGCTGCGATGCAACCCTGGACGGTCTTCTTCCTGGATGATGTGTTACTCATGGCCTGATTCGGTCGAACTCTTGACTCAGTGATTAGTTCGACGGTCTTCTCGAAAACGGAATGGCGGTTTGCCCGTAATGTCCGTGCTGGTAAATGACGGACACCAATGCCGTTCCACGTGCGCAACCACCAGATCTGTTCCGGTGAAATGATCCACACCGGGCGGGCGTTCTGGATTGTACATCGTGTCCGTCATGTCCCGGATCAGGGCGACGCTCTTGCCGAGATACACCTGTTGCCGGATCGCAAACGGCCGGCCCAGGACGCACATGTTCAAATGCACACCGCACAGAATCACGTTCTCGATTCCGCGCTCGGCCAGCAGATTCCATGTCTCCTGGCCGTCGTCCGTCAGAGCATCTTCCGGTGCCAGCTCAATGACGGCGATCTGCCGCGTCCACGCCTCGCGAATCGGACACTTCACGCCGGTGCAGGAACAGCCCATGTCTGAATCATCAATGGGTAGAACCTTTTCGTGTTTCGGATCAGTCCAGCACCAGGCAGTGCCCCAGCGTGGTGCCGTGGCCAATGCGACGGGCGTTTTCATGAAGGGCGCTCTCTGCGCGCGGAGGCGCTGCGGGGTGTCCTTGTAGAATCCCGTCACGCTGCTCGGCGCGTGAATAATGAACACGCCCCTGGCCCGAGCCTGTTTGATCATGTCATTCATCGGCCCCGCCAGCTCGACGACCCGGCGCGCCGCAGACTTGCACCAATGATCATCCCACATGTCGCAGATGATGAACGCCGTCTTCTTCGGTTCCCACCTCACTTTATTTTCAACTACAACATCCTTGCCGGTGCTTTCGGCTCGCGAACGGAGCACGAGATTCAATCCATTGTCGGCAGCGGGAACGGAAAGTGTCATGGTTACGCAGATTAATGTGAAAGTTGTCAGGAAGGCATTCATCACTGGCAGGCTACATGGCCAACTGGTTCCCGAAAAGCACGAGTTGCGTGGTTGAACATCCCGGAGTTGCTGTAGGCGAGCCGACATCACACGGTGATCACCTCCTTCGGGTTGCGCCGGTTTCCGAACTCCCACGGCAATTCTCCTTTGCAACTCAATCACCTTTGGCAGACTGCGCGCGTGGGAATCTCGCCGCAACAATTTGAGCAGATGCAGAGCCGGCTCCGCACCGGCCGGCGATCAGCAGTTCCAGCTTTGGAACCTCGGATGCGCCCACCGGCGGCGCATCAGGTGATCATCGGCGTGGATCCTTCCCTGAGAGGGACGGGCTACGGAGTGATCCAGCTAGGCAAACCACATTCGCAGACGCTAGCATTCGGTCTGATCAAATGTCCTCCAACCTGGGAACGCTCGCGGTGCCTCGTGAAAATTGCCGAGAAGTTGCGCGAGGTCATCAAGCAGCACCAACCGACTGCTTGTGCCATTGAGGGGTTGTTCTTCGCGCAGAATCTGCAGACGGCTCTGATCATGGGCGAGGCGCGGGGTGCCTGCCTCGTGGCCATCGCCGAGTCAGGGCTGGAAATTGTCGAGATCGCGCCGCGCAAAGTGAAGCAGGCGATTGTCGGCTACGGCGCGGCTCAAAAACTGGCGGTCGCCAAAATGGTTCAGCGGATGTTGCATCTGACAGAGCTTCCGGGCGCGGATGCCGCGGACGCGCTGGCGCTGGCGCTGGCCTATGCCCACGAAAACAGCCGTTTCAGTTTGAGAGCGTCAAGACGAGTCTGAAACAGATGAGAAACGCTCAAGATTTACAGCCCCACCTCCACAAATGATTACATTCGTTCACGGCAAACTCGTCGAGGCGCTCCCCACCCAGGTCACGGTGGATGTTCATGGCGTTGGTTATGAAGTGCTGATTCCACTTTCTTCATCCGGCAAATTGCCGTCACCCGGAAGCGAAGTGAAGTTGCTGACCCACCTTGCGGTGCGGGAAGACGCTCATGTTCTCTACGGCTTCATGACGGCACACGAGCGGGAGTTGTTTCGCCTGCTGATTCATACTGTGAGTGGCGTTGGACCCAAGATGGCGCTGAACATTCTCAGCGGCATGAACGTAACCGCGTTTCGCGGAGCGGTCGCCAATGGAGACATCAAGGCGCTTTCGCAGATCAGTGGCGTTGGCAAAAAAACCGCCGAGCGTATCGTGGTCGAACTCAGGGACAAGATCGGCGTGGTGGCAGCATGGGAGGCGAGCAGCGCCAAACACGGACTCTCCCCCGAGGATCAGAAGATCAACGACGCGGTGCTGGCGTTGATGGCGCTTGGGTTCAAACAAAACGACGCACACGAATCCGTCCGGGCCGCTCTGGCGATGCTGGGGCCGCAGGCAAGCATCGAGGATCTGGTGCGGGCCAGTTTGAAGAAGGGAGGTTGAGCGTCGGTGACGACGGAGCCATCCAGCACCGCGACTCCCCAATCCAGCCCCGCCCGCCGACGCGGCGGCGTCGTGGTTCCAAACCAGCCCCGCTGGTTTCAACGTCTCGCCGCGAGGGTTCTTTTCGGATTCGAACGCGCTTTGGTGGCGACGCTGCGACCGAAGTGGGAAGATCGCTCCGGCTTCGTTCGTCCTGGCGCTCCGTCCGAGCCGGTCATCTTCGTCGTCTGGCACAATCGCCTCGCCGTCTCGATGTGGATATTTCGCAGTCTGAGCCGCCTTGGCCGTCCGGCAAGGCGGCTGGCGGCGCTCGTCAGCGCGAGCAAGGACGGTGCGTTTCTCGCGGCGATACTCGAAACCTTCGGTGTGCAACCGGTGCGCGGCTCCAGCAGCCGGCGCGGTTCACAGGCACTGCTGGAACTTACCAGTTGGGCCGGGCAGGGATACGATCTGGCCATCACACCCGACGGACCGCGCGGGCCAAAGTATGTGGTCCAGGAAGGCGTGATCGCACTGGCGCAACTGACAGGACGGCCCATCGTGCCGGTGAGCTGCCATTTCAGCCGCAAATGGACCCTCAAAAGCTGGGACGCTTTCCAGATTCCAAAGCTGTTCAGTCGTTGTGAAGTTGTGTTCGACAGGATTCTCCAGGTGCCCCGTGATGCTTCAGATGCCGAGCGCGACAGATTGCGATCAGAACTGGAGCAACGAATGCGGGCCATGACCAGGGATTGAATTGGCAGGTGCGTCACGGCTGTAGGACCGACTTCCGACTCGAGTTCAAGCGCCGACGCGGCGGCATGGCATCTGACCGTCTCAAATTCAAATCACATTGGTATATTCCAGGATCGTGGCGTGATGCACCATCGGGCGATGGCGGCCATGGTGGTCATCGGATCCTTGAAGATCTGGTCCCATTTCGAGAAGACCAGGTCGCTGGCAATCAGAACGCTGCGCCGCTCGCAACGCTCGGCCAGGAACGTGAACAGCACCTCCATCTCCGGCCGGTCTGCTGCACGAGCTGATGCTCAAATTGAGGAAATAAGACGATCCTGTCCCTGCCGCCGCGTGAATACGTCACCGGATTTCTGTCCCAGAGCACAGAGGCAGCTTCCGCCGGCGGCGAACTCACTGAAAACAGCGAACAGCCACACATCATGTATCTTGAGCAGGTTCAATTGTGGTCAGCCGTGCCGATCCGCTTAAGCCCACGCTCATGCCTGGCATCTGTGTCCACGGCACTCTCATGCACTCCGCTGCCATCCAGTGGTCCCCTTGGCATCCCTGGTGCATGGCCCTCGACAAGGAGGGTGGAATGAAGTTTGAGGGCAAGGAGATGGAATGAATTTGGTGGCGCGCCGCTGTGGACTCTGATTGGATTGGCGCATGTCCATCGCGCATGCGGATCAAATGTTGGCAGGATTGCC
>SXGU01316697.1_pt1 | contig 18352 bp, 14 predicted proteins | sample 3174531 | NCBI WGS metagenome assembly SXGU01 (sample SAMN11356863, study PRJNA531348) | freshwater metagenome | isolation source: freshwater sample F1-140 | place: China: Fuxian Lake, Yuxi | collected 2017-12-25 | reverse complement strand
GCGCGCTCGGCGTGGGTGAACTGATCCACGTAGTGGCCGCCGGTGGCGGCCGCCAGCGCCTGCGCCTCCGCATAGATGTCGCCCGAGGGCACCTGGTGGCATCGCCCGCCCTGGAACTCGATCTGACGGATCTTCTCCGGCGCAACGCCGAACGGCACCACGGCGATGAAGGGCAGGCCGAGCATGCGCGCGAAGTAGGCCTCGGAGATGGCCGTGCTGCCGGACGACGCCTCCACCAGCGTCATGCCCTCGTGGATCAGCCCGTTGCACAGGCCGTAGAGCATCAACGAGCGGGCGAGGCGGTGTTTCAGGCTGCCCGAGGGATGGGTCGACTCGTCCTTGAGGTAGAAGTCGACGCCATCGAGCGCCGGCAGCGGCACGCACAGCAGGTGCGTGTCTGCCGAGCGATTGAAGTCCGCCGCGATGAGATCGAGCGCGCGTCCTACCCAGGCACGATCGGCCACGTCGCTCGCGGGTGCCGCACGAGCAGCATGGCTGGCCACGGGCTGTGCTCGCGTGGATGCCGCGTCAGCTCCGCTCATCAGTCGCACTCCTGTCCCGGTTCCTGCCATCACCCATTCCTCGCGCCACGCATGCCTTCCTTTGCCACCTTGGAGAGGGGGCCACCCAGCCCGACCGAACCCCGAACGCCCCAATGAGCGGCAGCAAGAAGGTAGCCGGCCCGCAGGCCGGCCGCCGACTGCCACGCCACGATTACACTGCGGCGATGGACACACGTTACGACAGCCTCGGCTTCATCCGCTGCGCCGCGCACTCGCCGCAGCTCGAACTGGCGGATCCGCTCACCAATGCGGAGCGCATCCTGGCGTTGCTGCGCCGGGATGCCGGGCGCCAGGTATCCATCTCGCTGTTCCCCGAACTTGCACTCACCGGCTACTCCGTGGAGGACCTGTTCCATCACCGCACGCTGCGCGATCGCAGCCACGCCGCCCTTGCACGGCTTGCGCGCGGTGCAGCAGACCTGCCGCTCGCCTTCGTGGTGGGTGCGCCCTGGACCACGCCCGATGGCAGGCCGCTGAACTGCGCCTTCGTGATCGGCCAGGGCAGGGTGCTCGGTGCGGTGCCGAAGCAGCACCTGCCGAACTATGGCGAGTTCTACGAGCACCGCTGGTTCGTGTCCGGGACCGGCATCGCCCTCGACATCGACGACGTCGCGCTCGGTCGCTTCCACCTGGGCGCGCGCCAGCTGTTCGCCGTTGGCGACGTGCGCTTCGCGATCGAGATCTGCGAGGACCTGTGGGCACCCGCGCCACCCGGCACCGAGCACGCGCTGGCCGGTGCGGACATCATCCTCAATCCGTCCGCGAGCAACGAGCTCGTGGCGAAGGCCGACTACCGGCGCGACCTCGTACGCATGACGAGCGCCCAGCGCGTATGTGGCTACCTGTACGCGGGTGCGTCGGCCAACGAATCCACGAAGGACATCGTGTTCGGTGGCCATCTCATCGCGGCCGAGAACGGTGCCGTGCTCGGCGAGGGTGAGCGCTTCGGCTTCGCCGGCAGTGAGCTGATGGCCGAGTTCGACGTGGAGCACCTGCGGCGCGAGCGCATGCAGTTCACCACCTTCGCGACGGCCGCGCGTCCGGCGGCCTATCCCGTGACCGCGGCTGCCGCACGCGTACCGCTGACGGCACTCGCACGCGGCCTCAGTGCCCAGCCCTTCGTGCCCGCAGACGAGCACCTGCTCGCCGCACGCGCTGAAGAGATACTCGCCATCCAGAGCACGGGCCTGGCACGCCGGCTGCGCGCGGTGCGCAGCACCAGGATGGTGATTGGCCTGTCGGGTGGTCTCGACTCCACCCTCGCGCTCCTGGTGTGCCTCGAAGCCGCGGCGCGACTGGGGGGCACGCCCGCCGCGATACACGCGGTGACGATGCCAGGACCCGCGACGTCATCGCACACGCTTTCCTCCGCGCGGACGCTGGCAAAGACCGCAGGAGTCGAACTGCGCGAGGTCGACATCCGCGCCGCCGTGACGCAGCATTTCAGCGACATCGGCCATGACGCGACGGTGTACGACATCACCTTCGAGAACACCCAGGCGCGCGAACGCACGCAGGTGCTGTTCGACATCGCCAACCAGCAGGGCGGCATCGTGGTCGGCACCGGCGACCTGTCGGAACTCGCACTGGGCTGGTGCACCTACAACGCCGACCACATGGCGTCATACAACGTGAACGCCAGCGTGCCGAAGACGCTGATCGCCTACCTGGTGCGCTGGTACGCACGCCACCGCGCACCACCGCCGCTCGCGGATGTGCTGCAGCGCGTGCTCGATACGCCGATCTCGCCCGAGCTCGTGCCGGGGCGCGACGACGTGATCGCGCAGAAGACGGAAGACCTCGTCGGGCCCTATCGCCTGCACGATTTTTTCCTGTTCCACGTCCTGCGCCACGGCAGTGGGCCGACGAAGATCGACGCACTGGCCGCACTCGCCTTCGCGGGCGAATTCGATCGCGCCACCATCCGTCACTGGCTGCGCGTGTTCTGCACGCGCTTCTTCAGCCAGCAGTTCAAGCGCACAACGCTGCCGCCTGGCCCCAAGGTGGGTTCGGTCAGCCTGTCGCCGCGCGGCGACTGGCGCATGCCGGACGAGGCGAGCAACGCGGCGTGGCTGGCGGAGCTCGACGCATTGACGTACTGAGGCGTTGACCGCCTCGTTGCTGACGTCCCCGTGCGGGCGCGGGCGCTGTATTGCCACCATGGCATCGGCGCGCATCGGTTGCTCGTGGACCGCGAATGGCAACGCGCCCTGAGGTAGCAGTGGGCTGCACGCGCTGCAGGGCACCCGAAGTTCGGTTGCCCGACTCTGCGCCACCAACACAGCCTTGCTCCATTGGCAGTTCGGTGTCCCCGAGTTCTTCGCCTGCGATGGTGCGGTGCTGTCGTTGCCGAACACCATCTCGTTCGCAGAGGTCGACTGGTTCGTGGGAACTCCAATGGCAGCGCCACGCATCGAATGTGCGTGCCACGCCATCTTCCCGGTGCGGGCGCACCGGCGATGGGCACGCCATCTCGCGCAGGGGGACGTGCCAGTCGAATTGCTCATCGCCGGGAACCTCGCGCTTGCGAACGTCCAGCGCTCTTGACGCATCGAGGCCACGGCGGCGCGGGGCCCAAGCGGGGACACGGGTCGAAGACGACCGGTCGCGCGTGGCACCACGGTCATATCCTGAGCGAATTCAGGGTCCATCCTCGACGAGTGAGCAAGGACCTGGGCGACCTCTATCGCAGAGACCGCGAGCCGCCGTTGCTCGCCACATTCCAGTTTCAGGCGGTTCAGGACGTGATAAACCAAGCGCGAATGCGGCAGTCCGCAGACGATCATCCCAAGTGCGACCGAGCCCAGACTGACCTGCACGCCGCGCAGGAACGATGCCGCACTATCGTCGTACGCACACGTCAAGGGCCAGTTTCGCGTGCACACGACGGAAGCGGTTTACGTGGCATGGCCACTCCACGATGATCGAGCCGTCTGCCGCGATCACGAGAGCAATCATGTCCGAAGCTGCCACTCGTATCGACGCCTCGCTGCGCGCGGACGTCCGCCTGCTCGGCGACCTGCTGGGCCAGGTCATCGCCGAGGACCGCGGCCAGGCCACGGTGGACACCATCGAGCGCATCCGCGCGCTGGCGAAGTCCGCACGCGAGCACCTTCGTGGCTGGCAGCCCCTGTCAGCCGAACTTGCGCGGCTGGACGAGCCGAGCCTGGTGGACGTCACCCGTGCATTCAACCAATTCCTGAATCTCGCGAACATCGCCGAGCAGCAGTTCCAGGCACGCCAGCCAGGCATCGACCTGGCCGCCGAATTGCGCGCCTTGCTCGCGGCAGGCATCGAGCCAGATGCGGTCGCCGAATGCCTCCGCCGAGCGCGCATCGAACTGGTGCTCACCGCCCACCCCACCGAAGTGCTGCGGCGGACACTGATCCGCAAGTACGACAGGATCGCCACAACACTCGAGCACCTGCGGCACTCGCTGGATGACGTGGAGCGCCGCGCGGCTCGCACCGTACTGCGTCGCCTCATCGCCGAAGCCTGGTACACGCCCGAGACACGGGATGTACAGCCCACGCCGCAGGACGAGGCGAAGTCAGGCTATGCCGTGATTGAGCACTCCTTGTGGTTCGCCTTGTCTTCCTTTCTACGCAAGCTGGACGCAGCCGTCGCGGACGCGGGACTTCCAGCCCTGGCGGACGATTGTCTGCCGGTGCGCTTTGCCGCGTGGATGGGAGGTGACCGTGACGGCAATCCGAACGTTACTGCACAGGTAACCACCGAGGTGCTGCTCCTCGCACGCTGGATGGCCGCCGACCTGTTGCTGCGCGACGTGGAGCACCTGCAGACGGACCTATCGATGCAGCGCTGCTCGGATGCGCTGCGAGCCGAGGCCGGCGACGCCACCGAACCCTATCGAGCCCTGTTGCGAACCATGCGCGACCAGCTGCGCGCAACACGCGACTGGGCTGAACGCGCCACTACGCTCGCGCACCCGGGAGACCCCGCAATCATGCTGCATGCGGATCAGATGCTGCGCCCCTTGCGGCTGATCGACACATCACTGCGCAGCTGCGGCATGGGGGCCGTCGCTGACGGCCCCTTGCGTGACGTAGTGCGGCGCACGCGCTGCTTCGGCACCACGCTGCTACCGCTGGACGTGCGTCAGAGTGCGGACCGACATGCAGCGGTGTTCGACGAACTCACCCGCCACCTCGGGGTGACGGACGCAGTGGGGCGCAGCTATGCCGAGTGGCCAGAGTCGCAGCGCCTGAGGTTCCTGCTGCAGGAGTTGCAGGGGCGTCGCCCACTGTTTCCCACTCACTGGCCTGCCTCGCCCGACGTGCGGGAGGTGCTGGACACCTGCCGTGTAGTCGCTGACGCCTGCGCGCTGGCGCACAGGGAAGGTGATGTCACGGATGCACGCGACACCGGTATCGCGAACTACGTGATCTCGATGGCGCGCACTGCGTCCGACGTGCTCGCAGTGATTCTGCTGTTGCGCTCAAGCGGGCTCGCCACCCGCCTTTCGATCGTACCCCTGTTCGAGACCCTGGCGGACCTGGATCATGCGGGCGACTGCCTCTCGCAACTGCTCGCACTGCCGTGGTATCGCGCGTGGTGTGGAGACCATCAGCAGGTGATGATCGGCTACTCGGACTCCGCGAAGGACGCAGGCCAGCTTGCGGCTGCGTGGGCGCAGTACCGCGCGCAGGAGCGCCTGTCGCAGGTTGCGCAAGCCCAAGGCGTTCGCCTAACGCTCTTTCATGGGCGCGGAGGCACCGTTGGTCGAGGCGGTGGCCCATCCTATGCGGCCATCCTGTCGCAGCCGCCTGGCACCGTGGACGCGAGCCTGCGAATCACGGAGCAGGGCGAGATGATCCGCTTCAAGCTCGGCACCGAGGCACTGGCAGTGCAGACGCTCGGCACCTATCTTGCGGCCACGCTAAAGGCAACGCTGGTCGGACCTGGCGAGCCTCGCGCCGAGTGGCGCGCAACGATGGACCGCCTCTCGGCTGCTGCCGTGAACGGCTACCGGCGCACGGTCCGCGACGATCCGGACTTCCTGGCGTTTTTCCAGTCCGTGACGCCAGAACGCGAACTTGGAACACTCGCGCTCGGCAGCCGACCTGCACGGCGCAAGGCCGTGCAGGACATCGCCAGCCTGCGCGCCAGTCCCTGGGTGTTCGCGTGGACACAGATGCGCCTGCTGCTCCCCGCGTGGCTCGGCACCGACAATGCGCTGCAGGACGCCCAGGCGCACGGCGAGCTGTCACAGTTGCGCAAGATGAGTCGCGACTGGCCGTTCTTCGCCATGCAGATGGACACACTCGAGATGGTGCTGGCCAAGGTGGAGCCTCAGATCGCGGGCTACTACGCCGACAGGCTAGTGACTGCGGCGTTGCAACCGCAGATGGACGCGCTGCGAAGTCGTGTGGACGACGTCACGCAATCGCTGCTCGCACTGCGGGAACACGCCGTGTTGCTCGAGCATCAGCCCTCTCTGCAAGCGGCACTGTCGGTGCGCAACGCCTACCTGGACCCGCTGCACCTGCTGCAGGTGGAGCTGCTAGCGCGGCGGCGTGAGGACACCACCTCAAGCGCGGTTGCCACGGCATTGAAGGTATCGATGGCGGGCGTGTCGAGCGGGCTCAGGAACACGGGCTAGGGACGTGACGCGGAACTCAATCGAAGTGGAACGTGAAGCGGGCCTGCGCCCGAAACCGATCGTCGTCCGACCCTTCTGCAACGTGATCGTAGCCGAGGCCCAACTCGATCTCGCCAACACGGACCTCACGCCGATGCGTGAGTTCGAAGTTGTAGAGCTTGCGTGGCTCCGAGGCCACCGTGTTCCCAACGCTCTCATTGCGAATGTTCAGTTCGACGCTACGCACCAGCACCGTCCAGGGATCACCGAAGCCATCGATGAACGTGCCCCCGAGGGAGTAACTGCGGCCATCACCATCGATCGAGTGGCCGACCACCCTGCCACGGTACCGATAGCCATCCGTATAGATGAAGTGTTCGTACGCACAGCCATAATCGGGGTCCGGCACCGAGAACCTGCAGACCGTGTCCGCGAACTCGAAGTGCACGCGATACGAACCTGAGCCAATCGCACCCCAGGTCTCAGCGCCCACTAGGTGGATGCGGCGGGACGGCAGGTAGTCTTTGACGTCCGGGGTTCCACTCGGGGAGATCGAGTCTTCGCCAACGAGGGACCCGTACACCGCGAGCGGCAACAGGCTCCGCGGCGCTCGCCAGCGGAACTCCAACTCTGCCAGCTGGTTTCCGGGATTGTCATCGAGGTTCTCGACATCGCTCTCGTTGCCGATGAGAAGGTCCTTGAAACTCTGACCGTTGCAAGGCCGGTTGTCGCCACACCAGATCGCGACTCTCGCCAAACCGATTTCCAGCGACTCCAGGGGTCTCGCCGTTCCCCGAAAGGTCACAATGTGGGCATGCGCGATGTCCCGGTTTCCCTCCAGTACCCCATAACCGACGCTGATTCGCCACGGCCCGATCCACGACAGCCACGGGGACTCGAACGCATCCGCGTAGTTCCTGTCCGCTGACAGCATCGGGATCGCTCGCGCGTTGCTCGAGAGGATCAGGCTGCCATCGTGTCCTGGTCCCCACCATCGATCGATCGAACCGATGGAGACTATCCAATTGCCGAGCAGCATCGCTGCGTACGAACCGTCGAGACGCAGGCGGCGCCCGTCGTCGGGTTCATGCACACCCGCGACGCTCAACCGCACAGCCAGGTCGTCCGAGAATCTGGACACGCTGAGGCCGACTTCCGCCCCTTCCCTTGGCGTGTCTTCGAACGTACGCAGTGTTCTGGGACGTGCGGCAACCGCCATCGTCGCGCTCGCGTCGAGACTTTGGGGCGCACTTGCCGCGACAGCTGCGCTGCGTACGCGTGCGAGGGCCACGACCACGTTCGTCGGCAATCCGGAGAGCGAGGCAGACTCCACGGCGCGGGCGACTTCGGGCCAGGACCTCGGCCACGTCTGGCTCGGCTCGGGGATGACATCGTAGTCCGCCAGCAGTTGGAGGTCCTGGCGAATGCGTACGTCACCGGCGTCGATCCACGGCTCCGCCAGCGCAACCGTGCACAGCGAGAGCAGCAGCACTCCCAGCAGGTGTCTCACCACGCAGCCCGGCCGCATACGGGAGGATCGCGCACGATGACGGAAGTCTAGGCTCATCGTTGCGCTACTCCAGACTGTTCAAGTCCCGCTGCACGCGCTGCTGCCCAGTAGGCGTCCTTTCGTTGCGGTCCCTTGGCGTTCCACACGAGGGATGCCTCTTCGAAATCCCAGTCGACCATGCACTTCTGCATCGTCGCGAATCTTGCGGCAGTGGCCCCCATGCTGCGGTACTGGCGATACGCAAGATAGAGGATGATCTGATCAACATGGTGCGAAAGCGGCGCAGCGAGAATCTCGGCGAGCGTGGAGGCGACGCATCCGAAGTACGCGTGCGCCGCGTCCGTGGGCATCCCAATCACAGTCGATGCGAGCACCTTGCGCCACGGCAGGCTGCTCTCGGGCCGCAGGTGAAGACTCACGTCGTGGCTCAGTAGTGCCGCCACGCTGGCATCGAAGCTTCGCCTGACGAGCACGTCGATATCCGTGCAGACCACCGGCGATCGGGATGCACGCAAGAGCTCCGGCATCAGAACGAAGCGACCGGCCGCAAAGTAGTACGCTGAGTACAACGACCCTGCCTGCACGGAGTCTCGCGTTGCCGTGACGGCTACGCCATGTCGGTGCCCAAGTGCTCGTGCCCGCGCTAGCTGTGCGTCCGAGCTGTCGTAGATGTGCAGATGTACGGATTGCCGACCACCGCTCGCCGCGATGGACTCCACGTAGTTCGAGGCATAGAGCTCGAAGTAGATGGAGTCGCAGGCCGTGAAGAACACACCGAATCCATTGCTGCAGGGGAGGTCACCCTCGAGCCGGAATCGCTGGAGCTCTGGGCCAGCACAGGCAGCTACCTCGAGAGGCTGCTGAAAGTGCTTGCGCGTCTTCCACCAGTACCTCAACAGGTCGGGGGGCGGGATATAGAGCTTCATGCAAGGTTCAGCGTACGAGCCGCGTGGAAGATCGAACGATCGCGGCAGTATGCCATTCGATCAGCGCGGGTTCTTTGGTGCACGTGCGCGTGGGCAGCACGGCATTCATCCGCGCGGAGGCGGCAATTCGAGGTACCAGCGCCGTGGCTGGGTTGGCACCGGATCACCCTGACGCTGGAAGAACCTGCCACTACAGAAAACGTAGTAGTACCCAATCCCGACGACTGTCATCGTGCCGAGCATCAGTGACTCTGACAGCTGAAGGAAATGCCCGACCAGTCCCACCGTCGCCAACACGAAGCACGCGAGCATCTCGGCGACGAACAAGGCACGCCTCGTCAGGCCAGCCCTGGCGAGCAGGTGGTGCAGGTGCTCGGCATCGCCGGACAAAGGCCACCGACCAGTGGCCACGCGGCGCGCCATGCTGCCAAAGAAATCCAGCACCGGCAGCGCGCCGATCCAGAGCACGGTCGCGGGAGACAGCACTGCATCCTCTCCCTGGCTCATGAGGATCGCGAGCCAAGCCAGGGCGAATCCAAGAAAGAGTGCGCCCGCGTCGCCCATGAACAATGATGCCGTCCGTTCGGCACGAAACGGGGCGTTGAATGCGAGAAACGCGACGACGCAGCCCATGAGCGCAACGATCAACTCGACGTGCGACGCACTGCCGGAGTAGAAGTCCGCGATCAGAAGCGCACCAAGGGCAACCAATGCCTGACCACCTGCGAGCCCATCGCTGCCGTCCTGCCAGTTGAACGCGTTCGCGAATGACATGAACGTCAGCAGGGTGAAGGGAATTGCGAGAAGTCCAAGTTCAAGCGGACCGCCAGAGAAATTCCCGAGGGAGGTCACGACCACCCCACCTGCGATGGCGATCCCCCCTGCGACCGCCTGAGCGACCAGACGGTAGCCCGGCCGAAGATCAAAGCGGTCATCCAGACAGCCCACGAGGGCCAGCAGCGCTGCGCCGACGAACAGCGAAGGATGGATGGTCAGTGACGCAACGCTGCCGCCGCCGAGCAACAACCCGGCGAGCATGCAGATGCCTCCGACCAATGGCACCTCGCCGTTGTGCGACTTCCGGCCGCCAGGCCGGTCCACGAGACCTATGTATCGTGCGGTCGGCCGAAGCGCCGCGATGAACAGCACGGTCACCAGCATGGGCACCGTGAAGTTCGGTACTAGTCCCTGCATGTCGCTCCTGTCTCGTCCTCCATCCCGCGTCCCGCGCGACGGCGTCCTCAGAATCGCCATCAGCACCGGCCGTGGCGTACTCACGGGACGTAGTGCACCACCGACAGCGCACCCGTTCCTCTTGCCGTGATCATATCTGTGCCCAGTCGCATCAGATAGCTGAACCTACGACCTGACTTCCCCCGAATCGGGCACTGCGTATCGATTTGACGTTTCGGCCCGAACCACCCGCGGTCGCGCGCGCCGCGCGACGCCCTGGCGACGTGCCCGCGACCTGCCAACCGTGCGCTAGCTCCCGCGCTTTCCCGCTGCGGGCCCAGCTGACGACCGTCCGAGGCGAGGTGCTCGCCATGGCAAGCTGGCCCGGAGGCACTTCGTCCACGACGAGGCGTCCTTGCGCAGGCAGAAGACCTGACAGCTGCGAACCCGCGGCAGCGCTACCCTCCCGGGACCGTGGACGCTAGACTCCCCTTCACTCGGGACGTGGCATCGCTACAGACGCGACGATCGATGGTCAGCCGGCCTGCGAAATCCATCGCCCCCGGCTAGGTTACACACGTCTGGTCCGGACTACCTACGCGAGATGCAACACGACACAGCCCGAGCCACGTCCGCAGGCATGGGCGGTCGCGTGATTTTCGTAAACCGGTACTGCTACCCGGATCACTCGGCAACCAGTCAGCTGCTTACCGACCTGAGTGAGGCACTCGCCACTGCAGGCCGTGAGGTGCACGTGGTTGCCAGCCGGCAGCGGTATCAGGACCCGAGAGCGAGGGTTGCGCCCGTCCAGCAGCACGCAGGCGTGGCGATTCACCGGACCTGGAGCACCCGCTTCGGAAGGCGTCGCATGGTCGGCAGGCTGCTGGACTATGCCTCCTTCATGGTGACGGCGTGCGCCTGGCTGTTTGCAAACGTCCGCCGCGGGGACATCCTGGTTCTGATGACAGATCCGCCGATGCTGGCGCTACTCGCCTCGTGGGCTACCGCGTTCCGAGGCGCCAGGCTCGTGAACTGGATCCAGGACCTCTTCCCCGAGACCGCGCAAGTGCTTGGTCCGCGCGCGATCGCGCCACTGGCACCTCCACTCCGAGGGCTCAGGGACCGTCTACTCGCACGCGCTTATGCAAACGTGGTCATCGGCGAACGGATGCTGGAGATGCTTCGCGCGCGCTGCGGCGGTGCCCGCTTTCATCTGATCCACAACTGGGCGCCGGGCGAAGCCATCGAGCCGATTGCCAGGGACCTCAACTCGCTTCGCTACGAGTGGGGCCTGTCGGAAGCGTTCGTCGTCGGCTACTCGGGAAACATGGGCAGGGCACACGAGTTTCAGACGGTGCTCGACGCCGCGGGGCTCGTGCGAAACCCGATAGTACGCTTCCTGTTCATCGGCGCGGGATCGCAGCGCGACGCCGTTGAGGAGATCGTCAGGGCCAGGAACATGGTCAACATCCTGTTCCAACCCTACCAGCCGATCGAGCGTCTCTCGGAGAGCCTCGGCGTCGCTGACGTCCACCTCGTGTCGTTGAACCCCCGCCTCGAGGGCTGCATCGTCCCGAGCAAGTTCTACGGAGTCGCCGCTGCCGGTCGACCGACGCTGTTCGTAGGCGCCAATCAGGGCGAAATCGGCTCCCTCATCGACCACCACCGGTGCGGAGCGTCGGTGGCTGAAGGCGATGCTCAACGGATGTCGCAGCTCATCGACGCGTGGGCCGCGGACCGGTCGCAAGCGGGCGCCATGGGAGAACGGGCACGCGCGCTGTACGAACGGGAGTTCAGCCTGCAGCGAGCGGTGTCTCAATGGCAGCAAGCCATCGCGGTTGTTGCAACAGACAGCGCTCGATGAGCCCGGTTTCCCAGACGTCGACGGCAGAACCGCTTGCGATAGGCCTCGCAGTGGTGGGCACCTACGGGCTGGCGCACAGCCTCCTCGCCTGGGCACGGTGCCGCGTCTGGTGCGATGAACACGGCGTCCCGATGATGGCACCGAACTGGCTGCACCTGGAGCATCGCATCGGGCCTCTACTCCGCAGGGAACGGGACGCGCGGCACTACCACCGCCTGTTCGACTGTTCCGGGTACATCACGGGCTTCGAGCGACTTCGCCTACTGCTCACTCGCGAAAAGGTAGAGGCGATCGACTTCGACATCCATACCGCAACGCCCGCCCGGCGACCGCCGTTGGTGGTTTTTCGGAACCTGATGACCCAGAACGACGAAACCCACTTCCACGAGATCGTAGGCAAGCAATCGTCCGTCCAAGCCGCCCTGGAGAAGATGACCAGGGCCCCGTTCCGGCCGCCGAAGTCGATGACGCCGCATATTGCCGTTCACGTGCGCCTTGGCGATTTCCGCAGGGATACACCCGAAAGCTCGCTGCGACGAGGTGCCAGGAACTCTCGCTTGCCGCTCGGCTGGTACACCGAAATCCTGGCCGGACTGCGCGTGCGCCTCGGCGACCTCCGGATACTCGTGTACTCCGACGGGCAAGACCGCGAACTCGCACCATTGCTCCGGCTGCCAAACGTGAGCCGTTCGCACGCGAGAGCGGCAGTGACCGACCTGTTGTCGATGTCTCGCGCGGACCTGATCGTCTCATCCGGATCGGGTTTCAGTTTGTGGGGCGCATACCTCGGGCATGTCCCACGAATCTGCTATCCCGGGCAGCGCTATGTTCGCGCCCATGGGCCACCAGAAGACGATCTGGATACCGAGCCGGAGTGCGAGGACGGGAGCGCGATTCCGCAGGCACTGGTCGAACACGTGCGGCGTTCGATGCACTTGCGGGCAGCGCATTGACTGGCTTCGGTGGCGCACTGGTCAGGGTGCTGCAGGGTGCAGTCGTTGCCCAGGCGATCGGCTTCGCAGCATTGCCCATCCTTGCGCGGCAGTATGGACCCGAGGCGTTCGGGCATTTCCAGCTGTACCAGATGATCTCCGCCTTCCTGCTCCTCCTCGCGTCGATGCGCTATGAGGTTGCATTGCTGCGGGCAGAAACCGAACGAGAGTACGCGGCAGTCCTCAGGCTGTGCCTGCTTTGTTGCGCCGGCATGACAGTCGTCACGGCACTGGTCTGCATCGCAATCGCCATGTGTCTCGAACTTCGCCCCGAACTGCGGCAGCTGCTGTGGTTGCTGCCGCTGGTCACGCTGTTCGGTGGGGCGCTCCAGATCATGACCTATGTCGTACTGCGCAACGAAGCCTTCGGTATCGGTGCGGGCGCAAAGGTCGCGCAGGCAGTCGGATACAGCGGCGCCGGGCTCGCGATCGGAGCGCTATCGCCATTCGGCCTGGGGCTGGTGATCGCGGACATTCTGGGCAGACTGCTGTCCTTCGCCACCTTCGCACTGCACCGCCCCAGCGTGGGGCGTGTGCTGGATGGCGAAGTCCGGCGGAGCGAGGTCTTCAGCGCCGCCAGACGCTATCGCGAGTTTCCATTGATATCACTGCCCGGTGGCCTCGTGAACACTGCAGGGGGCACGATCACGTCAGCCATGCTGTACGGCTACTTCGACTCGCACGTCTCGGGGCAGTATGGCCTTGTCGAGCGATCGCTGCTGCTGCCACTGGGCATGCTCGCTGGCGCAATAGCGCAGGTGTACACCGCAAGGCTTGCAAGCAGCCTCCGCGCGGGCAAGGAGGAGGTCGTGCGAACCTTCCGACGACTCCTCGGTCTCCTGCTTGCAACTGGCGTGATCCCCGCGCTCGTGCTGGGGATCACCGCGCCGGAGCTGTTCGTCTGGACCTTTGGCAACCAGTGGAGGGTCGCGGGCGAGTTCGCCCAGATCATGTCGCCCATGCTGCTGACCACCTACCTGATGGCACCCGTCAACATGGTCCTCGTGGTCCTTGGCAAACAGATCACCCAGTCCGTGTGGGAGGCCTGCCGACTGGCTGCACTGTTGCTCGCCTGGATGACGATCACGGGTCTGGACTACACGCCGAAGGAGGCCATCGTGCTTCACACCGTGGCGAGTGTCGTGATGATGGTCGCGTACATCCTGATCGCCGATGCGTCGATCCGGCGCCACCGGTTGACCACAGCCGCAGGGGCCACCGTCGCATGAATTTCACATGTCAACGAGCCACCTGCCGGCCGTTTGCAGGCATAGTCGCGACCGATCGACGGGCCACCTTCGCTGTGGCCGTTTGATGACGTATTCGGCCGAGGAGCGGCCCCCACTCGAATGCAAACCAAGATGGAAGTGACGGCAAGACCGCCGTCCGTGGTCATCGTCGACTACGGCGTGGGGAACATTGGCGCCCAGCTCAACATGCTCGAGTATCTCGGGATCGATGCGATTGCAAGCGATGACTCGGGAGCGATTGCCACGGCAGATCGCCTCATCCTCCCAGGTGTCGGCTCGTTCGATGCGGCAGTCAACGAGCTCAGGCGGCGTGATCTCATCGCTCCTTTGGAAGAAGCGGTCCTGCAGCGCAAGCGCCCAATACTCGGTGTCTGTCTGGGTATGCAGCTTCTGGGCCATGGCAGCGAGGAAGGACGCGAACGCGGTCTCGGATGGATCGAAGCAGAGGTCCGTCGGCTGGCCATCCCGGCAGGGTCCGGCCTGAAGGTCCCGCACATCGGCTGGTCGGACATCCGCCCCGTTCGCGCATCGCCCTTGCTGGACGCGCAGGGCGGCGTGGAGCGGTTCTACTTCGTCCACAGCTATCACATGTGCTGCGCGCAGTGCGAAGACCTCATCGCCGTCATCGACTACGGCGATGAAGTCGCATGCATCGTGGGCCGCGACAACATTCACGGTGTGCAGTTCCACCCCGAAAAGAGCCACCGATTCGGGATGCGCCTGCTTCAGTCGTTTTGCGGGGCATAAGCAGTGCAGCGCAGCAGACTGATACCGGTCCTCCTACTCGACGCACGTCGCCGCCTGGTCAAGACCGAAGGATTCGAACGGCGCACCTATGTCGGCGATCCCTTCAACGTCATCAGGCTGTTCAACGAAAAGGAGGTGGACGAGATCTGCCTGCTGGACATCGACGCAAGCCCGCAAGGTCGCGCGCCGGACGTCGGGTACCTGCGTGAACTTGCCAGCGAGTGCTTCATGCCCCTGGCCTATGGGGGCGGCATCACGAGAATGCAGGAATGCGACGCACTGCTCAGGGTGGGCGTGGAGAAGTTCGTGCTGGGCCGCGCCGCGTCCGACAGCGCACTCATCGGGGAGATGGTCGGCAGGCTGGGTTCGCAGGCAGTGGTCGCGTGCGTGGACGTCCGCGGAGACGGACAAGACGCCCATTGCCGGCACCCGGATGGCACGAGGCAGGATCCCGCAAGCGTATGCACATCCCTTGCGGACCTGGGCGTGGGCGAGATCATCCTGCAGTCGATCGACCGCGACGGCAGCCGCAGGGGATACGACCTCCCGTTACTGCGGCGCATCAGCTCTTGCGTTTCTATCCCGGTGATAGCACTCGGTGGTGCCGGCCAACTGGACGACCTGCTCGATGGCATCGATGCGGGTGCCTCTGCCGCTGCGTCCGGAAGCGCGTTCGTGTTCCTTGGGCGACTGCGCGCAGTGCTCGTCACGTACCCGCACGCGCACGCCATCGCGGCATCCCGGGAAGCCCGATCGGGCAGAGCACCGGATTCATCCGGATGAGCGACGCACTTGCTGCGGGCGTTCCGCTAATCTCGCGCCTCGGCCGACCCTTGCTTCCAGACATCACCCACCTGAACGACGAGACCTGGAGCCCCACCTGATGTACCTGCTCGGGATCAACGCGTTTCACGGCGACGCGTCGGCGTGCCTCGTGCACGATGGCACGCTCGTGGCGGCTGTCGAGGAGGAGCGATTCCGCCGCATCAAGCATTGGGCTGGTTTCCCAGGCGAGTCCATCCGCTATTGCCTCGACGCGGCCGGGATCACCCTCGATCGCGTGGATCACGTCGCCATCAACCAGGACGCATCTGCCAACCTGCTGCGAAAAATCGCATTCACGATTTCACGCCGGCCGGATCTCTCGATGCTGCTGGACCGCCTGCGCAACAAGAAAGAGAGGGCAGGTGTCACTCAGCATCTCGCCGCAGCGCTTCCTGGCGCCCGATTCACAGGCGAGGTGCATCACATCGAGCACCATCTCGCACACTTGGCGTCGGCTTTCTACGTGTCGCCATTCGACGACGCAGTCGCCGTATCCATTGACGGGTTCGGCGATTTTGCGAGCTGCGGCTGGGGCGTCGGGCGCGGCACAGAACTGAGCGTCGAGGAGCGCGTGTACTTCCCGCACTCACTCGGCGTCTTCTATCAGGCAATGACGCAATTCCTCGGCTTCCCGCACTACGGCGACGAGTACAAGGTGATGGGACTCGCGCCGTACGGCCGATCCACTTACCTCGACAAGCTGCGCGACATCGTGCGCTTGCAGACCGATGGCAGCTTCAAGCTCAACCTCGAGTACTTCCGCCATCACAAGGAGAAAGTCGAGTACGAGTGGGAAGGTGGGTCCCCCAGCGTCGGAGCCCTCTACTCCGCCGCGCTTGTGGGCCTGCTCGGCCCTGCGCGCGAGCAGTCACAGGCCCTCGACCAGCGTCACTTCGACCTCGCGCGGTCGACACAGGCAATGTACGAGGAAGCGCTCTTCCATCTCTTGAACACCTTGCACCGCAGGCACGGTCTCGACTCGGTCGTGGTTGCCGGGGGCTGCGGCATGAACTCCGTGGCCAACGGCAAGATCCGTCTTTCGACACCATTCAAGCGCGTGTACATCCAGTCCGCGGCTGGAGACGCGGGCGGTGCGATCGGTGCGGCATACGCCACGTGGCACCGTCTTGGCGGGGCAAGAGCACAGGCGCACCGTCACGCGTACTGGGGACCAAGCTACGACGACGAGACGATCGGAAAGGTACTCGACCGCTCGACGCGGGAGATTGCGAGCGCCGGCTGCCACGTGGACCACGTAGCAGACGAAGGCGAACTCTGCGAGCGGACCGTGGACGCGATCAGCGCCGGCGCTGTCGTGGGCTGGTTCCAGGGGCGCCTCGAGTGGGGCCCGAGGGCACTCGGAAACCGCTCGATCGTCTGCGACCCAAGACGAACGGACATGAAGGAAATCCTCAACTCGAAGATCAAGCGGCGCGAGTCGTTTCGCCCGTTCGCTCCGTCCGTACTGCGAGCAGACGTGGCCGAGTGGTTCGAACAGGACGACGACGTTCCGTTCATGATGCAGGTCTACCAGATTCGCGAATCGAAACGCCCAAGCATCCCGGCCGTCACGCACGTTGATGGCTCGGGGCGCTTGCAGACGGTCGATGAGTCGACGAATCCGCGCTACCACCGGCTCATCAGCAGCTTCAAGGCGCGGACTGGCGTGCCAATGGTGCTGAACACGTCATTCAACGAGAACGAGCCCGTGGTGTGCCAACCCGAGGAGGCGTTGGCGTGTTTCCTGCGCACCCAGATGGATCTCCTCGTGATGGGCAACTGGATGGTGCGTCGAACCCCAGCGTGACGCCGCGCGTTCCGATCCGCGCGAGCCGATTGCGCCGAGGAACGGCACCGCACCAGGCACACTTCGAAACCGCCACGGAAGAATCGAGATGTTTCGTGAAGCAATCAAGCAGCTGCTCCCTGGCAGCGCCATCGCGCTCTGGCGGGCGTCGCGCGATTCGTTTCGCCTGCGCTCGATCGGCGTGGAGCCGATGATCGGCAGCAACTGTACCTACCTCGGCACGCCGTACGGCGGCTACGCCGTGCCCATCGATGCGCTCGACCCGCAGTCGGTCTGCCTGTGCTTCGGTGCTGGAGAGGACATCAGCTTCGAGATCGAGCTGGCAAGGCGCTTCGCCTGCACGGTAGATGTCCTCGACCCCACACCGCGCTCGATCAGGTATGTGCGTGACACGGTCGAGGGCCTGGCGTCTAGTGAAGCCGCGCTGGCGTCGCTGCTACGGTTCCACCCCTGGGGAATCTGGTCCGAGGACACGACGCTCCGCTTCTACGCCCCGACGTCGAGCGAACATGTGTCGCACTCGATCGTGAATATGCAGGGCACGAAGGAGTACTTCGAGGCCGAGTGCGTCTGCCCGAAAACACTCTTGACGACGTTGGGTGCAACCAGCGTAGACCTGATCAAGCTCAACATCGAAGGTGCGGAGTACGAGGTGCTTGCCGCATTCGAGGCGGCCGAGATCCATCCCAGGATCATCTGCCTCAACTTCGACGAGATGCACTCACCTATCGATCGTTTCGCCCGCTACAGGATGCGCGAGCAGATGGAGAAGCTGACAGCACTCGGGTATCGCGTGGTCAATGCGGACACAGCCAAGATCACGCTCGAACGCGCGCGCTGACGTGTGCCGCACGCGCGGCCTCACGAACATAGTTCGACGAAGCGTTCCCACTGCACCGCCTTGTTGTAGCGCTCACGCATGAGCTCGTGACCCGCGCTCGCCAGCGCTTGCCGACGAGCATCGTCACCAAGCAGTTCACGGACAAGCCGTCCCGCGTCCGCGGGTGACTCATAGGCCACCATGGTCTGCCCCGAGCACATGCCCTCGGGGTAGTTTCCGCGATCCGAGAGCATTAGCGCTCCCATGCCCATC
>SXGU01357664.1_pt1 | contig 18359 bp, 21 predicted proteins | sample 3174531 | NCBI WGS metagenome assembly SXGU01 (sample SAMN11356863, study PRJNA531348) | freshwater metagenome | isolation source: freshwater sample F1-140 | place: China: Fuxian Lake, Yuxi | collected 2017-12-25 | reverse complement strand
CTCGGGCCGCTGCTCCGTGAGTACATCATCAGCGAGGCGATGGTCGCCCTCGGTATTCCGACCACTCGAAGTTTGGCCGTTGTCACCACCGGTGAACCGGTCTACCGAGAGGTCAAGCGGCAAGGGGCGATCCTGACCCGCGTGGCTGCCAGCCACATTCGGGTTGGGACGTTCGAGTATCTAGCTGCGAAGGACGACGAATCGAACCTGCGAGTGCTGGCGGACTACGCGATCAACCGCCACTTTTCGGAGTTGGCCGACTTACCGAGCCGGTATCTGGAGTTCTTCCGCGCGGTCATGGATCGACAAGCCGCCCTCGTTGCCCGATGGCAGCTCGTCGGTTTCATTCACGGCGTGATGAATACTGACAACATGGCGATTTCCGGAGAGACGATTGATTATGGCCCGTGCGCGTTCATGAACGCCTACCGTTCGGACACCGTCTTCAGTTCGATCGACCACGCTGGCCGGTACGCCTATGGCAACCAACCCGCAATCGCGCAGTGGAACTTGGCCCGTTTCGCCGAGACCCTGTTGCCACTTCTTGCTGATCAACAGGAGAAGGCGGTTGCCATCGCGACAGAAGCACTCGGCGAATACCCAGCGCTGTTCGAGCAATACTGGCTGTCTGGGATGCTGGCCAAGTTGGGGCTTCAGAGTGCCGAGGCTGGCGACATGGAGTTGGTTCAATCACTGTTGGCCTGGATGCAGGAGAACCGGGTCGATTTTACCAACACGTTTCGCGATCTCTCGGAAGATGAGTTGCCGACCGGGAACAGGTATGAAGATCCGAATTTCCGCGAATGGCATTCGCGTTGGCATCTTCGCCTCCGTCGAGAGAGTCGGCCGAGCGCCCAAGCCTACGCCGCGATGAGGGGCGTCAACCCGGTCGTCATTCCCCGGAACCATCGAGTCGAGGAAGCTCTGGCAGCCGCAGAGGACCACAACGACCTGTCAGTGCTTCATCGTCTGTTGGCGACGCTGGCGATGCCGTACGAACTCGGCAACGACACACCAATGTATCAGGAGCTTCCGCCTGACGATTGCAGTTACCGAACGTTCTGCGGAACTTAGGCAATCGACACTACTTTCGGGCGAGGCAATACAGTCACCGGCTGCGACGGCTGAGTATGTGTGGCTCGCCGTGCCTATCGACGGCGTCGCGTGACACGACCTCCGCGGTCATCGACTGTAAAATGAGTTCTTCTTGCTCGTTGCCCATCGGTAGGAGATTCCAATGCTTCGCCTGTTTGCTGTCAGTCTGTTGTTGACCGCTACGATTTTGGTCGCCGATGAAAAGAACTCGGCAAAGTTCGCCGCCCCCGAAGGCTGGAGTGGTGAAACGATTGTACTTCCGCCAGGGTTCGCTCCCGATATGAAGCTGAAAGGATCTGAACACATTCGGTTTGCACCCGGAATGATGAAACCAGCGTCGGATTCATTCTTCAGCTATGCCTTTGTGTTCGAGCTTCAGTCGAAGCCCGATCTGACGGATGCCGTCGTCCAAGAAGAGTTCCTGAAATACTACCGAGGACTTTGTATGAAAGTTCTCGACGGAAAAGCCCCGGACGTCGATCCATCCAAATTCACGCTTGAACTGCAGCGTCTGAAATCCGACGCAAAGCCTCAACCGAACGAAAAAGATGCAGATGCACCGGTGCTTTACACAGGCACGCTGGATTGGGTCGAACCGTTCGCGACGAAGAAGCCACAGAAGCTGAATTTGGAGATTCGGACATGGGCCAGGACCGACCGTAACTACATCTTTGCCTGTGTCTCGCCTCAGGCGCGAGAGACGGCGATCTGGAAACAACTGCACGCCATCCGTGACGCCTATCTGAAGAAGCGAACCGAATAGGTGGCGAGTCCAGCTTTCTGGCCGTGTTGGAAGGTCACCATCGCTTCACGCCGATCAATCAACGGACGCATTGAGCCATGCCGGAGCCTGAACCAGGACGCTATCGCCATTACAAGGGGCACGAATACACGGTGCTCGGAGTGGTTCGACACAGCGAAACACAGGACGAACTCGTTCTCTACCGTCAGGAATACGGCGATCGCGCCCTATGGGTGCGACCCACGGAAATGTTCTTGGAGACCGTGAACGTCGATGGCCAGGACGTTCCTCGGTTTCGGTCTCTGGGAGCGGAGCCCGCCAACGAGGCGAATGTGGGGCACCTCCTGGCCAGCATCCCGTCGAGTCTGCCTGAAGAAGTCTTCGAGACAGTTCTGCGCAAGCCCAACGTTCGCATCGAACGAATCGTCTCTCACGGCCACTCATCACCGGATGGCTTTTGGTACGACCAGAGCGAACCTGAGTTCGTCGTGATGCTGCAAGGTGCGGCTCGCCTGCGGTTCGACGACGAGGAGGTCGAGTTGAAGCCCGGCTCGTTCGTTGACATCCCGGCCCACAAACGCCATCGAGTGGAATGGACAACCCCCAACGAACCAACCATTTGGCTGGCAATTCACTACACGGACTGACTTGCGAGTCGCCACGTTCGCCAGAGCGCGGGAGTTCTGTGATATTCTCGTGAGTTGTCCTCCTGCTTCACGAGCAGCGCTGACACAAAACTCGGAGACGCTCACGCACTCGTGACGACCAAGGCCGCGACCCGCGCGGAAATAACCTGCCGCCATGAAAACGAACGCCGCTCGACTGCTGGACTCGATGAAGATTGAGTACGAACTCCGCAGCTACGAGGTTGATCCCGAAGATCTCTCCGCAGAGACGGTCGCTCGCAAGGTTGGACTGGCGCTGGAGCAAGTCTTCAAGACGCTCGTCGCACGCGGTGATCGCCACGGCGTCTGCTTCGCCGTCGTTCCCGGCAATTGCCAATTGGACTTGAAAGCCATCGCGAAACTGACCGGCGACCGCAAAGTCGAACCGGTGACACTCAAGGAAGTCCAACCGCTCACGGGCTACATCCGAGGCGGAGTCACGGTCCTTGGAGCCAAGAAGGCGTATCCAGTCTACATCGACGAAACGATCGAACTCTTCGATACCGTCTCAATCTCCGCCGGTCTCCGCGGCTTACAAATCTTCATCGCGCCCGCCGATTACCTTCGCGCGACAAACGGGACTCTCGGAGCTATCAGCACTGCGGAGTAAGCGACTGAGCGTCGGCCGTGCAACCAGGTGTTATGGCATCCTCGCTGGCCGACGCTGCTCAGAGATGCTTCTTTACGAACTCCCAGGCGGAGTCGTCGTGGAATTCGTGGCCGCCCTCGAAGATCAAATGCTGAAAGCGATCGGACAGGCCGAGCTTTTCGTAATAGGCGGCCGACTGTGGAGCAAGTGGTTTGCCGCCGTCTCGATGATCGACACCGTCTTTGCTGCCGGCCTGAATCTGCAACGCGCGCGGACAGACCAACGCGGCAATGTCGGAGTCGCGAAAGAACGTGAAACGGTCCTTGAATTTGAAATCGCTGGGAATCGACAACTCGTCGCGTTCATAGCGCGCCTCCTGGACTCCGTAGTAACAGCTACAAACCGAGACCTTGATGCGCGTGTCGATCGCGGGCGTGACGAGCGCGTAGTAGCCACCGTACGACAACCCGACCATCGCCACTCGCGAGGCATCGACTTCAGGCCGCTTCAGCAACACGTCGAGGCTGCGAGAAATCTTCGCGATCTCGACAGCGGTCAAGCTCGTGCCGACCAGACGCAGCCGCTCATCGGTACGGTTGCGAACGTCTTTCGGATAGCCATCCGCCGAAAACAGATGCTGCGGCGCGAAGACGACATAGCCACGTTTGATTCCGCCGCGCACCATGTCGTGATAGTTCGCGCCTCCCTTGAACAACGCCACCTCCGGCGAACCGCCGCCGCCGTGCATCGAGATCACCAGCGGTGCCTTCTCGCCGGTCTTGAGTGACTTCGGGACGATGTAGATCCCTTCGGCATGAACGCCGGGCAGGATCGGGATTATCGCTCGAAAGTAGGTGCCGATGCCGTCTTCGCCAATCTGCTTGAACGTTGCCGCCATCGGCGGCACATCTCCCGGCGGCGGGTAGCCAATGCTGTCACAAAATGCCTGCCGGTATCCTTGAGCCGACTTCTCAAACGCCTGCGGTGACGAGTAATCATTCGGCACCAACTTTCGCAGCCGAGCGTTGTCCTGCTTCAAGGCGAGGATGTACTCGTCCAACTCTTTGGCTTGCTCGGTGCGCAGCGGGTTGGAATCTTTGACCTCCTGCTCAAAATAGGTTGGAGTCGCCGGTTTTTCTTGAGCGAAGACGCTCACGCAGCAAATCAGGGAGACAACGGCGGTACTCAGCATTCTTGCAATCATGTTGGAACCTCCTCGTTGTGGTTGCGGAACAAACGACCGACCCAGCAATGGCAAGTCGCCGAACTCGCGAGAGTTTGGCTTTCGTGGCAGCGCATGACTTCCGCAACCATCAAATTGTTGCTGACTCACCGAGTCCCCGGCAGTTTGAGCGTGTTGGGCGTGTGGTTCTCTGGGACCGTGAGATTGGCGAGCGTCGCTTTGAGCCGGCCTTCTTCGTCGGCGTTGGCCGGCAACGCGGCGGCGTGGAACGCGGGAAGGAGTTTGTCCCAGACGACGTTGAGTTCGGCCTGCATGTCGCGTGTGTCGGCGGTGATGGTGATGACCGCGTCTTGTTCCGGAAGCACGATGCAGAATTGCCCGAACGCTCCGTCACCTCGGTAGGCTCCGTGGCGGCAGCGCCAGAACTGAAAGCCGTAGCCCTGATCCCAATCGCGAGAGGGGTCGCTGCCGTTGGAGACTTGCTTAGAGGTCGCTTGCTCCACCCAGGATGCGGGCACGAGCTGCTTGCCGTTCCACTTGCCCTTCTGCAAATAGAGCTGCCCAAACTTGGCGATGTCCTCAGTGCGAAGCATCAATCCCCAACCGCCGGTCGAGATCGCTTGCGGGCTGCTCATCCAGGTTGGGTTCTCAATGCCAAGCGGTTCAAACAATCGCGGCTTCAAGAACTCCAGCACCGTTTGCCCTGTGACCTTCTGCACGATCGCCGATTGCATGTAAGTCGCGGGCGAGTTGTATTGAAAGTGAGCCCCCGGCTTATGCGGCACCGGATGCGCCAGAAACGTCTTCACCCACGAGTCATCCGCCGTGAACTTTGGCTCGGTCTCATGCCCTGTGGACATCGTCAACAGATCGCGGACGCGCATCTGCTTCAGCTTGTCCGACGGCTTATCGGGCGCATCTTCCGGGAAGAACTTCAGCACCGGATCGTCGATGCTCAGCTTACCTTCCGCGACGGCCAGCCCCACCGCCGAAGAGCAAAAACGCGTGCTGAGCGAATGCAGAACATGCGGCTTGTCGGCTGCTTCGGGCTTCCACCAACCTTCGGCGACGACGTGCCCGTGCCGCAGCAGCATGAAGCTGTGCAACGTGTCGATCTTCTGATTCGCCGTCTCCACGAACTCGCGAATCGCCTTCGAGGAAACACCCTGCGACTCCGGCGAACTGCGCGGCAACCGCACATCATCCGCGACCGCAAACGACATCACCGGGACGAAACTCAACACGGCAACGAAGAGAAAACGACTCATGTTTCAGGGTTCCATTTGGGGCAAATTGTTCGCGACAAGATCGCAGCCAGCGACGGACTCCACACCGATTGTAGAGCGGACACGAATCTCCGTCGCCGTTACTGACGTGCATGACATTAGGCAGATTTGATGCCATCCAAATCCTCCGTCACTTCAATCAAATCCGCCGGCTTACTGAGAGCAATCTCTGTTTCACCGAAGCCCACGTCCGCGAACTTGGCTTCAAGCTGGCGAAGATGCTGTCCCGTGGCCGTGTGGATGATGACCGCCTGATCGTTCCCGGCAGTCTCCACCTTGCGGACACCGTGGCCGAATCCTTTCAAGCGACGACGAGCCTGAGAAGCTCCAAGGTTCACGAACAGTTTGGCATTCTTGGGATCAGCCATGTTGCTTCACTACGAACGAGGGAGACTCCCCAACGCATTTTTCAGAGGACACGCCTCAGCGATCGAATGTCCACGACGATAGCACGACAGTAACTCTTTGGATCGCTGGGCCAGCAGTCGCCGAACCTCTCGCCGCTGGCCTTTGATCCGTGCGATCTGCATCGAATCGTAGGCCGTCGTTTGGTGCCGCATCCACGCAATGACAGCGGCCTCGGCTCGTTGTTCGACGGGAATGCGTTTGGTTCTCGCCACTGTTCCGCTACCGACTGGAGTGGCGTGATCTGAGACCGCTCGTGCCAGGCGGTTGGCAAGCTCGGTGTAGTTTGGATGGAAGGCCAGATACGTCAACACCGCACCAAAGAAGTCCTCGACGTATTCGGCTTGAACCTTTTCACGTCGTTGAGCCGCCGACTCTTTCCGTTTGGCGAACTGTTCTGTGGATCGCTCGGCTTCGAGTTCAACTCGAAGCCGATCAATGGTGGCAGCCGATGCCCACACTCCTTTGGAAAAGATCTTGCGGCCTCTCTTTTCCTGCACGACCCAATGATCGCCAGCAGCCTTCACACGACGAGTGAGAGCGGCGTCTCCGGGCGGGAGCAGAATCCAACCCTTCGGTGCCGTCAGAATTTTGCCATCGGCTGATCGAACGGTGTTGGCTGTGGGACCGGGGAGGAAGGGGTGATTGTCGTTTTCTGGACTCATGCGATTTGCGGTTCCTTCCTGATCGTTTTGCTCCCACTCGTGGGCCACCGTCTGGCTGTTGTTCTGCGATGTCGGGCTATCCTACGCTGTGCCAACTGGTGGCAAAAGTCGGCGGCAGTCTCACGTTCCAGGGCCGAGTCGGACCCATGCAAATCCTTTTCCTTCACGGTTGGCAATCCATCCCTGGTGGCGTCAAACCGTCCTACTTGATCCAGCACGGCCACAAGGTCATCAATCCCAAGTTGCCCGATAACGACTTCGAGCAAGCTGTCCAAATCGCTCAACAAGAGTTCGATGAGCACCAACCCGATGTCGTTGTGGGATCATCACGGGGCGGCGCAGTGGCGATGAACATCAACAGTGGCGATACCAAGCTCGTCCTGTTGTGTCCTGCGTGGAAGAAATGGGGGACGGCCAAGACCGTGAGGTCCAGCACCGTGATCCTGCACAGCAAGAACGACGACGCGATTCCGTTTGCCGACTCGATGGAGTTGGTCAGGAACAGCGGGCTGCCGGCATACACGCTGATCGAGGTTGGGAGCGATCATCGACTCGCCGATCCCGAATCGCTCGACATGATGCTCGCAGCGTGCCTCATCGGCGAAGACGAACCGGATGAAGAGGAACTGGATATCTTGGAGATGGATTGGGAAGGGCTTTGTTACACGGGAGCGATTCGCTGAGCCTCGGAGGCAAAAGAACGTGATTGGGTTCTCGTCCACGGCACCGTCTTGAGCGCAAGGGTCGGCAAGCGAATCGAACACGCATGGTGCGAGAGTGGCGAAGTAGTCGTTGATCTCGCCATGCCGGTTGGGTTGAGGATCATCGAACGAGAACGATATTACCGAGTCATCAAACCCGAGGTCAGCAAGCGAAACTCTTCCGACGACGCTTTGTTTCTGGCGATCAAGAATGGACACGACGGCCCTTGCGACGAATCCGAGCAATTGAAGAAATAGGAAACCTGCGATGAAACTGGCGACCATCGTTACGAACTTGGCCTTCATCGCGTTTGCGTCGATTTCAAACGCAGACGACGGCCAGTGGCAAAGCCTCTTCGATGGGAAGTCGCTCGACGGTTGGAATGCTGAAGACCACGACGAGTGCTTCAAAGTGCAAGATGGAGCCATCGTCGCCGGTGGTGGGCCTCTGGCTCGACTCAGCTACGTCGGGCCGGTCAACAAGCATGACTTCAAGAACTTCGAGCTCAAGATCGAGGTGCTGGCGAAGCCCCGCTCCAACGGCGGCGTCTTCTTCCACACTGGGCCGCAAAGCAATTTCTTGAAGAAGGGCTACGAGGCACAAGTTTGCAATTCCTGCGGAGACAAACGGCTAACCGGAAGCCTGCTCGTCGTTGAAGATCACGACACGTCGCCCGTGAAAGACGACGAGTGGTTTGAGTACCACATCCTCGTGTCCGGCAATCGGATCATTCTCAAAGTGAACGGCAAGACGGCCGTGGATTACACCGAGCCGATGAATCCGAAACGACCCGACAGTTGGGAAGACCGAGTTCTTTCCCACGGCCTGATCGCCCTCCAAGCCCACGATCCCAACAGCACGGTGCTCTATCGGAAGATCAGAGTGAAGGTGCTCCCGGATTGAACGACTTCGAGATTACGGTTGAGAATCCGACCCGATAGCTTTGAGCATCGCTGCCGCCGAGTCTCGCGCAAACTTTTTCTGAAAGCAGCGGACCAAGGGATAGGTGAGCTTGGTCACGACGTAGTTTGGTCGAGAGAAAGCCAAGATGTCGTACCACATGCAGTCGCCTGCACGGTCCCACTCAATCAAGAATCGCTCTTCACCGCTTTCCGCGTGACCGGGCAAGGTGCCGTAGGCGAATCCAAATCGGGTGATTGGTCCGACCTCATCAACGACATAGACGATCCGGCAGGCGTTGAGCCACCAAAGTCCGAAGACATGGCCCAGTACGGCTACGACCTCACCGGCTTCAATCGGTGTCTCAGTCGGCGATGCTGCGACCCAGCCGAGATGGAAATGCTCCCACCGGCGCAATGCAGACTTCGCCGCCTCAAAGATTCCTATGCCGTTCCCCAACTGGATGCGGGTGTGATCCACGACGTAGCCGGCTGGTGGAACATTGGCCGTTGCACCAACCGCCGAATAGCTGAAGTCCAGCTTTGCTTGTGCTTGCCGGAATTGGTGAATTGATTCGGCATCTGGCTTTCGGAGGGACGGCATCTTCATCAGCATTCATGTCGTTGATTTGGTTGTGGCAGGAACCCTTGGAATCAATGCAGGTGAGTTGACTACGATGGAAGCCGTGTTGTTCATTGGGATGCAAGCCTCCGGCAAATCGACGTTTTATCGGGAACGGTTCTTCTCGTCGCACGTCCGAATCAACTTGGACATGCTGAGGACTCGCCACCGAGAAAAGCGATTGCTGGAAGTGTGCCTCGACACCAAGCAGCCCTTCATTGTGGACAACACAAATCCCACCAAGTTAAACCGGCAGGCGTACATCTCGTCAGCCAAGGAAGCTGGCTTCAAAATCGTCGGTTACTACTTCCAGTCCAGCATCGAAGACTGCAAACGGCGCAATGAACAACGGACTGGTGAGCAGCAAGTTCCTCTGCCGGGTCTCTTGGGAACGTACTCCAGGCTGGAGATTCCCAGTATCGCAGAAGGATTTGACGAACTGTTCTACGTTCGCATCACTGATGGCGGGTTCGTTGTTGAGGAGTGGAAGAATGAAGTTTGATGAACTCGACCAGCAGATGCGGGTCTTTGAGACCTCACATGACTTCTGCGTCCTGCCGGGCATCCACATGGTCGCTCGGCTGGACGGCCGCAGCTTTTCTCGGCTGACTAAAGAGGTTCACCAGTTTGAAGCACCGTTCGATGCCCGGTTCCGTGACATGATGCTGGAGACCGTCGAGCACCTGATGACCAATTGCGGATTCAAGTTCACCTTCGGCTTTTCAGAGAGCGATGAGATTTCTTTGCTCTTTGCGAACGACGACAACAGCTTTCAACGGAAGCTCCGCAAACTGCTTTCGATTCTGGCCGGTGAAGCCAGTGCGAAGTTCTCGTTGCTGCTGGGAGCAATGGCGGCGTTCGACTGTCGGATTTCACAACTGCCCTCAGTCCAGAACGTCGTCGATTATTTTCGTTGGCGAAATGAAGACGCTCATCGCAACGCTCTGAATGCTCACTGCTATTGGCTGTTGAGAAAACAGGGACGTGGTGTGAATGAGGCGACTGAGGCCATCCACGGTTTGTCTGTCGCTGCCAAGAACGAATTACTCTTTCAGAGCGGGATCAATTTCAATGACCTGCCGCTGTGGCAAAAGCGTGGTTTCGGCGTTTATTGGGAAGAGTACGATCACCCTGGAGAGAACCCGATCACCTGTGAGAAGGTCATCGTTCGTCGCAAGCGACTCCACCGAGATTTGGAGTGGCCGATGAAGGATGAGTATTCGGCGTTTCTCCGCAACCTTGTGACACGAGCCTCGGACAGCGAACCCAAATAATGTCCCACCGAAGGAGCCTTACCGATGAACATGGCGCACCAACCCACTCTGAGAAAAACCGGTGAAGGACGCACCATTGGAGTCGTCGGCGACATCTATCGGTTTCTGGCGACTGGCGAAGACACTGACGGTCGGTATGCCGTCATGGAAGCGATCGTTCCACCGGGGGGAGGACCGCCACCGCACATTCACAGTCGGGAAGAAGAAGGGTTCTTCGTTCTTGAAGGCGAGATCACGTTTCAACTCGGCGAAGAACGGTTTGTGGCCGGTGCTGGGACATTCGCCAACATGCCCGTGGGGAGCCTGCATTCCTTCAAGAACGAAAGCGGCAAGCCAGCGAAGATGTTGATTTCGGTCGCTCCCGCTGGATTGGAAAAGATGTTTCTGGAAGTCGGAGTGCCACTTGTCGAAGGTGCGACGACGGCTCTGCCACCCACAAAAGAAGAGATCGAGAAACTGTTGTTGATCGCACCGAACTACGGCATCGAGATCAAGTTGCCGGGGCATTGAGAGAAGGCATCAAATTGAAAGTCGAGATCATTGACGAACCAATTCGGTTTCACCTGTACGGTATCGGGGGCGTTGTCGAGAACGAGCGATACGGCGAGGTTGGCTTGCGCTTGATGAACGAAATGTGGCAGGTGGTGAAGGGGGCCGGGATTCTCACAACGGGAATCAACCATTGGGTGTACCTGCCCGATGGAAGAATGTTCGTCGGCGTTGAACTCCGAAGCCCACAGCGGGTTCCGACTCCCGACCAGCTTGAACCGCTAGAGTTCGAGTTGCAGCGATACATGAAGCATCTCCACGTTGGGCCGTATCAAGCGTTGCCCCAAAAGTGGAAAGAGTTGAAGGCCGACCTTACCGCTCGTGGCGAAGTCATCGGCTCGCCGTCACTGGAGATTTACGGCCATCAATGCGACGAACCGTCCAAGTCGGAAACAACGATATTGATCGGCCTTCAGCAGTAGCTTCACACCATGTCTGAACTCATCGCCTATCACGAAGCCGGTCATGCTTTGATGGCCGTCCTGCTCGGCGGCAAAGTGAAGCAAGTCACCATCGAACCGGACGATGACGACGGACCTGATCGCCAAGGTGATACCCAAGTGCTTTGGCGTCGATCAGGAATCAGCGACGATGAGTTTGCCAAGATTGCCGTGCAGGTCAGCTTGGCTGGACCGGTTGCAGAGATGATCTATTCCGGCGATCCGTATCATCCTGGTTTGGTCGCTGAATGGGCTGCCGACTGGCGTGAAGCGTGGGAAGCAGCGACGCCACTTCATCCGGCTGAGCGGCAGCGGCTCGAATATCTGGAACAGATATCGATTCAGCTTTATCACCGGCTCAAGCAAGACGATCTATGGGTAGCACTCGCTTCGTTGGCCGACAACTTGCTGGCGCACGAGACTCTGGATTGCGAGCAAGTTGATGAGATCATGGAGGACTGGTTGGGCTGAAACCCAATGAGTGGCCAAGGAATGCACCGTTCCGGCATGGGCGGTCAGCGGATGGGCATCGGCCGACGCTGATCGCTGAGTTTGTCCATCGGTGCCGTGTACTCCACACGCACCTCGCGCGATGGGCCGAGCAAGAACTTGCCGTCGCGCGAAAACAACTCCAGGTGGCTCACATGTCGGAGACGCGTGACCGTCGTTGTTGGAACATCCAGTCCCACATTTCCGTTGTCGCGTAGGCGGCGTTCCAGCTTCCGTGTCCGACGTCGGGATACTCGGTGTACCGCGGCGAACCGCCCGCCACCTTCATCGCTTCGATCATGCGCCGCGAACCTTCCACCGGAACGGTCGGATCTTTGGCCCCGTGAAATGCCCACACCGGTACCTTGGCGATCTTCTCTGCGTCGCTGGGTTCCCATGCTCCACACACAGGGACGGCGGCGGCGAAGCGATCAGGATGAGCGACGATCAAGCCCCAAGTTCCCAGGCCACCCATCGACTGGCCCGTGAGGTAGACGCGGTCGGGATCAATCGCCACGTCGCGCAGCAGCGCGTCGAGAGCTTCCATTAGTTCCGGCTCGACCGCTCGCTGATCCGGATTATTCCGAAACGTGCCGATCACCCAGCGGCACTGCTTCGTCTCGCAAGCCGGAGCCACGATGAAGCACGGATGCTTCTTTTGCTGTTCGGGCGCGGCCAAAACTTTGGCAGCCTCGGTGTTGCCACCGGCTCCGTGAAGACAGAGCGCCAGCGGCAGCTTCTCACCGGCGCCGACGTTCTTCGGTGTGAAGAGGCTGTATCTCAGCGTCTGCGTGTTCGACGCCTGAAACTCGCGGACCTCAAAGGCCGATGTTGCGCCGCCCGGCCGCCGACTCTCACTCGCCTTGCCTTTCAGCGAATCGAGCTCCTCGCCTGACAACACGCCGTCACCATTCGTGTCGTGAGCGGCGATTCGCTTCCACACCGCCTCCGACACTTCATCGCGGTCAACTTTGCCATCGCCATTCGCGTCGAGTTTCTCAAGTCGCTCCGTTTTGTCGGCAGCGGGTTTCTTCCTGGACTGGCTCATCGCTTCGCGTGGCACGCTCCAGGCGAACGCGACGAACACGATGCTCAAGACGAATGCTCTCATGGCATGTTCTCCGGAGGCGATCTTTGAGGTTGGCGGTGAACACGATCGCTGGGCGCGCCAGCACCAGGTGGGCCGGTGACAGTGACGATCGTATTTCAACGGACTGCCAGATGCTCGATCTGCTCGACTTCATCGGGTTCCAGGTGGAAATTCAAGACATCGAGATCCGCTCGCATGTGGTCGGAGTCGGTGGTCCCAGTCAGAGGCAGAATGCCGACATCAAGACCGAACCGGAAGACAATCTGGCTGACGGTTCGGTGGTGACGTCTGGCGAACTGGGCCAATTCGGGTCGAGCCAGCACTTCGCGATTGGCAGTCAGCAGCGAAAAGCTCTGATAGACAATTTCATGAGCGGAGCAGAACTCGCGGATGCGACGATCCCAACCTCGAACTGCGTAGCAACGGTTCTGGACGAAGCTCGGTTGGACTCGTGCCTCCTGGCACAATGACTGGAGCTGTTCGAGTGAGACGTTGCTGACTCCGAGCAGATGCGCCCGGCCGCTGCCCTGGATGGCCTCCATCGCACGCCATGCCGCCCAATCATCGGGAGCAAGACCCACTCGCTGCGTGGGACCGTGCAGCACAAAGGAGTCGATGACCTCGGTTCCCAGATGCTTGAGCGAGCTGGCGAACGACTGCTCCACCTGAATCGGGATGGGAGCCGCAGGATCGTACGGCAGTCGATGGTCCTGCCCGCCCTTGAAAGTGAATTTGGTTTGCAAGAACAAGTCATCGCGGGTCACCAAGCCCCGCGCGATCGCCGCCGAGATGGCCTGCCCAACCGCAGCTTCGTAGTAATGCCGCCGTTGATTGGCGGTATCGATTCCGCGAAAGCCCTGCTGCAAAGCCAGCTCAGTCAAACGCTGCGTCTCGTTCTCCTTCCACGCGGTTCCGTACAGGAACTGCGGAACTTCAACGCCGAAAAATTTCGTGCTCTGAGGCAGCATGTGCAAGTTCACCGACACTGACAAGATCGGAAGTCATCCAGGAAAGTGGCTCAATTTAATCGCGGCCGGAGTTGGCCGTCATCCACTCGAAGCAGTCAGGTCGATTTCCCCGCTGAGTCCAGACGCCTTTGCCGGGAAGCACTCGTAGGCCAATCGCATACGATCGCAAGTCATCGCCAGATGTGGCAAATCGACGCAACAGTCAGCACGATGTTGCTTGATTCTCGCGAAATGCTCCGCACACAACTTGAGCCGCACGCAAAGGCAGCAAAGGCAGCAAAGGCATCGCTTGACCATGACGCCACGCAAACGAATTCGGCAAGTCCCGGAAGTCGAATTGAAGCGGCTCTCGCCAACTCTGCAGAAGAACTTCAGCATCGGCCAGAATGCAATCCAGTTGCCGTTCCACGCCAAGGGCGCATTGGGGAAGCTGGCTGAGAAACTCAACGTCACGAGCGATCACCTGCTCAAGGCCCGCCGATTTGCGGAACTCCTTTCGGACAAGAAAAGCCTCGAATTGCTGGCTCAAGAACGTAAGAAGCAAGTCACTCCGCTGAACCCTGGGAAACAAACCGCTCGCCCGAAGCGCAAGAAGAAGGACACTCGACTGAGTTGGGGGCATGTCAGGCATCTCGTTTCCGTGGCGGATCGTGCTCGCCGTCACCAACTGTTGAAAGACGCTGTCCGGCTCAATTGGAGCACAACTCAATTGATCGATGCCATTCAGGTGCGCGAAGGTCGCACAGTTCGTCCCGTTGCTGGCGGCCGCCCACCAAACAGACCACAAACGATCGAGGAAGAAATGTTGCGGTTGCAGCGGCTCTCGGAGAAATGGTCGGCGCTGTATCAATCACGTCTCATCGAGAAACCCTCGCAGGAGCCAAATGCTCCGCTAACCTTGAAGGACCGAATCACGGAATTCCTTCAAGGAGATGGCCATTCGGCGTCGGTGTCACGAGATCTGAAGTCGCAGATCGACGGTCTCCAGCACGCTCTCACACGTCAGGCCGACGAAATCGGCGAGATTGCCACTGCCATCAGAGCTTGGCAGGCACCGCCACTCAAGCAGCCTCGCTTAAAGCGAAAGTGACCTCGATTCTGCCAGAGCTTTGTCCACGCCGCAGGCATCGCCCTTTGACATTGGACAGATTTGGCACCATTCAAGACAGTGACCGGCTAACTCAGGAGAATTGAGCGAAATGAAAACCTACTTGCTGACCCTCTGGGTGCTGTGCGTCCTGGCCAATCATTCGGTCGCCGCTGAGCCGATCACTTTGAAACTCTGGCCCGATGGTCCACCGACCGCGATGGTGCCGAAATCCGACGCCACGGTGAAGCTCATTCAGTCCTATGGCGGTGCCGGCCCCAATCGCATCACCGATGTCAGCGATCCAACGATCACGGTCTATCGGCCGGAGAAGCCCAACGGGACGTCGGTCATTGTGGCCCCTGGCGGCGGCTTCATGTTTCTGTCGTACGCTCACGAGGGAACGCAGGTCTGTGAGTGGCTCAACTCACTGGGCGTCACAGCCGTACTGCTCAAGTACCGAACGCCAACACGCGATGAGAAAGAGATGTTTGAGCTGCCCGTACAAGACGCCGAACGGGCACTGGGCCTCGTGAGACATCACGCTGCCGAATGGAATCTCGATCCGAAGCGAGTTGGTTTACTGGGCTTCTCGGCTGGAGCGAACCTCGCTGGGCATGCCGCCTGGGATCGCGAAGCTCGGACCTATCCTCAGAAGGCCGAATTGGACAATCCACGCGGGCCGGTCTTCCTGGTGTTTATCTACGGCGGCGGCTTCCTCGACAAAGACGACAAATCGAAGTTGCGTGCCGGATTCAGCATCCCGGCCGATGCACCACCGGTTTTCTTCCTCGTCGCTCATGACGACAAATCGAACCCGATCGAAGCCGCGATGCTGTACCTCGAATACAAGAAGCGCGATCTCTCCGCCGAACTCCACATCTGCGCGAAGGGTGGTCACGGATTCGGTATGCGCAAAGTCGGCAAGCCGATCAACGACTGGCCGCAACGCTGTGCTGAATGGATGAAAAGCCTCGGCTACCTCAATGAGAAGTAGCCGAGGTGCCGATCAGACTTTGCCCGGATTACATGTCAGTGCTCACTTATACCACGCACTCGCGGAGATGAGCCGCTACTTTGCCGGAAGAAGCTCGAGCCCCTCGGATTCTAGGTACTGGCGAACGTCCTCTTTCCGGTTGTGTTCATCGCATTCGTAGCGATCCTCGATGTCGTAGCGATCCTCGATGTCAATCGCACGTTCTCGAACTCGCGGCGGCCACTGGTAGACATCGAGTAAGGGCTTGTCTTTCAGATACTCCTTGATCGTATGAAGCGCGTCTTTCAATCGAGGCTCCTTTGTCCCTCTGGGCTTCGCTTCGATTTGCGCCAAATCCTCGGGCACGACTCCTTCGACCGGCGGGCAAGGACGATGAAATGTGTAACCCTCGCACACAATGAACTCTGCCCAATTCTGGCCTGCGAAACGATGGTGCCCCGTAACTATTGCGGTGCCCTCGCGGAGCAAGTGTCCGATCGCCTGTTCCTTCAACTTGTACAAGTTGTTCTTTTCTTGGGAACGCAATTGTGCCAAATCATGTGACTGGGAGAAATAGGCGGTGTCAGCCTGATCACGACATCGCTTCGCTCGGCGGTTGATGATCCACACGGCTGCAGCGATCAAAATTTGCCGAGGAGGAATTGGATTGTGCCTACGCTTGGGTTCGACTTGGTCTTCGCGATAAACATCAAACTCGAAATGTCCGCGCCGGAATTGATGTATCCGAATTGTGGCATGAGGCTGGGTGCCTTTGATTGGGCGAAAGCCTCTTCGTCCCCATTCGGTCTTCGCTACCGCTGTCGCTGAATTACGAATGAGCGTATGCCCTTTGATAACGATCTCTTTCCCTCCGTAGTCCTGCAAACGCTTTTCGTGAAAGCCCGCGGCGAGTGCCTCCTTAATTGTGCGGAACGTAAGGTTGGCATCGGAAGTTGGAACTCCGACGTTTTCCACTCGTGGTTGGCTGCATCGTTTCTGACCATTGTTCATTTTGGGCCTCACTTTTCACGTTGGTTTTTGAACGTCAACGTGGCCTGAGAAGGCCAACTCTGCGTAACTCGTCCGGCTGTTTTGGTGGCAGAAGCGAAGTTGAAGCCACTGTGACGGAGGACTGAACGGCATCGACAGGCCGCACCTAGAAAACTCTGCGACTAAGCTGCGACGACGCGGGACTCTCAACGCGTCACTGCGAATTGCGCCGGAAATCCATCTGATTTCCTGCATCTGCGGCAGCCGACTCAGTAAGCCATCGGCTACATTCGGGGACGTAACCCCACCGTCTCAAACACGCTCTAAAGCTGTGTACCGCTACTTGGCGAGAAAAATACCCGAAACTCCGATGAATGCAAGCATCGCTTGCCCTGCGAGGTCATTTTTTCGTTCAAGGCCAGTCAGGTTATCGTGACGGCACGAACTCAACCTCGTCTCGTAGAATGTGTTCGATGCCGCGAATGGTCGCCAACGTGCTGACGAATGGCGAGGTCCGCACGACCGACGAGACGATCGGATGTCGTTAGTCGGGTTGGTTCAGCCGGGGCGGCCCTTGTTACTGCTCTATCCTAGCTCGGGGAGCCGTTGAACTGACGGACAATTTCACGTCCCGTCTATCGAACTTGATCGTGCTGGATGCGAGCTGGCTGCAAATCACAAAGTTCGTGCGTCGCGAGCCAGGCTTGTGGTCGGCATCCCGCATGGCAGGCTGCCACTGGGGCTTCCTTCCGAGTACCGCCTACGGGGCTCAACGCAGCGACCAGAATCTTTGCGCTCTGGTGGCCATTGCTAGGGCCATCGGAATCTTGGAATGCCACGCGGTTCAGGCGGGGCGGGAAACTCTCCTGCGTGTGCTCGTGGAACGCACTTTCTCGTCGCGAGGCATGCTGGCGGCAGGCCGATGCACTACGGCAGGCATCCCTCCCGAAGCCTTTTGCCGCTAGGCGACAGGTCTCAATCACCTTCCGGATCGAAGCCGCTCAAGCAGTCGGCGGACAGCGATGACGGCGAATTGTGCAATCAAGATGAACGGGCTAGCGTGAATGTGGCATCCGACATCCGGTCGAAACTTGTTGAATCAATTGTCCTGTTCACGCCGCCCGTCATTCGAGACTTCTCGCAATTGGAAAGCTGTGATCCACGATGACCTTCATTCTGCAACCTTGGCAACTGTTGCTCGTCATTCTGGCGAATTGGGTCAATCGGCAGCAGCAACAGGTCATCGAGTATCTCCGAACCGAGAATCAGATCCTTCGCGAGAAGGCTGGCAAGAAGCGCATTCTGTTGAACGATGACCAACGGCGGCGGCTGGCGGTCAAAGGGAAGGCGCTTGGGCACAAACTCCTCAAGGAATTCGCGACCCTCGTGACGCCTGATACGATTCTGCGTTGGCATCGTGAGCTCGTCGTCCGAACGACGGATGTTCTCAGCCAACGAAATGCAGTTGGTCGGCCCAGAATCTCGCAAGAGATCGTCGATCTCACACTCAAGATGGCCCGCGAGAATCCAACGTGGGGCTGCGACCGAATTCAAGGAGCGCTCGCCAATCTTGGGCACACGGTCTCGGACACCACGGTCAGCAAGCTGCTCAAATCACACGGCGTTGAGCCGGCTCCGGATCG
>SXGU01158837.1_pt1 | contig 18369 bp, 19 predicted proteins | sample 3174531 | NCBI WGS metagenome assembly SXGU01 (sample SAMN11356863, study PRJNA531348) | freshwater metagenome | isolation source: freshwater sample F1-140 | place: China: Fuxian Lake, Yuxi | collected 2017-12-25 | reverse complement strand
ATATTTATTCATTTATCGAATATTATGCCATACGCTTCGCGAATCGGCAATTACTTGCCTCCTTCGCTTTCGCTCATCAGATGACCATTCATCCCCAGCTTTAAAAAGCTTGGGGTATTGTGGTCATGTTTAATAAAATATTTTTATGAAAATTATTCTGCTTATTTTAATGAACGTCGATCAACTCCATTGCCTGTTATTGTTCAATCGGTTAGCTTAGGATTGCGGCCATTTGTTAAATGGATAATGGATACCTACGATCCAATCATCAGTTATGATTATTGTAGAGACCATTATTCAGAAGAATGTTTGTCGGAGCCGCTAAAAGATGAGATGTGTTATGCTCATTTGGAATATTGCTTACGTGCTAAGAATTTGAAGGTTCTTATTATTAAAGGGTGTCCAGATAGTCGTGAAGAGTCTATGCACAGATGGCCACATATCAATGTTTTTAAATCAGAGGATTCATGGATGAGAATCTATGCTACCACTGCTGGATTATTAGCACATACGTACAAAAAAACATTTTTTTTGGGTCACGAAATAAGTGAAGCAGTTACTGAATATACAGATGAAACAGACATAAAAAGGGCTTTTCGTAAATTGACTGATGACGGATCAAGTGAATTGTGTAGTATTCAATAAAATCTATAGGCAGTTTTTTATGAAATTGTGCAGCCAGTAGAAGCACCGACGATGCCTAACGTAAGAGCTCCCGCTCCAGTCATTAACATGGTAAAATCAATATTTCTTTCCATTTGTTGAAAATTTTCCAATGCAGTAGAATAGTTTGTATGTTTTATACAAAACGGTGCATCGCTCAACAATCGAAATATTGTTTCGGTTTTAGTCCTAGAATGAAGATCTGCTTTTTTTCTAAGAAATCCCCACATTTTAAGTTCAGATTCATTAAATGGTTGTATCCTTTTAACACTGTCAAATTTTTTACTTGCTTTGTTGAGTAAAGAGGTAGCGTCAATAGGGGATAAATATTGTATTAATTTTTCTCCGTATTGATCGTTCCATTCCATAGAATTGTCAGATATTTTTGTTATCAAAGTCTCTAGAGATGAAAGAGCGGCAGTTTTTTGCAAGTTTGCTGGTAAAAGTGTAAATAAAGAAGATTTTTGATGATCATTATTGCTTAAACAATAGTTTGAAAATAAGTATGATATAAGTTCATTTTTATATCCATTTCCAACAAATGCCAGCAACGGAAGTGTGACTGTTTGAGATTTTTCTAAATCCCAAAGGGTTGATCTATGTGCCTGTGTAGTTGATTTAAAATTATCAAAAAATAGGTGTATGGCTTCGTGTGCTTCATGTGTGTAGAGGTTTTTTTTGAGTTCTTTTAAAAGAATCGCTACTCTATAATTGTCATTCGATAGAGAACGTTGCAAGTTGTTTTTTTCAAAATCTTTCAGAAGTATTTGAGCGATAAGGGCTGGTTTTTTTGATGGTGATAAAAGTGAAAAAAGGTCCACGCCGAGTTCTTTGGTACTTGCTGATTTGATTAATGTGCTATAGGTATCATTCCAAAGGGGTTGATTCAGATCGTAAAGATCTGAATCGTTACATTGATCGAGTTGATGAGGGCGTTCTAAGATTTTTGTAAAAAAAGAAACAATAAAATCATCACTGTCTGTTTTTGGTAATTGAGAAAGTAATGTTTGTCCAGGTTGACCTTCTTTCCAGCCAAGTTTTTTAAAAGAACTTGCTATTATTTCTTTTGGTTGTGTTGTGTCGCGCAAGGAAAGAGATTTATTTAAAATAGAAAGAATATAACTACGCTTTTGCGTTTCAAGATCATCGCAAATTTGAAGAGCTTCTGCTGCTTCATCTAATGAAGATTTTGTTTGCAGAGGCTCAAAAAAAGTTGGTGTTTTGTCATCAATTTCATCATCGCTGGAACTGTCTATGGATAACTGTTCTGATGACATACTATTGATTTTTTGTGTTGCGACAATTGAAGATAAAAAAAGAAGTGAGAAGATTATTTTATTCATAGAGATGCTTTCTTTTGTATGATTATATTTTTATACTATGCATTATGCATGTGCTATTTTCCAAAGAATTTTCTTATGCGGTCTGCCGTGTTGATTCCTATTTCTTCTTGATATTGTTTTATAGTTTTTTCACGAAGTTCATTTGTTGATAAATGGTTGAGCATGGTAGCTACCATTTTATAGTAGTTAATGGAAAAGTAATTGAAACCAATAGATTTATGTAAATAGTGTGGAATAATACGATCTTTTGTTTCTTGAGGAATCCATTCTAATAATATACTGCCAATTTCATTGTCATTCCAGTCAAGATTCATGGGGATATTATCTTGAAATGCTTTTTCTAAAATATGTTCAGCAATTTGCTCTCGATTTGTTGGTGATAGAATGGCAAATAATGTAGAACTCATTTTTCCCATATTTTTAAGACGATTTTCATTTAATGCAGTTTCATAAAAATGTAGGGTATAATTTTTTGCATCGGATTCAGCCATTAGAGCAACAAGGGTTATTCCCATTTCTTTTGCATCCCATCCGATGCTATTAAGACGTTTTTCTTCATAAGCTTCTTGTAAGACCTGAAGAGCCAAAGATGTTCGAGTTTTTTCAGATAAAGATTGAAAGAAAACGTGACCCATTCCCATATTCCAACCGAAATTTTGGTGATAATTATTTTTTATAGCACGATTTAGAATGCTCGTAAAAAATTCTGTGAAAGCAGGGTCGTCTTTTTCAAATTGTAAAGCGAAATTAAGACTTTGTTCGAAATCTGGAACGAGACCTTCTTCCAGAAAATGATTAATAGAATACATCAAGATGAACTCAGGCGTGTTTTTGATTATTGTACGGAAAGTTAATGGGACAATTAGGTTTTTTTGTAATTTATTTTTTTCTGATAATTTTGACGATGCATACATGAGAGCTCCTGCATAAATTCCAAAAAAGATAGTAGAGGCATAAGGATCAATTTTTTTCCACCAAGATTTTTTTCCGCCCTGAGTTTTTTGAACGTAGTTTATTGCATTGCAAAATGATGAATTAATGTGAGACGACGGAACGTCAAAGGACATTTGAGGACGTGCTAAGGTAGTATATGTAATTTTTTGTACTGCTTGCATTGAGACTGTTTTTGCAGGAAATACAATTTTTTGTGCATAGGAAACATGTGTAATTTTAAACTGTGTAATTGCAATACTTAATGCAATAAAATTTGCAAGTATAATATTCATATCTGTCTCCATTCTAATGCATAATTTTTTATCAATTAATTATTAGTGTAAAAGTGTATTTTGTTGAGTATTTTTTGTCAAATAATGAGCAGTTTTTTTGTTGTATTATTTTTTGCGTATTATATAATTGGATCTGTAGTTAGAGTGAAATTTTGGTCTTTATATGGAAGGTTGTTTTATGATCAATAAATTTTTTGTTTTTTCTTTAGTGATGATATCTCAAGTATGCGCATTTGAAAGTGATAATTCAGGCAATTCGTATAATCGAGATGTGTTTTTAAATAATCGAATAAATCAAAATATTGCCTTGGCGACGATAACGAGTGCGGGTGCTTTTTATGCGTCGAGCAAAGCTGTTTCTTGTTTGCAAAATAAATTAAAAAAACATTCTATTGTTCAGGGGAATGTTGTGGGTGGTTGTGTAAAAGTTGCTTTAACGGCAGGTATCGTATGTTCTACCTTATTAGTTAAAGTATACATAGATTGGCGATCTGATTGTCAAGCGCTTGGTGATGCAATGGTTGAGATATTAAAAAATGATCTCACAAAATAAATTAAGTTTAATGTTGTTATCCTTAAAATTAGTAGCATTTTCAATTGTCGTATGCACTATTCAGGCAAGTGGGTTTTCGCAGAATGTTTTTAATAATGTAGTAATGAATGCTGCTTCTCATCCAAGGGAAACATTGGCGTTGACTGCAGGTGCGGCGCTTGCAGTTCAAGCATATCGCGCCGAATCATTTGGTACCATTTTTTCTGTATTTCAAAAAAAATCTTGTAATGTTGCTGCTGATTTTGCATGTGGTTATTTTTTAATAAAAAATCCTGCGGTAACGTTAGGTGCCATAAGTATGTGTGGAATGACACTTGGTATAATAAGTACTATTAATAAGGCTGCTATGATAAGATTAAGTCGAGGTATAGCGGAAATTAAACAAACACGAAAAGAAAAATTAGCATTTGGAGCACAGGCAGTTAAGATGATTTTATGCGCGGGGGCAGTGGGTTATGGAGTTGGTTATTGCGGTGATTTAATTTTTAGTAATCTTAGTTATCTCTTGAGCCCTGCTGATTATGATGATGTTGGCGGTAGATTTTTTTAAACGCTTAATCTTGCATAGTTACTAAAATATTTATCCCTGTTCAACAATTGTAATTTTGCTTCCATTCTGATCTTTATGCGCGATAAAATGTACAGGAAATTGATCTTTCATCGATGGTAAATGCGAGACAATAATAATTTTTTCAAAATCATTTTGTATGGCATACAGCGCATCCATAATTCTCGATAAGCCTTCCTCATCTTGAGAACCAAATCCTTCGTCAATAATGAGCGTTTGAAGTGAAGTTCCTGCCCTGCGTGCCAATAATTTTGAAAGAGCTATGCGCAAAGCAAAATCGATTCTGAATGCTTCTCCGCCTGAAAACATCTCGTAGGGGCGTACTCCCTGAGCATCTGAGATGTTGATATCAAGTGTTTCTTTGGTTCCACCTTTTTTTAAGTCACGTAGTGATTCGATGCTGATGTGGGTTTGATTGTCAGTTAAACGTGCGAGAAGTTCATTGGCTTCTTCTTCTATTTCAGGCAATGCATCTTCAATAAGTAAAGCCTGTATGCCATCTTTGCCAAGTGCTGTAGCGATGATGGTGTCGTCATGTATGGTCGTAATGCAATGGTGAAGTTCTTGATTATTTTTTTTGAGGGTAGTTTCAAGAGCTAATTTTTTTTGTTGTTGAAGGGCGATGGTTCCTGTAAGATTTGCGATTATTTCTTTTGTTTGAACAATATCTTTTTGCAAAAGATCAAGCGTATTTTTTTCTTGATTTAACAGGGTATCTTCTTTTTGCAGATCGGTATGCAATGTAGGATATTGTTGTTCGCATTCTTTGAGTTGACTAACCGTTTTTTTTAGATGTGTGCACAGTCCATGGACAATTGTCTTTTTTTCTTGTTGTGCCGCAATGGTAGATTCAAGTGTTGCATGTTGTTGCAATCCTGCCTCAATAAAAGCTAATTGTTGGGTATCTTTTATATGCTCTTCTGTCTGTATTTTTGTAGAAATAAGGTACTCTTCAGCTTCCTTTTGTCGTGCTGCTAGTTCTTGTAGTAAGTTGTCGTTCTGTATGTTTGTGGTGTGGAGTATGAGTGCTTGTTGAAGCTGCTCTTCCAATGTTGTGAGTGATTGTAGATTATTTGTTTTTTGAGCTATGAGTTCTGTATGCTTTTGTTTCAAAAGTCCATGTGTACGTTGTTCAAGATGCTTTATTTCCTTTTCGTGTGTTGTAAGTGTGTTCATGCTTTGAATATTTTTATGTTCTTCAGATAGCGTTGTTTTTAGTAAGTCAATTGCTTTCTTAAGTCGATTAAGGCGGTGAGTGGCGAGTATTGACTCTTGATCAAATTTATTAAGTAAAAAACGTTTACGGGTTTGAGATAAGCTTTGTTCGCATAGAGGGCAGCATGGAGCTTCTGCTTGATTATTGAGCAGTTTTTTGGTTGCAAGTTCTTTCAGATGTGCATGTACCCAATTGCCTTGTTCAACCCATTTTTGATACAGCATTTTGTGTTTTTCAAATAGGTTTTGAAGTTCTTCTAAGTCTTTAATTAAATAGGGTGCTGGAATGGTCATACGAAGTTGTGTAATTGTTGTTTCAAGAAGTGTGCGTTGATGCAAAGCTATTTTTTGTTCTTCGATGAGTTCATTAAGCTGTTTTTCTATTGTTTGTACTTCACCGTGTATGAGTAGTTTTTTTTCTTTAAAAAGAGTTATGTTGGTATCATGAACAGCACTGAGCTCTTTTTGGCGAGCTGTTATCTGTTCTTTTAAAGAAATAAGTTCTTCTTTTTTAGTTAAATATGCATGTTGTTTTTGTTGGCGTTGAGCGATTCGATCTATAATTTCATTTTTTTCTTGTTCTAACTTTTTTTTGTCAGGAAGTGTGAGTAAAAAGCGATGAGTTTTTTTCCATGAGGAAACTGTTGTTGTTAGGGCATCTTTTTGTTCAGTATGCAAGGTTTTGAGTTCTGTTATTTTTTTTGCCAGAGAGTCAAATGCTTGTTTTTTTTTAGCATGGTCTTCTGCATGAATTATAAAAAGATTCATCTTTTCACGTAAAAATAATTCTTGTTCTTTTAAGTTTAACAAAGATTGTTCGTATCGTTGTTCTTGCTCAGGAAGTAATGCAAAGCTATCAGCTTCTTGTTGTAAATGAAGTGCCATTTTTTCAAGATGTGATTTTTCGATTGTATTGGTTCTTATTTTTTCTAAAACGTATTTTTTTGCATTATCAAAATGAGCAAGCCCTAAAATAGTGGTAACGATTTCCTTGCGTTCTTTTGGTGATTTTTTTGAAAATTCATTTGCTTGTCCTTGTCGTAAAAATGAAGAATTTATAAATGTATCATAATCAAGGCCAAGCGTTTGTTCGATTTTATCTTGTGTAGCGCGTATTGTTTTGTCAGTTAATGGGATATATTTATTGTTATCGTCTAACATGCCAAAATCGAGATACGTCGTAGCTTTACCATGTTTTTTGCAATATTCTCGTTTGATTCGATAATGCTGGTTATTAAAAATGAAATCAAAGGCTACGCACATAGTGGTAGTACCTAATCGTAATAATCCTTCATCAGGTTTTGATTGTGCGCCAATTTTTCGTGCTTGTCCCCAGACTACCCATGTGATGGCATCAAGAAGTGCTGATTTTCCATGACCATTTTTGCCTGAAAGACAAATAAGTTTGTAGGTAGAAAAATCAATTGTCTGAGCAGTTGCGCCATAGCTTAAGAAATTGGTTATCTGAAGGGTAACTGGTATCATAGATGCTCCTTTAATAAGGAAGATAAGTGTAGTATAGCTCCCTATTTTTCGCAAAAAAAGCTCTGATGTCTTGCTTCTTGCTGCACAAGGAAGTATCTTAAGTGCTTGAAAATAGGATCTTTTGTTAAAAGTGAGTGCATGTGCGTCAGATAGGGTTACATATACGATTGACTACAACGGTAGCAGATGTTTTAGAGCGTGCACTGCGTATGCGTAGCGATGGAGTGCAGTGTTTTTTTATCAAACAAGAAACTAAAAAATATGCAGATATTACGCCTGATGAAATAGCGCAGGTTACGGCATTACGGCATCATTTTAAAGAACTGTACGTTCATGGGTCATACTGGATTAATTTGGCAGGGACAACCAGAAATGGATTACGTGCATTTAAAAAAGAAATTGCTTTTGCTCATGCTCTTTCCTTTACTCACATAATCATTCATCCTGGTGCTGCTACTGGTTGTGCTATGCGAGAAGATGGTATCGCCAATCTTGCTCGTATTTTAGACGCAGTTTTGGAAGAAAATCCTACCGTTAAAATTGTTTTGGAAAATGCAGCTCATGGTAAGTCGTCGGTCGGTGGAAGTTTGCAGGATTTTAAAAAGTTGCTTTCATTGTCAAAATTTCCTGACACATTGTTTTTTTGTATTGATACGGCACATGCTCATTCATATGGATATGATTTGGTATCAAGTGATGGGCGAGAGGCCTTTTTTAAAGAGGTTGAAACGTGCATAGGAAAATCACGTATTGCTCTTTTGCATTTAAATGAAACGACGCAAATATGCGGGTCATGCATTGATCATCATGCGCCATTGGGAAAGGGAATGATTGGTAATGATGCATTACGAGCAATCATGAAGCATGACATTTTTAATGATGTGCCGATTATTTTAGAATTGCCCGCGCATTATGATGAGCAGGAGATGGAGCATATGCTTGCCTTGGTTCGAGAGTGGGATAAGTAAGCTAAAACAAAAAAAGGATGTTTATGATGAAGGTCGCGATTAATGGATTTGGTAGAATTGGACGAAATTTTTTGAGAACTGTTTTGCTTGATGGTCAGGCCCAAAAACACATTACAATAGTTGTAATTAATATTGGAAGTGCTTCTGTACAATCAGTTGCGCATAGTTTTAAATATGACACATTGATGGGGACGTTTCCAGGTACTGTTGTCATTGAAAATGATCAGTTGGTGATTAATGGTACTCGTATCAAAATTATACGTTCGTTGGACCCTTTGCAGTTACCGTGGAAAGCATTGGACATTGATTGGGTTGTCGAATGTACGGGTCATTTTACCTATAAAAAAGATGCACAAAAACATTGTGTTGCCGGAGCGCGTGCAGTGCTTATTTCTGCGCCGTCGTATGATGCAGACGTTTCAATTATTATGGGGGTTAATCAAGCGCAGTTTGATGCAAAAAGGCATGCGATTGTGTCATTAGGAAGCTGTACAACAAATGCAGTTACGCCACTTTTGAAAGTATTGAATGATACGTTTGGGATACAAACTGCGGCGATGACAACGGTTCATGCGTATACCAACACGCAAGTGTTGTTGGATGTTGAGCAAGATGATGTCAGAAGAGCTCGCGCAGCAGCGTTGAATATTATTCCTTCCACCACTGGTGCAATGTCTGCAGTTGTGCAAGTGATGCCAGAACTTTCAGGTAAAATAACTGGTTGTTCTTTACGTGTTCCTGTTGCTAAAGTTTCAATTATAGATCTTGCCATTGTTGCTGAAAAACCTGTTTCGATAATCTCTGTACATTCTGCCTTTGAAAAAGCAATATCAGGACCAATGAAAGGGATCATGGAATTGTCAGGAGAGCAGTTGGTGTCAAGTGATTTTTCAGGCAATGGTCATTCAGTTATTATTGATACAGCTATGACGGATGTTATTGGCTCTATGGTCAAAGTCTTTGGTTGGTATGACAATGAATGGGCATACAGTGAGCGCTTGAAAGATTTTTTAGTATTTGTTGCTCGGCAATAATGGCATAAGAGATTGTTTCTGACTGTTGTTAAAAATATATTCTCATTCTAAATTGCTGTATACTCTCAGGCATGTTGTATTGAAAAGATTTAATGTTGAGGATGTGTATGAAAAAATTGTTAATAATCGTGATGATTATGGGCATGTATACTTTGTGTTGTAGTGAAGGGAATAGTCAGGTTGAAGATCTGGAACATAGAGTATGTAAAGCGCAGTGTATGGCGTTAAAGTTTATGGTTGTTCTTGCTCAAAAACGTGTTGAGCGTACTATGGAAGATATAAAGATTCAGGGATCGAATAAAGAATTGCTTGAGCGGGCTAAAAATGAGTTTGTTGATTTTGCAAACGCTGTAGATGAGTTGCATAAACAATGTTCACAGGTTAATGAAAAAGAAAAAGAATTTAAAAATCATGCAGAATTAAACTAAAAGTTTTACATTTGTTTCTAAATGTGGGGTGTATATATGTATGAAAAAGTTATTGTATAGCATGGTTTTTGTGTTGGCAGGGCAGAGTTGGGGTGCATCACACCATGATTTTTCTGCTCAAGCATTAGAAACTCTTACGGATATTCTTGAAAATAATACATTGCATGAGATGAAAGATTTGCGTACGTGGGTTGATTATATTGAGCCTGGTAAAAGATCTGTTTTTTGTTGGAATGCATTGAGTTATCTTTTTAAAACCGATACATTACATAAAGTCAAAAATATGTATCCATTATTATTATATGATCTGGGGAAAGATAGACGACAAGATTTTTGTTTAAAAGTTTTGAATTTTTATTTTGATTCTCAAAGATTGCATGAGATAGAAGATATGGAAATATTAATTTATAATCTTGCTTCAGATAAAAAAACAGCTTTTTGTTCTGATGCTTTAAAATTTTATTACGACAATCATAGAGTACATGAACTTAAAAATATATCCCTTTTAATTAAAAATTTTTCTGAGACTGAGAAAAAATGTTTTTGCTCACGTGTTTTAAATTATTATTGGAATCGTCGAAGGTTGCATGAAGTACAAGATTTATTTAGTTTGATAAGTTATCTTGATCAAAAAGAACGAAAAAGTCTTTGTTTTGATGTCTTTAATTATTATCTCAATAATAAACAATTGCATGAAGTAAAAGATTTATATGCCTTGATACAATTTCTTTCTTTTGAACAAGAGGGGAATTTATGTTTGCAAGCTTTGAATGACTATTTTAGTAGTGATGAATTGCATAAATTTAAATATTTGGGTCATCTTATTGAACATCTGCCTAAACAAAAACGAAGTGTTTTTTCTCTAAAGGCTTTTAATTATTATCATGATACTCTTAGATTGCACAGAGTGAAAAACTTGGATTCGTTGATTAGGTATATTGATGAAGGTCAGGATAGCAATGTTTGTTCTAAAATTTTTAATGGTAATCAGAGATTATATGAGATACAGGATTTAAAGAAGGTGATTTATCGGTTTTTTCCTTTGAAGAATCAACAAAAAGCTGATTTTTGTTTAAAAATTGAATCTGGTTATCCTGATACTCTGTTTAAAAATAATGATTTGATTGAACTTTCTACAGGTTTTTCAGAATGGATTTTTTTATTGTCTCCTGCAAAATTTATACAAAAAATAAGATTGTTAGATGCAAAAACGCAAGAGCAGTTACGTATGTGTTATATTCGAAATTTCATTCAAACACGTCAAAAACCTGTTGATAGTGAAATATTTACAGAAGAACTGTTAAAACCTCTTTCACTAAAAAATATACTATCTCTCGTAGAACATATTCATGAATCAACTGACATTCCTACGTTGGAGGAAAGAGATAAAGGCGTAGTTGTTGTAAGATCGGTAGAAAAAATTAAGCCATTGTGCCAAGCATATCTAATGCATTATGGTTATACATTACCTGCTTCTTTGCCAATGCAAGATTTTACAGATTTATTTGACCCTTTTGTTACGAGGTTGGATAAAACAATTGATGGTGCTGGTAAAGATGTACAAATTCCTGAAACAGAAATAACTGTATGTTTTAAAGATGGTACTCCAGAAAAAATACGCGATCTGTATGCTCAATTTAATCGTATAGATTTTGTTGGTAATATACTTGCGATAAGCCGTTAAAATTTTTTGAAGCTATTTGTTTGATTTTAAGCTCATGAATGCTGTTGACGATTGTTTCATCATATACTAAAATTAACACAATGGTTTGTTTGAGAATTTCAACAGTTGAAAATTCTTAAGAAATGAAGGTTTTGAGGTTATTGTGAGGTTATTATGAATATTTTAGTGTATGTTGTTTTTTCTTTCGTTTTTTGCGGTGCTTATGGAAGTAGCGCAAGTTTCAGGGATGATGATCTGGAGGCTGCAATAGAAGCTTCTAAAATTACTTTTAAAGCAGATCAGGCAAAATTTTCGAAGGAAAGGTTATTGCTTATCAAAGAGCAGGACGAAGAATTTGAAAGAAGAAAAGGGGAAGATATGGAAAGAATAGCAAAAAAAAGGAAAGACGACTTCCAACTTAAACTGCAAACACTGGTTCTTCAGACAATTACAAATCGACCACGGTTGGTTTTTATGGAACAACAACAATCTGTTTCTTTACCAAAAAAAGTAGAAGTAGCAACTGTTCGGAGTGCTCGACTTGCTCGTTTTGAAAATAAATCTGAACAGAGTCAGCAACGTGTTGCTGTCGCTTCAACTGTTAGTAGTGGTAATAAATATACGAATGGGTTAGGGATTTTTCCATGGTTGAGGTTGGGAATGTTTAACAAATCATTATTTAATGTATTGAAAGTTGAAGAAAATAATCAAGAACATAAACAAGAATGTCCATGGTGGTTTTTACAAAAATCATTTGGGCAAGAGCAGCTGGAAATAAATCAAGATGAAGAGACCGTAATGCATCAAAGGCGTATTGAAGCATTGGATACACAACAGAGTTCGTTAAATTTTCATTGGTGAATTCAAAAAAGTTATTAATTTTTGAGTTGTATAGTTATCGAAAATAAAAATATTTTCTAAGAATATAACTATATTTCAGTATTTTTAAAGAGCATAGAGTTTCTGTGCTCTTTTTATTTTTATAGACTTTACATATTACAATGTATTACTTTATTCAGTGTTTGTTTCATGATAAATTGATCGCAGTGACGTAGTAAGAAAAATAGGAGTGGTACTATGGATTTTTTTAAGTTAGGTATGTATTTCGTTATAATTTCTCAATATCATATGATGCGGGCGATGTGTCATGATAATTTGCTTGATAAAGTAGCGCTTCAGAAGGATGTTGTAACTTTAATTAGGTTAATGGATATGGGAAAAGTGAATTATTTAACTCCAGGTTCTTTTTATATACGTATGGCGCAAGGAAATAGTGAACTTGCAGTAGATATACACCGTATGGCAATGCATTTACGTACAAGCGAAGAACAAAAAATAATTGTTACATTTTGCGAAAAATGGGGCCTTGCTTCTATTCAGCGGTAATAGTGTTATTATTGATTACATAATGGAGCATTCCCTAGAATTTTTATATTTAAGCTTGATGGTTTGTTGATTGTGTTTGGCCGTTCAAACTTTGCAAGGGTTTCTTGCTTTTTTTTCTAATTATTATTACAATTAGAATTGAATGATTGTCCTGTTGCTTAAAAAGGGGTTACTATGAGCAAATGTAAAGAAGGTATGTTTTTAATACTTTTAGTTGGTGGTTGTATGTACGCGAGTGAGCAGGAGTCTCATTTTCAGAGATTAGGTTCTGAAAATATGCAGGCTCTTAAGCGTGAATATATAAGTCAAATAAACGATAATAGGGAGATTGATGGGTATGCTGATTTTGTAGGAAGCGTCTCAGATGGGGAATCTCTGCAGAATTTGTCGACTGAAAAATTACATTATTTGGCTAGTTTTGATAATTTTTTCCAATGGCAAGGGGATAGAGAGCGAAAGCAAGGGAGTTTGGAAGAAGAAGATGATGGTACGCTTTTGCCCATTCCTAAGTCTATAAGTGAAGGTAGAGCTGGAAAGATGGGGGGTTTTATGTCGGAAGATCTTGAAAAATTGAGTTCTGAAGATATTGCGGAATTAAAGGATTATTATATTGATATCCTTGAAAATCGATTGAGTAATCCTGGAAAATGGAATTTATATAAGGAATTTATACAAACAGTTATTGGAAAAACAGTTCCTTTAGAGGGTGCGCACCTTGGACAGTTGGAATATTTGGCGACGCATAGAGACGCGTATGAGAATTTTAAAAAAGTACATGAAAATTTTAAAAAAGAAAATGAATTAAAGAGACGAGAATATCTTGATATCATCAGGGCAAGAGAGGGTGCATTTTTACATCGTCAATTTGTGGAAAATGTGATAGGTAAAGGTGTGATGCTTAGAGATGTTCCAGTTTCGAAGCTTAAAATTTTAGCTAATAAAGAAGAGTATGATGCGTTTATACAGAATCGCTTAAGACAAGTGGAAGAGAAGTTTAAAAAAGAGCAGGCGCTTGAGTCATCATCTTCATCAACTCAAGCTGATAGAGAGATGGAATTGGCGTTGGAATTATCTCGCGCAGAGTTTCAAGAACGTAATCGTCAAAAAGATGATGAGTTGCTCAATGAAAGTAGGCTTGTAGTGGCAGAGCAAAATCAACAATTTGAAGATGTTGAAGCTGCGGATGTTGGTAGGCTTGTGACAAAAATAGAAAAAGCACGAGAAAGACGAAAAAAGCGAATAGCAGAAATTGAAGCGTGAGGAAATGTTAAAAATAAGAGCACCTATGGTGGTTTAGAGCTACGTGTTCAGTATGCTTTGTTTGTTGATGACAATGAGTATAGAAGAGGGAATTTTATAGTATCTGCTGTAAAATTCCCTCTAATTTTTTCACTATGATTTTTGGTTTGTTTTTGTCTGAATAAAGAGAAATACCATAATAAAAAACATCAAACCTATTTTGCAAAAAATTCAAAATCTTTTACACTAAGAAAGTGGCATTTCTAAAGTCACGTAATTTTGGCGGGGCCCATAGCTCAGCTGGTTAGAGCAATCGGCTCATAACCGAGAGGTCCCAGGTTCAAGTCCTGGTGGGCCCACCAATATTCCCCGCAAAAGAAGAGGTGGACGCTATGAACCCAACGTCTTTTATGTTGTTCATTGATTTAGTAAAGTTTGACCAATCAATTATGAAATCTAAACAATCTTTGGAAGTTTTAAAGCAAAAGCAGCTTGTGTATCTTCAGAAACTAAAACAGATTGTATTTTCAAGTGAAGAAGTGCAAGTTCAGTTGCGACATATGAAAAAAAATGTTGATGAAAAAGAATGTTATATGAAAGATCTCGATGAGAAAGAAAAAGCTTTAAAAGATAGATCGACAAATGTTTCTGGGGATCGTGAGTATAAAAGTTTAAAAAAAGAATCAGAAAATTTACGTGCAAAGCAATATGCCTTTGAAAAAGAATTGTTGCAAGCATGGGATCAGTATGAAACAGGTAAAAAACAAATTGAAGAAAAAGAAAAAGCTTTTGATGAGCAGGAAGCTTTGTTGCAGATTGAATTGAATGCAGTGAGTGATCATATTTCTCAGGAAGAAAAAGTTTTGGAACAATTGGAACGTCAACGCCCAGAGCATGAAGTTAATGTCCCTGAAGATTGGCTTTCAAAATATTCCCGAATGCGTTCTGCTGTTGCAAATCCAGTTGTGCCAGTTCAGTCTGAAAGTTGTAGTGCTTGCTTTGGTGCAGTTTCACAACAGGAGCTTGCTGCCATTTCAAATCATGAAATTTTGCCTTGCCGTTCTTGTTTCCGGTTACTGTATGATCCAACAACGTATACACATGCTGTTGGAGGTGTTTTGTGATAAAAACAACACCTGGACAAATTTCATTATTTGAAGAAGATTGTCAGGCTGCGCTGCAGACTAAAAAGTCCATTTGGCGGTTATTGGTTGATGGCGCTTCGCGTGGTAATCCTGGCAAGGCGGGTATTGGTATTGTTATCGAACATAATCGACAGGTCGTTGAAGAGCATGGATTTTTTATTGGTCATCATAAAACAAATAATGAAGCAGAATATACGGCTTTGATTGTAGGATTGTATTATGTGAGGTTACGTATGCAACCAGGTGATTATCTTGAGATTAGGACAGATTCAGAGTTATTGGTCAAGCAATGTTTGCGAGTGTATAAAGTACGAAAACCTGAGTTAGTGGTATTGCATGCTGTTGTAGGTAAATTACTCGAACCTTTATCATATGATATTGCTCATTTGTTACGTAAGCATACAGCAAAAGCTGATGAGCTTGCCAATCGTGGTGTTGATAAAAAGAAAACGTTGCCGCTTAAAGTTTTAGATACATTGAGTAGGTACGGCTTTGAATTGTAATGTGCATCGCTTTGTAACGTTATTTTTTTTTATTTGTTTTGTTCAATCAGTACATACGCTTGATATAAAAATTTTAATCGATGAGCAGACATGTCCTACATGGAAAATAACTGCAGCAAGAGGTTTTCAAGTATTTCAGGCTGATGAGAAAACAGCTGTTGATTTGAAAGCTACTCACCATTCTTTAGTGATCACTGTTGCAAATGGAAAATTTTGCATTAATGGTACTCCTTATAAAGGTGATGCATTTGTTGTTTCTTCTATTAAGCGTCACGCATTATTTCATAACAATTATTATGATGGACATTTTTTGATTCAAAAAAAGGGAGATTCGTATGTTCTTATTAATTGTTTGGAATTAGAAGAGTATGTTTTTGGAGTTCTTAAAACAGAAAGTTGGCCTGGATGGCCGCTTGAGATGCACAAGGTGATGGCGATTGTATGCCGTACTTATGCGTTGTATCAGCGAAATGAAGCTGAGAGAAAAAAAATATGCTATCATTTGACCAATACCAATACACATCAGACATATTCTGGGGCTCATTGTACTCCTGTTTTAAGGCAAGCAGTGTTTGAAACAAAAAATGTGTATGTTTCGTATAAAAATAAACCTATTTTGGCTATGTTTGATTGTTGCTGTGGTTCAGTTATTCCTGGTCGTATTCAAAATGGAACATCATTTGTAACTGCTCCTTATTTGGCAAGAATGTACGCTTGTACATATTGTAAATCGTATCCAAATATTTATTCTTGGCGCAAAGAATATCGTGGGGGATCGATGAAGCATTATTTAGAAGAAAAATATGGCAAAGATCAGGTTGGCGATATTATCGATATGAAAGTGACAAAGAGAGATACCGCGGGGTTAGTTAAAGAAGTTTCAGTGAAAACTTCTCGTCGTTCATTAACTTTATCAGGTGCGCAAATGTACAAATATGTTAATGGTATTAAAAGTTTAGATTTTAAGATTACGGTAAAAAATCCTGCATCGAAAAATAGGCGATATGTCGTTATTGAAGGAAAAGGATTTGGTCATCATGTTGGGTTATGTCAATGGGGCGCGCGTCAGATGATAAAAGATGGAATGAGTTATCTTTCGGTGCTTGCTTTTTATTATCCTGGTACTAAAATTTTATAGCAATCTTTCCAAGGAGTAGCTATGCCAGGGTATAAAATACACATTTGTTTTTCTGCAGCTTTGTATGCGATGTTACTGGCATTGTCTGGATTTTTTTTTAAATGTACAATGGTTGTTTCATTACACAAGGCACTTGAATGGTTTATGTGCATGTCTTTAGGTGCTCTTTTTCCTGATATTGATATTAAAAGTAAGGGTCAAATACTTTTTTATGAGTGCATTGTAGCGATACTTTTATTTCTTTGGTGGAGCGCATATCGGCATCTTTTTATAATAGTTGCGTTTTTAGCATTGGTCCCATTAGTTGTTAGGCATCGTGGTCTTTTTCATAGGCCTTGGTTTGTTGTAAGTTTCCCATTAATTGCAGCATTGGTTACTGGTCATTTTTATCCACGGTATTTTGAGATAATGATTGTTGATGCAAGCTTTTTTAGCATTGGAGCACTCAGTCATTGCTTTTTAGATGCTCTTGTTACTAAGGTTACAAAGAAAAAGTGGTAATGAAAGGGATTGCATTATGATGCAAAAAGTGATGGAAGTGTCTCATCATATTATGGGGGATATTGCAGAGTGGTGTGTTGTGTTGGTTATTTTTATCATTGCTTTATGGACATTTGGTCGTTGGTTGGCAGGAAATAGTATTGATTATAAACGATGGACTTGTTTTTTTTTATATTCATTTATTGTGGTTGTGAGTGAAACAATTTTTTCAGATATTGTTGTTTTGCTTTTTCCAACGTCAGTATTTACGATGTTTTTTCCCTGCTTAAAGGGTGCAATTGCTATGCATATGCTTGTATATTCATTTGTTACTTATCTTGACATGCAGTATCAAAAAAAAGTAGAGTCATTTAAAATATTTGTAACAATTATTATATTATATGTTATTAGTTTTTTACGATTGGGTCTGGTAACACAATTACATGCTGAATGGTTTGCATTAAGTTTGATTGATATTACTGAGAATGTTACAAAAACTACCTTGGTAGCATCAGTAGTATTGAATTTTTTTTCAAGAAAACCTTCTGATAATAATTTTGATTTAAAAGAGCAAGCAACAGTTGTCGAAGAAGTTTTGTTGGAATGAAAATATTGATAAAAATACTCGACATGTAATTTGTTTTCTGACATTCTATTTGAAAATAGTTTCAATTGTGACTGGAGTGTCTTTCGGTGGAAATAAGAGTTCAATTAATTGATTGTGTAGCGCTTGTGGTTGCTTATATAGGTGCGTTTTTGTTAATGCTTACCAGTGCATATATTCGAGGTGTAGGTTATCGTGGTGCAATAAAGCAATCAGTATTTTTTGCACTAGGCTTTGTATGTGTGGCATTATGGGTATCACTGAGTCAGAAACCGTCATTATTTTGGAATGATTTATTTTTTTCTCATAAAAATATTGATCGTTTGTCGCGTGTTTTATTGACAGCTTCGACATATATGTTGATCGTATGGCAGCAACGTCCATTGTATGCGATTCGCAACGGACTCATTTTTACTGTATTTTCTTTTTTAACGTTTCCGTTATTTGATCATATCTTTGGATTGTGTGGGTTGTAGAAAATAAGCTTACTGTAAGAAAAAATGGTTGATTCTAGTGATTGATTTTTATATATTTCGACCGTGATGATGTAAGATTATTCGGCTATTTTTAGTAATAGTTGTATAATTTACAGGACTTCGACTTTTAAGCATAAATATTTCCAAAGATCTGATCTAGAGATGATATACCTTTAAGTAAGATATGTTGTTTTTGCTTCTCAAGAGCTCTGGCTACTGATTCTGGATTTTTGTAATAACCGTTTTTCATTT
>SXGU01084983.1_pt1 | contig 18376 bp, 21 predicted proteins | sample 3174531 | NCBI WGS metagenome assembly SXGU01 (sample SAMN11356863, study PRJNA531348) | freshwater metagenome | isolation source: freshwater sample F1-140 | place: China: Fuxian Lake, Yuxi | collected 2017-12-25 | reverse complement strand
GGCATCGGTGAGATCGACGGCCGAGGCCAGCTTGACGCGCATATGCTGCTCCAGGCGCCTGACCAGGTCGTCGATCTTTTCGACAATCGCGGCGACGCGCGGCTGCATCAGCGCCGTCACCGTCGCGGTGAACAAGTGGATCGCGGTCTTTTCGCCGCAACCGAGGCAAGCGCCGTCGCCGCAGTTCATCGAACCGTAGTTGCGCTTGTCCAGTAGCAGGGTTTCCAGCGCGCCGATCTTCTCGTCGAGGCTGTCGATGCGGCTGTATTCCTTGGGCGTGGTCGGCAGCTCGAGCCATGTGTTCCAGTCGCGGCGCAGGCGCTCAACCGAGTCCTCGGTCTGCGTCACCATCTTCAGCGCGTTGTCCTCGCAGACCGTCACGCACAGCGCGCAGCCCTTGCAGGTGTAGGGATTGACGGTGATCGAGAACAGGCCGCCGCTGCCCTTGGCCTTCTTCTCGCGGTTGCCCCAGTAAGGCTTGGTGGCCGAGAACTGGAAGCCGCCGAGATGGATCTGCAACTGGGTGAATTCGGCGGCGAGGCCGGAGCGTTCCGCCTCCGGCGTCTCGGCCAGCACGGCATCCATGGCGCGGTCGAACAAGGGACGGACGAAACCGCCTTCATTGTCCACCAGCGCGCGCAGCTTTTTCTCGATGGACCGCGCGCTGCGGCGCAGGTAGCGCGTCGGCGTGCCGTTGGTCTCGATGCGGTTGATCGCGGTATTGAGTACGTCGCCGATCGAGCTGACCAAGCCGGGAATCGCCGAGTCCGGGCATTCGACATAGCAGTTGCCGCAGGCCGTGCAGTTCTCGGCGATCCATTCCGGATGCTCGAAGCGGATGCCGGTCATGTCGCGGAACACGCCGGTCGCGGCCGGCACCAGCGAGGCGCCGATGAAGGGATCGACGATGTTGTCGTTGCCGCGACCGGAGAGGTAGAAGTGGCCGGTCTGCTCCCAGAAGCGATGGATGTCGCCCACCTTGCCCAGTTGCGCGCCGTCCGGCGACGGCAGCTGGCGCAGCATGATCGGCAGGCCGGCGTCCTTTTTGACCGAGCCCTTGCGCGTGACGCCGACTTCCTTGTCGACGATCTCGGTCAGCTCGGTGAAGCCGCGGCGCACCACGCGCAGGTTGTCCGCCACCACGCGCGCGCCCTTGCCGCCGAACTTCGACTGCAGTTGCGCCTCGATCGCGCTGAACAGCGCGTCCTCGGTGAGACCGGCATTGGCCATGGTCGGGCTGGCGGCAAAGAAGGCGCCCTGGAAAGCGATGCCCTGCATGCGCAGCTGCAGGTCGGCCGAACCGGCCTCCTCGCGGGCGATCTGGAAGGCATCGAGGTAGAAGACGCGGATCTCGTTATCGGCGATGAACTTCTGCGCCCAGAGCGGGAAGCTGGCCCAGGTTTCGGCGCCGAGGTTGGACTGGATGATGAAGAAGCCGCCCTTCTTCAGGCCGGACAGCGGGTTGCTGTGGCCGAACACCGCCGGGTCGGGCGAGAGCACGACATCGACATAGACGTATTCGCAGTTGATGCGGATCGGCTCCGGCGCCGCCGAGAGGTAGTAGGTGGTCGGCTGGCCCTTCTTCTCCGAGCCGTACTTCGGGTTGGCCTTGATGTCCCAGCCGAGCAGTTCGAACAGGGTCATCGCCAGGTTCTTGCCGGTGGTGATGGCGCCCCAACCGCCCACCGAGTGCATGCGTACCGTGATCGCGCCCTTGGGCAGCAGGTTGGGGTTCTCCGAGCCGCGCACGCCCAGGGCGCGGATCTGCGGATACTTGTCGGCGAGGTCCTGCTGGTGCACTTCGTCCTTGGGATTCAGCGGATCGCGCGCGAAGTCAATCGAGAGGTAGAAGAACTTGCGCTGCGGCGCGTCGGGCAGCATGTTCTCGACGGCGCCGATCAATGCTTCCGGTTGCAGGTCACGCGAACCCAGGCCATAGCAGCCCGAGTACAGGCGCGGCATTTCGGCCGCGGCATACACCGCGTAGCCGCTGTAGGACGGCTCCTTCTGCCCCTGCGCCGCGGCCATGCCATTCTCCACGCACTTCATCAGCGTGGCGCGCACTTCGCGCATCAGCGGCAGGTCTTCGGCCAGCGGCTGATCGGTGCGTTCCAGTACCGTGACGCCCTTCTTGCCGCGCAGCACCTTGCCCAGCAGGTCGCCGGGGAAGGGACGGAACATGGTCAGATTGACCACGCCGACCTTGAGCTTGCGCGTCTCGCGCAGGTAGTCGGCAACGGCCTCGGCCTGCACGATCATGCTGCCCATGCCGAGAATGATGTAATCGGCATCCTCGGTCTTGAAGCCGGAAACGCGCTGGTAGCGGCGCCCGGTGAGCGCCGCGAAATCGTCCATGCAGCCGTCGGCCAGCGCCGCGACGTGGTCGAAGAAATATGGCCGCTGACCGGCCGTGGCCTGCATGTAGGCATCCTGGTTCTGCACCGAACCCGACAGCAGCGGCAGGTCCACGTCCCAGATCGCCGGCACGCGGCGCCGCTTGGGGCCGTAGAGCATCTGCTGCGCCGGCGTCGGCGAATCGATCAGGTCGTCGGGCTTGCCGAGGAACTCGGCGACCAGTTCGCGCTCGGGCAGCACGCAGGACTCGATCAGGTGGGTGGTGAGGAAGCCGTCCTGGGCGACGATGGCCGGGGTCAGCGACAGTTCGGCGAGCTTGCGACCGATCAGGTTGAGGTCGGCTGCCTCGGTGGCATTCTTCGCCATCAGCTGGATGAAGCCGGTGTCGTCGACGCAGTGGTAGTCGTCGTGGCCGGCATGGACGTTGAGCGAGGCCTTGGTGATGGCGCGGCAGCCCATGTTGAGCACATAGGGCAGGCGCTTGCCGACCGCGGCGTAGAGCGACTCGTGCATAAAGGCGACGCCCTGCGCCGAGGAGAAGTTGGTGGCGCGCAGGCCAGTCATGGCCATGCCGGCGGTGACGCCGGCGGCGGCATGCTCGGACTCGGGCTCGATGAAAATCAGCGGCTTGTCGGAAATGTTGAGGTGCCCCTTGGCGACTTCCTCGGCCCAGAACTCGCCCATCTGTGTCGAGGGCGTGATCGGGTAGGCGCCGGCGGCGTCCGAAGACTCGCGTTCGACGTGGATCACGGCGGTATTGCCATCCACCGCGTCGCGCATCCCGGGGTACTTGACCTTGGTCTCGGCGACGCCCGCGCCGGTTTGCGGCAGCAGGCCGTTGGAGAATATCTTCTTGATCTTCGAGAGTGTCATGGCAGCTTCCTCGTATTTCGTGTTCGGCGGATTCAGACGTGCAACGGCAGGGGCTCGTTGCGCAAGATTTTCTTGGCGGCGGCGCCCTTGACGGCGCGGTCGGGCGCGTCGAACCAGACGATGGCGCCGGTGGGACAGCGTTCGATGGGTTCGCGCGTGGCCTGGTCGTTCCAGTCGTAATTGACCACGGCCAGATTGCCGGCGAGTTGCATCAGCTTCAGCGGCGCATCGGCGACGCACTTGCCGCAGGCGGTGCAGGCCACCTCGCAGGAGGCCTCGGCGGTGTCGCCGTCCGCCTGGTTCTTGCAGGCCACCCACAAGCGATGGCTGACGGATTCGAGGCTGAACAGACCCTTGGGGCAGACCTCGACGCAGTCGTTGCAGGCGCTGCACTTCACGCTGTCCACCACCGGCAGGCCGTGGTGGTCCATCTGGATGGCATCGAAGGTGCACACGTTGGCGCAGTCGGCGAGACCGAGGCAGCCCCAGGCGCATTCCTTGCCGCCACCCGAGACCACGGCCGCCGCGCGGCAGGTCTTGAGCCCCTCGTAGCGGGCGCGCAGGAAGGCGACATGATGGCCGCCGCCGCAGGCCAGGCGCGCCACCTGCTTGTCCACCGTGCCGGCGGCGACGCCGAGCAGGTCGGCGATGCCCTGGCGCTGCTCCGGCGAGCTCACCGTGCATTTGGCAGGAATGACCTCGCCGCCGACGACCTTCTCGGCGAAGTCGCGACAGCCGGCCTGGCCGCAGGCGCCGCAGTTGGACTTGGGCAGCAGGTCTTCGACCGCGCCGATGCGCGGGTCCTCGAAGACGTAGAGCTTCTTGTTGGCGATGGCGAGCAGCAGCGCGAGCAGGATGCCCAGACCGGCCATGAAGCCACCTGCCACCGCCAGATTCGTCAACGAATCCAAACCACCCGCTCCCTCCGCCATGCGGTTTTGTTTAGACCTCAACAACCCCGCAACATGAACATGGTTTTCGTCCCGTACCCCGGTGACGACGGATGCGCAAAGGCATGGGCGCCAGACATCGAAGATGGGCGATACATGAAGCGCCGGCTGCAGCCTTGAGGGCGGACACCGTCGCTTCGATCACGTCGCAGCCGGGGGTTGCTCCCCGCCTGCAAGGAGGAACCGGCGCGTTGGCGCCGGCTCGGGCATGCGATCAGCTCAGGGTTTCGACCTGGTCGCGTGTGACAAGTCCACTATAAGACTTGGTTTCGAAATCCGCCAACGGATAATTCTATTTCCGCATTCGGCGAGTTCATTCGGCGCGACCGCTCCCAACGTGCGCCTCGACCCAGCCGAGCAATTCGCCCACCACGGCCTCGCGATCGAGATCGTTCAGGGCTTCGTGGCGGCTGCCCGGCCATAACCGCAGGGTCTTGTCGGCCCCGCCCCAGGCAGCGTGAATCTCGCGGCTGCCCTGCGGGTCGGTGAGGCGATCGGCGTCGCCATGGAACAGGTACAAGGGCAGGTCCAGCCCGGCCGCCGCCGCGCGATTGGCCTCCATCGCCGCCAGCAGCTCCGCACCGGTGCGCGCCGGCGGCGCCTTGAGGCTGACCAGCGGATCATCCACGTAAGCCGCCACCGCCGCCGGATCGCGGCTGATCAGCGACGGATCGAGCCGGGTGCCGCGCAGATGCGGCAGCCAGCGCGAGAGCAGCGGCGCCAGCGCGATCAAGAAGCGCGGCACGTCGCCGCCGATTTTGAGCGCCGCCGAGGACAGGATCAGCCCGGCCATCGCCTGTCGCCGCTGCGCGACCCAGCGCAGGGCGATCGCCCCGCCCATGCTGTGGCCCATGAGGAACAGCGGCCGGCCCGCCGCGAGCTCCCCTGCCCTCGCCCACAAGGCATCGACGTCGAGCAGGTAGTCGTCGAAACGCTCGACGTAGGAACGCTCGCCCGGCGAGCGCCCGTGGCCGCGAAGATCCGCCGTCACCACACCAATGCCCTGCGCATTGGCCTGGACCGCCAGCCAGGCATAGCGCCCGCCATGCTCGGCAATGCCGTGCACCACGGCGATCACCGCGTGCGCCCCCTCCGGCATCCAGGAACGCGCCGCCAGCGCCAGGCCGTCGGCCGTGGCGAGCGCGAATTCCGCCGCCGCAGCACTCACTTGCGGATTACCCCGCGGGCGACGTCGTAGCAGGCGTCGACGTGCGAATTGCCGAGGTAGATCATCGCCGACGCGCTAAGCGCCGCGGCGGCCGCCTGGCCGGCGAAAGGCAGGTACTTCAGCACCTGCTTGGTCGCCAGGCGCACGCCGACCTGCTTCAGCGCCGCCAGCACCAGTTGCTTCGTCACCTCGCGCCCGACCAGGCTGGTGCCGACCTTTTTCAGCATCGCGTACACCAGCACCTTGTCCTGGGTATCGAGTTGGCCGATCTGCTCTGGGGTCAGGCCGAACTTGCGGTTGATCGCCGGGATCAATTCCATCAGCATCGCCACGTCGCCCGCCACGTCGATGCCCGGCAAGGGTACGAGCGTCAGACCGCCCGAGGCCGCCGCGCGCCGCCGCACCATGGTGCGGCAGGAGGCGCGCACGCGGTCCAGGTCCGGCAGCGTCGCCGGCAGCGTTTCGGTTTTCCGGCTCACCGGACAACCCTCCCCCCGACCCCCTCCCCGCGGGAGGGGGTGACGCCGGTTCGCCCCGGTGCGGCTCCGGGTGTTGGCTGGCGCGCTTTCGGGCGGCCGTGCAGCGCGCTCACGGCTTGAGCTGCGGGTAGCGCGGATGGCCGTCGCCGATTTCCCACCAGGGCGCCTTGGAGTCGGTGAAGATGTGAAAGATGTCGGTGCACACGAAAGGCGTATCCACCGTGCCCAGGCGCAGGCGCAGCAAACCGGAGGCGTCGTCCTTGGCACTGTAGATCGGGCTGCCGCAGACCTTGCAGAAGGCGCGCACTTTGTCCGGCGAGGAACGGAATTCGCTGATCAGTTCGGCACCCGAGAGGAAGTGGAAGTGCTCCTTCGCCACCGGCGCCACCGCGGCGAAGGCCGAGCCCTGCGCCTTGCGGCACTGCGAGCAATGGCAGACCGAGATGTGCTCGACCTCGCCCTCATAGCGGTAGCGGATCCCGCCGCACAGGCAGCCGCCTTCGATCATGCCTCGCCCCTTTCCGCCACGGTCTTGAGCGCCCTCAGGCCCTGCTCGAACTGCGCGCCGACCATCCTGTCCATGTTGAAAAAGAGGCCCATCACCTTCGAGAGGAAATTGTTCGGCCCGTACATGGCCCAGGTGAACTCTGTTGCCCCTCCGCTTTCGACCAGCAGGTACTCGGCCATGTTGTGGGCCTCGAAGGGCTTGAGGAAGTCCAGCTTGATCAGCACCCGCTCGGGCGATACGGCCTCGATGATCTCCATGCGGCCATGGCCGACATTCTTGTTGCCCTCCCATTCGTAGCCCGCGCCGATGCCGCTGGCCGCACCGGAATGCGTCTTGCGCATCGCCGGATCGAGCGGCGACCAGGGCGACCAGGCGTCGAAGTTGTGCAGATCGGCGACGTAGGCGAAGAGCTTCTCGCGCGGCGCGGCGATGCGCATCGAACGCTGGATGCGAAAGTGCGCCGGCCGCGTAGCGACATAAAACATCAACGCTGCCAGCAGCAGCGCAACGACAATCAGCATCAGCTTCACCATGGTGGCCTCCTCGTGCTTGTGGAATAAGTCTGTTCAGACCTCGCCCGTGTATTCGCCGCGCGCCGGGTAATCCTTGGCGATGGCGAAATCGATCGCACCCAGCAGGTCCTGGAACGACGGGCGGGCAAAGGGCATGGTCTGCACCGCGCCATAGTAAAGCGTGCCGTCCGGCCGCACCAGGAATACGCCCGGCTCGGAAAACAGTGCCGGCTCCTCGATGCCGATCGAGGTCTTGCCACGTGACGTGCTGACGTAGAGCCCCCACTGGCGCACACTTTTCAGGCTCAGGCCGTAGCCGAAGCGCAAGGCCCTGGCCTGCACCTTCTCCGCCATCTGCCGCGCCCTGTCCTCGTCGTCGCTGCTGACGGCGAGGATGGCGACGCCGCGCTGGGCGAATTCCGGCGCCAGGCGTTCGAGTTCCATGAGGTACTTGGCGCAGATCGGGCAATGCAGCCCGCGATAGAAGACGACCAGGTCGAAGCGCTCGCCGGGCGCGGCGCCCAGCACATGGCGACCGCCGCCAACCAGGGCGACATTCAGGGCGGGGACGGGATGGCGCGGCAACAGGGCATGCATGGGGATTCCTTTTTTGCAGGGCATTTCCGCGCAAGCGCCGCGGCGCGCATTCGATTCAAGCGGCGGCGCCGGGCGTCATTTCGGCGGCTGCGTGGCGACGAAAGCCGAGCAGGCCGTGATCCAGTTTTCCAGCGCGGCATCCTCCTCGATACCCGGCGGATCGACATAGACATAGCCCTTCATCGGCTTGCCGGTGAAATCCATGGCCCGCACGTGCGGCAGGGCCAGCGCATCGGCATGGCGCGCCGGCCCGACGCGGGCCATCAAGGTCTCGCCGATGATGCCGACCGCCATGTGTCCGTCGAGCATGAAGGCGACGCCGCCGAACATCTTGCGCTCGCTCACACCCCGGCGCCCGCGCAGCACGTCGCGTATCCGTTCCGCCAGCCCTTCGTCGTATGCCATGGCAGCCCTCCGCAATCGCCGTACCGTCAGCGCCGACTCTTGACTCAACCCGGCCGTCGCGCCAGCAGCGCCCAGACCCCCGCCCCCGCCAGCAGCGAGCCGCCGCCGATGTTGAAGCCGCGGCGCGCCCGCGCCGAGGCCAGGAAATGATGCGCCGCCGCCGCGAAGCGCGCATACAGCGCGGCGTTGATGATTGCCATCGCCACGAAGGTGACGGCAAGGATCCACATCTGCGGCGCGACCGCACTGCCCGGCGTAATGAACTGCGGCATGAAGGCGACGAAGAAGACAATGCCCTTGGGATTGAGCGCCGTCACCAGCCAGGTGTTGGCGAACAGCCGCCACAGCGAATCCGGCACCGCCGGCAGCGCCACCTCGGCCGGCCCCACCCCGGCGCGCAGCATGCGCCAGCCCAGCCACACCAGGTAGAGCCCGCCCACCGTCTTGACCGCCGTGAACCACCAGGCCGAGGTCGCCAGCAGCGCGCCCAGGCCCAGCAGGGACAGCGCCAGCGCGGTGGAATCGCCGAGCGCCACGCCCGCCACCAGCGCCATATTGGCCCGCCGCCCGTGGGCCAGCGAATAACCGATCACCGTGAGGATGGTCGGCCCAGGGATCACCAGCAGCACCGCCACGGTCACGACATAGGCCAGCCAGAGTTCGAGGGACATTGACTCCTCCCGCGCCGCTCAGGCGGCCTTGAGCAGGAACTCGACCTTCACGGCATCGTAGGGAAAAACGATGCGGCCGTCTTCCTCCCTATCGAGCACGCCGACTTCAAGCAAGGCGGTAACGTCGCCATGCACAGCCTTTACGTCGCGCCTCGCGCGCCGTGCCGCCTCTCGTATCGACACCGGGCCGGCCCCGCACAAGGCCCGCAACAGCTCCCAACGCTTTTGCGTCAACACCCGCCAGAGCAGTTCCGGCGCGGCAAAGCTGATGCGCTGCGCCCGCGCCGCCCGATTGGTCTTCCAGGCCTGGGCAAACCCGGCCATTGCCTCCTCGGGCGAGCGCACGTCAAGCGTCACTGTTTTCACGACTCCACCTCGCAATATCTGTCCGGAAATCAGCCAGAAGATCATCCTGGCCGCTGAACGAATAACTTGCCTCGCGCCCCGCATAGTGCCGGTGATCGCCCTTCCCGGCTTCATTGTCGTAGCGCAGGACACAGGTTCCGCGCACGATGTAGGCCAGCCTGTACTTGAAACAATGCGCGCAACCCGGTAAAGGCTTTGGCAGGCGCCACAGCACGAGTTCGGCGAAGGAAACCTCCGAATACACGATCCGAGTCGCGAAGAGCTTCACCGCCGGCATGTTGGAGAGCATGCCAACATCCCGTGGCGTTGTCAATTACTCCAACAAGCCGCCATAGCGCCAGCGTCGTCCGCAAGGGATACCGTCACCGGCTTTGCCGGAGACATAACTCGTGCGCCCTCAGCCCGGCTCCTGCCCCTCCAACCGCCGCGCCACCCGTTCGCGCTGCGCGGGCGTCATGTGCAAGCCGCACTTGCTGCGCCGCCAGAGCACGTCATCGGCCGAACGCGCCCACTCGCGGGCGAGCATCCAGTCCAGTTCGCGCTCGCATAGGCCGCCGCCGAAATCCTCGCCCAGATCCGCCGGCCCGCGGGCGTCGCCCAGCACTTCGGGCAGTTCGCTGCCGTGGCGGCGCGCCAGTGCATCGCGCTGCGCGGCCGGCAGCCACGGAAAGCGCGGCGCGACGTCGCGCGCGACGAAATCCGCGAGGCCGCCGGCCGGCATGGCGCCGCCGGGCAGCGTCGAGTTTTCGGTCCATTCCGGGCGCGCATCGCCCAGCGCCGCCGCCAGGCGATCCACCACCTGCTCGGCCAGGCGCCGGTCGGTGGTCAGCTTGCCGCCGAACACCGAAAGCACCGGCGCTTGATCGTCGCCATCAGCGTCGCCGTCGAGGCGCAGCGTGTAGTCGCGGGTGATGGCCGAGAGATCGCCCGAGCCGTCGTCGTAGAGCGGGCGCACCCCGGCGTAGCGCCACACCGCGTCCTGCGGCTGCGGCGCCTGCTTCAGGTAACGCCCGGCCGCGGCGCACAGGTACTCGGCTTCCGCATCCGTCGCCTGGGGATGCAGCGGGTCGCCGGACTCCACCACGTCGGTGGTGCCGAGCAGCGTGAAGCGCCCTTCCCAGGGGATCATGAACACCACGCGGCGGTCGTCGTTCTGCAGGATGAAAGCATGCTTGCCCGCGTACAACTGCGGCAGCACCAGATGGCTGCCCCGCACCAGGCGTACCGAATCGGCCGAAGGCACCCCCAGGCGCTGGTTCAGCACCTCTTTGACCCAGGGCCCGGCGACGTTGGCGATGGCCCGCGCCGAGAGCATCGCGCCGTTGCCCAGCCGCACTTGCCAAAGGCCGTCGACGCGCCGCGCCGCCACCAGTTCGCAGCGCGGCAGGATGCTTGCGCCCAGTCGTGCCGCATCGCGCGCGTTGGCAATCACCAGCCGCGCGTCGTCGGTGCGGCAATCGGAATAGATGAAGCCGTGGCGGTAGCGCGCCTGCAGGCCGGCGTCATAGGGTGGCCGGTCCAGCCGCACCGCACCGGAACCGGGCAACAGCGACCCGGCATGGTGGCCGCCGAGGTGGTCGTAGAGGAACAGCCCGGCGCGGATCATCCAGCGCGGCCGCAGCGATGGCACATGCGGCATGATGAAGCGCGCCGGCCAGACCAGGTGCGGCGCCATGCGCAGCAGGGTCTCGCGTTCCGCCAGCGCTTCGGCGACGAGGCGGAATTCGAACTGTTCCAGGTAGCGCAAGCCGCCATGCACCAGCTTGGAGGACGCCGACGACGTCGCCCCCGCCAGGTCGCCACGCTCCACCAGCGCCACCGAGAAGCCGCGCCCCGCCGCGTCGCGCGCTATCCCCGTGCCGTTGATGCCGCCGCCGATCACCAGCAGGTCGATGGGCGGCGCGGATCCGGACTGCAGGGCTTCGGCGGGCATGGAAGCCATATTACGCCGTGGCGCCGGCGCCGACTTTTGGTGACGCGCCGCCGCGCGCCCGAGACTCAGCCGCGACCGCCGAGAATCTTCACCTCGGCCTCGATCTCGACCGGGATGTCGAAGGGCAACTCGGCCATGCCCACGGCGCTGCGCGCGTGGGCGCCGACGCCGGGCCCGTAGAGTTCGAGGATCAGTTCGGAAAAGCCATTGATCACCGCCGGCTGCCGAATGAAGCCCGGCGCGCTAGTCACCATGCCGAACACGCGCACCCAGGCACCGATGCGATCGAGGTCACCCAGCGCGCGCTTGAGGCTGCCCAGTATCGACAAGGCGGTGAGCCGCGCCGCCGCATGCCCCTGCTCCACCGTCAGTTCGCGCCCCAGCTGTCCCAGCGGCGCGGCGAGCGAACCATCCGGAGTCTGCGGCCCGTGCCCGGAAATGATCGCGCGGTCACCGACGATGTGCACCGCCGCGAAGGGCAGCACCACACCCGGCGGCGGGCTCAGGGGTGGCGGCAGGACGAGACCGAGGGCGGCAAGGCGTTGTTCGACGATGGGCATGGTGCGCACTCCGTGGCGGGCTACCGCCGAATCTTGCCGCGAACCGGTCGCGCGCTCAAGTCGCCGCGTCTACAGCGCCGTCCGCAAGGAATGCGGTCTACGGCCTTACCGAAGACATAACTCTTGACGCTTCAGGCCCAGCCGGCCAGCGCCGACTCGACGCGACGGCCGAAGGCCTCCACCTGCGGCGGCGCGAGCTTTTCGGCGCCGTACAGCGACAGCATCTCGAAACGGCAGGCCGGCGCGCAGGTGCCCAGCAGCGCCGTCTTAAGCACGCGCCGCACCGGCCGGCGCAGCACCAGCCGATCCACCCACCAGGGAGAACCCAGCGTCGTCACCGCCAGCGTCCGCCGCAGGCCGGCGAGCCTGGGCCGACGACGCGGCCGGGTCGCCGGCCCAGAAGCCAAACCCCGCCCCTGCTAGACTTCCCGCTCCTCATCGGAGACCAGCAATGAAATACATCGAACACGGCAAGGGCGGCGGCCCGGAGTGCATGGCGCTGGCCGAAGGCCCCGTACCCCAACCCGCCCCCGGCCAGATCCTGATCGAAGTCGTCTGCGCCGGCGTGAACCGGCCGGACTGCCTGCAGCGTTCGGGCAGGTACCCGCCACCGCCCGATGCGTCGCCCATCCTCGGCCTGGAGGTCGCCGGCCGCGTCAAGGCCGTCGGCGAGGGAGTGACGGAATGGAAAGTCGGCGCTGGCGTCACGGCGCTCACGCCCGGCGGCGGCTATGCCGAGTATTGCGTGGCCGCCGCGAGCCATGCCCTGCCCATCCCGCATGGCATGGACTTCGCCACGGCGGCGGCGCTGCCCGAGACCTGGTTCACCGTCTGGGCCAACCTGGTCGACCTCGGCAAACTGAAGAAGGGCGAACGCCTGCTGGTGCATGGCGGCTCCAGCGGCATCGGCCTGGTCGCCATCCAGCTGGCGAAACACCTGGGCGTGGAGTGCTTCGTCACCGTCGGCAGCGATGAAAAGGCCGCCTTCTGTTGCGAGGCGGGTGCGGCGCATGCCATCAACTACCGCACGCAGGACTTTGCCGAGGAGCTGAAGCGCATCACCGGCGGCACGGGCGTGGATGTGGTGCTGGACATGGTGGGCGCGCCGTATCTTGCGCGCAACCTCGCCAGCCTGCGTCGCGACGGGCGGCTGGTGTATGTGGCCTTCCTCGAAGGCAGCAAGGGCGAGGCCGACCTGTTGCCAATCATGGTGAAGCGCCTGACCATCACCGGCTCGACCATGCGCCCGCGTACCCTGGCCGAGAAGACGGCGATCCGCGACGCGCTGGCCGCCAACATCTGGCCGGCGCTGTCACGCGGCGAATTGCTGCCCCACATCTTCGCGCGCTTCCCGCTGGCGCAGGCCGCGGAAGCGCACCGGCTGATGGAATCCAGCAAGCATATCGGCAAAATCATTCTGGAGGTAGGCAAGGCATGAGCACACTGACAATCGACGTGGTTTCGGACGTGGTCTGCCCCTGGTGCTTCGTCGGCAAGCGTCACCTCGACAAGGCGCTGGCGGAATGGCGCGCCGAACACCCGGACAGTGAAGTCACGGTGAACTGGCACCCCTTCTTCCTCAACCCGGATACGCCCGAGGGCGGCGAGCCCTACCGGCCCTTCCTGGAAAGGAAGTTCGGCGGCCCGCAGGGCCTGGCCGAGATCTGGCAGCGCGTGCGCGAGGCGGGCACGCCGGCCGGGGTGAACTTCGCTTTCGAAAAGATCGAACTGCGCGCCAACACGCTGTTGGCGCACCGGCTGATTCACTACGCGCAAAAGACCGGCGCCGGAGACGCCCCGAAGGAAGTCCCCTTGGGGGACACGGCGAAATTGATCGAGGCGCTGTTCGCCGCGCAGTTCCTCGACGGCCGCCATGTCGGCGACCGCGCCATCCTCGCCGAAATCGCCGGCGCCTGCGGCTTCGACGCGGCGGCGGTGCAGGCCTACCTCGACGGTGACGAAGATGCCGAAGCGGTAAAAGCGGATGCCGACCAGTCGCGCCGCATGGGCATCAACGGCGTGCCCTTCTTCGTCTTCAACCAGAAGCTGGCGGCCTCGGGGGCGCAGCCGCCCGAGGCGCTGCTGGGCGTGATGCGCCAGGCCGCAGGCAGCAGCGCTACTTGATCAGGCCTTCTTCCTTCATGGCCTGCTGCACGGCGGGGCGTTCCTTGACGCGCGACCAGTATTCGCCGAGCCGCGGGCGGCCTTCCTTGATGTCCACGCCAACCATGCGGCCCCAGCTCAGCACCGTGAACAGGTAGGCGTCGGCTACGGAAAAGTCGCCGAGCAGGTAGTCGCGCCCCGCCAGCCTTTGTTCGATCAGGTCGAGACGGCGGCCGATCAGCGCGCGGGCTGCGGTTTTCGATTCCTCAGGCGTGGCGGGATTGAACAGCGGGCCGAAGGACTTGTGCACCTCGGTGGAAATGAAATTGAGCATTTCCTGCAGGCGCACGCGCTCGAAGCTGGCGGCGGGCGGCGCCAGCTTCTTGGCCGGCGCCTGATCGGCGAGGTATTGGACGATTGCCGGGCCTTCGGTCAGCACTTCGCCGTTGTCCAGCACCAGCGCCGGGACGTAGCCGGCCGGGTTGATGGCAAAGAAGTCGGCGCCGGATTCGGTCTTCTTGGCCTTAAGGTCGACCTTCTCGATGCTGTAGGCGAGACCGGCTTCGGCCAGCACGATGTGCGGCGAAAGCGAGCAGGCGCCGGGACTGTAATAGAGCTTTATGGCCCTGCTGGAAGCGGGGCCGGTATCCATTTCGGACATTGTTCTTCTCCTTGTGGTTTTTGTCTGCGGGGGGGAATGGGGTCAGGAAGCGCGGCGGCCCTGCCCGGCCGCCTTCTGCTCGACAGCGAAGACGGCGGCCTCGACGCGCGAACTGAGGTTGAGCTTGGCCAGGATGTGCTTGACGTGCAGCTTGACGGTGTCATGGCTGATGTCGAGCACGCGGGCGATGGCCTTGTTCGACAGGCCCCGCGACAGGTGCTGGAGGATCTCGCGTTCGCGCGCGGTGAGCAGCTTCAAGGTGTCGGTCTTGGCATTGGCGGCATTGCCGCCCTGCAGCAGGTTCACCAGCTTCAGCGTCATCGCCGGCGCCACCACGGTCTCGCCGCGCACGGCGCGCTGCACGGCATCGACCACGTCCTCTGGCTCCATGTCCTTCAGCAGGTAGCCCTTCGCGCCGGCCTGCATGGCGGCGGCGAGGTCTTCCTCGGCATCGCTTACCGTCAGCACCAGCACCGGGCCGTTCCAGCCGCCGGCCACCAGCTGGCGCAGCAGCGCCAGCCCGCCTTGGGGCGGCATGTTGAGGTCGGTGATGATGACGTCGGGCCTGGCCTCCGGCAGGATGCGCATGGCATCGTCGCCGCTGCCGGCGATGGCCGCCACCTTGATCGTGCCTCGCTGTTCCAGCAGCTCGGCCAGTCCCTTGCGGAACAGGGTGTGGTCATCGACCAGCATGACGCGGATCGGGTTGTCGGCGGGCTGGTTCATGCCGTGATGCTCCCGCCCGGAGGAAACGAAAGGCGCACGCGGAAGCCGCCCTGGGGCAGGTTCACCACCTCGAGACGGCCGCCGATCTTCTGCGCCCGCTCGCGCATGATGGTGAGGCCGAAGTGGTCGCGCAGGCCGGGGTGCTCCTCGAAACCGCCGACGCGGTTGGCGATGGCGAAGAAGCCCTGCCCGCCCTTGCCATTGTCCTCGACCGTGGCGACATAGTAATCGCCGGCGGCCTCCAGCGTCATGTGCGCCTCGGTGGCGCCGGAATGGCGCGCGACGTTGGCCAGCGCCTCCTGCAGGATGTGGAACACCTGGCTTTCCTTTTCCGGCTCCAGGCGCAGGTCCGTGAGCCGGTTGTCATAGTGCAGGACGATGCCGGTGCGCTCGCGAAACCCCACGGCGAGGCCCTGCAGCGAATGGTGCAGGCCCATCGGGTCCATGCGGCTGCGGAACTGCACCAGCAGTTCGCGCAGGTGGCCGTAGGCATCGTCCAGCGCCTGGCTGACGTCGCCGGCGTACTTCGCGGTTTTTTCCAACTGCTGCTCGGCGATGGCGTCGGTAAGCATCGCCATGCGCATCTTCATGTAGGCCAGAGTCTGCGCCAGCGAGTCGTGGATTTCGGCGGCCATCATCTGGCGCTCGCTGGTGAGCACGATGCGCAGGTTCTCGCGCTTGAGGCGGGCGTTTTCCAGGGCCAGGCCGAGGTGCTCGCCGATCGAGCGGAACAGCAGGGCGACTTCTTCGGGCAGCTCAAAGGCCTGCGGCAAATAAAGGTTGTAGGTGCCCAGCAGGCGCCCGGCGTTCTGCAGCGGCACCACCACCATGGCCTGGCAGTTGGTGCCGAACCAGTCGCTGTGGGTGCGGTCGGCGCAGCCGGCGAGGTCGATCTCGAAGCAGGGCTTGTTCTGGCCGATGGCAATGCCGCATTGGCCGCAGTCGCGCGAGACCAGGCGTTCGAACTTGACCACCTGTGCCGGCAAGCCGCGCGAGGCGACCATGCGCAGGTGCTTGCCGTCGCTGGTGAGCACGCGCACCACGCCGGCATCGGCCTTGGCCAGGCGGATCATGGTGCCAAGGAAGCGCCCCAGCAGCTCGTCGAGATCGTCCTCGTCGGCGAGGTTGCTGGAGATCTCGGAAAGGACGTGCAGCGCCTCCAGCGTGTGCCCGCCGGAGGGGTCGAGGTCTAGGTGCTCGAGCGAGCTGATGGGATCCGTCATGGGGCACTCCCCCCAGCCCCCTCGCCACGCGAGGGGGTGACGTCGGTTCGCCGCGGCGCGGCTCCGTGGATTGGCTGCGCCGCTCTTGGGGCGGCCCGGCGATCGGCGTTCATTCGGGCAGCGGCCAGGCGCCGGAATGGAGTTTATCCGCCCACATCAGGGCGCAGATGGTCTTGCCGTCGGTGATCTCGCCGTCCTGCACCGCCAGCAAGGCATCGGCGACGCTGAGCTCGATGACATCGAGATGCTCGCCGCGGTCGCGCTGGTGGCCGACGTAGCTCAGGCCGTGGGCCCAGAAGATCTCGATGCGCTCGTCGGAATAGCCGATGCAGGGATGCATGGTGGCCAGATGCCGCCAGGTTTTTGCGGTGTGGCCGGTCTCTTCGCGCAGTTCGCGTTTGGCGGTGTCCAGCGGATGCTCGTCGATATCGATCTTGCCGGCGGGCAGTTCGGTGAAGATGCGCCGCAGCGGGTAGCGGAACTGGCGCTCGAATAGCAGATTGCCGTTTTCCAGGGCAGCGATGACGACCACGGCGCCCGGATGGGCGATCCATTCGCGCACGGTCTGGTGTCCGTCGTGCAGGCGCACTTCGTCGCGCCGCACCTTGAGCAGCACGCCGTCGTAGACCGGCTCGCTGCTGACGGTGTTTTCGATCAGCTGGAAATCATCCATGAAGTTTTTGTGGGCATTGTTGATACTTGAACTTTAGGCATGGGCTGCCATCTTATATCAGCAAACGTTGATAAAGGAGACACTCATGTCAGGCTTGATTCCGGGTTTGGGCAGCGACGGCGTGGTGACCGTGAACCGCGTGCTGCTGCGCGAAGGATATACCATCGACGACCTTGAAGAGCGCGTTGCCATGCTCTGCGAGAACGTCAAGACCTACCACTCCGAAACCGGCTTCCTCGGCGGCATGGTGGTGCTCAACAGCGGCATGGTGTCGAACGAGGGCAGCACCCTCGGCCAGGCGATGCAGAGCCCTTTGCAGGACCGCGAGGCGCTGATCATCACCTGCTGGGAAAGCTTCGAACAGCACGAGGCCTCGCATCGCAGCGAGACGTTCCAGCCTTTGTTCAGGCAGGTGCTGGAACTGTGCGAGAACGGCAACGAGGAGATCGCCTACCGGATGCTCTGGTCGGGCAAGGCCTACACACCCGAAGAGGCGCGCGAGGCGCGTGCGGCCAAGGAGAAATACGCCAGGGCGGCGTGATCGTTCGGCGGGCGGGAAGAAGCGGCGCGGCGAGTGCCCACGCCGCGTAGATCAGACCGAACGCAGCAGCGCTGTGGTGCAGAGCATCATCAGCGTCTCGGGGAACAGCCCGAGGAAAGCGACGGCCAGGCCGTTAAGCGACAGCAGCACCCTGACGTCCAAACCTGCGGTAATCGGCGCGGAATCGACCGGGCTATCAAAGTACATCAGCTTGACCACGCGCAGGTAGTAGAAGGCGCCGATCAGTGAGAACATCACCGCGATCACCGCCACCGTGACATAGCCGGCCTTGATGGCGGCGAGCAGCACGGCGAACTTGGCGAAGAAACCGATGAAGAACGGTACGCCCGCCATCGAGAACATCATGATCAGCATCATCGCGGCGAACCAGGGGCTGCGCTTGTTGAGGCCCTTGAAGTCCTCCAGGTTCTCGGCTTCGTAGCCGGCACGCGAGAGCAGCAGGACGGCGCCGAAGGCACCCAGCGACATCAGCACGTAGGCGACGGAGTAGTAAAGCGCCGAACTGTAGGCATTGGTGGCGGTAAAGGGATCGAGCTTGCCGGCGACCATGCCGGACATCAGGCCGAGCACCATGTAGCCCATGTGCGAGATCGCCGAGTAGGCGAGCATGCGCTTGATGTTGGTCTGGGCGATGGCGGCCAAGTTGCCGAGTGCGATGGAAAGCACGGCCATCACCATGAGCATCTTCTGCCAATCGGTGGCCAGGCCGAGCAGTCCATACACCAGCAGGCGCAGGGCCATGGCGAAGGCGGCGAGCTTGGGCGCCGAGCCAATGAACATGGTGACCGCTGTCGGGGCGCCGTGATAGACGTCCGGGATCCACATGTGGAAGGGCACGAGGCCGAGCTTGAAGGCAATGCCGGCGACGATGAACACCAGACCGAATACCAGCACGGTCTTTTCCGCCTGGTTCTGGTAGAGGGCCTGCGCCACACCGCCGAGTTCGAGGCTGCCGGTGGCGCCATAGACCATGGACATGCCGTAGAGCAGCAGGCCGGAAGCCAGCGCGCCGAGCTCGAAATACTTCATGGCGGCCTCGGTGCAACGCGAG
>SXGU01519968.1_pt1 | contig 18382 bp, 12 predicted proteins | sample 3174531 | NCBI WGS metagenome assembly SXGU01 (sample SAMN11356863, study PRJNA531348) | freshwater metagenome | isolation source: freshwater sample F1-140 | place: China: Fuxian Lake, Yuxi | collected 2017-12-25 | reverse complement strand
GGGGCAACGAATGTCCTGCGCGTGTTTGGCAAGACGGCGGCCTATGCGGTCATCGCCCTCGATGCCTCCAAGGCGATCATTTCGGTCGGTCTCGCGCGGTATGTCCTTCCGGATGACGCTTGGGTTCATGTGGTGGCGGCCCTGAGTGCAGTCGTAGGACACACGTGGCCGGTCTTTGCGCAATTCCGCGGTGGGCGCGGGGTTCTTGTGGCCGCGTTCTGCGTCCTGGTCATCGACCCGGAAGTGTTCCTCGTCGCACTGTCGATCTTCCTCACGGTCGCGTGGTGGAGCAAGTACGTGTCACTGGCGAGTCTTGTCTCGGCGATCGACGTGCCGACCATGTTCGCCTTGAGGCTTTTAGAGAACCCTGAGTACCCGGTACCGTATCTGGCATTCGGTCTTGTTGCCGGGTTCTTCGTGATTGCGACACACCGTGACAACATCGGGCGAATCCGCGCCGGCAGTGAAGCTAAACTGGGCGAACGTATCCCAACAACGTCCCAAGGGTAGGCAGAATTCCAGATGACAAGCACAGTGATTGATCTGCGAAGCGATACCGTGACGCACCCGACCGCGTCCATGCGTGCCGCGATGGCTTCGGCAGAGGTCGGCGACGATGTATTCGGCGAGGACCCGACGGTGAACCGCCTCGAAGAGAAGGCAGCTGCCATCCTTGGCAAGGAGGCATCAATCCTGTTGCTGTCAGGGACGATGGGGAACCTTGTTGGTGTCCTCGCCCAGACGAGGCGCGGTGACGAGGTACTTGCTGGACCTAACTCGCATCTCCTGAACTACGAGGCCGGTGGTGTCAGTGTCCTGGGTGGGGTGCAGATGCGTGCGATGCAGTGGACCCGCGGGGTGTTCGACGTCGAAGAGATTGCCCATGCGGTCCGTGATCCCCACAATCTCCACTTCGCGCGTTCAAGCCTCCTTTGCCTAGAGAACACCGTCAATCGCGAAGGCGGCGCCACCGTCTCGGTCGGCGATACCGATGCCATGTGTGACGCGGCGCACGCCCAGGGCTTGCGGGTGCACGTTGATGGTGCGCGCATCTTCAATGCAGCAGTCTCGCTGGGGGTCACGCCGGCAAGGCTGGTTCGTGAGATCGACACGGTGACATTCTGCATGTCCAAGGGGCTTGGCTGCCCGATGGGGAGTATTCTGGCGGGGAGTGCAGATTTCATTGCGGAGGCACGTCGGTGGCGCAAGATGGTTGGTGGTGGCCTGCGTCAGAGTGGCATCTTCGCCGCGGCTGGTGTGGTGGCGCTTGACGAGATGATCGACCGGATGTCTGTTGATCATGCCAACGCGAAGGCACTTGCCAGTGGCTTGGCAAACGTACCCGGACTGCGAGTGGATGTCGACCGCGTGCAGACCAACATCATCATGGTGACGGTTGATAGCCCCAAGGCATCATCACAGGACTTTGTGGCCGGTCTTGCGTCACACGGAGTGAAGGTAGGAAGCCCGTACGGTGACACCCTCCGGATGGTGACGCATTACCAGTTCGATGCCGCGCAGATCCCTGTGGTCCTCAAGGCTGCCGAACGCGCGCTGGGGTTGGTGACTGCCGCCGCGTAGTTCCACTTCCGTCGTGGTGATGTTCCCCCCGGAAAGTGCCTCCCTCCCTCGTTGGGGTGAGAGAGAGGAGGATGGATCCCACAAACCTGTCCGGATAGGGTGGACAACCAGTTGGCGCGAGGTGTCTTGGTGTGCGGGCATCCCACTGCGAGTGAAAAGATTTTTGTCTCGTCTTCGTCTGGGTTGAGACACCACCCGACAGCCGTCTCTCAAGCCCAATAATCCGTGGGAATGTTCCACCCTGAAAGGGGATGCCGCGGGACAGACAAGAAGATGCAGGCAAGGGTGCCCGCGGGCTAGGGTGCCCAACGTATCCCCTGTTGCGACAAGAGAGGGATAACGCAGCGATACCCGAGGGTCATGCGAGGCCGTCCAGAAGGGACATGGTGCCAGCGGCGATGTTCGCTGGTTCGTATCCACCTTCGAGGATGACCACGATTGGCCGGCCGAAGGCGCGCAGGCGTTCGCCGATGCGGGCGTAGTCGGGTGCATGGAGTTCGAAGCCTCCCCAACGGTCGCCGGCGAACGTGTCGAACCCCTGCGAGACAACCAGGTACGACGGATCGAAATTCGACAGTCGGTCGAACGCACGGTCAAGTGCAAGGGAGTATTCGCGCCATGCGGTCCCGACGGGAAGCGGTTGGTTGTGGGTAGCGCCAACGCCTGCGCCAGTTCCCGTCTCATTCGCAAAGCCTGAGTGAGGCGGGTATGCCCAGTCTGGTTCGCCGTGGATGCTGGCGTAGAAGACCTGGTCGCTGGCATCGAAGATGTCCTGGGTGCCGTTGCCGTGGTGGATATCGAGATCGAGTATCGCAATCCGGTTGGTGGTGCGTCCCGTAGGTACTGGCGTATCAAGAAAGGATTGGGCAACAAGGGCGGCGTGGTTGAAGTAGCAGTAGCCTCCGTGTGCCCCGACCGACGCGTGGTGACCGGGGGGGCGTCCGATGGAGAGCGACCACGGCGCACCCTCGCGGACGACCTGTGCGGCGGTCAGGGCGCATTCGGCGGAGTGCCATGCCACATCAACCGTGTGTGCGGAGATAGGTGTGCCGAGGTCAAGCCCACGGTCTCTCGGCCATGTGTATGGGAACCATTCTCCGTCGAGACCCTCCTCGGCGGCAAGGGCGGCGTGTGCATGCAGGAATGCCACGTAGGCAGGATCGTGTACCGAGGTCGCCATCTCGATCGGAAATGATGAGGGACCACGAACCGCTTGTTCCCAGCGAGAACCCGAGATGGCGGTTCGGATCGCCTCGACCCGTTCGGGTCGTTCGGGATGCGGAGTGTGGCGACCGTACAGGATTTCTATGCGAGGTTGGTGTTCGCGGTGACGTGGGCTGTAGACGATCGCGGCAGTCTCGGGCATTGTTCAGGAATCCGCCATAGGCAGCGCAGTGCCAACCAACGGCCGGTACGCGCGCGCTTCGTCGAGGTCGCGTGCAATCGCAATGTAGGTAGTTGATGTCTGCGATCCGCCCGGGACCAGATCTATTTCAGACGCGATGAATGGGTGGACGCCAAGCAGTCCCATGTCTCCGCACATCATCCGCGCGCGGGTGTCGCTGCTGACGATGGTGAGCGCTGGTCCGGCATTTCCCGATGCTACGGCGATCCATCCTTCTGTCGTTGACCAGAGGGTGCCGTGGGCGCGGGCCCGGCTCCGTTCGCCGTGGCGGAGGTAGTGCACAACGACATCGTTGACGCTTCCTCCGGGTTGCAGGTAGGTACCGAGGGTCAGGTTGGAATGAAGGCGGGACTGGGTGCCGTTGGTGACCGTGGTTTCGGCGACAAGGGTCGTCCCGCCTCCGGCAACCAGGTAGGTTGTGGTCACCGAGAGGCCGACAAGGCGGGCTTGGTCCGGGGGAATGCCTGACGCCTCCACCGTTGCGGTTGTGGAGAATCCGTTCCACAACACACCACCGCGGCGGGTTTCCACGGGGTGCCATTCCCACCGTGCGTGGTCGACGCATGTGGTTCCGGTGTGCCAGCCGCCGTCCCTGAGGTGCACGGACACCCCGCCGTACCATGGGTTGAACCAGACCCACGGTTTTGGATCGGGAACACTGCTGAACAAGTGGTTTGTCCATTCATGTCCGGTGTCCGGGTGGCTGGTGTGTCCCGCGCCGTTGGTTGCGAGCGGTGACGGGGTTTCCAGGGCATGGATGCGCCCGCGCTCGGTGGGGATGGCCCGGACCCGCATGCGGCCGGTGTCCAAGTTGATGGTCTGTCGGGTCACGCCGCCGTTCTGTGCGATGTCGCCGATGGTCACGCCGACGGGCCTGCCGTCACCGACGCGGACGATTGGAACGGGGAAGCGGTAGGTGGTCTCGCTGGTCGCGAGGGTTACGGATACCGGGAAGGCCGCCTGCCTAGTGGTTCCCCATTCCGGCAGGGCGAGGGTCACGGGCACGACGACCGGGTTCCCGGAGCCCCGTGTACTGACCTCGCCGAGATCGGTCGTGCCGGTTGGTGCCTCGAGTGTCAAGTGACCGGTCATGGGGTCGTCGTTGGCATGTGTGACCGACACGTTGGCGGTGACTTGGGTGCCCACGACGAATGGACTGTCGATGGTGATACCGAGTGACGGACGCGCGGCCACAGAGATCCGGCTTTGCGTGCCGGCGTGATCCGAGGTGGATGACTGGCTCGAGAACTGGGAGCGCCATCGGGACCGAACGGTATGCCAGTCACCCGCCCCGGCATAGAGCCCGATGGGCGCGGTCGTGGCCGTGCCTCCGGGCCCCACGGTCCCGAATGGCAGGATCAGTTCGGCCAAACGGTAGTCACTGGTCACGTCACGTGCGTCGGACCAGATCACGCCAACGACCATTCCGTCACCAAATTCGGCAATCCAAGGTTCCGAAAGGTGTGATGCTCCGCCCGACGGGTCGTCCCAGTCCGGGAAGCGGTCGCTTTCGTCGACGATCACTTTGCCATCGACAACGCACGCAATCTGCGATTGCCGGACGCCGTCCAGTTCGGCGGACGTTCCCGCGCTGACTTCAAGCGTGCAATCCGACGATGAACCATTCACAAGGCGGTATTGGACTTCCAGCATTGAACTGCCCGCGAGCCGGATCAGGCGCTCGAAGGTTACGCCAGCAATTCGCTCTGGTTGTGAGCGAAGAGCGACAGTGAGGCCGGTTTCATCGCGCGTGATGTGAGGGGTCCATGAACAGTTGCTGATTGCCGATGGGGCGAACGGCGGACCAAGCCCGCAGGAGTGACTTAGCAGCTCACTTCCGGTATGCCGGTCGACGACGGTGAACGATGGCTGCCACCCGGAACTTGGGAGCGGTGCCGTGACAATCAGGTCATCAGTGATGACCCGGACATGGGCCTCTGTCTGTTCCACAAAGCGGGACCCGGTGGGACCCGCATGCAACGGGATGAAGACCGGGGGGGCGAACTCGGACGAAGAAGTGGTCAGCACTGCTCCGGCATCGTCCGTGGCCGTGCCCTGCTGGGTTGCAGTGACTTCACCGACCAGCTGCAACGCACCGTCGCCGCTGCCGTTTGCGGTCAGGCGGACGGGGAATGAGTAGCGCCCACGGGCGATGAGGGCCGTGGTGCGGGCTGTCACGTCCACGGCGAACGGCCCTGAAACGGTCAGCCGAATCGTCGCCGATGCTGGAGTGTCAAGTTCGTTTTGGGCGGTCACCCAGATGGTGCGCGAGGTGCCGGGGATAAGCGGATTGACGTCTTCCACGCTAAGGCTTATGGGAGGCACTACCCGAACCGCCATTCCGAAGTTAACTGGCGTTTCGTTGACGATCGCAAGGACGCGGGTCGCGTCGGGTGATGTGGTGCCTGGCCGAGGCTTGGCCTGGCTACCCGCCCCACCCGATCGCCCCTGATTGGGATACGCGGCGCCAGGGCCGCTGACTGGCCATGTCCAGGAACCGTTGTCGCCGCCGGCAATGGTGCGATGGGCCTGGTGGCTTGCCCGGACGGCGCCTTCGCCGGTGGCTATGATCGTGACCGATACGTCCGACGCACCCGTTGGGACCGAAACGCCCAAGCATGCGTGCCGTGTCGTGCCGATCGGAAGGCGCGTATCGTCAATGCTCACGTTGATGGTCAGGTGCGGTGTCTCGAGGGTGAGCAGCGCATTCGCATGGCGATCAATGCGGGCACGAAGCAGGTGCCCTTCACGGACCCATTCGTACGTATACACCTCGACATTGCCAAACTTCTCGCGATCAGGCGTGATGTCGAGGGCGCGGACGGCGTCGCGGTACCAATCTGCTCCGGTTTGGTCGAAGTAGTCGCGCACTGGTCCGATCTTCAGGAGCATCGGCAGGAAGTTCGCCATGCGCACGGTTGTGTCGGGCACCCAGAAGAACCCGGTCTTCTTGTAGAGGGGCATTGCCTTGAGGTTGCCCGACCAGGTGTGGAGGTCGATGCGGTCGAACCCAAGGGACACCGTTCGATCAAGCGCGGCGGTGAGGAGTTCGCGTCCGACGCCTAACCCATGCCATTGAGGATGTGCGGTTAGCAGACCGACGTAGGTCGCGGTGGGATCATCTGGTTGTGCAATGAGCGACAGGAACCCGATCGTGCAGGGCTCGCCTGAAACCCGGTCAGGGCGCCAAGCTAGGAAGGTGGACAGGGGGCGATTGCCACGAAGTTCGTGCCGTACGCCTTCGGCAGTGGCGTGCCGCCCCCCGAAAGGCCCTCCACCGGGCCACTCAACAGCACTCTCGCGCCAGAGTGTGGCGACTGCCGCTGCAGCTTCTTCGGTGTATTCAGTGATGGTCGTGATGGGTTGGCCAGCGGACGCTTGGTTCTCCATTGCCTCACGATGGCGCGGGAGCAGACGGTTAGGTTTCAAGCCCGACGGTGACACCACATCCGAAGTGTAGGCCACATCCCCACCCCATCGGCCCGGATTGAAAAACGCTGCGCTTGGCCCACCCCATCGCCCCGGATTGAAAGACGCTGCGCTTGGCCCACCCCATCGCCCCTGATTGGAGGGCGCTGCGCTTGGCCCACCCCATCGGCCCGGATTGAAAGACGCTGCGCTTGGCCCACCCCATCGCCCCGGATCGAAAAACGCTGCGCATGGCTTACCCAATCCACGGGATGTGGTTAGCCCCCTGTCGAAGGTGCATGGCAGACACCAACGCCCTCAGAACTTGCCTTGAAATCGGTCCACGGCCCAAGAAAACGCGGAGCGACCGGTGGTTGCGACGGATTGTCTGCGTGATGGACCTAGGCTGCCGAATGTAGGAGGTCAAGCCGACGGCTTTCAACCGCATGGCACAGGTCGCGGACTTCGGTGGCAGTCGCCTTCAGCATCGTGGAGTCGGCGGGGTCCTTGATGACGCGTGCGATGAGTTTCCCGATGGTGCGGAACTCTTCGGCGCCGAATCCGAAAGTCGTGGCGGCGGGTGTCCCGAAGCGCACCCCGCTGGTCTGGAAGGCCCCGCGGGTCTCGCCGGGAACCGTGTTTGCGTTTGCGATGAGGCCGGCGCGCTCGAGGGCCCGTGCGACTTCCTTGCCAGTGGGGCCGGTGTCTCCGAGCCGTACGATGAGCAGGTGGTTGTCTGTCCCTCCGGTGACAAGGGTCAGGCCCTCGTCGAGAAGCGATTGTGCGAGCGTCTTCGCGTTGGAAACCACTGCGTGCGCGTATTCGCGGAATGACGGTTGCAGGGCCTCGTGGAGCATGACGGCCTTTGCGGCGATGACGTGTTCCAAGGGGCCGCCTTGTAGCCCGGGCATGATCGCCTTGTCGATGCGTTCGGCCCATTCGGCCTTGCACAGGATCATTCCACCCCGTGGACCTCGCAGTGCCTTGTGGGTGCTGGTGGAGCAGAAGTCGGCGAATGGCACCGGGGAGGGGTGTGCCCCGCCGGCGATCAGGCCTGAAATGTGGGCAATGTCCGCGAGGAGAAGCGCGCCAACTTCGTCGGCGATCTCCTTGAAGGTTGCCCAGTCGAAGGTCCGCGGGTATGCCGTGGCGCCGACGACGATCATTTTTGGACGGTTGGCTCGGGCTACGTCACGCACCTGGTCAAAGTCGATGAGTTCGGTCTCAGGATCGACTCCGTAGGCGACGAACTTGTAAAGCTTGGCACTGAAGTTGACCGGGGATCCGTGGGTCAGGTGGCCCCCGGCGATCAGGTCAAGGCCCATGACGGTGTCGCCGTAGTTGAGTGAGGCGAGGTAGACGCCCATGTTTGCCGCACTGCCTGAGTGAGGCTGCACATTTGCGTGATCGGCACCGAAGAGGGTGCACGCACGCTTGCGCGCCAACTCCTCGACTGCATCGACCCACTGACACCCCTGATAGTAGCGTCGCTTCGGATACCCCTCGGCATATTTGGTGGTAAAGACCGAACCCGTCGCTTCCATGACCGCCTGGCTTGGGTAGTTTTCCGATGGGATCAGCTGAATGGTCTCACGAAGACGGCGTGTCTCGCCGTCAATCATTGCCAGGACTTCAGGGTCGACCTCGGCAAGGCTTCCCGGCAGTGGCGAAGGGGTCTGTATGGTCATGGTGTTCTGCGTCTCCTTGGAATGGCGAGGTGCCGACAGGTCGCCCGGTTCTCTGGGTCCCGACTAGCTATTGGTTGCATGGCATGGTTGTTCCTGCCGTGGGTCGGGGGTCAATTGGGAACACGATCACTGAAACGCGAATGGTTCGCTCGACCCCCATGGCGCCCCGGTTCTGGTGGGGCGACGCGTGCGGTCACCGTCCCCAACGGTCGGCAAGCCACCCTCCGAAGGCACCGGCAGACAGGATCAGGGTATCGCCCAGAACAATCCCGCCCATGTTCATCGGAGGGAGAACGAGAGGGCCGAACTCTTCGACAAGCTTAGCTTCGTTGTAGGCGTTGAGACCGGCCCAGATGAGGATGAACGCAACACTCACGGCGATGCCGTTGATGAAGCCGGCGACGCCGGCGAGCCGACCTGACAGGTAGCCGCCGATGAAGATCGTGCCGAACTGCAATATTGGCAGGACGCTGAAGTCACCGCCGAGTTCCGCTCCGGGGTCACGGACGATCCCCTGCGTGGCGGCGAGGTATCCCCCACCGACCTGCAAGAGGTAGCTGACGGCCGCGCCGATGAGGATTGCGTGCGGGCGCAAGGTCATGGGCCGGGCCGGGGATGTCTTCTGTGTCATGGTCGGGCGGCTCGGTCAATGTCCCCACCCCATCGCCCCTGATTGAAAATCGCTTCGCTCATGCGCATCAGTATCGTCGCACCGGCGCCGATGGTTTGCCAAATGCCCGCCCATCGCCCCTGTTTGGAATACGTTGCGCTGCGGATGCAGGCGTAAGGGATCATGCAACCCTTGTCCCGGATTTCCAACTCGCGTGGACCTAGGATAAGGGCACGGGCGATTCCAGGACCGTGGCGCGATACCACTCAACGAATGACGCAAGCGCTTCCTCGAAGGGCGTCGTTGGAGCATACGCGAGGAGGCGTCGCGCCTTTGAGAGATCGGCCCAGGTGCTGTGGGGTTCGGATGGAGGAACCGGGACTTCCTTGATCACAGGTGTGCGGTCGAGGAGGCCGGCAAGGGTTTCAAGGTACTGGGAGAGCGATATCGGGCGGTCGTTTCCCAGATTGATGATCTCGTAGTCGCCACCAGGCTCGACGATGCCCGCGTTCGCTCGCTCGAAACGATCAAGTGATGCCAGGATGCCAGTGACCGTATCACCGACAAATGTGTAGTCGCGCGCCATTGAACCGTCACCGAACCGCGTGATCGGGCGTCCTTCCCAGATGGCGCGTCCGAAAATAGATGGGGTGAGGTCAGGGCGGGCACGCGGACCGACGACGGTGAAGAAGCGCAGGCAGGTGACCCGCAAGTTTGAGACACGGGCGAACGCATGGGCGATCACTTCGGTTGCGCGCTTGGTCGCGGCATAGACGGAGAGGGGTCGATCGGCGGTCATGTCTTCATGGAATGGCCCATCCCACCCTGGCGGCCCCCCGCCATAAACAGAACTGCTTGAAGCCATCGCAAGATGCCCGACTATCGGATGGGCCTGTCCCATCCCCAAGCCATCGCCACTGATTGAAGTACGCTGCGCTGTCGCCGGAACCACGGGCGAACCAGCACCGGCCGTGTCGCCGAAACCGTGTCGCCGGCACGCTTCCAGGATCTCAGTTGTGGCGACGACGTTCATCGCGACGTAATCGGGTGCCTCACTAACGGGCGCGCGGACGCTGGCGCGCCCCGCGAGGTGGATCATCCGCCTGACCGGCCTGCCTGCACTGAGAGTGGCACCAATCTGGAATGCCCGGTCAAGGTCATCGGCGCGCCTGCAATCGGCTTCCAGGAACGTGTATTTCGGCGCCGATGGACCTGCCGCACGCCAGATTGCGTCGGCGGTTGCCTGGACAGATGCCAGATTGGCGTGTTTACGAGCGGGGTCGTAGTGCCGAGTGAAGGAGTCGATTGCGACGACATTGTCACCACGACGGAGGAGCGCCTCACAGGTATGGCTGCCGATGAACCCGGCAGCTCCGGTGACGATGACCGTCTGGCCTCTGTGCGACTGGTTGGTTGAGATATCACCCGACGTAATGGCGTTGAGGTGGCTTTCGGTCATCACCATTAACCTAGCCCGGCGACGTAGGCCGGTTCAATCGGGACGTTCATGTTCCGCGTACCCAGATATTGGCAGGAGAAGGCGGCTGATGCCGGGAGGGGTGCACTTGGCTTGATGGCTTCCACCCCTTTCCCCGCTCCTGTTGCTGAGGCAGGGGGAACTGATGCCCACGGCAGCTCCCATGGCTGTGTGAAGTTGACCGGTCAACAGCATGCCCTTATTCTCATGTCAGGATAGGAACGGATGGCAGGGTGGTAAGTGACACCGGTCCTTGTCGCGCGCGTGCCCTAGTGCAGTTCGTGACGCCAACCAGACGGTCTCGGGCTGACATCGTGATCATCGTTGTTGCAGTGATCGCGCTGCTGGGTTGGTCGGGGCTGCAGGTAGGCGCACAGTCAGCCCGGGGTGGCGAGGTTGTTGTTGCCCGAGTGGTCGGCGCGATTGACCCGGCCGTATCCAGGTATGTCGACCGTGTCGTCACGACGTCAGAGACCCGGGGGGCGGAGGCGCTTGTCATTCTGCTGGACACCCCCGGGGGGCTTGACGTCTCGATGCGTGAAGTCGTCCAACGGCTTCTCGGTTCGCCGCTTCCTGTGATCGTCATGGTTGGACCTTCCGGTGCGCGGGCGGCATCGGCTGGAACATTCATCGTTCTTGCGTCCGATGTGGCAGTGATGACACCGGGAACGACCATGGGGGCGGCGCATCCGGTTGCCGTTGAAGGCGGCATGGTGATCCCGATTGACCCAATCCTGATGGAGAAAGTGACGAACGATGCGGTTGGTTACATCCGTGGATTGGCCATACAGCGCGGACGCAATGCCGAATGGGCCGAGCGGGCAGTACGCGAGAGCGTGGTGGTGGGTTCGTCGGACGCTTTGCGGACTGGGGTCATCGAACTCGTTGCTTCTGACCTGGAAGACGCCCTCAACCAGCTCGATGGGCGTCGCGTTTCAGGACCCTGGGGCGACCGGCCATTACGGACGCGCGGTGCGGCCATTGTCGAGATTTCACCCTCGCTTGCCGAGTTGACCTTGGCGATTGTCGCCCAACCGGTGGTGGCCTACCTGCTCTGCCTTGTCGGCCTTGTCTTGATCGGGTTAGAGGTATTTGCAACGACCGGCGGCGCGGCGGGCCTGGTAGGCACGATCTGTCTTGTTCTGGCGTTGATGGGTTTCAATAGCCTGCCGGTCGAGAAGGGTGCGGTTGCAGTCATCGGCCTGGGGGTAAGCCTCGTGGTAGCGGAACTGAAGGCCGGGGGGCACGGAATGCTGGCCGTAGGTGGGGTCATGGCGATCGCGCTCGGGAGTTGGTGGCTGTTCCCGGATGCTGGTCCGACGATTGGCGGTGTGCCGGCACGCCTGGATCCGCTGGTCATGATCGGGGTTGTCGGCTTCCTGACGGTTTCCACTGGTCTTTTCGTGGGGAAAGCGATCGGGACCGTCGGGCGCCCGGCGCAGACGGCGATGCCTCTCCCTGGTGAAACGGGTGTAGCCATCACCGCGCTTGTGCCTGGTGGAACGGTCAACGTCCGGGGTGAGGCATGGAGTGGACGTGCGAATGCGGGTACGATGGAAAGTGGGCAAGCGATCCGGGTGACGGAGCGGCGTGGACTGACCCTGATTGTCGAGCCGGTAGACGTCGGCACCAAACTCGTCACCGCGGCGCCTCAGTCGGAGTAAGCAACATGGTTTGGCTCGGAGTCGCATTGGTGCTCGTCGGCATCATCATCCGTGGTGTCCGGATCATCCCTGAATACCAGAGGCTGGTGGTGTTCCGACTCGGGCGGTGTGTTGGCGCCAGGGGGCCTGGTGTGCAGATCGTGGTGCCGTTCCTTGAACGCGCGGTCAGTGTCGATCTGCGGGAGTCTTTCCTGCAAATTCCGCAGCAGAAGTGCATCACCAAGGACAACGCGTCGATTGCCGTCGACTTCCTGATCTACCGCAAGGTTGTCGACCCGGTTTTGTCGGTCATTGAGGTCTCGAACCCTGAAGGGGCGACCCAGGGCATCGCCACCACGACCGTTCGCGCAGTCATCGGCGACCTGTCGCTTGACGACGTGCTGTCAAAGCGCGAGACGATCAATGACGTCTTGCGAGCGAAACTTGATGGGGTCACCGAACGGTGGGGTATCAAGATCACGAACGTCGAGATCCGCGAGATCGTGCCGCCGCCGCTTGTGCAGGAAGCGATGAACCGGCAGATGTCGGCTGAGCGGGACCGTCGTGCGCGGGTTTCCGAGGCTGAAGGCCATCGCGAGGCCGTTGTCCTGGTCGCTCAGGGCGATCGCCAGTCTGCAGTTCTCAAGGCGGAAGGTGAGCGCGCGGCCGTGAGGTTGCAAGCCGAGGGAACGGCCCGGGCGCTCGAACTGGTGTTGCAAGCGGCGTCACAGATCGATGCGCGCACGATGACGCTGCAACACCTTGAGGCGCTAAAGGCACTCGGCGCGAGCCCATCCACACGAATGGTCCTGCCAGTTGATGTCCTGGCGCTTGCCGAACACATCGGGAACTACGCGGGCGAGGCGTTGAAGCGCGGACCTAGTGACCCCGCGGCGTGACGCCAAACCCTGCCGAGCGCCATCAGGAGTGTGATGTACGGCAGTGCAGGAACTATGGCGTGACGGGAGGAGTGCCACAGAATGGCACTGCCGTTACCAGGGCGACGACGATGCTGATCGATACCCAGATGTAGTATCGGACGGAGCGGCGTCGCCCGCGGACGGGCTTGTTTCCTCGGGCGTTTCGCGGTTGTTGGCCGGGTTGCATGAACATTTCATCATTTGCAACGCGCCGTGAAGGGACTTGATCGCACTCCCGGCAGTCGGGTCCCGTGGGCGGCTGCCAATCACGTGGGCATTCTTCGGGGCACTCAATATGTCGCGCGCGCCGGGCAAGTGGGTAGCCAGTCGGGGGGAAGGTCGCAAACCCGTTGTATCCTGTGGATAAGGGATATCGCATTTGGTCAGGGGGCTGATGACCACTGCGCGAAACCACCTGGGCGCATGCCGGAGGTGAGGGGTTGGTCGTGAACCTCAGTTCCTGCTTCCGCTTTGATCGGGCGTCGGTCGGTTCAACGTCGCGAGTTCCGTATGACGAACCGTTCGGTCGCGACATCCCTCAAGCAGACTGGACGGGCTAAGTGGAAAAAAGGACTGGCGGCCGGTGGGGTACCGGGCGGGAGGACAGTGTCATGCGGATCGGGATCAACGGATTTGGGCGGATCGGGCGGCAGGCGTTCAAGGCAATCCTCGAACGACATCCCTCGCTGGAACTTGTGGCGATCAACGATTTGGTGGACACGGAGACCAATGCCCACTTGCTTCGGCATGACAGCAACTATGGGAACTTCCCAGGCACGGTGAAGGTCGAGGACGACGGACTGATCGTGAATGGGCATCGGGTTGCGATCACTGCCGAACGCGACTGGTCGAGGCTGGACTGGGGTGGCAGAGGCATTGATCTCGTCATCGAAGCGACCGGCGTAGGGACTAACCGCCCGGATGCGGAGAAACACCTGCACGCAGGTGCGAAGAAGGTCATCATTTCGGCCCCGGCGAAGGGTGAGGACATCACCGTGGTCCTTGGGGTGAATGACGCCAAGTACGACCCTGCGCACCATCACATCGTCTCAAATGCGAGTTGCACCACCAATGGACTTTCGCCGGTCGTGAAGGTCATCTTGGACCGCTTCGGGATTGTCAAGGGGATGATGACGACGGTCCATTCGTACACGAATACCCAGCGCATTCTTGATCTGGCCTCGAAGGATCTTCGTGAGGCGCGTGCCGGGGCGATGAACATCGTGCCAACGTCCACGGGGGCGGCTCGTGCCGTTTCACTGGTGATACCCGAGGTGAAGGGCATTGTCGATGGCGTGGCCTACCGCGTCCCAACCCCCACGGTGTCGATCGTCGAGTTCATCGCGAACGTCAAGCGGTCAACCACGGTCGATGAAGTGAATGGCGCACTCCGCGAAGCCGCTGCGTCGGGACCTCTGCACGGCATCCTGGATGTGACTGACGAACCGTTGGTGTCGATGGATTTCAAGGGCAATACCCATTCTTCCATCGTGGATGCCCAACTCACGATGGTGGTTGGTGGGGACATGGTGAAGGTAGCGGCGTGGTACGACAACGAGTGGGGATACGCGTGCCGTGTGTCTGATTTGGCTAGCCTGATCGCCTCACGCGGGTTTGCGCACTGACCAGCATCGTTCGTAGACCCACATCCCCACCCCATCGCCCCGAATTGGAAAACGCTTCGCTTTCGTCACCGGGGTTGTACCTTCATGGGTGGTGTCACGTAGCCACATGAGTTCTGATACCGATCATCCGCCCCCCAAGAGGCTCCGGGTGATCGGCTTTTCATGATCCGCACCGTAGTGCGGCTAGTTGAAATACGCTTGGCTATCCCCACCCCACCGCCCATGATTGAAATACGCTTCGCTAATCCGGCGAACTCGAATTCGCCCCGAAACCAGAGGTTACCGATGATCGCACTCGACAAACAGACCATCCGAGACATCGACGCGCATGGCAAGCGGGTGCTCGTACGGGTTGATTTCAATGTGCCGATGATCGACGGTGCGATCAGCGACGACACGCGCATCCGCGCTGCGGTGCCGACCATCGAGGCCCTGCGCGCTCAGGGTGCTCGTGTCGTGCTCATGTCTCACCTCGGGCGTCCCGACGGGGCTGTGGTGGAGGGACTGCGCCTTGCTCCGGTTGCGGTGCATCTGTCCGGGTTGATCGGTGCGCCAGTGACCATGGTGAGTGATTGCATCGGGCCAGAGGCAGAAAGTGCCGTTGCGGCGCTTGAGCCGGGGAATGTCCTGCTGCTCGAGAATGTTCGATTTCATGCTGCTGAGGAGACGAACGATCCGGCCTTCGCGGCGTTACTCGCCAAACTGGGTGACGTGTACGTGAACGATGCGTTCGGGACGGCACACCGGGCCCATGCCTCCACCGAGGGAGTGGCCCACCTGCTTCCGGCGGTCGCCGGATTGCTGATGGAGCGCGAGATCTCCATCATGGGCGGGGCACTGACCGAGCCGGAACACCCGTTTGTCGCGGTCGTCGGGGGCAAGAAGGTCTCTGACAAAATCGGGGTTCTCAAGAACCTGGTCGGCAAGGCCGATCATCTGCTCATCGGTGGCGCGATGGCGAACACCTTCCTCCGGGCACAGGGGTACAAGATGGGCATGTCGTTCGTGGAGGCCACGTCAGTGTCGACGGCCCGTGCAATCCTGAGCGAAGCGCCCCACGCCGGCACCGTGATCCACCTGCCGGTCGACCTGGTTGTGGCGTCACAACTTTCATCATCGGTGGATACGTTCATCGCGGGAGTTGGAACGGTGCCGGACAACACGATGGCCTTCGATATCGGGCCGGCGACGACCGAACGGTACGCGGACATCATCCGGTCGGCAACGACGGTGATCTGGAACGGTCCAATGGGCGTGTTCGAGATGGAACCGTTTGCCGCTGGAACACTCGGGATTGCGGAAGCGCTTGCCCAGGTGAACGGCACGACGATTGTCGGTGGCGGCGACTCGGTGGCGGCACTGGAAGCATGTGGACATGCCGGTTCGGTCACCCATGTGAGTACCGGCGGTGGTGCCACGCTGGAATTCCTCGAAGGGGTTGAGCTACCCGGCGTTGCCGTCCTTCGTGACCGTGCGATTGCTGCGCCCCAATGATTTCCTTGTGCCATATCCCCATCCCATCGCCCCTGATTGAAAGACGCTGCGCCATCCCCACCCCATCGCCCGTGATTGAAAAGCGCTGCGCCATCCCCACCCCATCGCCCGTGATTGAAAGACGCTGCGCCATCCCCACCCCATCGCCCCTGATTGAAAAGCGCTGCGCTTCGCTTCCCGGAGAGTAGTCCTGTAAGGATTGGTCATCATGACAAATCGACGCCCCATCGTTGCCGGCAACTGGAAGATGAACACGACCGTGGCCGAGGCTGTAGCGCTGGCGACATCACTTCGTGCGGCCGTGCACGACGGTGGACCGACCGAGGTCGTTCTCTGTCCGCCAACCGTTTCGTTAGTGTCTGTTCACGGTGTCATTCGCGGGTCTCATCTCGGCCTTGGTGCCCAGAACGTCCATTTTGAGACCCATGGGGCGCATACCGGCGAGGTTTCGGCCGGCATGGTTGCGAGTGCAGGTGCGTCGTACGTGATTGTTGGGCACTCAGAACGCCGCGCACGGTTCGGGGATACCGACGAGGCTGTCTCGCGCAAGGTGCGTGCCGTTCGTGCGACAGGGTTGACGCCGATCGTGTGCGTGGGGGAGACCCTTGAGGAGTACGACGAAGGTGCAACCGCAACGGTTGTGACGCGTCAGGTCAGAGCGGCACTGGAGGGTATTCCCGCCGCCGATGTGAGTGGGTTCGTCATTGCCTATGAGCCAATCTGGGCAATCGGGACCGGCCGACCGGCCTCTCCGGAGGGCGCGAACGCAACGGTCGCTGTCATCCGCGCCGTGGTCGCTGATCTCTACGGACACGAAATCGCAGAAGGAATGAGGATGCAGTACGGTGGAAGCGTGACGGCGTCCAACGCTGCCTCGCTCTTCGCCCAACCGCATATCGACGGAGCACTGGTTGGTGGTGCGTCCCTTGTGGCCGAGGGTTTTGCGTCGATCGTGGGCGCTGCTTCCGCGCGTGTGAGGTAAGTAAGAGTGCCGGCGACTTCAGAACCTGTGCAGTCACGCACGTATAATGGGGGATAGTCATGGAAACACTGTTCTACGTGGTTCAGATTGTCCTTGCCATCACGCTGATCGGTGTGATCCTGTTGCAGGTCAAAAGTGCAGGACTGGGAAGTGCGTTCGGCGGCAGTGATGCGTCGATTTACACCACACGGCGAGGGCTTGATCAGGTCCTCTTCCAGTTCACCATCGTCCTGTCGGTGGTGTTCCTGATCACGTCCCTGATCGTGCTTCGAGTGACAGGGTAGGCATGCCGCCATCGCGACTGGCGCCTTCATGGGGAAGGAGCCTTTCGACGCAGTTGATGATCGCCCTTGGCGGCATCCTGATCGTCACATTCCTGCTCGGCAGTTTCGCCCAATCTGCCGAGATAACCGAGGAGCCAGACTTCGGTGGCGCGTACATTGAAGGACTGGCCGGTTTCCCCCAGTCGATCAACCCGGTACTGGCAAGTGATGACGCGAGTAACACGCTTGTCTCACTGCTGTTCGACGGGCTCACCAGAACCGACCCGCAAGGGAGAGTGATCCCGAACCTTGCCGAGAAGTGGGAAACCTCACCGGATGCCCGAGAGTACACCTTCCACCTGCGTGATGGCGTTCGTTGGCACGACGGCACGCCGTTTTCCGCCGACGATGTCATCTTCACCTATGGTGTCCTGCGGGATCCGTCTTACTCCGGGCCCTATGGGGTGCAGTGGCGAGACGTCAACGTGGAGAAGTTGGACCGCTTGACGGTCCGGCTTTCGTTGCCAAAGGACATCTTTGCGCCGTTCCTAGAATTCACCACGGTTGGGATACTCCCGTCCCACATCCTTGGGGCGGTGGGGGCACGGGATTTGCCGGCGCACCGGTTCAATATCCAACCAGTGGGGACCGGTCCCTACAAGCTAAAGGAATTGACACCAGACCGGATAACGCTTGAGGCGAACACATCGCACACGCCATCGCCGTGGCTGGCACGCATCATCTTCCGGATCTATCCCAACTACAAGACGATCCTCACGGCGCTCGAACGTGACGAGGTCGAGGGGGCACCACTCGTCGAACCGGGCGACGTCGTGAGGTTTGAGCATCGCAAGGACGTGAAGATCTGGGATGCACCCGAGAATACGGTCACGATGCTATTCATGAACACGGCAAACCCGGTGTTGTCCGACCGTCTTGTCCGTCAGGCAATCACAAGTGCGATTGACCGTGGGCGCGTGATCAGACTGGCTCGCAATGGACACGCGCGCCCTGCTGACGGTCCGATCCTGTCGTCATCGTGGGCATATGACTCGAACGTCAGACGTCTTGAATACAACGGTGCGCACGCGCGCGCCCTTCTGGATGAGGCCGGGTGGACGGCCGACCCTGCGGGAGGACCCGGGCGACAGAAGGAGGGGAACCCCCTTCGCCTGGTGGTATTGACCAATGATCGTCCTGAACGCCTGGCTGTCGCCGGTGAAGTGCAGAGACAACTTGTGGCGATCGGGATAGATGTCGAGGTCCAGGCGACGGGTGCGGGCGGT
>SXGU01337430.1_pt1 | contig 18383 bp, 8 predicted proteins | sample 3174531 | NCBI WGS metagenome assembly SXGU01 (sample SAMN11356863, study PRJNA531348) | freshwater metagenome | isolation source: freshwater sample F1-140 | place: China: Fuxian Lake, Yuxi | collected 2017-12-25 | reverse complement strand
GTGGTACTTCCAAGAGGAGCGAAGCGCGGCGGAGGTGGAGGCGGGAATCAAGGCGCGACATCGACGACGGAAGCTGGCGATGGAATCTAAGTTCCGTCGCGAAGCCAGCCGGAAGAAAATTATAACAATGTAGAACTAGGTGAGGCATCGTGCGGGCCAGCCACAACCAAATGACTAGCATGGATGCCAAGAAACCCCACATATACTGCGTCTTTCGTTGGTGTCGTGAGTTCAGCCAAAGGAACGGGTTTTTGTCTAGGAGTCGCCCGCGACGAATGGCTCGTTGGATCGGGTCGCCGTAGGCCCACTGATGGACCATCGCCTCGGCAAGAGTACGTCGGTGTGATTTGGGGCGCTCTCCGCCCTGGGCGGGAACCCACTTGGCGGCGAGAGCCTGGGAGGAGGCGCCGACCAAGAACAAGAAGGTGATGGACGCTGAGAATTCGAGCCAGGCTCGCGAACCGACGAGCCAGTCGTTGGCCGTGGCCAGCGCGAAGCCCGCGCTGAAAATCTTGAGCGAGTCGGCGAGGGTCTTTAGTTCCATCGACTCGACTAGTGACGCTGGAGCGTAAGCGCCGTAGCCCAGAGCGATCGACAAAACCACGGCGGCGGCCACTGCCTTACGGTCGTCACGGCTCACGGTGGAGACGAGGATACCGAGCGAGACGGAGGCGAAAAGGGTTGCGAACCAAACCAAGCTGGCACGGGCGAGATCCAGGAGGGTGACGCCGCCCAGCAACAAGGCCATGGCGAGGACGGGGATCAAGGCCAGGACTGCGAAGACGGCTGCGATCGAGGCGGCGACGAGTTTGCCCCAGATGATGTCGATGCCCTGGAGATCCGTGAGGAATAACAGGCCGAGTGTGCCCTCACGTTTCTCAGAACTGATGGCATCCGAAGTGAGGATGGGTCCGGCGGCGAGGCAGAATACGAAGACGACGAGTGAAATTCCGCGGAACAGGTCCTGGCCCTGTTGGCCGGAAACCATCCCTGCAGCGCTGACGACGAGCAGCCAGGTCATGGCGACAATGCCGACAACCGCACCGAGCATCCGGATGCGGTGAGTCGATTTTTGTCGAGCGGCCACGTTGAGCTCGCGAGTAACAACTGGAAGCAGCATCATGGTGGCTGGAGGCTTGGTTCAGACCGTCGGCGATAGGATTCGTTTCGCCGTCTTGGCATTGGCATAGGGTAAATTCTTCACAAGCGTTGGCCAGAAGCTATTTGAGCACTAGGTTTCTGGCATGACGACACCGACGCTCCTGATCGTCGATGACGAAAAGGCGACTCGTGAAGGGCTGCGCGCAGCCTTAGAGGATCGATTTGATGTGTACCTCGCGGAAGATGCCGCGAGGGCGATGGAGTTGTTGGAAAAAGAACATTTCGATGTTCTCCTGACCGATTTACGGATGCCAAAGGAAGATGGCCTGCAGTTGATCTCCCGCGCCAAATCGCTCCAGAAGCCACCGGTCTGCATTCTGATGACCGCATACGGTTCGGAAGACATTGCAGCGCAGGCCATCAAACTGGGTGCGGACGACTACATTCCCAAGGCACGGCTCAATTTCGATGAGTTGGAGCATCGAATTCTCAAGACTCTGAAACTTCAGAAGCTCGAATCCGAGAATGTGGGGTTGCATCAGGCCCTGGAAAAAAAATTCGGTGTGGAAAACATCGTGGGCGAGTCGGGAGCGATGCACGAGATTTTTGAGACGGTCCGGCAGGTGGCGCCGACTCGGCGAACGGTGCTCATCACGGGGGAGAGCGGGACTGGCAAAGAACTGATTGCCAAGGCTATTCATCAGTTGAGTCCGAGGTCCAAGGCGCCGTTGGTGGCGGTTCATTGTGCGGGGTTACCGGCGTCGCTACTGGAGAGCGAGTTATTCGGGCATGAAAAGGGGGCGTTTACCGGGGCGCATGAACGTCGATTGGGGCGGATCGAAGCGGCAAACGGCGGCACCTTGTTCCTGGACGAAATTGGGGAGATTGATGCGACAACCCAAGTGAAGTTGCTTCGGTTTTTGGGAGAGCGAACGTTTGAACGGATTGGATCAAGCAAGACTCAGATGTCGGATGTACGGATCTTGTGTGCTACGAACAAGAACTTGGAGGAGTTGGTCCGGAAAGGGACGTTCCGGGAGGATCTCTACTATCGGTTGGCGGTGGTGCCCATTCATCTGCCGCCGTTGCGAGATCGATTGGGTGATGTGCCTCTTCTGGCAAACCATTTTTTGAAACAATTTGCCGAGGAAGATGGCAAAAAAGTGAATGGCTTTAACACCGAAGCGATGGAGCTTTTGCTGAGACATCGGTGGCCTGGCAATGTCCGTGAACTGAACACCGCGGTCCAGCACGCTGTCGTGATGACGCGGGGCGACTTCATTCAGCCGAAGGATCTACCGGTGGCAGTCCGGACACCTGCAGCGGAACTCACAGCGCGAGAAACGAACGACAGGTTTTCTGCCGGCCAACTCACCGTCAAGGAAGCTGAGAAGCAGTTGATCATCCATGCGTTGCAGGAATGCCTGGGTAACCGGACAAAAGCCGCAGAAAAGTTGGGAATGAGCCGTCGCACGTTGCATCGCAAACTGCACGAATTTCATCTCGAGGGATTTTAGTATTTCGTGTCCATCGCCAGGATCTCTGTCTTAGACTTCTCGCACATGAGTCAACCGCCCACGGGCATACAGGAATGGATCTATTCACTCGAAGAGGGTGGAGGAAGAATTTGGCTGACGCGCTTTTTGGTGGTGCTGATCGCGGTGTTCCTCGGAACGGTGTATCATCTGACGGAGTTCCGAAATTTGAATGCGCCGGAGGCCATGGACACAGCCCAAATCGCGCGAAACCTTTCAGAAAAGAAAGGTTTTACGACGCAGTTTATCCGCCCTGCGAGTCTGCACTTGATGCAAAAGCGAGTGATGAATCAAGGCCAGGATGGACGCGGAATCTTGCGTCAACCGCATCCCGATCTTGCGAATCCGCCGGTATATCCGTTGCTGCTGGCTGGCTGGATGAAGGTGGCTCCTTTCAAGTTTACAATCATGGAGCAGACATCCGATGGAGGTTTTGAGCGCCATCAACCGGACGTCCTGATTGGATATTTTAATTTGGGAATCTTCTGCCTGTTGCTGCTGCAGATTTTTCTGCTGGCGCGCCACTTATTTGACCCATGGATTGCGGGGTTATCCGTCGTCATCATCTATGGGTCGGAAATTCTTTGGCGGTTTGTGTACTCCGGGTTGTCGACGGTTTTTTTGATGAGCCTCTTCCTTTTTGTGATTCAAGTGCTGGTTGCATTGGATTCGGGGGAACGCGCTCAAACGCCTCGGACCCTTTCGAAGAGCCTGGTTTTGGCCCTCGCGTTGGGTGGGCTTTTGGGCATTGGATGCATGACTCGATATGCGTTCGGTTGGTTGGTGATCCCGGTGAGTCTCTTCGTTTTGGTGTCCGTGGGTGCGCGTCGGTGGCTCTTAACGCCAGCGGTTGGCTTGGCGTTCGTGATCGTCATTACTCCCTGGTTGTGGCGCAATTATTCCCTCTGTGGTCAACCCTTCGGGGTGGCAACCTATACAGTGGTTGAGGAAACGGCTCAGTTTACGGGCACTCGCCTCTTGCGGTCGCAGTCGCCCGACATGTCTCGGGTGACATTGGATGATGTGAGGCGAAAGGTGGTGCTGAATGTTGCGGAAATCGCGCAGGACGAACTCTCCCGTTTGGGGGGTAGTTGGGTAAGCGGTTTCTTTCTGGTGGGGTTGCTCGTGCCATTTAACAACCGATCCTTGCAGCGGTTGCGCTGGTTCCTTGTCATGGCCGTTGGCACGTTAATTATTGTGCAAGCACTCGGGCGAACCTGGCTTTCGACATTTTCTCCGGTGATCAATTCCGAGAACCTGCTCGCAATCTTGTTTCCCATGGTCGTGGTCTATGGCATCTCACTCTTTTACTTGCTCTTAGAGCGTCTGGAATTCCCGATGCTCGAATTGAAGGCGGTGATGGTGGGAGCGTTTGCCTTGGTCGCTGCATTGCCATTGATCCTCAAGCTCCTCCCGCCCCGGATGCCTGCCATGGTTTATCCGCCTTACCGCCCGGACTTTATCCAGGCGTTCACCTCATTTCTGAATCCCGATGAACTCATGATGACGGACATGCCTTGGGCGACGGCGTGGTACGGACAGCGGGATTCCGTCTGGACCAGCAATCGCGTGGTGGATGAAAAGGGCGATGACTTTTTCAATATCAATGACAATCAGCGGACGATTAAGGCGATTTACATCTCTCCAATCTCGGCAGATTCTCCGATGCGTTCCTCGTTTATTCGCGATCCCGACTTTGCTTGGGGTCGGTTTTACATGGATGCCTTGTTGCTTCAGCAGATGCCCAATGGGTTTCCATTGAAATACATGATGCCGGGAGGCTTATTGGAAGCCGGTCATTTTTTCCTGACGGACTGGCCCCGGTGGACTCGCAAAGGTGGTGGCTGACCGCCGCGATCGAGCGCCCTTTCTCTCTCCACAAAAGTCTTCGGGGACTGTGTGTGGCGCTCGCTCGGGAGCACCCTATCGGAGGGAAGAGCGGCAGCAGGCTGGACGAACTTCTAGAAATCGCTGCTCAATGAATTGGTTTCGCAAGACATTTATTTGCGAGGAATTAGTGAGATTTCGCCGGGGTCGAGGTGAGGTTCAGCACCTTCGCGATTCGTGTTGAGGTTGCTGACAGAGTAGTTGGTCATCCAGGTTTGGTGCTTCCAGGATTGAATGACCAAGCGCAGGTTCAGTGAGTAATCGCCGAAGCGGAAAAGCATGGCTGCACGTTTCGATGCGAGCGTGAAGTCGCCGTTCTTGTCGGTGTAGGTCAAGGATTGGAGGAGCAGCATTTCCTCCCCAGCTTTTCGAAATTCCCCGCCGGGGCCCTTCCAAGAATAAACGGTTCGTCCAACCCGGGCGCCCCGGATTGGGGTGCCGGTAAGGGCATCGACGGCTCTACCCGTAATGCGTGGAGCAGTGAAATCAATGCTGGGACCACCGATGGAACCGCAACCAGTCATGAGCAGGCAGAGACTGATGACGGGCCAGATGAGTTGAGGAGACATACACACGATTTCTTGGGATCCATCCATCCGTAGAACGGATGTTCTGGAAAGCACAAAACAGGGAGGCGACGAACAAAGGCTTATTTGATACGTGTAGGTATTATTTCCGTTGCTCCAGTGCCCGTTGTCGGCGATATTGCGGTTGTCGCTGAAGGAACCCGACTGTTTTACATGAGCTCAATCACCATTGCCCCGCCTCCTAAAAGCGCTGGACCGCCCATGCAAAAGGATACGACGGCGGGCAATTATTTTGTCGCCAATTATCCGCCGTTCGCGTTCTGGAAACAGGAGGCCGTTGCGGATTTTGCCCAGGTGTTGGATCAGCCTCCGGTCCCCGGAGTTCCTCTTGGCCTTTACACGCATATTCCCTTCTGCCGGAAGCGATGTCATTTTTGCTATTTCAAGGTCTACACCGACAAAGATGCGGAAGAGATCCGGAGCTATCTCGATGCGTTGCTGCAAGAATTGGCACTCTACGCCCAAAAGCCCATCATTGGGGGACGGAAACCTCGATTCCTTTACTTTGGGGGCGGCACGCCGAGTTACCTGAGCCCGGACCAATTGAAGTACCTGACGGAGGGCATGAAGCGACTGCTCCCGTGGGATGAGGCCACTGAGATCACTTTTGAGGCAGAGCCGGGCACTCTCACGGATCACAAACTCCGCGCGATACGGGAAATGGGTGTGACCCGTTTAAGTTTAGGAATTGAACACTTTGACGATCACATTCTTGAGATTAATGGCCGGGCGCATCGGTCGAAGGAGATCCTCCGAGCTTACGGCTATGCTCGGGAGATTGGTTTCCCACAGATCAACATCGACTTGATTGCTGGCATGGTGGAAGAGACAGAAGACCAGTGGAAGGAGACCGTGTCAAAGGCGGTTGCGCTCCAACCCGATTCTGTGACGATCTACCAAATGGAAGTGCCGTACAATACCGGCATCTATCGTCAGATGAAAGCCGAGGGTAAGTTGGTGGCACCGGTCGCGGATTGGGAGACCAAGCGGCGTTGGGTCCACTATGCGTTCGGCGAGTTTGAGAAGGTGGGGTATGCTGTTACGAGCACCACGACGGTAGTGAAGGATCCGGCCCGTGTGAAGTTTGAGTATCGCCAGGGTCTTTTCAGTGGGGCGGATCTTTTATCGATTGGCGTGGCGAGCTTTGGTCACTTGCGCGGGGTGCATTATCAGAACCAGCATGAGTTTCAGACCTACCTCGAAGCGATTCAGGCGGGGCGGTATCCGACGTTTCGAGCCTACGTGGTCCCGGAAGATGAACGGTACCTTCGGGAATTCATGCTGCAACTCAAGCTGGGTTCAGTGAGCGCCTTGGCATTCCAGGCTAAATTCGGACGAGATCCCCGCGACCAGTTTGCTGGACCGCTGGCCACCCTCGGCGAGTGGGGTTTCCTGGTTCTGGATGGAGACACCATTGGATTGACCCGGGACGGGCTGCTTCAGGTAGATCGGTTATTGCAGGAATTTTTCAAACCCGAGCACAAAACGGGGAGATACGCCTGAGAGGATCATTCGGATCCGGCGCGTGTTCGAGCGTGCTTTTCAGCCGTTAAACTGGACTGACCAAAAGGTGGCCAAGCTCAGCTGAGAATTTCGTGCAAAACGTTCCCGGCGACATCGGTGAGACGGAAGTCACGTCCGGCGTATCGATAGGTGAGGTGTTCGTGATGAATGCCCATGAGGTGCAACAAGGTGGCGTGGTAATCGTGCACATGGCAGGGGCGATCCACGATATTGGCGCCATAGTCATCGGTGGTGCCGTAGGTCGTGCCGCCGCGGACGCCGGCACCGAGCAGCACGCAACTGAAGGCTTTGGCATAATGATTTCGACCCTTTCCGTTCCCACCATCACTCCAAGGTGTACGACCGAATTCGGTACAGAGGGCGATGGCAGTCTGATCGAGGAGACCTCGGGCTTTGAGGTCGAGGATCAGCGATGTGATGGCCCGATCCACGCGGCGTGCCTTGGGTCGGTGGGTTTCCATGTCACCATGGCTATCCCAATTGTCGTGTGAACCGGTGTCAATGAGTTCAACCACTCGCACCCCACGTTCGAGCAAGCGTCGGGCGATCAGGCATTGCCAGGCGAACGACTGATTATCGCCGCGTTGGACGCCGTAATTGTCCAGGAGGGAGTTGGATTCGCGACGGAGATCAAAGACCTCGGGTGCTTCATGCATCATGCCACGGGCGGTTTCGAAACTGCTCATGCGAGCGCGGAGGTTGGAGTCTTCGGGGCGCGCCTTGGCGTGTGCCGAGTTCACATCGTGCAGCATGATTTGCTCGAGTTGCCTCAACGTGACGGGGCGTGGCAGAGGATTGAGGTCGGCGATGGGTTGATTGCCGGGGATGATGCGCACCCCCTGGTGTTCGGCGGGTAGGAAGTTGGCGTCCCAGACTTGCGCGCCGGCGTAAGGGAGATGTTCTGCGAGGATGACGTACGAGGGCAGATTGGAGTTAAATGTGCCGAGACCGTAGCTGAGCCAAGCGCCGATGCTAGGCATTGGAACAGTGGCTGAGCCGGTGTGAATGGCCAGGGTGGCCTGGAAATGTTCGACGATATCCGTGTGCATGGAACGAATGACGCACAGGTCATCGGCGACGGTTTGCAGGTGGCTGAAGAGATTACTCATCCAAAGCCCTGATTGGCCGGCTTGTTGAAACGAAAACTTCGATCCAAGCAAGGGAAGGGGCCGTGATTCATCCGGCCGCAGTCCGAATGACGGAATGGGTTTACCGTGTTCGGTGTTGAGGCGTGGCTTGGGATCGAATGTATCGAGGTGAGAGAACCCGCCAGTGAGAAAGAGGATGAGCAGTTGTTTCGCCTTTGGAGGATGTTCAGAAGGCTTGGGAGCGAGTGCGGAGGCATTGCCAGCGGCGGCAGCCCGGGCGAGCGACGGCCACGGCCCCAGAGTGGGGCACGTGCCGGCGGCGATGGCGCCAAAGGATTGCACGAATCGTCGGCGGGATACTGGCTTAATCCACATACAAAAACTCGTTCGCTGTGAGCGTTACCATTGCCAAGGAGGTCCATGCTTCCTGTCGGCTCTGGGCGGGGTCCAGTCCGGAATCCGCTGCCAGCAATGTCGCCTGGTTCAGCCATCCGTTAAATCGCACCTGCTCGTCGGGCTTCAGAGGTCGTCCCCAGGTGAGATAAGCCATGAGATCCATTCGCTCCTTATCGGTAGCCGTTTCGCTATAGACTCGATGAGCGAGATGCCGCGCCTGTTCTTCGACAAAGGGATGGTTCATGGCGAACAGGGCTTGCTGAGGCACAGTGGACGCACGTCGAGATTCGGTCGAGTTGTTCGTGTCCGGGCCGTCAAAGAGCGCGAGAAACGGATGTTTTTGCAGGCGTTGAGTCATGAGATAGACGCTGCGATGGTGGCTCTCATATCGTTCCTTGAACGGGTTGTGTTGTGTCCAAGTCCAACGCTCTGGCGGCGGAAACGGGTGGGGACCAGGGCGATTCAGTTGTAATCTTCCGCTGACAGCCAATAGGGCGTCGCGGATGGATTCCGCCTCCAATCGATGTCGGTCAAATCGCCAATGGCGCTGGTTCGAGGGATCGACTTCACGGTTTTCGGAGACATCCTGACTGGAAAGCTGAAATACGGCTGACTTCAAGATCAACCGATGAACCGATTTTACCGACCATCGGTTCTCGACGAGGTACGCTGCCAGACAATCGAGTAGTTCCCGGTGCCAGGGCGGATCGGATCGCAGTCCTAAATTGTTGGGTGTCGAGACGAGTCCATGTCCGAAGTGATAGGCCCATACACGATTGACGAGCACTCGGGCCGTAAGGGACTGATTGGCTTGGGTGAGCCACTGGGCAAACTCGAGACGTCCGCTCGAACCTGATGGAATCTTGAGTTCGGTGCCTTCGGGAAGGAATGCGGGGGCACAACGTGGAACCAGGTTCCCTGGGGTTGAGGGTTCGCCGCGCAGGTGGACCATGGTGTCGGCAATTTTGCCCTCGCGGACAGCATATGCCACCGGGAGGCTGGCTGGAGAGCCTGGTTTTTCGAGCGTCCTCAGTTCCTTCTTTCGAGCGGCCAGAGTTCGGGCGTGATCCTCTGGAGTCGATTTTTCCCCAGGTTTTGAAGTTTCCAGCCTTGCGATTTCCCGGCGGAGTGTCTCGAGGTGTGCCTGCCATGGCTTGAGCAGGCTCTCGGCTTCTGGCGTCCGGGCGAGAGGAACAAAGTTTTGGCGATTGAAATTCTTGGACTGAATCTCCTCGGAACCAGCCCACGGGAACTCCGTACTCGCGAAGATCCCGTAGAGTCCATAATAATCCTTCATCGTCACGGGATCGAATTTGTGATCGTGACATCGGGCGCACTTCAGATTGAGTCCAAGAAACGCTTGGCCGACCGTTTCGAGTGTGTTTTCGAGAGTGAGATGCCAAAGTTCGAAGGGGCCTGTGCCGTAGCGCCGGGACAAGGCGAGGAAGCCGGTGGCAACGATGCCTTGGGGGTGGAACTGCTCTGGAAAACGCTGTGCGAGAATGTCCCCGGCGAGTTGTTCGTGAATGAATTGATCGAACGGCTTATCCGCATTAAATGCGTCGATGATATAATCGCGATAGAGGTGCGCTTCAGGGATGGGGTAATCCGCGTTGTCACCGGCGGTGTCGGCATAGCGCACGACATCCATCCAGTGTCGTCCCCAGCGTTCGCCATAGTGTGGTGAAGCCAACAGACGTTCGATGACCGCATCGAAGGCGTGTGGGGAACCATCCGCTTCAAATGCGGCAATTTCCTGAGGGGTTGGCGGTAGTCCGATGAGGTTGAAAGTGGCCCGCCGGAGGAGTGTGCGCTTATCGGTTGGTGGACTGGACTGCATGCCGGCGTCTTCGAGGCGGGCAAGAATAAATCGATCGAGAAGCGTCTTGGGCCACTCTGAATTGCGAATGGAAGGCACCGCGGGTTTGGCCAGTGGTTGGAATGCCCAATGAGTTACCGATCGGATCGCGACGGAGGCATCCTCCGCGACGGCGACGAAGGCACCCAAGCAAACGGCTGCGCCGAGTTGCCAGAACCGTTGGAGACCATGAAGGCGCGAGGACATGGTGATATGTGTGAGAGGTGAGCGTATCAGGTTCCGGCAAGGTCGCCATACCGAAGTGCGCTATGGACCGAGGGGGACGTGCTCAAAGCGTTCTGAAGACAGATGCAGCGGTTTCGATGGTCTGTTCGATGTCGGAGGGGGAATGTGCTGTCGACAAGAATCCCGCCTCGAACTGTGAGGGTGCGAGGTAAATGTTGGCGTCGAGCATGCCATGAAAGAAACGAGCGAAGCGCGCCCGATCTGCGTGCATGGCGTCGGCAAGATGATGAACAGGGTGTTCCGTGAAATAGGCGCAGAACATGGAACCAATGCGGCGGAACTGGACGGGTATCCCGGCAGCTTTGGCGGCCTGGATCAGACCCGATTCCAAATGCTCACCCAATGTTTCGAGTTGAGCGTGGGCGTTGGTGCTTTCGAGTTCATCCAGTGCTGCCAGTCCGGCGGCCATGGCGAGGGGGTTTCCGCTCAAGGTGCCCGCCTGGTAAACGGGACCGATTGGGGCTAGAAAATCCATGATTTCCTGCCGTCCGCCAAAGGCTCCCACTGGGAGGCCGCCACCAATGATTTTACCGAAGCAACTCAGATCTGGCCTCAAGCCGAAGAGGGACTGAGCGCCACCTAGGCTGACTCGGAATCCGGTCATCACTTCGTCGAAGATGAACACCGTGCCATGATCTCGGCAGATCCGTTCCAGGAATTCGAAATAGCCGGGCTTTGGAAGGTACAAACCGGCATTGGCAGGCACACCCTCGACAATGAGTCCGGCGAGCTCCTTGCCATGAGTGTCAAACGCGACTTGAACGGCATCAACGTCGTTGAATGGCAACACCACAGTGTGCTTCGCAAAGTCGGCGGGGACACCCGCGCTGTCGGGATTTCCGAGGGTCAATGCGCCGGAGCCGGCCTTGACGAGCAACGAGTCGGCATGACCGTGGTAGCAACCGTCGAACTTGATGATCTTGTCGCGTTTGGTGTAGCCACGGGCTAGCCGGATGGCGGACATGCAGGCTTCAGTGCCAGAATTACAGAAACGGATTTTTTGGACGCTGGGCACGAGCGTCTTCACGCGGCGCGCGAGGTCCACTTCCAGTGGGTTGGGAATGCCGAAACTCGTGCCGCGCGTGGCAGCTTCCTGTATGGCGGCGACAATTCGAGGATGAGCGTGGCCGAGAATGGCTGGGCCCCAGGTACCCACATAATCCAAGAGCACATGGCCATCCACATCCGTTATGTGCGCGCCGCGAGCGGATTGCACAAAGAATGGATTTCCACCCACACCCCGGAATGCGCGCACCGGTGAGTTAACCCCACCCGGGATGTGTTGGAGCGCTTGCTTGAAGCAGGCTTCGGATCGGCTTCGATCTGGTTTGGGCATGGGGCCTGGACCGGAGGGTTGATGCGTTTGCCTGAGGCGTCGGTGGTTACGCTGCAGGCGTCGGCGAGTCAAGCCGAGCCCGCCCTTGCGTTGGGGGAAAGTGAGCTTCTATTTCCTGAAGGCGCTGTGATCGGCTCGGCCGCCGGCTTCGAGGAACGCAACCAAGTCCAAGATGTCTTCTTTGCTAAGGCCATCGACCAAGCCGGTTGGCATGGGCGAGATCTTGGAGAAACTGCGGCTGGCGACAGTGGATTTTTTGACGTCAATGCGCTTGTTGGGTTCGAGTTGGTTGGGAACTAGGACGAGCATATCCGGGGTTTCGTCCACCAATCGACCCATGAATTCATCGCCATCTTTTAGAACAACCGTGGTATTCTGAAACTGCTCCGACACGACCTTGCTCGGGTCGAGAATGCTTTCGAGAATATCGAGGCGCTTGAAGCGTGTATTAATGGCTGTGAGGTCTGGCCCGACACCGCCGCCTTCCGCGCCGAACCGGTGACAGGCAATGCACTGAGCGTCGAAGAGAGCTTGGCGGCCTTTGTTGAAGTCTCGTCCGGACGAAACCTTGTCGAGCTCGGAAGCGACTTCGGCAAGTGTCCAGGATCGAACGAACGGGCGTTGCTTCATGGCCGGGAACGTTTCGGGTGACTTCTTACGAGCTGGGGCAGTGGGGTTCAGACTGGCCAGCATGGGAGCAAATTCCGTCTTCTCCGTTTGGCTGAGGTTGGCTGTCGCGTCCTTGAGGAAATTCTTGAGGAAGTTGTTAAAGCTTGCTCCATCGCCATAGGGCCTCCCGGCATCTTCAAACCACTTGATCAAGTCGCCATCATGACCGTAACGGCTGCGATCCGCACTCCAGTAGGCAAAGTATTCCTTGCGTTGCTCCGGAGTCCAGTTCCTGGCGGTTCGCAGATGGAACAGATAATGCATCACATCCTCCTGGGTCTTGGCGCTGGCCATGATGGCGAGAGTCTTGCCGACGACATCGGGCGCCCCCAGGGCGATGAGGACCTGGGAAATCTCCCTATTCACCAGCCCGCTTTGATTGGGATAACTGGTGCTGAGCTTGCTGATTGCCAGTTGAACAACGTCAGGTGACGGCAGGCCATGGCGGGCGATACTGACCTGAATCACCCGGAGTTTATCGAGTTGCTGACGTTCCACGATCGTCGACATGGGCCATTTGCCGAGTGCCTTGAGGCAATCGTCCTGGACTGACTTACCCCCGAGGCGCGCCAATGCGAGCAGCGCTGTGAGACCGCCATCAGCGGATTTCTCGTCGAGCGCACGTTTCTGCCACGATTCAACCGGTTGAGCTTCGAGGGCGATACGAGCGGCATAGCGAATGGAGCGGTCCGAGTGGTTCAAGCGTGGCCAGAGCGTCTCGAGCGCTACGGCGGAGGGCTTACCATGAAGGGTTTCCAATTGTCGGCGCAATTGGCGTGCTTCGGCCCCCGCAACATTGGGTGTCCAGGCAGGCGCGGTGGATTCGGCTCCTTGGTATCGAACTCGATAGAGCCCCGCTGCGGTGCCTCGTCCACCAATGGTGAAGTACATGTGACCGTCGTCTCCGATGATGAGGTCCGTGACATTCAGAGGGGGCTTGGGCTTGGACTTGTCCATGAGGCCGGCGGGGCACACAAAATTCTCCCAGGTGGCGGTATATGAAGCTCCTTGGGGTTGGAGATGAGCGGCAACAATCCGGCCGTACGTCCAATCCATTACATAAATAGCGCGTTGATATTTTGCAGGAAATTTGGAGCCCTTGGCGTTGCCCACGCCTGTCGGGCAGCCGACGCCAATGTCGAGCACGGAGCCTAGGCTGTCGGCATAATAATCTGGCCATTTGCCCGTGCCGTAGCGCCATCCGAATTCTGCCCCGGAGACGGCATGGTTGATGCGTGTTGGGCGGTACCAGGGCATTCCCCAGTCCCATTCCATATCCGCATCGTAAACGAACAATTCGCCGTCCACGTTGAATGCGAAGTCGAACTGGTTGCGGAATCCGGCGCAAAACATCTCAAACTGGGTGGCATCCGGGTTCACTTTGAGAATATACCCACCCGGGGCCATAATGCCGGTGGCATGCCCATTGCCGTCGGGTTGGCGGGGGAGCACATGATCTTCCTGATAATTCTTGTGCGGAGAATCGGGCGATAATCCCTGCGGCGGTTTGGTGTGATTTCCGGCCATCACCCACAAATTGCCATCCGGACCCAATTCTACGGCATGAGGGCCATGTTCACCGCCACCAGGGAATTTCTTGACGAGTTTGATCTGGCTCCAAGTGTCAGAGCCGTCGTCGGTGATCCGATAAAGCCCGGATTCGAACTGGGTGGAGTATTTGTTGACCACGACCCAGAGAGCACCATAAGCGAAAACCATGCCCTGGGCATCATAAAGGGGTTTGGCGATGAGTTCGCGTTTGGCGATTGCACCGTTGGCTCCCAAAGTGACTCGCACTAGTCCGGCGTCGGGGTTGTTCGCTTGATATTGTGGGCTGATGATGAGGCGACCTCGATTGTCTTTGCATAGGTTGACCCAGGAGCCTTCTTCTGGGTCGGCGCTATGGAGCAATTCGACCTGGAAACCGCTTGGGACGTATATCTGGTCGGCGGGTGTGGCGAGGCGTTTGGCTTCGACGGGCTTCACGGCAGCCACAGCGGGCGTCGCGAGCACGTTGCCCCAGGGCTCAACACCAACTTTACCAAGAGATTTGGCTTCCGCCCATCCCGCATCGTCGAAGGCTACCTGGTTCCAGCCGCGGACATCTCGATCTTCGGCTTTCCAGGTCGCATCGGTCGTCAGGACGATTTTGGACTTGGGTGTTTCCACCGTGATCTTGCCAAAAGCGCCGGCTGGGCTCTCGTCCCCATTTTGTGCTCGGATAGCAATGACATTTCGCCCGATTCGCAGGCGTTTGGTGATGTCAACACGGTGAGCCTTGGACCATTCACCGGCGGTCAAGACGGATTGACCGTTTACGAATACCTCCAGGGCGTCGTCCGCGGTGGCGACCAATTCCGCGCGTGTGGCCGCAGAATCCATTGTGAATGTCTTTCGGAAAAAGCGCGTTTCGGCGCCGCTGGTTTTTTTAAACCATATCCAATCTGGAACCTGTGCTGCCAGAGGCTCGGCTAGCCAGACGAATGCGACAAGTGCGATGAATGCTCTCATGAGAGGCCGCAGTATGACCCTCCTCCCCATCCGTAGTAAACGGGGATTCTTACTCGAATAGCAGTTCGGGCGCATCTCTGAGTCGCCGGACATTTGGTGATCGGTGGTCCCGGGAATTCCCTCCAAAAGCGGTGGAGGGCCACCGCACTCAAAAGGGGCGGCATTTTGGAGTGCGGCAGCCCTCTCTCACTTTCCCCCCCCATTAAATCCTGCGTTGATGTTTCTGGGGTGAGGCGAGGGCTCTCTGTTTCCAGGTTCAACGTAGGCGATTAGGGGAGCCGCGGGGTGATCATGCGAAAGAGACGTTCCTGGTCCGGTCCGGCCATTGGCAGGATTGCCTCCAGGGTTTGGTCCAAAATGGGGGCTGGAAAATCAATTTCTCGATTCCAGCTTCCCCCGATGATTCGGTTGCGACTGAGAAGACTGTATGATCTTCCTGATTTTGCGGGAAATCTCACTCGAATTTGGTTCCCCTGTCGTTGGATCTCTAACCGCAGAAGACTGGCGGCATCCTTGGGGTTTGTTCCCGCGAGAAACTCATCCAGATTGCTGAATCCATCCGCATCGGCGTCCAAGGATCCATCGCGGGTGGTTGGATCCAAACCGTGCACCACTTCCCATGAGTTCGGCATGCCGTCCTGGTCGGTGTCAGCAAGGCCGCTCGGATCCGCTGAGAATACTCGAAATTGGTTCGAAATTACGAGCTGACCCTGAAAATCATAACCGAGCAATCGGAGGGTGTTCGTTCCAAATTGAAGGGGCACATTGAGTTGCCAACCGGTGGTCGTGGTCCAGCGAGTATTGTTGGTCGTCGGTACCCCTTCAATCAGAAGGTGTTTGATGTCGATCCATGCCCGCCCTGTGACCGTGATGGAATCGGTCTCCACTTGTGTGAATTCCGTCGCGGGAAAGGTGACGGCGAAAGGGACGTTGGCCGGAAGCTGACTGCGGACGCTTCGGGAGCGTTGGTCGACGTAGGTACGAATGCCGCTGAAGTTTTGTCCTGCGAGCTCCCCGAAATGCGTGATCCATGGACCCAGATAAGCGACGTTATAGGTGGTATTGATGAGGTCCAGTAAATGTCCCAAGTAACGCCGTTGATTGCCGGGCAATCGAATGACCTTGTCGAGATTGCCAGTGGCCCGGTTCAGAGGGGATGTAGCGCTGGCGCCGAAATTGAAATCCATATCCCAAAGAAACGGCAGCACGCGGCCGTCGCTGGGCCGAAAATAGAGAATGAAGTTGTGAGGGTTATCCAGGGGGAAAGTGTCTACCATGCCCCACAAGTTTTGGAATGCGATGGCTCGCATCCAGGTGTCGATATCCATGAGCCGTTGGGTGTCGGCATCCAGTGCGGTCCCGGTCTTGTTCAATGCCTTGGCCAGGGCCATCACCTGGCTGTAGTCATTCCGTCGACGGTTATTTTCCTGCAAGAAAAACCAGCGGTATACTTCCGGGTCATTGCCCAAGTCCCGAATGTCGACGCCGAGGACCTCGTCGGGTTGAGGAAGTTTGAATCCTTGAGTGCCTCCGGTTGTGGTTGTGGGGTAATAAATGAGTTCCAACTTGAAGAGATTGCCGTCGGCCCCGTTCTCGAATTGGGTGTCTAGGAATTCGTCGCCGTATTTGGCCATGATGAGCAAGGCGGAACCGGTGAGATCGGTTCTTGGTGGCAGCACTCGGACGAGGTCATCATACATTCCAGGCAATCCACCGGCATGTTGGAGTGCATGTTTGATGAGGATTTCATCCTGATCCCCTCCGACGCCTGTGTACCCGCCCGAACGATCGATGGAGACACCGTCGTGGACACCTCGGAATCGATTATCCGGCGAAAATCGCAACGTGAAACCAACGCGAGAGGCGTCGAGTCGACCGCGTTGGCTGCCCTGAAGATGCGCTCCAACCTCGTAGAATACTTGGCGCTCGTCGTAAATGACGGTGGCTCCCAAGAATTCATTGCTCATGACATTGGTGTTTGCGTGTAGAAGTGCTCTGTCCCCGGGCGTCATCAGGATTCGCAGGTTGTGAACCTTGCCGAATTGCGCGCGCCGATCTTCAACGCCAAACAAGGCTCGGGAGTCGCGCCCCCGGGCTGGAAACTGCGCAATGCCATCAGCGCCGTCGTTGGCTTCCAGATAAAACTGTACAATGGCTCCGGCGGTGGCGCCTGGAACGGTCGCGGTCAGAGTACCATTGGAGGCGATTTCCATCGGCTTGTTTTGCCATGTACCGCCATTGACGGACCAAAAGATTCGGGCTGAGAATATTCCTTGGGGATCTTCGGCGCGCGCCGTGATGGTGACGGGTTGGTTGGCTGCGGGAACAGTGGGAGTGTGCTGTAGTTGACTGAAGGTGGGACCTATATTGGGAGTGCTCGTGGAGTTTTTCTGACCTGGAGTCCCGTGGCGGAGTGGTCGGTCCAGTTCGATCGTGCGTGCGGCGCGGTTGAAATAGAGCCGGGTGTTCAGCTGATGGTTCCCACTGAGCCATTTCGCCCGGAAAGAGACGTCATAAGTCCTGCCGTTGGCGACGGTTCGACCATTAGCCAGCGTGGTCTCCAAATGATTGTGCATGTGTTCGGTGGGACCCGTAGCGACCAAGTGAAGAACCCGATTGGCGGGGTTGGTCGGATCCGGTACTACCCGGCTAAGGCGATGAGTCCCTAAAGAGCGCCACGCATTGAGCCCCGATTCGAACGTCCCATTTTGGAGGAGGTCGATGGGGGCGCCGGTTGGGGATTCGACAACGCGAAGATCGTCGATCAAACACTCACCTCGATCCAGCAAACCTAGGACGAATTCATTCCAGCGCGTTGGTCCAGGGGCGGAAACAGCCGAGGTGCGGTACGAATAGGTTTTCCAAATCGAATGGTCGGAATCCCGGCTCGCGGCCCAGGCTTCAGGGGAGCCGTTATCGGCGAACGGGTCTCGCAGTTCCAAACTCGGCCCGCTGCCATCGGCGTCTTCAGGCCATCGACCTCCATCGGCGTATTCCACCATATCGGCGGGATTGCCGATCGCATCTCTTAGGATGAGTCGTTCCCCCTGTCTGGAGAGATTGTTTGTGTAGGGACCGACAATTTCGATGCCTGGATACAGCGCTTGCAGGGCCAACGGATCTTGAGCCAAGACCAAGTAAGCGTTGGGTTGAATCTGACTCCCTGGTGCAAAAATGAATTCGATCCCTGCGTCGAAGTACCAACCCGAAATGTCCACAGGTCGTTCGCCCCGGTTGAACAACTCAACCCACGCGCCTGAACTGGATCCATCACGCGGATGATACTGGATCTCGTTGATGACCACATCCTTTTGCAGTTGAATTCGGTTGGCTTCCGAGGGGGTAGGCTGGGTGGCGACAAACCACTCGCTTCCACCGTCGGGGAATCGTGCTTTGGTTTTGCCTTCAATCACCGCGGCATCCTGCACTTGATTGTCGCCTGGTGACCGGAGGACCACGTGATCTCCAGAATTTGGCTTGAATCGAAGCGACTGGCCTGGAAACGAGAGGACGCCGTGAGGGGCGATGGAGGTTCCCGATGGAATCGCAAACGTCTCGTCGTCACTGCCGGTCAGCTGAATTCGATATCCATCGAGTCGCAGTTCGTGCTCGGTTCGGTTGGCGAGTTCCACAAAAAAGTCGGGG
>SXGU01308529.1_pt1 | contig 18385 bp, 19 predicted proteins | sample 3174531 | NCBI WGS metagenome assembly SXGU01 (sample SAMN11356863, study PRJNA531348) | freshwater metagenome | isolation source: freshwater sample F1-140 | place: China: Fuxian Lake, Yuxi | collected 2017-12-25 | reverse complement strand
GAATTTGTTGAAATGTTACGTTAATTGCTTGTGCGACTTTTGTTTGTGTTAAACCTAATGATAATCTTCTCATTCTAAGTTTTTTTCCTAAATGATTATTAAAACTTTCTTCCATTTCCTCTCCACGATAATTTCTATATAAAATAATTGAACATTAATTTTGTTTTACTTGCAATAATTAATATACAAATAATTAAATTATTTTGGGCTTAAAAAGCTCATATAATGAAGATTTAAATGTTGACTTTTAACTAAAAATTATTCAAAGAAGCCACTAATTATTTTTTTTCAACCTATATTCCCAGTTTCCATTGCTTTCGAAGGAAGCTTTAAGCCAAAGATAGGTATTATCTTCATACCAAATATCTATATTTAGCCTTTTATCCTTAGATAATTTTTCATCAGTAGATTTAAAATTAAAACGTAAAGCTTCATAGTCTTTTCCATATAAACTTAACTTTTCTTTGCCGAAAAAAGTAACTTTTTGATCAATTATTCTTCCGGATATAGCGCTAATTTGTGCTTTCGCTTCAATTATTTCATGATTCCACCATGTGCTTACAATATATTCTTTTGGGGCGACTAAATTATTTTCAGATCCTGAGATAATTAACTCATTTTTTTCTTTATCTAAGATAATTTCAGTTTTTTTAATTTTTTTATTTTGATTTGTATTAGCTAAAAACTTAATTAATTGACCATTATTTAATTCTTCTTCTGTGGATCCGCTATATTTATAAAGATCGATACCTAACTTTGTAATTTTAAAATCAATAATACTTTTAACTTTTAAAAGATCATTGGTTCTTTCAAAAATATAATTATGATAACCGACGGATTGATCATTCATAAACAACTCATACTCTAAATTATTGATAGTTTTATGATGATCTAAATGAGCTATTAATTTTGTTGAAAAAAATAAAATTAATATAATTGAAAGAAATTTTATTTTCATATATTTAAAAACATGGATAATCTAAGTATTTTAAAACAAATTGGAAATACACCATTAATTAAATTAAAACAAGCTTCGGAATTAACTGGATGCAATATTTATGGTAAAGGAGAATATTTTAATCCTGGCGAATCTATAAAAGATCGTGCTGCACTCTTTATTATTGAGGATGCAATTAAAAATAATAAAATTCAAAAAGGTGGAATAGTTGTTGAAGGAACTGCGGGAAATACCGGTATAGGTTTAGCTGTTGTAACTAAAGCTTATGGTCTTAATTTAAAAGTTGTAATCCCACGAACTCAATCAATTGAAAAAAAAAAGATACTTAAAGATTTAGGAGCAGAACTTATCGAGGTAGATGCAGTCCCTTACACAAATCCAAATAATTATATTAAACAATCCAAAAAGATTGCAGATGAACTTTTAGGATCAAATAAAAATGGTGTTTTGTGGGCTAATCAATTTGACAACACCATAAATACAGAAGCACATATTAAAACAACTGCTAGAGAAATATGGACTCAAACTGCAGGACAAGTTCATGGATTTGTATGCTCGGTTGGAACTGGAGGGACTTTGGCTGGAGTTTCTATTGGGTTAAAAGAAAGAAATAACAATATTAAAATTGCCTTAGCAGATCCAATGGGCTCCTCGTTATATTCTCATATAAAATTTAATAAACTAGAAAATACTGGAAATTCAATTACAGAAGGAATAGGCACAGCTAGAATTACTAAAAATTTTGAAAAAGCTTTAATAGATGATGCTTTTCAAATCACTGATGAGGAAGCTTTAAATATAATATTTAAATTAAAAGAAGATCAGAATATTAGCTTAGGTGGATCGTCCGGTATCAATATTGGTGGTGCTATTAGATTAGCTAAACAATTGGGTCCTGGACACAATATTGTAACAATACTTTGTGACCCAGGTAAACGTTATGCTAGTAAAATTTACAATAAAGAATTTTTAAAAAGTAAAAATTTACCTATACCAAGTTGGCTATAATATTTGGCTTAAAAATAGTTTTGTTCGATCTGATTTAGGATTTTCAAAAAATTCTTTAGTTTTAGCTCTTTCTACAATTCTTCCTTCATCCATAAAAATCATATTATCTGCAACTTCTTTAGCAAAACCCATTTCATGAGAAACTACAATCATGGTCATACCCTCTTGTGCTAGATCAACCATTACATCCAAAACCTCTTTAATCATCTCTGGATCCAAAGCAGAAGTGGGTTCATCAAATAACATAATTTTTGGCTTCATACATAAGGCTCTAGCAATTGCGGCTCTCTGTTGTTGACCACCCGAAAGTTGACCTGGAAATTTTAATGCTTGATCTGTAATTTGTACTCTTTTTAAATTTGTCATAGCAAGTTCTTCTGCTTGCTTTTTTGGTATTTTTTTAACCCAGATTGGTGCAAGCGTACAATTCTCTAAAATTGACAAATGAGGAAATAAATTAAATTGCTGAAACACCATTCCAACCTCAGCTCGTATCTTTTCTATATCTTTAGTGTCTTCCGATAATTCATTACCATCAACAATTATTGTTCCTTCCTGGTGTTTTTCTAATCTATTAATACATCTAATTAAAGTTGATTTACCAGAACCTGAAGGACCACAAATCACAATTTTTTCTTTTGTTTTAACTGAAAGCTCTATATCTTTTAGCGCATGAAAGTCTCCATACCATTTATTAACTGATTTAAGTGTTATAATTTCATTGCTCATATTTTTTATTTTTCAGTATTTAATTTCTTTTCTAAATTTTGACTATATCTACTCATAATGAAGCAAAAAATAAAGAAAACTATAGCCGCAAACACATATCCTTCAGTTGCAAATCCTAACCATTTAGGGTTTGATTTTGCCACGTTTATCATTCCTGCAAATTCGAACACGCCTACAATTAAAATTAAAGGTGTATCCTTAAATAGTGCTAAAAATGTATTTGCAACACCAGGAATAACTAATTTCAAGGCTTGAGGCATGATTATTAAGAGATGCATCTTCCAATAACCCATTCCAATAGCTTTAGCGGCATCATATTGACCTCTAGGTAAAGATTGTAGGCCGCCTCTAACAACTTCGGCCATGTAAGCAGCTTCAAAAAGTATAATTCCAATAATACATCTTGCTAATTTGTCTAAATAAACATCTTCTGGCAGGAATAATGGAAACATATTTGATGCCATAAATAATACTGTGATTAACGGAACGCCTCGCCAAAGTTCTATAAACCCAATTGAAAAATATTTAATAGCTATAAGTTCTGATCTTCTGCCCATAGCAAGCATTACTCCGATAGGAAAACAAAAAATAATTCCAAAAATAGCTATAATTAAAGTTAAAGCTAACCCACCCCAGGCTTCAGTTTCTACATACACTAAACCACCAACATCTCCAAGAATTAGGTTGATAGCAATAAAAGGAAAAATAAAAAGTAAAAATAAAATTATATATTTTTTTATTTTAGGCTTAGAGAAAATTGCAAAAGTTGCTGTTAAAATAAGTAAAATAAAGGCTAAGTTTATTCTCCATATCTCATCATTAGGATATAAACCATAAATAAATCTTTTTAACCATACATTGATAAAAATCCAGCAGGCACCGCTTCCGGTGCACTCTTCTTTAGTGGTTCCTATAAAATTAGCATCTAATATAAACCAATCTAACAGCAATGGAATAATTTTTAATAAAAAAAATAGAGACAAAATCGTTAAAATAGAATTAAAAAAATCTATATTTAAATTTTTATTTAATTTATTTACTAAATTAAAATTTGTTAATTCAAATCTCATCAAATAAAGTCCTATAAAGGCTAAAAAAAAAGGTAATAAGAAACTATTTGTTAAGTTGATAGATAAAAAAGAAGACAAAATAACATCTGTTAAACCTAAAGAAAATAAAATTAAACCAATAAAAATTAATATACTTTTATTAGCATTTGTTTTTAAAAATTTATTTATTTGTTTCATTCTATTTTTCTTTCAGGGCAATTTTTGTGTTATATAAATTCATAAAATAGGAAATAAATATACTTAGAGTTAAGTAAGTACCCATAGTAATAGTTATAATCTCAATTGCTCTTCCTGTTTGATTTAAAGCTGTGCCAGCAAATACAGATACAAGATCTGGATAAGCAATAGCAGCTGCTAATGATGAATTTTTAGTTAAATTTAAATATTGATTAGTTGTAGGTGGAATTATAATTCTTAAAGCTTGAGGTAGAACAACTAATTTTAAAGTTTGACCAGGCGTAAGTCCTAATGATGCAGAAGCTTCTTTCTGTCCTTTTCCAACTCCCAAAATTCCTGCTCTTACATTTTCGGCAATAAAACTGGATGTATATAAAGAGAGAGCAAAAACTAAAGATAAAAACTCGGGTATAATTGAAACGCCGCCTCTAAAATTAAAAACGGTATCTGATAAATTATAAATTTCAGGATACTCAAATTCTAACTCTACAAAACCAAAAATAAAACCACTAGAACATAAGGTAAGTAAAATTAAGAAAGAAATTATTAATTTTGGATACTCTTTACCCAAGTTTTCTTTCTGTTTTTTAGCATAAATAAGAACAAAAATAATTGCTATAACAGAAGCAATAAGACTACTTAAAAAAAAATAAAAATTAGTCCAAATAAATTTTGGGACAAAAACTCCTTTAATTGTAACATAAATAGCGTCCCCTATGTTAATTGCATTTTCCGGTAAAGGTAGAGCTCTTAAAACTGAGAAATACCAAAAGAAAATCTGCAAAATTAAAGGAACATTTCTAAAAAATTCAACGTAAAAATCTGATAATTTTGAAACTAAAATATTGCTAGAAAGTTTTGCTATTCCGAAAGTTACTCCAAGAATAGTTGCAAAAAATATGCCAATGACTGAAACTAGAATTGTATTTAAAAGTCCAACTAAATAGGCTTTATAATATGGGCTACTTCCATCGTAATCTATTAAACTGAATTGAATATCAAAAGAGGCTGCATTAGTTAAAAAACCATAGCCAAAATCTATACCAAAGCTATCCATATTAACGTAGGCATTAAACCAAAAATAAGCAATGACTGCAAAAACGATAAAAACAGTTATTATTTGAGGTGCTAACCTTCTTATAGTTCTACTATTCATGCTACATTTATTTTAAGGGAGAATAAAAAAAAGGGCTAGGAAAATCTAGCCCTTTTAATGTTTTAATTTATTTATTCGAATTATCTAGCAGGAGGTACGTATAATAGACCGCCCTGACTCCATAATGCATTAGGTCCTCTTACTGGTAAAATACCAGTATCAGCTATATTTCTTTTATAGCTTTCACCATAATTACCAACTTGCTTGATAATATTTATGCTCCATTCATTACCAACACCTAAAAGAGCGCCAAGGCCACCTTCAACGCCAAGAAGTCTTTTAATTTGTGGATTGTCTGAAGTTTTTAATGAATCTGCATTTGCTGAATTTATTCCGTATTCTTCGGCTTCAATCATTGCAAATAGTGACCATCTAACAATATCTTCCCAAACTTGGTCACCATGTCGTACTGCAGGTCCAAGTGGTTCTTTTGAAATTGTCTCAGGTAATACTAGATGATCAGCTGGGTTTTTCAATTTAGTTCTTTGTGCAGCTAAACCAGATTTATCAGTTGTAAAAGCATCGCAACGACCTGCGTCGTAAGCTTGATTTACTTCATCTGCTTTATCAAAAGCAACCGGTTCATATTTGATTTTTTTCGCATTGAAAAAATCTCTCATATTTAACTCAGTTGTTGTACCGGTTTGAGTGCAAACAGTAATACCATTTTTAAATTGGTTTACTGATGTTATACCTGAACTTTTTTTTACCATGAAACCTTGTCCATCGTAAAAGGTAACACCAACAAACGATAAATTTAAGTCAGCATCTCTTGTTAAGGTAATAGTTGTGTTTCTTGATAGAACGTCGATTTCACCAGATTGTAATGATGTAAATCTTACTTTAGCCGACAGAGGAACGAACTTTACTTTACCTGCGTCTCCTAATACGGCAGCTGCTACTGCTCTACAAACATCAACATCGATACCAGACCAATTTCCAGACGCATCAGCATTTGAAAATCCTGGAAGACCTTCTGATACTCCACATTTCACATGACCTTGTTTAATTGTTTTATTCAAAGTTTTAGATTTTTTTTCAGCAAATGCTTCTGATTGGAATCCAATCAATAGAGCAAATGATACTAGAAAATAAGAAAACTTTTTTAACGATTTAATCATATTTTTAGATATCCTTTTTTTTTATTAATAAACTTCGTTCGATCATAGCTTTAATAACACATTATTTAAAAACAAATCTTCATACAAGTTCATTTAAATCATAGCTCTTATCTATTAGAAACTTTACTATATGTAGTCTAAATTGTTAAAATTAAACAAAATATAGAGATATTTGATTTTAAATAAGCTAATTAATCTTTTTTAAAATTTGAAGAAGTAATTTCAAATAATCTGCTTATTGTTCTTTTGTAAGAGTCAATTAATCTTCTTGCGGAAGTAAAATTATTCAAATTGAAATTAGAACTTGCCATCATTGCAATTTGTTTTTCATAAAAAATATCAATTAAAGTAATAAATCTTTGTTGTTGATTCACATTTTCATCGGTAAAATTTGGAATATTATCCAAAGTAACAAAACTACATTTATCAGCAATGGCTAGATAATCTTCGGCTCCAAGATTAACTTCACACAATTCTCTAAAATTAAATCTAGCGATACCCTCATAATAAGAATTGATCATAAATGTTCTTCGTTTGATGTTTAATTTAATTATGGATTTTGTTTTTCCTTTAGTAAGCTTTCTAAATAGCTGATTTATTTGAAAAGTTGATTGCACATTTAACGGGTAAAAGAAGCGTTCTAGCTTTAATTTTTTCGATCTTCTGTAATCTTGATTAATTTCTAGTTCATTTTGAATACAAAATTTTTTAATAATTTTAATAAAAGAAATAAACTGCTCTCTTTGTAGACCGTCTTTATATAAATGATCAATTTTTATGTTTGAAGAAATTAAAACTTTAATATTTTCTTTAAAAATAACCTCAAATAATTTACCTAAAATCATAGCATCTACAATATTAGTTACTTGTAATTCATCTAGATAAAGTAGGTCTGTTTTCATTTTTAAATTTTTCACAAAAGCCTCTATAGAATTATCTTGGCTTTTTTGTTTATTAGTATGTCTAAAATCGTGAAAATTAATCATGAATTCATTAAAATGCATTCTTATTTTTTTGACATTTAAAAGATCAAAAAAGAAATTAAGCAGCATAGTTTTACCAACACCTACATCTCCATATAAATAAAATCCTAACTTTTGATCCTGTTTATTCAATAATTTAAGTAATATATTTTGTGAAAAATTTGATTTATCAAATTTTGTTAATAAATCTATGATTTTGATCTGTTCATTATTTTGCTGAAATTTATTATCTAAACAATGTCTTAAAAATTGGTTTTTCAAGTGATTATTTGTGTTTATTAATATTTATACCGAAATTAACTAATTATATATTAATTAAAAAAATAAAATAGTTTATAAATTCATTTATGGACGAAATAAAAACAAAAGAAAATAATGCAAATTTTAAAAAAACTTTAAGTAAAAATTCTGTTGAAATAGACACAACAACATTTGATGAGACCTTGATGTTAATAGAAAAGACGCTGAAAAACCTTGGGAAAGAAATTGACACTAAAGAAGCTTTAATTTTAGAAGAAACGGAAAAGGATAAAACTGTTATTGAAAATAAAGTACATAAAATAGATAGCTCTCATCTCAAAATGGAAAATTTGCACAATTTTAGCAAAATAACTGAGACAAAAAATAAAAATTCTTTTGGTTTTTATATTTATCTAACTTTAACTATAGCAATTATTTTTGTTATTTATGAAGTATTAAATTTTTCAAAAAATTTAATTATTTTAAAATACCCATTTACTGCACCTTATATTGAATATTTCTATGAAGTAGTTGAAATATTTACTTACTTATTTATGGGTATAACAAATTTTATAAAGAATTTATTTTCATTTGGTGCGCCCTGAAGGATTCGAACCTACGACCCTCGGTTTAGAAAACCGATGCTCTATCCAACTGAGCTAAGGGCGCTCTATTAAAGTAATCTAATATAATTTTATATTTATCAAAAGAAAATTAATTAGTTGATAATTAATCATTAGATTCGATCTTAGTAGTTTTTTTAAAGCTTTCAGAGGATGGTTTCTGAGGAGCTATTTTTCCAACAACATTACTTTTAGAAAGGATTTCATTTAATTTATCTAAAGCTGATAAAAGATCTATTTTATTAACTTCGTAATTAATAATCTGCTCTTTAGCTATTTTTAACCTTATTTTCAAATCATTGTTCTCAATAACCAATCTTTCATAATTTTCTTTAAAAACTTGAGATTCTCTTTTAATTTTAATGGAATAATTTTTAAGATCTAAAAAAAGTTTTTTTTGTTTCTCAACTTGTGCGTAAATGGATTTTAGAGTTTCTTTAGTGTTATTTATGAAGCTTTCAGAGATGCTTATATCTTCAACATTAAGAACTTCATCTGTAAGAATAAAAATATTTTCATTTTTAGACGTTTCTGTTCGTTTTTGAACTACTGAGGTGCTTACATAATTAATAGTTGTTTTTTTATATTCTTCAGCTTCTCTAATAATTCTATCTACATCTAAAGGAATAATTAAATCTTGATTTAATTTAGGAATACTGTTTTGTGTGTATGATTTTTCATTACTTCTCTTCTTAGGTTTATTGTTGATTTCATGAATGGCACTAAGAATACTAATTATATCATCTTTATCATTCATTTTTAGATAATATATATTATATAAACCGAAACAAGAAATATTTAAATTTTTATGTTAATTATTTTTTTAACTAGTTTTTTAATTAATACTTCTTTTTTATTCGCAGTATTTAGATATAAAACATTTTTTTTAGCTTTAAAAAAATATTTATAATCATAAATTTGACGTTCTAATTCAATATCTGAAAGCTCAGTTTTTCTAGATTTTATAGTTTTTAAGAAAGGATTTAAAAAAATCCATAAATTAGGTTCCGGAAAAAAATTTAAAATAGATTTAGTAAAACCTTTAGAAAGACTATTTTGATAACGTAAAGGATCAATTAGAATATCGTGTGCGTACCTATCAAATATATAAATTTTTTTATTTATATTGAAATTTAATAAAACTCTATAAGAAATCAGCCACGAAATAATTCTAAAAAAACTTATTATAAAAGAACTTTTTTTTTGATTATGTGGATTTTTAACAACAGTCCTTTTATCTAAAAATAAAATATATGGTTTTAAATGTAAATATTTTGAATTTTTAAATTTTCTACAAAGTGCCTTTGCGATTGTTGTTTTGCCAGATCCATCAACTCCCATTAAAGTAATAATAAGTTTTTTTTTCACTCTATTCTTTAATTATAGTAGGAATCGTCGCTGATACGCCGGCTTTTATAACAATTTCTTTGGATAGCTTTAGTTCTCTCATAATAATATAGATTCCTGCTCCTATTATTAAAATATTTCCTAAGTAGTTTTTTAATGTAGGAATATCTCCAAACACTAAATAGCCAATAATGGCTGCTGCAAATATTTGAATATAATGCGTTGGGGCAAATAAAGAAGAGGGTAAATTTTTTGCAGCATAAAAAGTACAAATTAAACCAAGCCCCCATATCATTCCACTGCAAATATTTAATAAAAGATCTTTTGAATTTATAAAAGAAAAATGTTTAAAAACAAAAAATAAAGAAAAAATAATCATATAAAATTTTCCATATAATAAAAATGAATAAACACTTTCTTCTTGGCTGTATTTTCTAACAATCAACCAACTTGATGATGCCAATATAGGAGGAAGAAAAGCTAAAAAAATATATTTATTCATAGATTCATTAAAAGGATCCAAGGAAATCAACACACCAAAAAAACCTACAATAATCGCGGAATATCTTCGCCAACCTACTTTTTCATTTAAAAATAAATTTGCTCCAATAGTTAGAATTAATGGTGCGGTAAAAGCAATACTGTATATGACAACAAGAGGTAAATGTTCTAAACTTGTTATAAAAAAAATTAAAGCAAGAAACATGAAACCTGATCTAAAAAAATGTACTTTTAAATTTGCATTTTTTAATTTACTCCAACCTTTTTTGTAATATGTAAATATAATAATGGGTAATAAAGCTGAAAAAGTATTTATAAATATAATTTGTGAAACATGATAAGAAGCAGTAAGTTTTTTATTTAATGTATCAAAAAAAACATATAATATGTATCCTAATAAAGCCAAAACAAAATCTTTAAAATAACTTCTCTCTTTAAAAAGATTCATTAAATCATTATATCAAATCATTTCATTAAATAATTAAAAAATATAAATTTTTTTAAAAATGGATAATTAAGCTAAATAATACTAAGTTATTTTATATGTTCTGATATAATGAAAAATAATAATAAACTTTTAAAGCATGAAGTTTGTTAATAAAACAAAATGGAAATAGCAACAAAAATTGCCCCGATCGCACTAGCTCTTATTATGTTAGCACTTGGATTGGGTTTAACTTTAAAAGATTTTTCTAGAGTGATAAAAAATCCAAAAGATTTCGTTGTTGGATTTATTTTTCAAGTTATTTTACTTCCCATCGTTGCTTTTATTTTAATAAAAATATTAAATACTCCTTTAGAAATGGCCATGGGAGTTATGATTTTAGCTGCTGCGCCAGGAGGTGTAACATCTAACGTGCTGACTAAATTTGCAAATGGTGATGTTGCGCTTTCAATCTCATTAACAGCAATAATTAGTTTGTTAAGTATTTTTTCTGTTCCATTCGTAATACTTAAGTCTGCAGAACTTCTAAATTTTTCAAACTTTAATAATAACATATCGATGATTGAAATTTCTTTGAAGATGTTCATGGTTGTGACATTTCCAGTTATATTAGGAATGATCGTTAGAAAATTAGCAACAGAATTTATTGAAAAAAATACCTTATTAATTCAGAGATTATCTGTAATTTGTTTTGCCATAGTTTTTTTGGCAATTTACATCGAAGAGTGGGATATGATTTTAAATTTTATTGTTCAAGCAGGAAAAATTTCATTAATACTTAATATTACTATGATGTTCGTTGGATATTATTTAGCTAAATATTTTGTCTCTGGAATAGAACAAAGAAAATGTATTTCTCTAGAATGTGGACTTCAAAATGGAACACTTGCAATATTTGTGGCAACACAAATGTTTGATGGAATCACTTTCATGATTCCAACTGCTGCTTACTCTTTAATAATGTTTATTACCTCTATAATGTTTGTTTTTATTGTCAAAAAAACTATCTAGAATCTGATAATTAAACTTTAGATTCTTTTAAATATATAACTCTCTTAATGATGGTGAAGTGTTATTTTAGTAAAAAAGTGATATCATAACTTTACAATCTTCAATTTATGGAAAAAAAAGCTAAAATTATTGCTACTCTAGGTCCAGCTATATTTTCAGAAAACAAATTAAAAACACTTGTTAAATTTGGTGTAGATGCTTTTAGAATTAATTTCAGTCATAATATATCAGGCATACAAAAAATAGTTTCAATTATAAGAAATATAGAAAAAAAACTAAATAAGAGATTATCAATTATTGCGGATTTACAGGGGGTAAAATTAAGAATTGGAAAAATAAATACTGATTTTATAAATATAAAACATAATCAAAAATTTAAATTCGATACAAATAAACTTATCGGTGATCAAAATAGAGTTTGCTTTCCTTATCCTTTAATTTTAAAAAAATTAAAAATAGGTAATAAAATATTATTAGACGATGGAAAATTTTCTTTTAAAATCATAAAAAAAATAAAAAATGGTATATTAACCATCTGCCAGAGTACGAGCTGTATCATTAGAAGTAATAAGAGCGTACACCTTCAAAAATTTTTTATGCCTTTTAATAATCTAACTCGAAAAGATAAGGCTGACATTAAAATAGCAAAAAAACTTAGCTGCAATTGGATTGCATTATCTTATATTCAAAATACTAAATTAATCGCTGAAGCTAGAAAATTAATAAATAAAGATATGGGTATCATTTCTAAAATCGAAAACAAAACTGCTCTTAAAAATATTGATGAAATTATTAAAGCTTCCGATGCTGTCATGGTAGCTAGAGGAGATCTTGCTATAGATATTGGTCATAGTGATGTTCCGCAAAAGCAACTAGAAATAATAAAAAAATGTTCTCAATTTGCAAGACCAGTAATCGTTGCAACTCAAATGTTAGAAAGTATGATTGAAAATAATAACCCTACACGAGCTGAGGTTAATGACATAGCCACAGCTATTTTCCAAGGAGCAGATGTAGTTATGCTTTCAGCTGAAACAGCAATTGGAAAATACCCTGCTGAAACGGTTAGAGCAATGAACAAAACCATTATTTCAACGGAAAAATATAAGAAAGATCATATTGAAGACTTTAAAAATAAAGTCGATATTAAAAAAGACCCAATAAAATCAATTGTGCTATCAGTTAAAGATCTTGCTTATAATCCAAATGTAAAAGCTATTATTGCCTTTTCAAATTCTGGTAGTACGGCAAAACTTGTTTCTACAATGAGGCCATCAGTAAAAATAATAACAATTTCTCCAAACATAAATATTTGTCGACAAACAAGTTTATTGTGGGGTGTCCAGTCAATAAATAGTAAAGATGCTAAAAACTGGTCAGAAATGATGAATATTTCAAAACTGCTTATCAAAAAAGATAAATCAATAAAAAAAAATGACTTAGTTATTATTACTGCAGGTTTGCCATTTGGTCATGCCAATATGACTAATATGATTAGATTATATAAAGTTGGAACTTAAATTCAACCTAAGATTGTTGGCTAAACTTTTATCCATAAAGTAATACTATATCAAAATTTTGGACTCTTTAGTTAAATTTAAGCATAAATAAAAAATTATATAATTTAAATTAGACTCGCAATTTGAATTGCTGTCTCACACATACGATTAGAAAAACCCCATTCATTATCGTACCAAGATAAAACTCTACTAAATTTATTTTTAATAACTTGTGTTTGTGTAATATCAAAAATTGAGCTATGCGGGTTGTGATTAAAGTCTTTAGAAACTAAAGGTTTGTTATTTATGCCTAAAATTCCTTTAAGCTCCTTTGTGTTTGATGCAGTAATCATTGCATTATTAATATCATCTGCGGTTACTTCTTTATTGGTCACAAAAGTAAAATCTATTAAAGATACATTCGGTGTAGGGACTCTTATGGCTGTTCCATCTAATTTACCTTTAAGGCTTGGCAAAACTAAACTCATTGCTTTTGCTGCACCTGTTGAAGTTGGGATCATTGAATCTCCTGAAGCTCTAGCTCTTCTTAGATCTTTATGAAGCGTATCTAATAGTTTTTGGTCACCGGTATAGCTATGAATGGTTGTCATATAACCATATTCAATACCAAAATTTTTTTCTAAAATCATTGCTACTGGAGCAAGACAATTAGTAGTGCAAGATCCATTAGAAATAATATTATGTTCTTTCTTTAAATTTTTGCTATTAACACCTTGAACAATTGTAAAATCAACATCTGTTGCCGGAGCTGAAATAACAACTTTTTTTGCGCCTGCTTTAATATGTTTTTCTGCAGAGCTTTTATCTAAAAATAAACCAGTACATTCTAAAACAACATCAACTCCTAGTTTGCCCCACGGTAGGTTTGCGGGATCTCTTTCGGCAAATACTTTAATATTTTGATTTAATATTTTAAAACCATCTTTAGAAGTTTCAACATCATAAGGCAATGTTCCATGAGTGCTGTCGTATTTAATTAAGTGAGCATTCGCTTCGATTGAGCCTAAATCATTAATTCCTAAAACTTGGATTTTTTCTTTATAATTTTCAAATAATGCTCTTAGAATAAGTCTGCCAATTCTACCAAAGCCGTTAATGCCAATTTTAGTCATGATTTTTAAACGTATCTAAAGACTATTACAGCGTAAATCAATGAAATAACTGTAGCTATCCATAAAATTATATTAGTTAGTCCAAGCCAAGCTAAATGAATGAACGAGCTTCCTAACAATGAAATAAAAAGTCTATCTCCTCTTGTGGTGTCTAATCCTAAAATTCCTCTACGTGGTGCGCCACCCGGATCTTTTTTTTCCCAGAAATACATTGCGGTTATACATAATGCTATAAATAAAAAAAAAGTTGCAGTTTCCCAAGTCCAGGCCATCCAAGTAATAAAGGCAAAATCAAAAAAACCTTTTTCATGAGCCTCAGCAACTGTCTCCCACGATGAAGCGTGTAAATTATTAAATATCATACTCTTCCCATCGCAAATCCTTTAGCTATATAGTTTCTTACAAAATAAATTACTACTGCTCCTGGAATGATTGTTAAGCTTCCTGCTGCTGCTAATAAACCAAGTTCATATCCTGCCGCACTAGCGGTTCTTGTCATGGTTGCTGCAATTGGTTTAGCAATAGTAGCAGTTAATGATTTTGCAAGTAAAAGCTCAACCCAAGAAAACATAAAACAAAAAAACATCGTAATGCCGATTCCAGCTGCAATTGTTGGAATAAATATTTTAAAGAAAAATCTCCAAAATGAATAGCCATCTACATAAGCTGTTTCATCGAGTTCTTTAGGTACAGCTGACATAAATCCTTCTAAAATCCATACTGCTAAAGGAATATTAAAGAGACAATGAGATAAAGCTACCGCTATTTGAGTATCAAATAAATTTACAGATGAATAAAATTGAAAGAATGGTAAAGCAAATACTGCAGGCGGAGCCATACGGTTAGTAAGTAGCCAGAAAAATAAATGTTTATCTCCTAAAAATTTATATCTTGAAAAAGCATAAGCTGCTGGTAGTGCTGCCGCAACTGAAATTATAGTATTAAAAACACTATAAGAAATAGAATTTACATAACCCATGTACCACGTGCTATCTGTGAAGATAACTTTATAATTATCTAAGGTAAAATCTTTAGGCCACAATGAATATGTATTGATGATTTCAGTTGTTGTTTTAAAAGACATATTAAGCAACCAATAAATAGGCAACATTAAAAATAAAATATAGATAGTTGGAACTAACCACTTAATTTTTTTCATGATTTTGCCTCCTCTTTTGTCATTAAACTATAAAATATCCAACATAGTAGAAGTACAATTAAAAAATAAATAAGTGACATAGCTGCTGCTGGACCTAAATCAAATTGGCCTAACGCCATCTTAACTAAATCAAGAGATAAAAAATTTGTTGCATTACCTGGTCCGCCACCAGTTAAAACAAAAGGTTCAGTGTAAATCATAAAGCTGTCCATAAATCTAAGAAGAATAGCCAGGGTTAAAACTTTTTTCATTTTTGGAATTTCAATATATCTAAAAATATCCCATCTGCTTGCTCCATCAATTTCTGCAGCTTGATAATAGGCTGGCTGGATTGAATTTAAGCCTGCATAAGATAATAAGACCACTAAAGAAGTCCAATGCCAAACGTCCATTAAAATTACTGTAAACCAAGCATCGCCTGATTGCTGTGTAAAATTATAATCAAAACCCAAAGCATTTAATGAATTACCCAAAAAACCAATATCTGGTAATGCAAAAATATTCCACATGGAACCAACTACATTCCAAGGTATTAGTAGCGGCATAGACATTAAAACTAAACAAACTGGAACACCCCAACCCTTTTTTGGCATTGCTAATGCAATTCCAATTCCTAGAGGTAATTGTATGAAAAGAATAATAAAGGTGAATAGAAATTGTCTTCCTAACGAAGCATGGAATCTTTCAGAATGTAAAATCTGTTTAAACCATCTTGTTCCTTCCCAGGTAAAAACATTGCTACCAAAAGTCTCTTGAAATGAATAATTAACTACAGTCATCAGTGGCACGATCGCATTAAATGCAACAAGCAAAAATACGGGAATAACAAAAAACCAGGCTCTTTGATTAAAGGTTTTATTCATTATTCAATAATCCAATCATCTCCGTAAGCATATGTATATTTTTGATTAAAAGTTATAAAAGCACTGTCGTTTGGAATTTTGTCTTGTGCATTAGATAAGATTTTTATTTTTCCATCTTTTGATTCTACATCGACTATTTTATGTCTACCTATATTATTAACTTTTAAAATTTTCACTGGAATGCCTTCTTTAGAAAAACCAATAAACTCAGGTCTAATACCAATTTGTGTTTTTTTGAAACTAGATTGATTTGCTTTTAAATTAGTAACCACTCTTTGACCTGATAAATTAATTTCACCATTGATAATTTTACAAGAAATTAAATTCATGCCAGGAGAACCTATAAAGTGACCTACAAAAGTATGCTTGGGTTTTTCAAAAAGTTCGATTGGTGTACCTGTTTGAACAATTTGTCCTTCATACATAACAACCACTTGATCGGCAAAAGTTAGAGCTTCGGTTTGATCGTGCGTTACATAGATCATTGTTCTTTTAATTTTTTGGTTGAGTTCTTTTAATTTAGATTTTAAAACCCATTTTAAGTGTGGATCGATTACTGTTAGCGGTTCGTCGAACATAATTACGTTTACATCTGATCTAACTAAACCGCGACCTAATGAAATTTTCTGTTTACCATCAGCTGTTAAACCAGCTGCTTTGTTTTTTAACGTTTCAGTTAACTCTAACATTTCTGCAATCTCTCTAACCCTTGAATCTATTTTACTTTCAGACAAACCTCTATTTCGTAACGGGAAAGCTAAATTATCGTATACGGTCATGGTATCGTAAATCACAGGAAACTGAAAAATTTGTGCTATATCTCTTTGTAATGGATTTAGCTGTGTAACATTTTTATTATTAAATAAAACTTCACCTTTAGTTGGAGTTAACAATCCTGAAATAAGATTTAATAATGTTGTTTTTCCACAGCCTGAAGGTCCTAATAATGCGTAAGCTCCTCCATCACTCCAATCGATATTAATATTTGTAAGTACAAAATCAGAATCTTTATCTGGTTTTTGTAAATAACTATGACTTAAATTTTTAAGGGTAACTTTAGCCATTTTTTACCAGCATGTTATTTTGATCAAAAAACAAACATTCGTCTACATTCATGTAAAGTTTAATTTCTTCACCAACATTAATTTTATGTGACCCACTGGATAGTGAAACCCAAGTAGATTTTCCATTTTTAAAATGTATGACACTGTCAGATCCGCTTAATTCAGAAATTAAAGTTTTGCCTTTAATTTCAACTGTATCTCCTCCATTTTTTTTAACTGTAATATTATGGGGTCTGATAGCAATTTTATAATTACCATCTTTAATTTTAACTTTCGTTTTCCATTGAACACTACCATCTTTAAATGAACAAACATCTCCAACTTTCTTAATTTCAGAAATATTAATTGGGGGATCACTAAAGACTTCGGCTGAATTTAAATTTTGAGGATTATTATAAACCTCTAATGTTTTTCCATATTGAATAATCTCTCCTTTATATAACGTTGCAGTATTGCCCCCCATCATAAGTGCATCCGTTGGTTCTGTAGTGGCATAAACAACTATACAATCTCTATTTTCAAATAATTTTGGCAATTCTTCTCTAAGTTCCTCTCTTAATTTAAAATCTAAATTTGCAAGCGGTTCATCTAATAAAATTAAGTCTGAGTCTTTGACTAATGCTCTTGCTAATGCTGTTCGTTGTTGCTGACCACCTGATAGTTCATCAGGTTTTTTATTTAACATAGAAGATAATTTTAATAATTCTGCAACTTTACCAACTCGATTTTTAATTTCATTAATATCTACTCCTATAATTTTTAAAGGTGATGCTATATTTTCAAAAACTGTAAAATTTGGGTAATTAATAAATTGTTGATAGACCATAGAAACATTTCGTTCCTGAACTTTTATACCAGTTACATTTTTTTCATTAAACCAAATTTCACCACTTGATGGTTTAATTAAACCAGCCATAATCTGCATAAGTGTGGTTTTGCCAGCTAGTGTAGAACCTAATAAAATATTTATAGTTTTTTTTTCTAATTTAAGATTGGTTGGATAAATATAAGTTTGTGATCCAACTTTCATTTCAACTTTTTTAAGTTCTATACTCATTGTGTTTTTAGCATTTGGTTTTAAAAAAAAAGGGGGCAAGTAACTGCCCCCTTTTAGATTTAGATTAACAAGAAATTAGCCCCAAGCTTTTTCGTATGGGATAGTTTTTCCTGCAGGTTTCTCATCTACTTTTTCTTTTGGTGCACCTGGTTGTTTATACCAATAATCAGCATCTCTTACTGGATTAAGTCTTGGTCCGCATCCACCATAAGCTTTTGACTCTTTATCAGCAGCTTCCATT
>SXGU01076521.1_pt1 | contig 18387 bp, 23 predicted proteins | sample 3174531 | NCBI WGS metagenome assembly SXGU01 (sample SAMN11356863, study PRJNA531348) | freshwater metagenome | isolation source: freshwater sample F1-140 | place: China: Fuxian Lake, Yuxi | collected 2017-12-25 | reverse complement strand
TTTATCTTTCAAAAGCACTATATCCAGGGCGTGGTTGTTACGGGGATCAAGTAGACAGCGTGGTTTGGCGTCTTAGCCCAATTGTGAGTTTAGAATGGAGACATCGATGAGCAGCGTGGACCTAGCGGCCAAACGCATGAATATGGAACAAATTGTCCGAACGTATTTTGAAGCGTGCAACGAGGCCAGCCGCGACAAGTTCTACTTGGTTTTGGCCGACGACGTGATTCATTACTTTCCACCGCAAGTCGGCGGACCCTATCGCGGGAAGGAGGCGTTGGCCAACCTGTGGATCAAGTTTGTGACAGAGAAAGGCTCGCAGTGGACAATTGATCGCTTGGTGTGCGATGGACACGAAGTTGCGATTGAATGGACTCATTTTAAGACGAAGGTTGGCGAGCAAATTCGCGGCGCCGAATGGTACGAATTCGACTCCGCGGGAAAGATCACTGAAATTCGGGCTTACTATGCTTCGCCGCGCGATGTCAGTGCTCCATCCAATGAATTGGAAGGTTTCCCCTACGCTGAAAAAGGCTTTCCACTGACGGCACCCACCGGCGACGGCGAGAACAAGCGATAAAAACCACGCTGACACCATCCGAGCTGAGAGAGCGCTTGACCGGTGTAATGCCGTTTGTGCCCACTCCCTTTCGAGCGACAGATCTAGAACTGAATCTGGAAGGCCTACGCGCCAACATCCAATTTCTGGTTGAACGCGGCGTGCAAAGCCTGGGCATGTGCGGCTTTGCCGGCGAGTTTCCGTCGTTGACCTATGAAGAGTATTCTCAAGCTATTCAAGTGGCCGTCGAGGCGGCCGCCGGTCGGGCACTGGTCATTGCGGGTGTAGGGCACGGCACGAAGACTGCCATTCAGTTTGCGCGTCAGGCCCAAACACTGGGCGCTGACTGCGTCATGCTGTTGCCGCCCAACATCGTCGATCCGCCGGATGAAGGTATATACCAGCATCTCAAGGCGATCGCGCAGTCGGTTGACATTGGCGTCATGCTCCACAGCATGCCGGGGAGTGCCGCACTAACACCTGACGTCGTCGCTCGCCTGACCGACTTGAGCAATGTCGTTGCCTATAAAGACGAACTGCGCGACATCCGGCTATTCCATGATATTCGCGACCGGGTTGGCAATCGGCTGGTTTACGTCAGCGCCAACGGCGAGAAGATGATCCGCTATTATTTTATGGAGGGTATGGGTGTTCTGGCCACCGCGATGGGCAATTTCGATCCCTCCCTGATTCAGGAAGTGTATCAGCACGCAGCCACTCAGCAATATGAGCAACTCAACCAGTTGATTGAGACAAAACTTGCGCCGTGGTATCGCCTGCGCGAGCGAGACCGAGCCTACTTGATCGCTGTGACCAAAGAAACGATGAACATGCTGGGGTTATGTGGGGGTGTACCACGCCTGCCGTTGTGGCCCATCACAGACGCGGACCGGGATCGGTTGCGCCAGATCTTGGCGCGCTTAGGCTATATATCTGCACTGACTACGGCCAGCGACAGTTTGGAGGTCAGTTCGTGAAGATTTCAAAAATTGACACGTTTGTCGTAAACCCCGGCTGGAATTATTACAGCCTTAACTATATCTTCGTCAAAGTCCACACCGACGATGGCCTGTACGGCATAGGGCAGGCCTATTCCGCTGGCCCCGATCAGGCGGTGGTTGAAGTCATTCACGACTTCGAGACCTGGCTGGTAGGCCAGGACCCAAGAAACATTGAGCACTTGTGGGCATTGATGTACAACGGGTCACGCTTTCCGCCCGGTGTGGTGGTCGCCGGCGCCATCAGCGGCATCGAGCATGCCCTATGGGATATCAAGGGCAAGGCCCTGGGGGTGCCTGTTTACGAGTTGTTAGGCGGCAAATGCCGCGAGCGTGTCCGTGTCTATCAAGGGGTCTACGATCAGACGGCAGAAGGCATGGCCGAGCGCGCCATAGCCTTGATCGAGCGCTACGGCTATACCGCGCTCAAGACCAGCCCGCAACCGCTAAATTATGCCGAGATGACCGAGAACGCTTTGCTCCGGATCGCGGCGCAGCGCATGGAGGCCATTCGCCGGGCGGTCGGACCGGATATTGACATTGGTATGGATATTCACGCCCGCATTTTCGAACCAATACGGGCCTTACAGATGATTGAGGTGCTCAAGCCCTACCAGCCCTTCTTCGTCGAGGAACCTATCCGGCCCGAGAATATGGACGCTTTGGCACTGTTGCGGGCCAAGGCTACGGTGCCCATTGCGACGGGTGAGTCCCTATACACCAAATACCAATTTCGCAATTTACTGGTTCGCGAGGCGGCGGATATTATCCAACCGGATGTCTGTGCTGTCGGCGGACTGCTCGAGATGAAGAAAATCGCCGCCATGGCCGAGGCCAGTTACGTGACAGTCGCCCCGCACAATCCCATGAGCCCGGTCGCTACGGCCGTCAACGTTCACTTTGCGGCGAGTACGCCCAACTTCACGATCCTGGAGTATACCGCCGACGACGAGCCTCCCCGCCGAGACCTGGTGCAGGAGCCTATGGTGCTCAAAGACGGCTACCTCGAGTTGCCGACGAAACCGGGGCTGGGCATCGAGCTCAACGAGGAGGCCTTTGCAAAATACCCGCCGCGCCGCTGGCACCGGCCATTCCCGTTCCGCGCCGACGGATCAATGGCTTTCATCTAAGCCTGGCCCGCTGAGCACGATCAGGACACTATGGATTGTCGCCCGGTCGCTCTTCTTTAAGCATGAAAATCTCGCATATCGACACGCTGGTGGTCCGCGCCGGTTGGCTGAATTACACCTTCGTCAAGGTGCACACGGACGAGGACCTGTACGGGGTCGGGCAGGCGTACTCGGCCGGCCCCGACCAGGCCGTGGTCGAGGTGATCCACGACTTCGAGACCTGGCTGGTGGGGCAAGACCCGCGCAACATCGAGCATTTGTGGGCGCTGATGTACAACGGCACGCGCTTCCCGCCCGGGGTGGTGGTGGCCGGCGCTCTCAGCGGCATCGAGCATGCTTTATGGGACATCAAAGGCAAGGCCCTCGGCGTGCCCGTCTACCAACTCCTCGGCGGCAAGTGCCGCGAGCGTGTCCGCGTCTATCCCATGCCTGGCGGTAACTCGCCTGAGGAAATGGCCGCAAGCGCACTGCGACTGATTCAGAGTTATGGCTATACCGCCGTCAAGATTGTTCCCCAGCCGGCCGGCTACGCCGCAATGCCCGCCAATGCGTTGGTGCGCGCCGTTGCGCGCTGCATGGAAGCGGTGCGGCTGGCGGTTGGGCCGGACATTGACATCGCTGTGGACCTACACGCACGCACTAACGAGCCAGCCGTAGCCCTGGCGTTGATAGCCGCAATAACGCCATATCAGCCGCTATTTGTGGAGGAGCCGATCCGCCCTGAGAACGTAGACGCTCTGGCCAGGATCAAAGCTAAAGCGTCAGTTCCGATCGCGGCGGGCGAAAACCTTTATACCAAGAACCAGTTTCGCGAGCTCCTGCAACGCCAGGCCGTAGATATTGTGCAGCCCGATGCTTGCGGCACGGGCGGGCTGCTGGAGATGAAAAAGATCGCGGCCATGGCAGAGGCTAGCTACGTCTCGGTTGCACCCCACGTTTCTTTGGGACCAGTGGCCACGGCCATTAATATGCATTTTGCCGCGAGCACGCCTAACTTTATAGGCTTCGATCATCAGCCCGACGACAGGCCGCCCTTGCGCGACCTCGTCATTGACCCAATCCGCCTCAAGGACGGCTATCTGGAGCTTCCAGACAAACCTGGTCTGGGTATCGAGCTCAACGAGGAAGTCTTCGCTGCCGATCCGCCCGGGCGCTGGCGTAGACCGACCCCAGCCCGCGCCGACGGCAGCCTGGGCATGCACTAAGCGCCTACGACAAACCAGGATTGACCCAGTGATCATAGACGCTCACACACATTTGTTTGCGCCCGACCGGACTCGCTATCCAGTCGCTCCTGACACTTATCAGCCAACAACCGATGGCTCGGTGGAACTGCTTAAGCGGCAGATGGACCAGGCCGGCGTACAACGCGCGTTTACCATTTCACCCTGGGTATACCGCTGGGACCCAAGTTATACCTTGGATGTTTTGCCGGCGAACCGGTCGTGGTTGGCGGCGGGCGTCTTGGTTGATCCCTATCACCCGGACGGACCGCGGCTTATAGAGCGATATGTGAAAGAGAACGGGGCCTGTGGGCTGAGAATACAGGGTCGCATCTGCAAATTGGGGCCGTTTGACGATCCCGCGACCACTCCGCTCTGGACCAAAGCCGCCACGCTGGGCCTGACCGTGGATGTCAATGCGACGCATGAGGAATACCCACAGCTTGAGAACCGCGTGAAGGAATTCCCCGACACGCCTATCCTGCTCGATCACTGCGGCTACATTTCGGCGGATTTGGCCCCCAAGGAGCCTACCGTAGAGCCGGTGCTGCGCATGGCACGTTACCCCAACGTCTACGCCAAATTGACTTTCTGGGGTTTGGCCAGCCGCCAGGCTTATCCGTTTGAGGACGTGCACTGGATGGCCCGTGAACTGATAGATGCCTTTGGGCCGGAGCGCTGCATGTTTGGGAGTAATTTTCCCAAGGCCCAATTCGACCCCAAGTTCACTTACAAACAGACCGTGGAGTTATTCGCGCAGGTGCTGGAACTGAGCGATATGGAGCGAGATTGGATCTTGGGCGGCACAGCGGCGAAACTGTGGCGATGGGGATAAAGGACAAGATGACGACCACCCATCTCCGCCTGCGTGTGCCGCGTTACGACTTCGACCTGGCGATCGAGTTGCTGCCCGATATGGCGCCGTACACGGCGGCTGCGTTACAAGCTGCCCTACCGGTTGTGGGTCTGGTAACTACGGAAAAGACTTACGGCACCGCCGTAAGTCTGCGTTTGCCTGACTATCCACGTCCGCTGTCGCCTGAAAACGCAACCGTGTTCCCCATCCCAGGCGATGTGTTCATCTACGAGCAAGCCCATGGGGTCGAATTGGTCGTCTTTTTCGAGCGAACTATCATGCCTTATGATGCTTGTGGAGACAAGCCTGGGAATCGGGTTGGGGTTGTTGCGGCAACTCCAGCATTGCGTGAGAAGGTCAAGAAGTTCTGGAGTGAAGGCGCGGCCTGGGGGGCGGCCAGCCAGAGCGATTCTGCAGTGATGCTCTCAGTGCAGGATGACCGCGCTGCGGCCGTAGCAGAGATCGAAGCACGTCGACTCATCTGGCAGCGCCAGACCTGGCGCGACCACTCCGGCCCGCCGCCCGGCACCGGACGGCAGATCCTCCTCACAATTGTGGAATACAACGTAAACACCCGCGTTCAATTGGCAACTGAACTGTCACCAGATACGTGCGAGAACATCTGGAATCAACTGCCGATTTCGATTGCCTTGCTCCATGGCCGGGCTTCCGGAGCAGAGATGTTTACCGACTCTTCGGAAATTGGCAGGCACTGGCGTTGGACGGCCAAGCCAGAAAACCTCATCGCATATCCCATCCCAGGGGATATGGTGATTTACTTCGGCTATCCACTGAGCAAGCGCCTTCAAGTTAACTACTTCTATGGGCGAGATTCGATCCCGGCAGGTATTCCCAGCCCGGAAATTGGTAATCTGATCGGGAGATCAGTGGACGATTTCGGCGCGTTTGCTGAGGCCTGCTGGCGTGTCGGCTACGAGGGTTGGAAAACGCTCGTGATTGACAAGGCACAGAGTTGAGGCCCGAAGATGGTAGACGCCACCTCCGTAGTAAATGGGGTTTCCGTTGCTAAGTTTTGAAGCTGTGCGTGTAGGCGGTGAGTGGGCACCACTCTTGTACTGGTCGCCGCAGATTGCCTTCAGCACTGCCTTGGTGTGGCTCTGCGGTGGTGTCATTCTGCGAGGCGGCTTGAGGATTAGTTTCGGATGGGTTACTATGCTAGCAGGGATGGTGCCAGCCTAAATTGCGCGTCCGCACGCGATCTGCAGCTACCTTTCACGGCCGCTATTTGTGCTTTCATACGCCCCCCTAATATTGTTAAGGTGAAAATAGTGTGAAGATCACGAACGTTACCCTCACCCCCATCCACTCGCGGCGCGAAACTGGCCTGATCTCACCGCACGTCATCGTCGAACTTGAGACCGACGAGGGGCTGGTTGGTCTGGGCGAGATGTCGGATTTCGGTCACCAGCCACCCTACCTTGCGCCTCACCTGGATGGCCTGTGCGCCGCTCTCAAGGAACTCCTGTTCGGGCGCGACCCATTTGATTTCGCGCGGATCATCGGCGCCTTGGCTCAGCGGCACTCGGGCGTCGTTGGCTCCCTTATTGTCTGCGGGATTGACCTGGCGCTGCACGACCTCCAGGGCAAAGCGCTTGGGCGACCGGTCTCCGATCTGCTTGGCGGCCAAGTCCGCGATCGTCTGCGCGTCTGTTATCCGATTTTTCCTATGCGGCAGCCAGAGGACGTCGAGCAGAACCTGAAGCGGGTGGCCAACCGGTTGGCCGAGGGGCAAGATGTTTTCAGGCTGTACATTGGGGTGGATCTAGACCTCGACGAAGCCTTTCTTGATGGCTTCCGGCAACGTTTTGGTAAACGGGTGGTGCTTAAGTCAATAGACGCCAGCGGCCGCTTCCGTGACTCGCGAACCGCGGTTCAGGCCATCCGACGATTGCGCCAATACGACTTTATGATCGTGGAGTCGCCTTGCTGGCGGGGTGACTTAGCGGGTATGGCCGAGGTTCGCCGCCAGGTGGACGTGCCGATTAGCGAGCACGTTGGGTCATTGACCGATGCGCTCCAACTGGCTCAGGCCCGGGCCGTGGACATTTTCAATATTTCGCTTTGTTCCCTCGGCGGCATTTATCAAGCGCGCAAGGTTTATGCGCTGGCCGAGGCCACCGGACTGGCTTGCCTAATCGGAACGACTCAGGAGCTATCGATTGGTACCGCTGGCCAGGCGCACCTGGGCGCGGCCATGCCCAACCTGCACTTTCCGGCAGACCCAACTGGGCCACTGCTCTATCTTGACGACGTGGTCCGCAGCCGGGTGCGCTACGAACATGGCTATTTGATTGTGCCCGAGGGCCCTGGCCTGGGGATAGAGCTCGACCACGAGCAGTTACGTGAGTTTCGCCACGAGTTGCATACCGCACCACTCCGCGCCGACTGGCGTGCTTAGGGCTATTCATGCTAACCCATCTGCGATTGAAAGCGCAGAACTGTGCTGTTGACCCTGAGATCGAGCTCCTTGCTGATGTAGCACCGAACACCGGGGCCACGCTACTGGCCACCTTGCCTGTGACGGCCATGTTGCAACTTAAAATCAGTATCTTCGAAATGTGCGCCTGCGCGGATTGCCTGTTGCGGTACTGCATGAGAATGCAACGATCTGCCCTGCGCCGGGCGCTGAGTTCGTATTGATGAGCGGCCACGGGGCCGAGCTTGTAGCCTACTATCAGCACATGGGGCGCCATGTGCCTGCTGGTATGCTCTCTGCCGCTCGTGGCGCACAGGTGGGCAACCGAGTTGAATTCAGCCCCAACCTTTTGCCAACCGTGCGCAAGGCGGCGAACATGGTTTGGGGCGAAGGCGTGGATTTTAGCGCCGGCTGGCTGGGTTAACTCGGCCGCAGTGATCACCACACCGGATAACCGTGTGGCGGCCTATGCTGAAATTGAGTCGCACCGCGATCGCTGGCATCGCCGAACCTGGCGCGACATTGGGGGCCAGCCACTTGGCCTAACGGCGCGATGCGGCCAAGGTGGAAGCCAACATTCAACTTGCCACGACTCCGGTAACTTTCGGCATCAAGGACGAACGGAGAAAATTTTTAAAGACGCTCGTCCCAGAGGCTCCAGGCGCCGAAGCGGGTGTGCTAGCCCAACGCGGTGATTGCCTAAGAGCCCGTTAGTTCCGACATCGTATTGTTTTATCAAGAAGGAGATAGATGATGCAGAATTATGATCTTAAAGAAGTGCTTTGCACAGTTATCGCCATTCCCATTACGCCTTTTACCGCCGATGGCCAGGTCGATTTTGTTGCTTACCGGCGGTTAATAGGCCATCTGGTTGAGGGCGGAGTTACCGTCGTGACACCGAACGGCAACACGGGCGAGTTCTATTCCCTTTCGCCGGACGAATGTCGCGGGACGGTTGAGGTGGCAGTCGAGGTGGCTTCTGGCCGAGCGCTCGTAGTGGCTGGCGTGGGTTTCGACGTGGCGACCGCCATCGAAATGGCTCGCTTTGCCCGACAGGTGGGCGCCGGCGCAATCATGGTGCATCAGATTATTCACCCCTATCGTACGCAACAAGGGTGGGTCGCCTACCATCAAGCTGTCGCCGAAGCGGTTCCGGAGTTGGGAATCGTGCCATATGTGCGGGACGACCTTGTCACTCCGGCGATGATAGGTGAACTCCTTGAGGCCTGCCCGAACATCGTTGGAGTCAAATATGCCGTGCCGGATCCATTGCTGTTCGCAAGCATAGTGCGCGTGGTCGGCGCCGAGCGATTGGCGTGGGTATGTGGCATCGCCGAATCTTGGGCGCCTTTCTTCTGGGTGGGCGGGGCCCGCGGCTTCACGTCTGGGTTAATCAACGTGCATCCGAAACTGTCTCTCGATATGCTAAAATGCTTGCGCGCGGGCGATTATTTAGGCGCAATGCACATCTGGTCACGACTAAAACCGTTTGAGGATTTACGCTCCCGACTTAGCAACGGTAATAATGTCTCGGTGATAAAGGAGGCGATGGCTCAGATAGGGTTCTGTGGGCGGACTGTCCGGCCGCCAATTTCGGAATTACCCGATCGGGAGCAGGCCGAGGTGGCGGCTATCTTATCTACTTGGGGATTACAAGTTCCCGCGCGCGCTTAGAGCAGAATTTGTGCTGGAGACGATATGCACGGTGGCGTAGGTCACTAGTCCGGCAAATCACAAAATCAAATCGAGGGAACACCATAATGAAAATTCTGCGCCTGAAGCTTTATCCTATCACTACTCCACGTGAGACCGGCATGACGAACTCGCATGTCATCGTACGGCTAGAAACAAACGAGGGCTTGGTTGGATGGGGTGAGATGAGTGATCTCTCACATCTACCGATGCATCAGTTCGATTTGCCAAAGTTGGAGGGAGCATTGAATGGATTGCTGGTAGGTAAAGATGCGCGTAATCTACTGAAAATTGAGGACGATCTGCTCCGCGCTTACCCAGAGGAAAGTTACAAGTACAGCCACTCGGGCTCGGTGCGGCAGGGTGTTGAATTGGCGCTACTCGATCTAGTTGGTCGTGCTCAAGGTGTGCCTGTCTATGAACTTTTTGGCGGCAAACTTCGCGACCAGATAAAAGTCTGCTACCCGATATTTAGTATGCGTTCCGTAGACCAGGTAAGTCTGAATATTGACCGGGTGCAATCGAAATATGAAGAAGGCTTTGACCTGATTCGGGTTTACGTGGGCGCAAATCTTGAGGCAGATGAGCTCTTTCTGCAACAGTTTTCTGAACGTTTTGTGGGGCGGGTTTCTATTAAATCATTGGACTTTTCCAATGCGTTGGACTGGCGGCGGGCCTGGGTGGCCACCGAACGCTTTGCTGACATCGTTACCTTTACTCTAGTTGAGAGTGTTGTACCATATCACGATGCCGACGGCTTGCTGGAGTATCGACGCCGGAGTCGTTGGCCTGTCTCTGAGCACGTTTATCATCTGTATCACGCTTGGCAACTGTTATCGCGCGGTTGTATAGATATCCTGAACGTTTCACCATACTTATTGGGAGGTTTGCGTGCCAGCTTGCGGCTAGTCACACTGGCCGAGGCGGCGCGCGCCAGCGTCGTAATTGGCACCACACAAGAATTGAGTTTGGGCACGGCAGCTATCGCACATTTTGGAGCAGCTGCGCGGGTGCTCGATTACCCTTCCGATAGCACCGGGCCACGGCTGTATACGCAAGAAGTGGTGAAAACCCCAGTGCGCTATGAGTCCGGATTTTTACTGGTTCCTGAAGGGCCTGGACTGGGCGTGGAGGTGGACGAAGCGCTGTTAGATGAATTAACTCGTGAAGCACAGTGGACGTTTGGAACCAGCATAAATGCTGCTATTGATCGGCTGCCCGTGAAGTGATGCAAGTGGCGTTGGGTGCGAATCAACAATGATCTGTTTTTGACATAATGACCGGACATACTTTCCCGCTCGTTGAAGCGTCTGGTACCAGCTATGAATTGGGCTTTCAACATGGGGAGCAGGCGACTGCGCTGATAAAGCATTACCTGCTATTGACCGAACGACTGACACGAATGTCTCGTCAGGCACTTTGTCGTAATGCCATGGCGTTTTTTCCTTTAATAGAGCAATTCAGTCCGCCTTATGTGGAGGAAATACGCGGCCTGGCAGCCGGGGCGGGTATCACCTTTGAGGAGGCCATGTTGTGCCAGGCCCGCGCGGAGGCAGCTTATTACAACGACGAGGGATGTTCGGCGTTTGCCCTTACGGGCGATGCTACCTTGGATCACACTTCGCTGGCCGGCCAAAACTCGGACTTGCCGCCAGAATATGGTAATGTTGCGATCTTGCTGCATGTTAAGCCGACAGATGGACGCCCGCGGACTTTAATGTTCACCTTCGCCGGACAGTTGGGTTATATGGGCATGAATCAATATGGCGTTGCACTTTTTTCTAATGCTTTATACGACTATCGATGGCGGCTCGGATTGCCCAAGTATCCGATGAAGCGTGTGCTTCTCGAACAGCGAACGGTGGCCGAATGTATCAACATGCTGGGGCGGCATAGGCTCTGTTCGGCCAACAACTTTGTGCTGGCGGATGGCCAAGGAAATATCGGAGATGTGGAAGTTCGTCCAGAAGGTATTTCGATATTTGAGGATCTGCATCCGCATCAACGCCTGCATACTAATCACTATGTAACAGGTGAATTCATGGCGACCGAGACTAATTCTTTGCCGGATTCACGTCCGCGGCTTCAGCGCATGCAAGTATTAATCCAAGAAAAATGGGGCGCAATTACAGTAGACACGATGAAAAATGTTCTGTCTGACCATCATAATGATCCTGGCGGCATTTGCCGCCATGGCGAAACAGGGTTCCATTCCATCTCCGGCTATATCGCTGAACCCGCTAAGGGTGTGTTGCACGTTCGCCGCGGACATGGTTGTCTGGGAACATGGCAGGCTTACGCGGTATAAAGGAATTTAGGGAAATGTCTATGACTGAAGTAGGTATCCAAACCACTTTAGCGCGCAAACGATTGGGGCGCAGTGGGCTTCTTGTTTCCGTAGTAAGCATCGGCGGGTGGCTGGGAATATTGTACAACCCGGAGAAATCTGAAACGAGAATCTGGGGCGGGGTGTCCGAAGATCGTAGCGCTCGCGACGCGGCCGCCATTGCTGCGGTTCGCCGCGCGCTAAGTCTCGGTATTAATTACTTCGATACTGCGCCGATGTATGCGAGCGGCGAGGCCGAGCGCCTGTTAGGAGTCGGGCTGAATGCCCTATCCCGGGCTGAAAGACAAGAGCTAATTGTTTCAAGCAAGGTTGGCGCGCACCCTCAGCGCCCAAAGGCATACGATGCCGATACAATCCGCTGGTCATTGGATCGCAGCCTATACAACCTTCACAGTCATCAGCTAGATATAGTATTCATCCATGACCCGGAGACCGATGCCCATATGAATCAAATGCTTGGGCCTGGCGGTGCGGTGGAAGCGTTGGTTGCACTCAAGGCACAGGGTGTAGTCGGTGCAATTGGCTTGGGAGTGCGAATTCATCGCTTCCTGCTCCGAGCCATCGAAAGCGGCCAGTTTGATGTTATCCTGCCATCTTATGACTACAGTCCGATTCGAAATTCGGCCGCCCCGGTGATTGATTTGGCCGCCAGTTGTGACGTGGGCGTTGTTAGTGGTTCCCCATATGTGGCCGGTTTGTTAGCAGGCCTTGATCCAGACCTCGCGGCGGCAAAGCGCCCGCCCGACAGCGCCGCTGATTTGGACCGGTCGCGGGCATTGTGGCGCTGGGCGCGAGACTGTGGAGTCGATCTGGGAGCGGTGGCTATGCAATACAGTTTGCGAAATAAACACATTACGACGGTGCTGTCTGGTCCGCGCGACGTGGCTGAGATAGAAAACAACATTCAGCATGCATCCACGCAATTGCCGGCCGGAATCTGGAACAATCTTGATGCATTCCTGTCGACGCTGGGTCCTCAACCACCCGGAGGCGAGGCAAATTGAGCGCACCCGACTAGAGTGCATCATACCAACTGCCATTCAACATCAGTTCCGCCGCGAGTAACGGATCACACCGTCTTGAAAAGCGATTTCGCAGAAATAGTGGATAGCTTGCCAATTAGGTACGAGTGCCCACTGCACTAGAGTACGGCACCTGCTAGTGAAATCCGTTGCTAAATCTCAGCCCCTAGGTGCTTCCGAAAATTGAGACAGTTGTGAAGTATAGATCATTTAGTATCGCCCCACTCGGATTTCCTGCGACAGCGTTTACCCAGATTAGTCTGGGCTATTGGCGCCCCTCTTTGGTTGCAGTATCCAAATTTGCGGCTACACTCGATTATTCAAGGAGGCTCGTCCCATGACTGAAACTGATCGCACCTTGGTCGTCGACACGCACCTACATTTTTGGGATCTGGCGACCTATTATTCTCACTCGGACTGGATGAAAGATACCCCCGCTATTTTTCGCAGCTTTCTGCCAGAAGATGTCAAAATTCACTTCGACGCCTGCGGCGTGGATCGCGGCGTCATTATCGAGGCGGCGCGCACCTCGCATCAGCTGAATCTGTGGTGGCTTGCGCTGGCCGAGATCTACTCGTACGTGGGGGCTGTCGTTGCGGGCTGCTTCTTAGAACAGGCTGACCTGGTCGGCTGGTTCGACGAATACTCGCATAGTCCATACTTCGTCGGCATCCGCACGGCTTTGGCAGGTCCGCCTGAGGACTGGGCCACCAATTCCGATACGGCGCGCGGCCTAAACGAACTAGTACGCCGCGACTTGAGTCTCGACCTTCTGATCACTTACGAGGCTTTTGAGGCTGCGCGGCGAGTTGCTGCCAAGCACCCAAGCCTTCGAATAATCATCGACCACTGTGGCGGTCCGCCGCTGCGGGAGGGTCAGCTGGGTGCCTGGCGCAAACAGTTTGCGCCGCTTGCTGAGTACCCTAACATCCATGTGAAGTATTCCTCGCTGATGTATTACGCGGAGCCTGATACGTCCGTAGATCGCATTCGGCCGGTGGCCGAGTTCTTGCTGGAGACATTTGGTACGAGCCGGCTAATTTGGGGCAGCAACTGGCCTGTTGAACTGCTGGGCGGAACGTACGAATATTCATATAACACCACGCGTGCTGCTCTGCAGCCACTGACTACGGCCGGGGAACGCGACGCAATCTACGGAGGCAACGCGGCGCAAATCTATCGCTTACGCTGATGCCCATGCGGCCTGTATGCTGGCCGATCTAGCCTGTCCAGTCAAAGCGGTACTAATTTCACTATTGTGTCGTCGGTCTTGCGTCTCTCACTGTTGATCGCGATGCGGGATGTGGAACTCGCCCGCCTACGTCGTCGCGGCCGCTGAACTAGCCAAGATATGTGCATTGGTTAGTCGGAATTCTGGTGCGCAAGCAGTGCCGTCATGTTGCGTTGGTTGTCGTTATATTTGGGTGGACGGTTTTGGTCAGGCCCTTCGTTTTTGAATTCTTCGGTATTTCTAGCGAGGTTTCTCGGTGTCATGCGCCGCGGGCCAAGGTAATCATGGCCGCCTTTTGCGGCTAATCGAGGTGAACGCAGCCCTGCCTTTGCAGTTGTGGCAGGACCGCTTTGTAGTGGCATTCGATGACCTTGGCTCGAATGCGTTTCGAAGAACCTCCCCTGATCCGCTTTGCTTGCGCAGAGGCAATCTGGTATGCTAAACGCGTCAGCTCGGACAAAATCGGCGAATTGATTGGGGACAAACGTTACGAATCAAAAAAAGTGACATAGTTTGCGACGGCTCGCGCTCGCGCTCGGCTTGTACTAAGGGAAGTAGATGCGACGGACGATAGGGTGCGGAAATCGCAATGGGTAGCAGTGCAAGCACAATGGAGACGGATCATGAAACGCTTTGGACAAGTCATAGGTATTAAGCCCGAATTCTTTGACCAGTACAAGAAGATGCACGCCGAGCCTTGGCCCGAAGTGGTCGCCGCCAACCGCGCCAGCAACATCCGCAACTATTCGATCTTCCGGTACGGCAACTTACTGTTCGCCTACTTCGAATACATGGGCGATGACTTCGCTGCAGACATGGCGAAAATGGCCGCCAATCCGAAAGTCCAAGAATGGTGGAAACATATGTACCCCATGCAGGAACCGGTTCCCATTCGCCAACCTGGTGAGCATTGGGCCACTATTGAAGAAGAGTATCATCAGGATTGAGCACGGCCAAGCGCGAGGAGGAAATATTGTCAGCCAAACGTAAAGTTCAACGGATTGTTTTCCAACCCTCGGTATATCGGGGCTTGCAGCGCGGGATTAACCAGATCGTGGATGCAATTCGACCAACGCTTGGTCCACGGCCTCGTATGGTCGCAATAGATCGTGGGGTAAGCGGCAAAGCGCCGGAACTGCTCGATAGCGGCGGGCTGATTGCCCGGCGGATTGTGGCGCTATCTGACCGCGATGCGGATATGGGTGGCATGCTACTACGCAGCCTGCTCTGGCGGTTGCACGAGCAGGTCGGAGACGGAACTGCGACTGCTGCAGTGTTGTTCCAATCCATTTACGATCAGGGTGTGCGCCACCTTGGCGCCGGAGGTAACGCGATGCGGTTGCGCCGCCATCTCGAAAGCGGCATAGGGGTAATTCTTGCCCAGCTTTCGGGCATGGTGAGGCGCGTTGAAGGCCATACGCAGTTAGTCCGAATCGCGGCGGCGCATTGTTACGATACGCAGCTGGCCAAAGTATTAAGCGAGATTTTTGACACGATTGGTGAATATGGACAGCTGGAGATTCGGGAGGGGCAAGACCGCGAATTGGAGCGCGAGTATGTGGAAGGTAATTATTGGAAAGGGGGTGTTTTTTCGCGCCAAATGATCGCAGATCGGAAGACCCTAAAAACCAATATCGAGAATGCGGCAGTTCTAATTAGTGATCTGACCGCCGAAAATCTGGAGGAGCTGCAGGCCGTAATTGAACTAGCGGCGGGAACTGGAGCCCAGACCCTGCTAATCATTGCGGGGCAGTTTTCGGAATCAGCCCTGACCGCGCTAAGCGCTCGGCGAGATCGTGACAAACTCAATGTAGTGGCTGTAAAGACGCCGGGCTTGACTATTGATGAACAGATTGGTGCGCTAGAGGATTTATCGGTTCTGACGGGCGGGCGCCCCGTCTTGAGAATTGCCGGCCAGTCTCTTGGCTCGATTTGTGAGGCAGATCTGGGGCGGGCCCGCCGGGCGTGGGCAGACCGTTTTTACTTCGGTATTGTGGGGGGAGGTGGGAATCCGCGCTTGCTGCGCCAACACATCGCGCAACTCCGGGCGGCCTTCAAAAATGCATCGGCTCAATCCGAACGGGCGATCCTCCAGCAGCGCATTGGGAAACTGATCGGCGGCTCGGCTATGCTGTGGGTCGGCGCGGCAACGACGACAGAGATCTCGACTCGGAAGGAACTGGCCGAAAGAACCGCAGCGACGCTGCGGGGAGCAGTCTTCGAGGGTGTGTTGCCGGGAGGTGGGGTCGCGCTGTTAGAATGTTGCGGTGTCCTGCAGAAAATGCTGAAGCAAAGCTCCGAGCCGGACGAGCAAGGCGCTTACCGCATCCTGATTCGGGCATTGGAAGAACCGCTGCGTACGATTATCAGAAATGCCGGAGAAGAGCCAACTCGGATTCTAGCGAAAATCAAATTGGCCGGTTCTGGTTACGGTTTCGATGGGGTTTCCGGACAGGTGGTCAAGGTCGCCGACGCAGACATCTTCGACGTGGCCGCTGTTTTGAAGGCCGCCGTGCACGGTGCGATCGCCACTGCAGCCCTTTCGCTGACGATCGAAGTGCTAATTCATCACAAGCTGCCCACATCGGTCTTGACGCCGCGGTAAGGAGAAGGCTGGCATATGGCACGAGACATGATCGAAACTGAGGCTCAATACGAGGATATAGTCTTTGCTCTCGCCGCTTCGCCGGGCTTCCTCAAGGATGGCATTTGTTTCGCGGCCAGCCAATCCGGACTGAATCGCTCAGATGATGGTGGCGCCACATGGCGTTCCATGTATGGTTCCCTGAACGTGGAACTGCCCCTCACGACCGTGGCGGTGACCCTTTCACCCGATTTTGGATCCGACCAGACCGTGTTTGCTGGCGTTCAGGGCGGTTTGCTATGCTCGACCGATGGCGGTGAAACGTGGCAGGCGGCTTCATTGCCCTCCCCGCCGCCCGACCTCTCGACTGTCATTGTGTCGACCGATTTCACTCGTGATGGGATTGTGCTGGCAGGCACAATGGAGGATGGCGTCTTTCGGTCGACAAACCGCGGACGCCACTGGCACTCGGCCAATTTTGGCCTACTAGATCTGCACGTGCTATGTTTGGCGATCTCTCCAGATTTTGCGAACGATGAAACGATTTTGGCTGGAACTGACAGTGGCATTTTCAGAAGCACAAACGGAGGGCGTTCGTGGCGGGAAGTTGACTTTGACGTTGATCTGGCGCCGGTGCTGAGCCTGGCACTATCCCCAAACTACGCCAGTGACGGTATTGTGTTTGCTGGGACCGAATCCAGCGGTTTGTTTTGCTCGAAGGACAAAGGCATCACTTGGACGCGTCAGGGCGAGGAGTTGATGTCAGTGGCGATCAATGGTATCGTCACAGCGTTGGGGCACTCCGGAAAGATCGAAATTCTTATCCTGCTGTCTGAGCGGCTTTTGGTCTCACGCGATGGGGGACAACACTGGTCAATCTGGAAGAAGAAGGTGCGCTTTCGTCAAAGCTTCACTTCCGTGGCGGCTCCTAGCGGGCTGCGGCGCGGCGCACCGCTGCTCGTTGGGTTAGCGGACGGGAGCGCGCTGCGGATTGACTGAAAGCGTCGGCCTGTGCACGGTCTACTAATTGATAAGGAGCCTTAAATCTGGCGGTTTCAAGTCCCAAGTGCAAAAAGTGCAGCGTGATGCTGCTTAAAGTCGAACGCATCAGGTGTAAACAACTGAGCGGGGCACTGAAAGCCGAGCGATTTGCGCGGCCGAGTGTTTAGCTTCCAAGCGATGGCGTCCAGTTCTTTTTGAGTGAAGCCGATCAAGTAGCTGCGCTTGGGCAGGTACTGTCGCAACAGGCCGTTGGTGGTTTCGGTGATGCCGCGGTGCCAGGGGCTAGGCGGGTCTGCGAAGTACACCTTCATCCCGGTGCCTTCCGTCAATTTCTGGTGTGCCGCCATTTTGCGCCCGCGGACGGCGCTTGGCATGGCCCAAGCGTAGCCAGCCAATGACCTCCGTGCGCGACGCACCCCGCGGCATCGCGTAGATCGCAGTGTAGATGGTTTCGTGAGAAACCTGCAACGAAGGGATGTCAGGATGCACAGTCGCCAGTGTACCCGCAACCTGCTCAGGCGAGTAGCCCGCTTTTAGATAGTCAACAACGTGATGCCACAATGCAGTTCCTTGGCGCAGGCGCTTCTCAATCCGCGGCTTGATCCTACAGGCGTGGGCACGTAGATGAGCCGCTGCTTCGCGGTAGCTACCGGACACCAACGGTCGCCCCCGACTGCGGTGTGTCTTCGGTCGAACCCAATCATTTTGTCGCAGTTCACGGGACAGCGTTGATGCCGAACGCTTCAACCCCTCCGCGATCTCTGCCGGTTTCATTCCAATAAAAAGTTGTGTTTGGATTAGCGTCCGTTCTTCAATACTCAATTGGTTGTAACTTTTTCTCATGCCGCATTTTCCCCCACAAAATGTTGCACTTGGGTTTTGAGCGCGCCCTGGGAAAGCGGGTGCGGATTTGGGAAAATTTGGGGTTGACAAGAAGAGGGTCAAGGCATATAGTTTACATCTAGATGAGAGATATAGAAACAGATATAGATATGGAATTTCTACTCGTTTTTTTGTATCCAAAGGGGGGGCAGAACCCGTTACCGCCCTGTTTAGTTTTATGGAGGAGTAAAATATGATTACACGCAACATATCACGTCGTACATTTCTTAAGATGGCAGGAACCGCAACGGGTGGGGTGGTGTTGGCTGCCTGCGCGCCGGCCGCCACTAGCGCACCCGGCGCAGCGCCCGCAGCGAGCTCTGGTCCGACCGCGGTGCCCTCCCCAGTCACTCTGACGACCGGCAACCAATTTTGGAGTGGTCCGGGATTCGAGTCAATTGGGGCAGAATTTCGCAAACGCATG
>SXGU01206577.1_pt1 | contig 18396 bp, 15 predicted proteins | sample 3174531 | NCBI WGS metagenome assembly SXGU01 (sample SAMN11356863, study PRJNA531348) | freshwater metagenome | isolation source: freshwater sample F1-140 | place: China: Fuxian Lake, Yuxi | collected 2017-12-25 | reverse complement strand
TCACACCGGACTATGTGGCACCGTTCCGCTTTACCGGGCACATCGCACAAGTGGTCGTGGAAACCGGCGAGGTAGGCGCAGCCGACCCGGAAGCACAGATACGCACCGCGTTCAGCGACCAGTGAAATTGGGACACCCTAGATCAGGATACCACGCCATGCAAACCTGTTTTCGCAAGACCATTCGGCCCATCACTCTGGCAATCGCACGGACAGTGGCCCTAACAGCGGCTCTGGGAGCCATTCTTGGGCTCTTCATGCCGATCGCACAGGCCCAGCCCTACCCATCGCGCCCGATCAAGCTGATCGTGCCCTATGCGCCGGGGGGCAATACCGACATCGTGGCACGCATCTTCGGGCAGAAGCTGTCCGAGCGCATCGGCCAGCCGGTGGTGTTCGACAACCGCGGCGGCGCCACCGGCACGCTCGGCGTCGGGGTCGCTGCCAAATCCCCCAACGATGGTTACACCATCGTAATTGGCGATCTCGGTTCGATGGTGATCGCCAACCACGCCATTCCCAGCCGACCTTATGACCCGATCAAGGATTTCGCGCCGATTGCGTTGGTCACCAGCGTGTCGATCGTGGTGACGGTCAATCCGAAGTCCCCTTCGAATGGCTTCGACGACATCCTCAAGCGCGCCCGCGCCCAGCCCGGCAAACTCACTTATGGCACCTCCGGCATCGGCTCGCCCAGCCATATGGCGATGGAGCTGGTGCAATCGATGACCAAGGCCGAATTGGTACACGTGCCGTTCAAGGGTGGTGCGCAGGCCGTTACCGCCCTGATCGGCGAGCAGATCGACCTGCTCGTCGATGGCGCCGCCTTTGGCCAGGTCAAGGGCGGCCGCTTGAAGCCGATTGCCGTGACCGGCCCGCGTCTGCCGGCCTTGCCCGATACACCCGGCATCGGGGAAACCGTGAAGGGTTTCGAGTTCACCAACTGGTGGGGCTTCCTCGCGCCTGCCGGCTCGCCAGCTGAGGCTATCAATCGCCTCAACGAGGAATTCAAGCAAATTGCGGCGCTGCCGGAAATACGCGAACGCTTGAGCGGGCTGGGCCTGGCGGCACGCAACAGCACACCCCAGCAATTTGGCGAGCACCTGCAAACCGAGACCGACAAAATCGGCCGCATCATCAAGTCGGCCAACATCAAATTCGAATAAGGCACCGGCCGCACGCATGACGGCACGCCCCAACATCCTCTGGTACTGCGCCGACCAGCAGCGCTACGACACGATTCGCGCGCTGGGTCAGCCGCATATCGCCACACCCAACCTGGATGCCTTGTGCGCCAATGGCGTCGCCTTCAAACGGGCTTACACGCAAAGCCAAATCTGCACGCCCTCCCGCGCGAGCTTTCTCACCGGGCGTTACCCGGCCAGCCACCATGTGTATCGCAACGGCAATGCCTGGTTTCCGCCGCACGAAAAACTGGTGACGCGGCTGTTCGCCGATGCCGGCTACGACTGCGGGCTGGTCGGCAAACTGCACCTCACCGCCGCCAAGTACTACGAGAAGCGCACCGACGATGGTTACCGCATGTTTCTGTGGAGCCACCATCCGACGCCCGACTCGGCGCGTGGCCACGATTACGAAACCTGGCTGCGCCACGAGAAGAAGATCGACCCGGTCGAACTGTATGCGCCGGTGAACCATTTCTGCGGCGCGGGGGTGCCGGCCGAGTATCACCAGACCACCTGGGTTTCGGAGATGGCCACGCGCTTCATCACCGAGCAGCGCGACGGGCCGTGGCTGCTGTCGCTCAACCCGTTCGATCCGCACGCGCCGTTCGATGCACCGGCAGAGTACCTGGCCAGGGTCAACGCAGAGTCCTTGCCGTATCCATTATTCCGCGACAGCGACATTGAGCGCCAGAAGGCGTTTGCCGCCATCGACCAGCAGACCAAGGTGGCAGTGGATCCGCGCGTGCGCCGCCACAACAGCCCGGTGGTGGAGCAAGAGCACGACCTAGTGGCATCAGCCCCGCCGGCCAGCTACGACGCACTGGAGGTCAAGGCCAACTATTACGCCATGATCATGCTGATCGACGACCAGTTCAAGCGCATCGTCGACACCCTGCGCGATTCCGGCCAGCTCGACAACACCATCATCGTCTACACGAGTGATCATGGTGAATTGCTGGGTGACCACGGCCTGATCCTCAAAGGCTGCCGCTTCTTTGAAGGGCTGGTGCATGTGCCGCTGATTTTTTCCTGGCCGCACCGGTTCCAGAAGAATTTGCAGAGTGACGCCCTGGTTGAATCGGTCGACGTGGCGCCGACCCTGCTGGAAGCCGCCGGCTTGCCGGTGCCCGAGAACCTGCAGGGCCTCTCGCTGATGCCAATCCTGACTGGCAACGCCGACTCGCACACCCATAAGGCACGCGTGGTCTGTGAATTCAAGGACGCCATTGGCGGCCCGCAACATACCGACCACACGCATGGGTCCATGGTGTTCGATGGCCGCTACAAGAGCGTGGTGTATCACGGGCACGAGATCGGGGAAATCTACGATCTGGCCACTGACCCCGGAGAATTCGACAACCTGTGGGATCAACCGCAAGCACGGGATCTCAAGTCCACCCTTCTCAAACAGCATCTCGACGCCATGATGGCCACGGTCAGCGCCGGGCCACCACGCAGCGTCGCCTACTGACACATCTTCCGACATACCAAGGAGCGCCACTATGTCTACCGACACGTTCAATGGCAAGATCGGCCGTACCCGCGAAGAATCCACCCCCGCCTGGCCGGAACGCAAGGAGGCCAAACCGGGCTCCCCCAACATTGTCATCATCTTCATGGACGACATGGGCTGGTCCGACCCGGGCTGCTATGGCTCCGAAATCGACACGCCGCACATCAACGCACTGGCCGCGCGCGGTGTGCGCCTGACCCACTACACCACCCACGCCATCTGCTCACCGGCGCGCGCGGCATTGCTCACCGGCTGCAACGCCCACGGTGTGGGCACCGGCTGGCTGGCCAACAACCATCCCGGCTACCCCGGTTACTCGGGCGAGATTCCGCTGGAGGCGGCCACCCTGCCCGAAACCCTGCGCGCCGCCGGCTACGAAACCATCATGGTCGGCAAGTGGCACAACACCCCCGCTGCCGACAATTCCCAGAGCGGCTCGAAGCACAACTGGCCTTCGCAGCGCGGCTTCGACACCTATTACGGTTTCATGGACGGCGAAACCAACCATTTCTTTCCGGCGCGCCTGATGCTGGGCAACCAGGTGCTGCCGGTCGACGAATATCCGCGCGATTACTACACCGGCGACGACTGGATGGATCAGGGCATCCGCTTCGTCAAGGAACTGCGCGCGAGCAATCCGGCCAAACCATTCTTCCTTTACGTCGCCAACAACGCCATGCACGCCCCCCTGCAGGCCAAGCCGTCAGACATGGCCAAATACCAGGGCAACTACGACACCGGCTGGACCGCGGTGCGCGAAGCACGCCACCAGCGGCAGATCGAGATGGGGCTGATCCCGCCCAACACCAAGCTGCCGGCCTCCGATCCGCGCGCACCCAAGTGGGATGACACCGACGCCGAGAATCGCCCGCTCTATGCACGCCACATGGAAGCCTTCGCCGGCATGCTCGACAACGCCGACCAGAACGTCGGCAAGCTGGTCAGGTACCTGGAAGAAATCGGTGAACTCGACAACACCATCATCCTGTTTTCGTCGGACAACGGCGGTACTGACGCCGGCGGCGAGCACGGCATGGTGCTCAATAACCGCCGCTACTCCGGTCTCCCGAACCATTCGATGGAACACGAGCGCGGCATGCTCTCGCAACTGGGCGGCCCGCTAAGCATCTCGCTCTACCCCACTGCCTGGGGTGAAGTCTCGAACACCCCGTTCCCCAGTTTCAAGACCTACACCGGCGGCGGTGGCCGGCGCGTGAGCTTCATTGCCTCGTGGCCGGCACGCATCAAGGATCGCGGCGCGATTCGACGCCAGTTCATGCATGTCATCGACGTGATGCCGACCCTGCTTGATCTGGCCGGTGTGCCGAAACTGGATGTCAGCCACGGCAAGCCGGCGCGTGCGCTCGATGGCATGAGCTGCGCTAAACTGCTGCTGGAAAACGCGCCCTCGCCACGCACCGAACAGTATTACGAATGCTGGTCCAACCGTGCCTACTATCGCAGCGGCTGGCTGGCGCGCTCGCTGCAGGCACGCGATACGCCAATCGACATGGACAATTGGACCCTGCACAACCTCGACGACGACTTTTCGGAGAGCACCGACCTGGCACAACAGCAGCCGGCCAAACTCAAGGAATTGGTGGAAGCATTTGATGCGGCCGCCTGGCAGCATCTGGTCTACCCGCTCGACAACCGCGGCCGCCCCGGCAAGTTCAGCGATACCCCGGCCTGGATGCGCGAGCGCTCCGACCAGCCGCGCCGCTTTGTGCCCGGTGCGCAAACCGCCACGCGCACCGACGTGATCCCGATGGTCGGCAACCGTTCGTTCCGGATTCGCGTGCGTTTCCATCAGCGTGCCGGCGACGCGGGGATTCTCTGGGCACTCGGCGACACCATCGGTGGCGCAGTGATGTATCTGGAATCGGATCGGCTCAACGTGCATTACAACGGCTTTGGTGTGCCGGTCAATCTGGTACCGGCAAACTTGAAGCCCGGTGAGCATGAAGCGATTCTCGAGTACGAAGCGCTGGGCAAGCGTCGCGGCCAGGGCCGCCTGCTGCTCGACGGCGTCGAACAATCCGGCTGGACCGAGATGTCGCCCACTCTGATGATGGGCCCGTTCGAAGGGCTGGACGTCGGGCTCGATCGCCGCGCGCCGGTCTTCTGGGAGTTGTACGAGCGCCACGGCATTTATCGCTACACCGGCAAAATCGAGGATGTGTGGATTGAACCGGGGCAGCGCGCCGCCGCCTGATCGCTGATTGAACATCCGTATAAGGAACACACGCATGGATCAACACCGCAGACACTATCTCGCAGCCTCATTGGTTCTCATGGCCGGCCCTGGTGCCCTGGGCCGCGCACTGGCGCAGGGAACAGCCTATCCCGCCAAACCAATCCGCATCGTGGTGCCTTTTCCCCCCGGCATTCCGCTCGACGCGATCTTGCGCGTGGCCGGCCCACGTTTGTCAACCGCACTGGGCCAACCCGTCGTGATCGAAAACCGGCCCGGCGCAGGCGGCAACATCGGTAACGAGCAAACTGCCCGCTCACCGGCCGATGGCTACACGCTGCTCGGTACCACCAGCGGGTTCGTCGCCAACCCCAGTCTGTTCAGCAGGGTCAATTACGACCCCCAGAAAGACTTCACGCCGATCACCGGCCTGATCCGCACCCCGGCCGTGCTGATCGTCCCGGTCGACTCGCCGTTCAAATCCATCGATGACATCGTGACACGCGCCAAGGCCAGGCCGGGCGCACTCTCCTACGCCTCCGGCGGCAGCGGATCGTTGGCGCACTTTTGCGGCGAGTTGTTCAAGTTCGGCGCCGGCATTGATGTCTTGCACATTCCCTACAAATCGGCTCCGGACATCCTCAATGCGCTGCTCGGCAAACAAAACGACTACGCCTTTCCGGTGTTCGCCACCGCCCTCACGCATATCAAGGCCGGCAAGTTTCGCGCGCTCGCGGTCACCTCGCAGAAACGCATGGCGCAGTTGCCCGATGTGCCGACGGTTCTCGAAGCGCTCAAGTCCGGCGGATTCGACATCGAATCCGAGAACGGCCTGATGGCGCCAGCCGGAACGCCAGTTGACATCATCAACAAGCTCAACGCGGAAATTGCCAAAATCCTGCGTGATCCGGCGGTAGCGGAGCCGATGGTGGCAGCCGGATTTGAAATGGTCGGCAACACCCCGGCCGAATTTGGCGCACGCATCGCCAAGGATGTCGCCAAGTACGCCGACATCGTCAAGCGCACCGGCGCCAAGGTGGATTGACGCGCCGAATACCGAACCGGAACTTCCCGCTCGTTCTCGTCAAGGAGGTACCTCCATGCACTACGCTGCCTTTTTCCGCTTGCTCGCCGGTGTGGGTCTTTTCAGCGCCACCGTCGCGGCGGCGCAGCCCGCCGGCGACTACCCGAATCGCGCAATACGCGTGATCGTCCCGCAGGCGGCCGGCGGCGCACTCGATGTTTCGACACGGCTGATCGCCGCGCAAATGACGAAAATCCTCGGCCAGGCCGTAGTAATCGAGAATCGTCCGAGCGCCGGCGGCATTGCCGGCATGGAAGCAGCAGCCAAGGCAGCACCCGACGGCTACACCGTGCTGATGGCGGCCGCGACCATCGCGACCAACACTGCCCTCGGCATCAAGCTGCCCTACGATCCGGTGCGCGACTTTGCGCCGATCTCGCTTGGCTTGTCGATCCCGCTGCTGTTTGTGGTGCATCCGGCGACGCCGTACAAGACACTGCAGGACATTGTCGATGATTCAAAGCGGCAATCCGGCGGCGTCGCCGTGGCGATTGCCTCGATCGGCGCATTGCCGCACCTGCTTTCGGAAATGATGCGCCTGAAGACCGGGGCCAACCTCAACCTGATTTTCTACAAGGGATCCGCACCCGCTTCGCTCGATACGCTGTCGGGAACCATTCCCGTATTTATCGATGCCCTCGGCCCGGTGCGTACGCATGTTGACGCCGGCAAGCTACGTGCCCTGGCGCTCAGTTCGCGCGTGCGCTCGCCGCTATTTCCGAATGTGCCAACGGTTGCAGAGCAGGGCATGCCGGACCTGATCGGCTCGGCTTTTTTTGGCATGCTCGCGCCGAGCGCGACGCCGCCGGCGGTTCAGCGCCGCCTGCATCAGGCGATGGTGGCGGCGCTGGCAGTCCCCGAGTTGCGTGAAACCCTGCTAAAGCAGGGCTATGAGATTCATGCCACCACCGGTGAGGAATACGCTGCGTTCATGAAGAACGAGATTGGCCGCTGGGCACCGATCGTGAAGGCAGCTGGCATCAAGATTGAATGAGGTCATCCGGCAACGCACTTTGAATCGATGGAGGATCTACACATGACGCAGACCACGCTTCAGAAACATCGCCGCGCCCTCATCCTCGCCAGCGCAGGATCAGCAATGCTTCCCGGTTGGGCATTTGCGCAGGGTACGGCTTACCCCAATCGCCCGATCCGGATCATCGTCTCTTACGCCCCGGGAGGCGTCACCGACATCATTGCCCGGGCGGCAGCGCAAGCAATGACGGACTCGCTGGGTCAATCGGTGATTGTCGAGAATCGGCCGGGTGCGGCCGGCGTCATCGGCACCGAAATGGTCGCCGCAGCACCGCCTGATGGCCATACGCTATTGATGTTTGTCGACGGCAATTCGATGATGCCCACTGCCCTCAAGAACATCAAGCACGACCCGGTCAAGAGCTTTGCCCATGTCAGCCTGATGGGCCGCGGCTCGTTGGTGCTGGTGGCCCACCCTAGTCTGCCGGTTTCCAACCTGCAAGATGTGATCCGCTACGGCAAGGCCAATCCGGCGGCCCTGTCGTTTGCCACGCCGGGCAAGAGCGGTCCACAACACCTCGCCTTTGAAAGCATCAAGGCGACTGCCGGCTTTCAGGCCGAGCACATTCCCTACAAGGGCGGTGGCCAGGCGATTGTGGATGTGGTGGCAGGCCAGGTGAAGCTCGGCATGCTCGGTATGGCGCCGGCCTTGCCGCACATCAAGGCGGGCAAACTCAAGGCCTTGGTGGTCTCCTCGCGTGAGCGTTCTAAGCTGCTGCCCGACGTGCCAACGGTCGGTGAATCCGGCATCCCCAACTTCGAGATGGCACAGTGGCAAGGTCTGGTGGCGCCCGCCGGAACGCCCCCGGACATCGTAAAGCGTCTGCACACCGAAGTTGTCAAGGCGATGCGCCAGCCTGCCGTCATCGAGAAGCTATCTGCAATCGGCATGGACAATGCCACTAGCGCGACTCCCGAGGAGTTCACCCAGATGATTCAACGAGAAACTGCACGCTGGCCTGATATCTTCAAGGCCGCCAACCTGCAGGCAGAGTAAGGGAAACCAGGCATGCACAACAAAACCAACATTCTCTTCATTACCTCCGACCAGCAGCGCGCCGATTGCTACGGCTTTGAGGGTCGCCGCGTCAAGACGCCACACCTGGACGAAATGGCACGCTTCGGGACGCGGTTCTCGGCGGCCATCACCCCCAACCTCGTGTGCCAACCCTCACGCGCTTCGATCCTCACCGGCTTGTTGCCGCGTACCCATGGTGTCTCGGACAACGGCATTGACCTGCCACCGGCCATCGGCGAGGCCGGTTATGCCGGCACGCTGTCCAAGGCGGGTTACAGCACTGGCCTGATCGGCAAGGCCCACTTCAACACCTCGCATTGCTTCGCGCCGACCGGCACACCCGAATGCACGGTCAGCAGCGCCAACTATGGCGCCGACTGGAGCGGCCCTTACATGGGGCTGGACCATGTCGAACTGATGCTCGAGGGCCACAACATGTTCCCGCCGATGCATCCCCCACAGGGTGGTGCCTACGAGCGTTGGTATCACGCTGACGGACGCGGTGATGAGCGCACCGCTCTCTACAAGAAGGACTTGCCGCCCCTCACCACGGCGCACGAGACCTTCAACTCGGCGCTGCCGGTGGCTTGGCACAACTCGACCTGGATCGGCAATCGCACCATTGACTACCTGCGCGAGCACCGCGACGGCCCATTTTGCCTGTGGGCCTCTTTTCCCGACCCGCACCACCCTTTCGATGCGCCTGAGCCGTGGTGCTACCTGCACCATCCCGATGACGTCGAACTGCCGCTCCACAAGGACATGGACCTCGACCGGCGTCCCTGGTGGCACCGCGCGGCGCTTGAGGGCACGCCGAAAATGGAAAACGAGCGCCTGCGCAAGTTCCGCGAAAAGTCTTCGCGCACGCCAAAGCAGAGCGAAGCGCAGATGCGCGCCCTGATTGCCAACTACTACGGCATGATTTCGCTGATCGACCATCAGGTCGGGCGCATCCGGATCGCTTTGCAGGATCTGGGGCTTGCCGAGAACACGCTGATCGTCTACTCCACCGATCACGGTGACTGGCTCGGCGACCATGGCCTGCTGCTCAAGGGACCGATGGCCTATGAAGGCCTGCTGCGCGTCGGCATGCTGTTTGAAGGGCCGGGCGTACCCAAAGGCAAGGTCGTAGCCGATCCGGTTTCGACCTTGGACCTCCCGGCTACGTTTTGCGACTACGCCGGCGTGTCGCTGCCGGGCAAGGTGCACAGCCGCAGCCTCAAGCCACTGATTGAGACCGACACGGCGCACCGCGACTTTGCGCTTTCGGAGTGGGATCTGCGTGCCTCACGTTGTGGAGTCGACCTCGATCTGCGCACGGTACGTACCAAAACCCGCAAACTGACGCTGGAGCTCAACAGTGGTGCGGGGGAGCTCTACGACCTGGCAGAGGATCCGCATGAAATGCACAACCGGTTTGGCGATCCGGCTTATGCGAAAGTTCAGCGCGAGTTGACCGACATGATCGCGAGCCGCCCAGATGACGCCTGCGCACCGCTGCCGCAAATCGGCATGGCGTAACTCAATACCCTGGAGCCAATGATGCTGCGTGCGGGAGTGATCGGACTGGGAGCCATGGGGCTGGGAATGGCGACCAACCTCGCCAAGGCCGGCGTACCAACCTCGGGCTGCGATAGCGCCTCAGCGGCACGGATAGCTGCGGCCGGCGTCGGTGGATTGAAGCTGGTCGATTCGCCGGCAGCCGTGGCCGCACAATCCGACGTGATCTTCACCTGCCTGCCCTCGATCGCGGCGGTACGCGCCGTCTATGAAGCTGCCGACGGCTTGATCGCTGCTGCGCGCCCCGGCATGATCACCGCAGAGTGCTCCACCATCGACTCTGACATGGCGCGCGGCCTGGCGAAAGCCATGACGGCCCGTGGCGCGGCGCATATCGAAACCCTGCTGGTGGGCCGGCCTCCGGAAGCCCGCGCAGGCCAGCTCTACTTTGTGGTTTCGGGAGACGAGGCCGTGGCACATCGCGTGGCGCCATTGCTCGACCACATGGGGCGGGCTTGGCGCCATGTCGGCAGCAACGGTGATGCCAACACCATCAAGTTGCTGCATAACGGCCTGGGCTATGTCTACGCGCTGGCGACGGCCGAAGCGCTGGCGCTGGCGCGCGCACGCGGCATTAACGTCGAAGCCTTTATCGATGTGGTCAAGAACGGCGGTGGCATCGGCTGGTCAAAATACTTTGACCTGCACGCCAGCGGCGTCGCCGCAGGGCGCGACGAAGGCTGGGGCCGCCTCTATATCGGCGCCAAGGATACCGAAGCGCTGAGCCACGAGACTGCAGCCGCCGGCCTCGACCTGCCACTCTTTGAAGCCGCGGCCAATGACTATCGCGCAGCCATGGCCGCCGGCCTGGCGGACGCGGAATTTACCGCTGTGTCGCGCGTGCTCGAAGAGCGCAATCGCAAGTCCCTGTTTGGTGCACCCACGTGAAAGGCACTCTCCCTATACGCCACCACGTCGTGTCCCCACCAGCGGTCCCACCGGCGTCTCCACTTCCTGCGAGGCTCGCGTGACAGGCGCCCGATCGCGTGTCCGCCAGCGCTGGTGGAACGAGGAAACCCGTTTCGCCTGTGCTGCATTGCTGCCGGCACTGCTGTTCTTCGGCGCCTTCGTCGGCTTTCCCTTCGGATATTCGTTCTACCTGTCGTTCCACGACTGGAACATGATGGCGCCCACCCCAACCTGGGTCGGGCTGGAGAACTACACCTCCCTGATGGGGGACGCCGAGTTCTTGAAGAGCCTGGTACAGACGGCGCTCTTCACCATCGGCATCACCGCCTGCATCGTCGTGTTCTCGCTCGGCATGGCGGTGCTGCTGGACCAGAAGCTTCGCTGGATCAAGCTCTACCGCACCATCTTCTACCTGCCGGCAGTCACCTCGCTGGTGGCCATTGGCATCGTCTGGGTATGGATGTTCGATCCGCAATATGGCCTGATTAACCAGGGCTTGCGCGCTATCGGCATTGAGGGGCCGCTTTGGCTGGCGGATACCCGCATCGCGCTGCCGGCACTGATCATCACCGCAGCCTGGCGCAACATCGGTTACTTTGCCACCATCTTTCTGGCCGGCCTGCAGGGTATCGACAACACCTACTACGAAGCCGCACGCATCGACGGTGCCGGCATGTGGGACCGCTTTCGCCGCATCACCCTGCCGCTGCTCAAGCCGACCATCCTGTTCGTGGTGGTGATGTCAGTGATCCTCTCGTTCCAGGTGTTCGCACTAGTCTACGTGATGACCTCGGGCGGCCCGGCCGGCAGCACCTCGGTGCTGGTGTTTTACCTGTACCAGCAGGCCTTCACCTACTTCCGTATGGGCTACGCCAGCGCCGTCGGCTATGTACTGTTCGTCATCATCTTCGTGCTGACGATTTTGCAGTTCAAGGCCTTCGGCAAGACGGTGGAAGCATGAACCGACACAACGACCATTCGTCCGGCCGCTTCGATGCCCGTCCGTTCCCGCTGACAGTGCTGCTCTACGGCCTGCTGTTGCTGTGCACCACCATCACCCTGCTGCCGTATGCGTGGATGCTGTCCTCGTCGTTCAAGCCGACGGTGGAAATTTTCTCGGGCACGGCGCAGCTAATTCCTTCCCATCCCATCCTTGACAACTACATCAATGCCGTGACACGCCAGCCGGTGGCGCGCGCCATCTTCAACAGCATCCTGGTGGCCGGCATCGAGACCTTCGCTGTCGTCGTTACCAGCGTGTTCACCGCCTACCCGTTCGCGCGCCTGCGCTTTCCCGGGCGGGACATCCTGTTCATGCTGATCCTGGGCACCATGATGATTCCCAGCCAGGTCACCATGATCCCGACCTTCATCCTGATGAAATGGTTCGGCTGGATCGATACCTACCAAGGGTTGATCGTGCCGCGCATCATGGCGCCGCTGGGCATTTTCCTGATGCGCCAGTTCCTGCAGAGTTTGCCCAAGGAACTCGAAGAGGCGGCGCGCATCGATGGCTGCAGTCGTCTCAAAACGCTCACCCACGTACTGCTGCCACTTACCGGGCCGGCAGTGGCGACGCTGGCGATCTTTACGTTCACCGCATCATGGAATGAGTTTTTCTGGCCCTTGCTGGTTGTGCAATCGACCGAGATGTGGACCATCCAGCTGCTGATTGCACAGCTGAAGGCGGCCGAAGCCACCGACTGGGGCATGGTCATGGCCATCGTCAGTCTTTCGGTACTGCCTACGGTACTGATCTACGTAATGTTGCAACGCTATTTTGTAAAGGGCATCGCGATGAGCGGGCTCAAGGGTTGACCCAGGAGAGCAGCAAACCACCAAAGGAGAGAACAGGCATGAACAAAGCAAATACACACCGCAGGATCGACCGCCGCCAGTTGCTCAAGACAGCCGTGGCTGCCACCAGCCTCGCCGCCGGCAGCACCCTGTCTACCCGCAGCTTCGCGCAGGCGCGCAAGCGCACTGTGAACATCTGGGTCCATTTCGGCGGCGCCAACCTCGATATCCTCAATCGCTATGTCGCCGAATTTCAGCAGGCGCAACCCGACATCGAGATCAAGATCACGGCCTACGGCCCGTCCGAAATTCTCCCCAAATACCTCGCCTCCGTGGCGGCCGGCGCAGCACCGGACATCTTTCACGCACCCGGCTATGTACCGCCAGACCTCGCAATCAACAAGGTGATCGTGCCGGTGGACGACATGGTCAAGCTCGACCCGACCAGCTTGAAAAATTTTGATGCGATCACCGTTTACGGCGGGCGGCGCTACGGCGTACCGGTCAACGGCGGCCTCGGCGCCATGTGCTACAACGCCGAACTGATGGAAAAGGCCGGCCTCGATTCGAAGAAGCTGCCCGAGACCTGGGACGACCTGATCAACGTCGCCGGCAAGATGACCAATGCGGCAGACAGCCAGTGGGGCTTGATGTTGGGCAACCAGGCCGGTTTTGCCACGGCGCAGAATTTTTGGGCATTCATGGTCGCCGCCGGCGGCGAATTGGTCACACCTGACGGCAAGGCCAGCGCCTTCAATTCCGAGGCCGGTTTCGATACCCTCTCATTTCTTTCGGATTCGGTCAACAAGACGCGCATTTCGCCGAAGAAGATGTACACCGACGTTCAGGCATGGGGCGAGTGGGCGACGCGCAAGGTCGGCTCGGTCCTGCTTTACCCCGTTTGGACGGCGCAGATTCTGAACACCAAGATCAGGAGCGTGACGGCGCCACCACCACGGCGCAAACAGCGCGGCGCGCATTTCGCCGGCAACTACTGGACGATCTCGAGCCAGAGCAAGAACAAGGAGGCCGCCGGGCAGTTTTGCCAGTGGTGGGTACAGCCGTCCGTCAGCGGGCGCTGGGCAGGTGAAACCGGCGCGATTCCCAATTCGCAGGCGGCAATCGATCATCCGTTGTTCAAGCAATTCCTGGCCAAGAACCCCTTGGGCCAGGCGTTTCTGGATACGATTCCCTATGCCAAGCCGTTCCCGGGCGTAGTGGGTATTCCTGCGGTGATTCAAATCGTGTCGGAGATGGTGCAGCAGGTGGTGCTGGGTGGCGAGGCGCCGAGAGATGCCCTCGCCAAGGCGGCGACGCGTGCCGACGCCGAATTGAAGCGGGCACAACGCACTTAGGCTGCGCCTGGAACTCACATCTGACATCGGCATCTGGCATCCGCATCTGGCATAGACGGGGGCGGGCGCAAGCCCGCCTCCTTTGACAACACAGAGAATCCATGAAGCGCCTGAACATCCTCCTGATCACCTCCGACCAGCAACGCGCCGATTGTTACGGCTTCATCAACCCGGCGCTCAAGACCCCGCACCTGGACCGCCTGGCGCGCGACGGCACACACTTCTCGGCAGCAATCACGCCCAATCTGGTGTGCCAGCCCTCGCGTGCGTCGATTCTCACGGGGCAGTTGCCTTTGACGCACGGCGTGTGGGACAACGGCGTTGACCTTGACCCCAAGGTGGGCCAAGCCGGGTTTGCAGGTGCGCTGGCGGGTGCCGGCTTCGCTACCGCACTGATCGGCAAGGCGCACTTCGCGACCAAGTCCACCTTCGAAGCTACTGGCACACCGGAAGACCGCTTCAACGGCAGGCTCTATGACGCAGGCTGGAAGGGCCCCTATATGGGCTTCGAGCACGCCGAGATGGCGGTGCTCGGGCACTTCAGCCGCCTGCGCCCATGGATGAAGCCGGTGGTCGGGCACTATGAGCGATGGTTCCTCGAGCGCGGCCGTGACGAAGAAGCGCTGGCACTCTGGAACGCAGCACTCGAACCCGAAATTGGCGCAGCGCAAACCTGGCACTCGGCGCTGCCTGCCGCCTGGCACGGCAGCACCTGGACGGCGGATCGCAGCATCGCCTGGCTGCGCGCGCGTGATGTCTCCAAGCCCTTTTGCATGTGGGCATCGTTCGGCGACCCGCATCACCCCTTTGATTGCCCGGCGCCGTGGAGCTCGCTGTATCGGCCCGAAGATGTGCCCTTGCCCAAACATCGCACTCCCGATCTGGAGCGCAGACCGTGGTGGCACAAGGCAGCGCTCGAAGGCGAGCCACAACTGGCCGACCCGGTGATGAAACGGTTTCGCGCACAGGGTTCGCGCGTGCCGCCGCAAACCGATGAGCAGTTGCGCCACATGACCGCCAACTACTACGGCATGATTTCGCTGCTCGACCACAACGTCGGCCGCATGCTCGATTGCGTGCGTGACCTCGGCCTCGAGCAGGACACGCTGGTGGTCTTCACCACCGACCATGGCGAGCTGCTCGGCAACCATGGTCTGTATCTCAAGCATCCGATCCCCTATGAAGACCTGCTGCGCATCGGCCTGATCATGCGCGGGCCGGGCGTCGCGGCAGGGGGTCATGTAACCGAGGTCGTCTCAACGCTTGATCTCGCGCAGACTTTTCAGGAAGTGGCCAAGGTGCCGGCACGCTTGCGCCAGCAAGGCGAGAGCCTGATGGCCTTGGCCGGTGGCGCGGACGCACCGCGGCGCGGTGCCTGGAGCGAATGGCATGTGCATCCGTCGCGCTGCGGCGTGGCGCTCAAGCTGCGCACGGTACGCACGAAGACCCACAAGTGCACCTTCGAACTCGATTCAGGGGCGGGCGAGCTCTACGACCTGGTCAACGATCCGGAAGAAATGCACAACCGCTTCGATGACCCGGCTTGCAAGGGTGTGCGCGACGAACTGGAGCAAATGATGCGCGATCGGCCTGGCGCCATCCGCGACCCATTGGCCGAACCAATTGGCATGGCCTAAGAGTCAAGCGATGCTTCGTCTCACACTTTTCCTGCTGACCCTGTGTGTGTCGCCCATCGCACCAGCGCAAGCCTGGCCTACCAAACCGATCCGCGTCATCAATGGCAACGCGCCGGGGGGCAGCGCCGATGCGTCGATCCGCGTCATCGGCGACGTGGTGTCTCGTGCACTCGGGCAACAACTGATTGTCGAGAATCGCGCAGGTGCCTCAGGCGGCATTGCATTTGACGCCGTGGCGCGTGCCGCACCCGATGGCTACACGCTGCTGATCTCCGCAGATTCCTCGCTGTATCAACCAATCCTCAAGCCGTCCCTGCCTTACTCGGTGGAAAAAAGCCTGACGCCAATCACGATCCTGACGATGCAACCCTTGGTACTGGCGGCCCATTCCTCGCTGGGCGTCAAGACGGCGGGCGAACTGGTGGCCCGCGCCAAGGCTGCCGCTGTTCCATTGGCCTATGCCACGCCCAGTGCTGGCGGCACGCAAACGGTGGCCGGCGAAGCTTTCGCCAAAGTGGCCGGCATCAAAATGACCAACATTCCCTACAAGGGCGGTGGCCAGGCCGTGGGTGATCTTGCCAGCGGGCAGGTGCCGGTCGGCGTGCTCGGCTCCGCCCCCCTGATGCCGCATGCAAGCTCGGGGCGCATCGTCATGCTCGCCGTGGCTTCAAAGTCGCGTTCGTCGGTGTTGCCCAACGTGCCCACTATGGCCGAAGCCGGCTTTCCCGGTATTGATCTGTCCCAATGGTTTGCCCTGCTGGGGCCGGCGGGCCTGCCCCCAGAGGTGCTGGCCCGTTTGTCAACCGAGTTTCAAAAAGCACTCGCCGACCCCGACGTCAAGCGCAAGCTCGCCGGCGCCGGCCTTGAACCGGTGGGGGGCAGCCCTGAAGAGTTTCGGCAACGGCTTGCACAGGAGAGCGCCGTGTGGGCGCGCATCGCCAGAGAGGTGGGGCTACGCGTCGAATAGGGCTTTGGATGGGGTTGTTTCGATGACAGGTTGCCGCAACGCCGGTTGCCTCATGCGAGGATTTCAATCACTGGAGAGCCGTGACGCCGCCACACGGCACACCATCAACACAGGAACATCACATGACCAAAATCGGATTTGTCGGCCTCGGCGTCATGGGCCTGCCGATGGCCCAGCAGCTTGCGAAGCACTTCGGACAAGTCACCGTATACGATGTGGCGCCCTCCGCCGAGGCGCGCCAGGCGCCCTTGTTGCGTCACGTCCAGAGCCCCGCCGAAGTTGGCAACGCGTCAGATGTCGTTTTCGTCTGCCTGCCCGGCGCCTATGCTTCCCTTGCGGTGGTCGATGGCGCAGACGGCCTGCTCAGCATCGCGCGCGCGGGCCTGACTGTCGTCGAACTGTCATCGATTGATCCGCAAGTGGTACGCGATATCGGTGGCCGCTACGCGACTCGCCATACCGCGTTCTGCGATGCCCCGTTGTTTGGCGCGCCGGTTCATGCGCGCGAGGGCAAGCTCGCCGTCGTCGTGTCTGGCGCGGAGCAGCACTACGAGACCGTGCGTGACGTCATCGGGACATTCGCGCGGCGCGTGACTTACGCCGGCGCGTTGGGAACAGCCAGCCTCATCAAAGTGATGCAAAACAGCTTGGGGCTGGTGCAGATCGTCGCGATAGCCGAGGCATTTTCCGTATTCGAAGCCGCAGGCGGTAATCCGCACAAGTTCTATGAAGCTGTGGTGGGCTGCGGTGGCATGGCGGACTCGCCATTGTTTGCCAAGGTCGGCATTGATTTCGCTGACCACGAAGCCCGGTTTGGCGCCTTGCTGCGCATCGCCGCCAAGGACATTGCCCTGGGCAACGCCATTGCGCAGCGCATCGGCGCTCCAGCGCCCTTGATCGCGCATGCCGCCGCGCAATATGAGGCCGCCCTCAATGAGGGCCTGGCGGACGCCGATCAGCTTTCATTTGCGGCGGCGATCCGCCGCAAACTCAAACCGGCCGGTTGATCGCCCCGTGAAAGAGCTCTCGCTATTGATCCCGACCCCTGATGGCGCGATGCCGGTGTTCGCGGCAGTTCCGCAGGATGTTATTTGCGCACCGGGCGTGCTGGTCTACATGGATGTATTCGGGCCGCGCGAGGAGTTGCGCGATATTGCACGTCGCTTTGCATCCTGTGGCTATCTCGCGGTGTTGCCGCACCTGTTCCACCGTCTGGGCTCACCGGTATTTGCGCCGACCAACCGGGCAGACGATGTGCTGCCCGAGGCGGTGGTCCGCGCAAACGATGCCACCAGCCTGCAAGGGTCCGCCATGGACACGCGGGCCATCATGGATTTTGCCGCCGCTGGCGGCTTTGGCATCCGCACCGGATTATGGGGCGCCATCGGCTACTGCATGGGCGGGCGCCACGCCCTGTCGGCAGCAGCGACGCATCCGAAGCAGGTACGCGCCGCCGTCTCGGCGCATGGCGGCCGCATGATTGATGGCACTGCGGCTTCCCCTCACCACCTCATCACACGTAGCACGGTGCCGCTGCATTTTGCCTTTGCCAAAGACGATGCGACCTGTCCACCAGGCCACCAGCACATCATTGAACAACTCGCCACCCAAACCGCAGGCCGCGTGACCGTTGAGCATCTCGATGCCGAGCACGGATGGTCATTTCCAGATCGCTGGTGTTTTGACCGCAACGCCTCCGAACGGGTCTGGGAGCGGGCCCTGGCGATGTTTCGGTCGGCGTTGTGGACACGGTACGCGCCGCGACTTCGGTAAGCTCAAGTGCGGCGGCTGCAGATCAGAGTCTGTCCGATATGATGACGAACCATCACCTTCATCCAGTCGCCCGCTGCCACAATCCGGCGGCGCGCAAACCCATCTCGGACAAACCGTGAACCGCAGAACTCTCCTTCTCTACGCAGGCTCCGCCGGTGCCATCTCCCTGTTTGGTGCGTCTGGTGTTTCCGCGCAAGGATTCGCAGGCAAATCAATCCGGCTGGTGGTGCCCTTTCCCGCCGGTGGCCCCACCGACATCGTGGCCAGGCCGCTCGCCCAGTTGCTCGGCGAGGCGCTTGGCGCGAGCGTCATCATCGACAACCGCGGCGGCGCCGGCGGTTCGGTCGGTGCTGATGCGGTGGCCAAGG
>SXGU01399450.1_pt1 | contig 18398 bp, 16 predicted proteins | sample 3174531 | NCBI WGS metagenome assembly SXGU01 (sample SAMN11356863, study PRJNA531348) | freshwater metagenome | isolation source: freshwater sample F1-140 | place: China: Fuxian Lake, Yuxi | collected 2017-12-25 | reverse complement strand
TTAAACAAAATCAGTACGAAAAATGGAGTTTTTCTTCCCCTCAACTACACGAAGAGCCACAAAAACTTTCTAGATACATTGGCCCGGCGACTGAATCCCGAAACAGCCTCAGTGGTTTGTGCGGTGTATTTTGATTCCGCTATGGAATTTACCTTTACCTGTATTAATCGACCGACCGGCGCTGTCGATTATAGCTGTCGGCTTTTTGAAAAAATGGAGTACGCCGAGAATTGGCTTAAGTCCATAGCGTCAGGAAGTTCTGCTCGAAGGATTCAAACCACGGCCTGCGTCCTATCACTTGAAGATTCGGGCATAGTAGTGATGCAGGTTCATAAGGGCGCAAGTGTTGGCGAAAAAGAGGCCAAGGAAATCGTTCAGGGCACCTCTCAAGTTTTACCGCTTAAGCCGACGCCTCATCTGGTGGATATACGTGGCCTAAAAAAAATCACTTGGGAGGCCCGCCGGATTTTACGTGAGAATGATCCGGGCCCTGGCATTTCCCGTCTTGCCTTTGTTACGTCGTCATTCGCAACCACGGCGATCGGCTCAGTGCTGATGAGTATTACAAAATCGAGCTATCCGACGCGAATCTTTCGCAATGAAATACAAGCGCGCGCCTGGCTTCTTGAGGGGGCGTCATTAGCGCAGAATCAAGATGAAAATGAAGGTGAGACGATCAGCACGCGGGCTGCTGACGTGACCTTGCGTTCGGATGGAATTCTCGCAAGTCGTACCAAGCCGGTCGCACAAGCTCTGGCCGATGCCGAAGAGGTGATTCGCTCAGCTAAGACTCTGACCCGAGGTGGGTTAGTGCCATTCTTGTTAGACATTCGACACAGCAAGGGTGTTGATCGCGAAGCGCGGAACTATTATTCACTGCCAACCTCGCTTGAGTTCGCCGCACGGATTGCCATCCTCGTCGGTTCCAAATTCTCATCGCTTCTAGGTAACACCGCGCTTTTACTCTTTCGCCGCGGCAGCCCAGTGCCGATGCGTATTTTCTCTCACGAAAGTGAGGCAGTCAGTTGGTTGAAAAACGAGTCGGATCATGCGGTCGTTTCTTCCGAAGAGCAACTGTCTAATGAGCTTAATTTGACTGATGCCGAGGAATTGCTAGGTGTCATCGCAAGAATAGCGAGCCAGGATTTTTCTTGCCGAGTGAATGTGGATGGGCGCAAAGACAGCTTTGCCGCACTTGGCGGCGCGATCAATATTCTCGGCGAAGAATTAGAGCACTCGGTACTTACGCGTGATCGTTTTCGTCTCATCATCAATACGGTGCCCGCGGTGTTCTATTCGCGTGCCGTTGATGGTGAGTTTTCGTTGACCTTCATTGGCGAGAACGTGAACTCGTTCGGCCATGAACCCAAGACTCTCATGGAGCAACCTGCTTTGTGGCAGGACCTGATCCATCCTGACGATCGGCCGACCTTTCACATGTCCTTTACGCGGATGGTTGGGGGCGGGGGCTCGCTACACCAGGCGACACACGCATTGACCTATCGCTTACGAAAAGCCGATGGCAAGTATTTTTGGGTGCGTGACAGTCGACGAGTGATTTTCGATAGCTCCCGTCGGCCAGTTGAGATCGTCGGTTTCCTGATCGATATTGACGATGAGACGCATGCGAACAGTCGTGCCAAGTTCTTTTACGGGATTCTGGATAAAACCTCGGCATTTGCGTTCACCAATACTGATGGCGTTATCACCGATGTAAATGACAATTTTTGTCGTGGTTCGGGTTACTCGCGCTCCGAGCTTATTGGAGCCACGCATCGTCTGATCAGTTCCGGAAAGCACGATGCGGAGTTTTTTCGCGACCTCTGGGAAACGATACGCTCCGGAAAAGTCTGGCAAGGCGAGATCATCAATCGCCGTAAAGACGGAGTCCTATATTGGCTCGAGAGCACGATCTCGCCGGTTTTTGGAGCGCGCGGTGAGATCGAAGGATTCATTGGAATTCAGTACGATATCACCGCACGCAAGCAAGCAGAGTCTCACCTGATTCATGCCATGAAAATGGCGACGCTCGGAGAAATGTCGGCCGGAATCGCGCATGAAATCAACAATCCGCTGATGATCATCAATAGTAAGTGCAGGCTCCTTGAGCGAAAGCTTGAACAATCTGGCGAAATCAATGTGGAGGCCTTGCGTGAGGATATCAGAAAAATCACTAAGACCACTGAGCGTATTGAAAAAATAATTCGCGGTTTAAAGGCCTTTGCGCGTACCTCTGAGCAAGATCCGTTTGAAAATGTCGAAATAGACCTTGTGATCGAGGATTCGTTAGCTCTCTGTCGGGATCTTCTGCATCACGCGGATATCAAGGTTCGGATTACGTCAGCTCCCGGTGTGCGAATTAAGGGGCGTGCGAGTCAACTCAGTCAGGTCTTGGTCAATCTCGTCGGCAACGCCATCGATGCGATGAGGACTCTCGATGAGAAATGGATACAAATAGAAGCTATCAAAGAGACGGATGGGTCCCTCAGGCTCAAAGTCACGGACGCCGGGTCTGGAATATCGAAGGAAGTCATTGAAAAAATCATGATGCCGTTTTTCACCACGAAAGAAGTCGGTAAGGGTACCGGGCTCGGTTTGAGCATTTCTAAGGGCATCATTGAGGACCACGGCGGCCGGCTTTATGTCGATACCGCGGCGGCTAACACCTGTTTTATACTGGAGTTTCCGTCAGACCGAGTCTGTTAGATGGGTTTAGATGCGCTTTGATGGCGCCCAAAAGGCAGCTGCGATCTACTTTGCAGATTCGCGAATGAAGCGAGTCATGTAGTAGCGAACAAGATAATCGACTTTTACTGGTTGTTCCTGGTAGGTCCATACCAGGTCGCCGAAGGCCGCCCAGCGAGCTGTCAGCATATCCTCTTCGGTCGGTACTTTTACGCCGTCAGCGATATTAGCCGTGGAAACTTGTGAGGGCATTTGCATAAGTCCGGCTCCGACAAAATGAAACCGAATGCCGATCACGCCAGGTTCCTTAAGAGCAAAAATCAGTTTGAAGCCGTTGCGGAACAGCATGAAGTCCGCATGGGTGTTGGAGATTCCATAAATCTTGATTCGCCCGACCGAGGAGCCTTTGAGTTGGTTAAACGAGCTCGCGGCTTCAACGAAGGCGGTTTTGATCGTATTGAGGAAGGAGATGGATTCTGTAAATAATATTTGTTGTGGGTCGAAACCGACGCTGAAGTCAACGACTCCAGATTCTTCCATCTTTTGCTCAGCACGAACGAGATCTTTAATCCAAGTCAATTTATCCATTGTTCAACCTTTGGGTCGCCGTTCTGGGTCACCATGAGGGCCTTGAAAACCACCGCATCTATTTTCGCTCAAAGTCTCTAGCTCATAATAGATGCGGCATATCATATAACTACTGTTTCAAGATTGAACAATCTTGTCAAGTGCTCGCAGCTTGACTTTCAGAGGGAGTCGGGTCGAGGAGGCGATCTGGACTTTTGCCGATGAAGTGAATCTCACGTGCAACCACGGAGAAGGTCGAGGCGTCTGAACCATCGTCGCGCTCGTAAGTGTATTTCGACAGGTACCCCTCGACCGCCAACGGCGAACCTTTCTTGAGAAAGGTCTGGCAGCGCTCGGCATTTTTTCCCCACACGGTTACGCGATGCCAAGTGGTCGATTGTTCGCGCTCTCCTGACTCGAGTTTTTTGTTGTGATGAGTTGCCAGACTGAGTCGGACGTATGACTTGCCTGTGCGCGAGGCCTGCATTTCAGGCTCGGCACCTAGATATCCCATTAGAAAAACGCGATTGAAACCGTTCATAAAGATGAACCTCCTTCTTATTTTGTTGAACGAGGTCCTGCAAAGTATAGAGCAGGTCTGTTGGCGCCTTAGCGCGGCCGCTATCGTAACGGCTGTCCGAAAGTCGGGCTCACATTCCAAGGCTGATTGCCGGAAACAGCCCGGCCGGGTTGGCGCGTTCATCGCTGCCATAGTAGAGGCCGAAGATAAACTGCAGCGGCATGTGGTAGGCGATGGTGGTATCAAGTTTGATCTCCATACCGGTACCGTAAAACATATGTCCCAGACGCTCAGTATTGAATTTCTTGGTCGTGTAGTCGTACGAAAACCCGTCAAGGGTCACGGCATCCGCGAAGAAATCCGCATGCCAGCGCTGAACAAAGAAAGGCTTCGTCGAGAATCCCCGGTAGGTATAGTTGAGAGGAAAACGATAATCGAGAGACGCCTGATACATATTGCGCCCAATAAACACGCCTGAGTTATAGCCGCGCATGACCATCGAGCGAATCCCGGGAAGTGTTTGATAGGTCGCACTGAGAGTGCTGACTCCGAAAACCGGGTTGTCCAGCCGTGGTGCCAGTGAAGCATTGGCGAAAAATGCCAAGACATGACGCTCGGGTAAGATCGAGCCCGAGAGGAATTTTGAGAGATGCAATTCGCTGACGTCGTATTCAAGGTCGCTTATTCCTGGGAGATAGTGGCGATGAATGAGCGAGGCGCTGCCACCTTTTTCCGGTGAAATTTCAAAACCGCGGTGTTTGGCATTGGAATAGGAAATCTGTGCTTCCGGGCCATCGCGCTTGAGCGATAAGCCGGGCACGATCGTTGAGGAGCTGTTCCAGCCAACGGCGCCCTTCCAGCGATTGCTCAAGCCGGGGATGTAGAAACCGGCCACCCCTTCGAGATCCGTAATTTGTCGCATATAGTTGCCGCTATAAACATAATCATATGAGTTTAATGCGGTGAGTGTGATCGGTATCCGTGTGGTTGCATTCGTGTAGGTGCCGAAGGCACTTGGCATACTGGTGAGTGAATCGTAAGCGACCTGTAAAGTGTAGGCATGACGTCCCGTCGGATCACTCGCGGTCGTTGATGCCGAGAAATAAGAAACGCCGGGGCCAAGGTACATATACGGCATCCAGTAACGCGGTAAAAGATACCACCACGGGGAGTATTCTTCGGCGGCAACATTCATATCCGCTGGCGGTGGTTGCGGCTTGTATTCGGGCCATTTGGTGTCAAGAAGGGGCTCGACGGTCGGGGGCGTGGGAGGCATCGCATTCCAGCTCACGCGCGGACTTTTGTGGATCCGTTGCCCTTTGCCGAGAAGCTTAGAGTAATAAAGATCCCCAGTCTGGGGATCAAGATCGCCGGTCATGATGCGAGTGGTGGTGTTGGTGATGGCGCGGGCTTTCTTGAGTTTTTTGTCAGCAAGAAAGAGGTTGGGAACCCCCGACCGGTCAGAAATGAAAAGTAAACCATCTTTGGTGAGACGCGGAAAGTGCACTGGCTTAAACTCCGCGAGTACTGTCTGCGGAGCCCCATCGGCCGAGAGCGAGCCATCAGCGGTCTTTTTGACTTTGAGGACCTTGAAGACTTCGTCACCGTCTGAGCGCCGTTCAGAAAAGATGATCTCGTTACCTCTCAAGAACTCCGGGCGTGAGATCCGGGTTTGAAGCGGTGGCACATACAAATTCACCTGGCGTGTGCCATCGGCATTGACTGCGCTCAGTCCGGTGCTTCCTGGGAAAAGTTGCACGTAGACGATAGTTTGGCCGTCAGGGGCGACCACGGGCTCGTGCGCACGTAAACCCCGGGTGAGCTGTCTGTCCTTTTTGGCCTCAACATCGAGGATCCACAAGTCAGAATATTCGTAGTTGCGGTCAAATGTCTCAATCCCGTCATGAACAATCGATTTGCCATCCGGAAACCAGCTGGCGCGTGTGATCATTGAACCGGTCGTCGCGGCTTTCGCGTTTGCATCGAAGGCGAAGGCGCCACTCGAATCACGGCCCACGATGTAAATCAGGCTGTCGACATTATGTACTTTGCCGATGAACGCAAGACGAGTCCCATCAGGAGAAATTGCCGGACTATGGTTAAAAAAACCAGATTGTGCGAGTTCGGTTTCCTGTTGTCGAGGCTGTGAGTTAATGCTGGCCACCTGCCGTTGCACCATTTTCTCGGCACGGAGGTAGGTTTGCTCCAGAATTGCGGCGTAATCGAGACCGAAGCGATCCTCCACCGGGCCGTTGATAAAAAATGGAATGCGCCGGGAATAGACCTGGTTCAAATCGCCAATGATCGAGTCGCCTTTTTGGCGCACCAGTTCATCCATCAATAGCGCACCCATCAGATACGGGCGAATGCCGCCGGGCCAATCAGGAATCGTGACTTCATTGACTCGCGAGATGTCTTCGTTGCGAAGGGTGCCGTCGAGAATCATGGCGCGAATGATCGACAGGTAGTTAGGCGAGCGCAGTCGACCGTAGCGAGAATAACGCGTTTCCATGTCGGTCGCCAGTCCTTCGGAATACCAGCGAGGCAGAAGGATATTGGGGCGAACGATCGAGCCAAAGATGTAGCGCAGTGGCAACATCACGCCGCTCGCGGGTTCGAAATTTAAGATATGGGTGTATTCGTGAGTCAGAAGCTCTACGCTCCAATCACCAAAATCCGACACGGAGTCGAGTGACGTAGGTAAAACTGGGTACGCGAGAATCGTCGGGTAGGGCACACCGGTTGCCGCACCATTGGCGATGTCGGTCGAATCGTCGATCAGAATAACGGTTTTATCAGGCCACACGCTAAAAAGTGGCGAGACACTGGCAAAGGCTTGTTCGGCGCCACGCGCATACATGCTGGCAAGTTCGTAGTGCCGTGAGTCAAATACCAAGGTAAAGTGCGGCGTTTCGATCTTGTTCCAGTGAATATCAGGAGGAAGAGCCCGCGCCAAAGAGCATAGTAGAGTGCACAGCGCCAAAAGAGTTGTCAGCAATGAAAATCGAGCAAGTATTAAGCAAATCCGTCGCATAGCCTAAATCCTCTCCGCAAACGTTTGACAAAGTCATCTCCCTTTTTGAAAATCGCCTGGTCATCTACAAGAGGAGTCGAAATCATGTATTCGAAGTTTTTCCATGCTCTCACCATCGCCGGTCTCACTGTCGTATTGGCAGGCGCCTGCTCGTCCAAACCCACTAAGACCGATGACGCCGCTGCGACAGTCGGTGGAGAGAACGCACAAGCCGCGACGACTCCGATGGTGACCGATAAGCCGAACGAGTTAGACCCCCAAGGCTCTGATGGAGGTAAAATCGCCGGTTTGAATACGGTCTACTTCGAGTACGATCAGTCGCGTTTGACTTCGGATTCGCGTAAGAAGCTTGCCGACAATGCTGAGTGGATCAAAAGCCACCCGAATTTCACTATTCAGGTTGAAGGCCACACCGACTCGCGCGGTTCGGTTGAGTACAACCTGGCTCTCGGCGAGCGTCGCGCGAAATCGGTAAAGTCGTATTTGCAGACTCTCGGTGTGGATGCCAAGCGTGTCACCATCATCAGCTACGGCAAAGAAAAGCCGATCGAGTCGGGTGACGGTGAATCTGCGTGGTCGAAGAATCGCCGCGCGAACTTTGTTCCTCTTCAGTAAAGTTAAGAGGCAGCTTTGATGAGCGGACAGCGCCCAATCTCATTGGCGGCAAGGCGGCCAGCCAGATTGCCAGTCCGATTGCCCTACCGATGGTTTGGATCGCTGCTTGCGGTGCTCGTGATTGGAATGGTGACCGGCGGTTGTGTTACCTATATGCCGGTCGACGAGTGGACCATGGCACGGGCAGCCTACGAGGCGGCTAAAGATGCCGATTCCGCTCGATATGTTCCCTCGATTTGGTTCAATGCCGAACAAACCTATCGTGAGGCGCAAAAGGCGTTTCGCGATAGGCGTTACGCCTCAGCGAAAACTCTTTTCATTCAGTCTAAACAGCTCTGTGAGCAAGCGGAGAATGCAGCTCGCCTGGCGCGCCAGCAGTCGGGCGAGGTTGTTCCATGAATTTTAGTCCGGACATTAATCAGGAAGGTACGTTATGAGATTCGCAAGCATCCTTCTGCCGTTGTCTTTGCCGCTCGTTCTCGCGGGGTGTTTGCAAACCCGAGAGACACAAAAGGAACACGAGGAAAAACAGGTTTTGCAGAAACAGCTTTCGACGTTGCAGACGACGAGTGCTGATACCAACGTCCGTTTTCAAGACATCGAAGAGGAGAATCGACGCTTGGTAGGGCGGGTGGAGGCGCTTGAAGTTAAGCTTGCGCAATTCACCTCGAAAAATGAGAAATCCAGCGGCGCGATCGATGCCAAGCTTAAAGAAAACAATGAAATTTACAAAGAAGAATTCGGTAAAATTAACGTCGAGCTGACGCAGATTAAAGAGCAGCTCGTGGCGATGCAAGCTGAAGGGCGCCGAGCGGCCGAAGCTCGTGCTGCTGCAGAAACGACAGCTTCAGCGAAGAATTCCGACGGCGCGAAAGACGCCTTCAAGGTGGGCGAAGCGAAATTTGAAAAGAAGAGTTGGAAAGAAGCTATTCTCGATTACGAAAAATATCGAGCCCAACATCCCAAGGGAAAATACTTCGCGGCTGCGACCTACAAGATTGGCGTTTGCTTTCAAGAGCTCGGTATGAGCGAAGAAGCCAAGGCGTTCTACGAAGAAGTCATCGCCAAATATCATAAAACCAAGGATTCTGAAAAGGCCCATGCTCGACTTAAAGCTTTGAGTAAGAAAAAATAGAGGCTCTAGCGGCATTCGTCGCGTTGCTCGAGCTCTTGCCATTGGCACTTCATTCTCAGGGTTTGGTCTTTTTGCAGTTGCAGTTGTTCGCGCGCAACGGCTGAGACCTTGGCGACTCTGACCTCGCGGGCGAAAGAACCGGTTTTGCCGGTAAAACATTGATCGCGAAACTTAGCTTTCTTAACAGTCTTCTGGCGAACCACCTTGAAAACAAGGTCTTCGTCGCCCGTAGGGGGAGCGCCATCTCGTTGCCAGTAGTAAGTCGCTAGATCGTAGTTGCCCTGAGGGCCCTGCATGATCGCCATGCCGTCGTCGGTTTGTGCGAACAAGCTGATGCGTTTGTTGCCGATCTTGGTGATGCATATTTCTTCGTTGTGCGTGCTTGTGGCGAATGCCATCGAGGTGGAAAGAACGCTCGCCAAAAACAATTTCATGCTCATAACTGTCGCCATAGTTGTGGTCATAAGAATAACGAAGAGCAAACCGTGCACCATGCGATTTGAAGCTACGCCAAGATACTTAAATGGCTGAAATCACATCCCGCTGCACGATAGTTCGCTACTATTGTTCGACGCCTTGTTCGACGAACTCCGACGAGAGATTGAGCACTGAGCTGCAAAAAACCGGCACCGTCAAACCTCTAGACAGGCGTTGAGGCCATTAACGGGTGTTGGAGCCGGCACAGAATTCGCTACCTTAGTGCCTGTATCGATTCATAGGCGAGAGGATGATCATGAAAAAGTTCTCGATTCTAGCGGCCTTAGTGGCGAGTTTTCTTGGCAGTTTTGCTGAGGCGCAGTTTGCGGTTCGCGAAGACAGTGATGCGCCAGGTTGGTGCCATATTCAAGCTCGTCTCCGGGTGCGTTCGGGGGCATTCATCGTCGGTGGTGCTGAGGGCCACGGCTATGGACGTATTGTTTGTGATTATGCTGATGATACCACTGAAGTGCTGCCAATTCGTATCGACACGATCGCGCTCGGTGTGGGCTTTGAGATGCCGGAAGAGTTCGACGCGAAAATGTTCACCTCTGGTTTGATCGGCGGAACTGATCGCGGTGCTATCGGGTACCTTGGTTCGTACCTGACTTCGCGCCTCGCCGTCGGTGTCGGACCGCTCAACGGTGAGTTCGGAGTCAGTCTGAATACGGACGGCTTTTCGATCCCGATGACTGTTCAGCTTGATCAAGGCTTTCAATTCCTTGCGGCTTCTTTGAAGTTTGGCGAAATGAACATACGTTTTGACCCGAAGAATTTACAATCACGTCATGCTCGCGACTGGCGTCGAGAGTTTCCTGAACCTCCACGTCAAGGGCATCCGCATGCGGGAAAACCTACCAAGAAACCGCGACCGATCCCGGTTCCGCCCCGTCGCCCCAAAGATCTGGGTGGTCCAGTGGGTGGCGTACCGGGAGCCGAGACTGCCCCGAAGCAACCCCCGGTTGAGCTCCCGGATATCGGTAGCGATGGCGACGCTGGAGCCGGAGATGGTGCTGGAGCCGGCGCCGGCCAGTAATCTTCGCTACAACCAGCCTCTGGTATCTTTTCCAGAGGCGATAGGTTAGAACTCTCTGCTCATGAAAACCGTATTGGCGATTGAAACGAGTTGCGATGACACCTCGGTGGCTGTGGTCACCGAGACGGGGTTCGTGCGTCACGTGATCTCGGCCAATCAGAACAAAGCTCACGAGATCTTCGGCGGTATCGTGCCGGAAATCGCCAGCCGCAATCACACGCACCATCTTTTGCCTTTGGTAGACGTTTGTCTCCGTCATGCCGGAGTCACCCTGGCGGAGATCGATGGTATCGCCGTCACCTCCTGCCCAGGCCTTATCGGTTCATTGATGGTCGGCGTGGTCACAGCGAAGTCAATTGCACTTGCGGCCGGCAAGCCCTTCATTGGAATCAATCATCTTGAGGGGCATCTTCTTGCGCCGTTCCTGAGTGATGATGACTATCAACCGCCGGCGGAGTTTAGTTATCCGTATATCGCGTTGGCGATTAGTGGTGGCCATACTTCACTTTATCGAATTGATGCCGTTGGTGAGTATCAGGTCTTGGGTGCGACCATCGACGACGCCGCCGGTGAGGCCTTTGACAAGTTCGGCAAGATGGTTGGCTTGGGGTTTCCTGGAGGCGTGCGCGTTGATCAACATGCCGGCCACGGACGGAGTGATCGCTTCGTCTTCGTGCGCGCGATGATGCACGAAGAACATTTGAACTTTAGTTTCTCGGGAATGAAGGCGAGTGCTCAGCGAGTGGTGCAAGGCCTTTCTGCCACTGAAAAAGAGGAACTCGCCAGTGATTTAACCCACAAAGAACCGCGACATGGGGTACTTGCGGACCTCTGTGCTGGGTTTCAGGAGGCGGTTGTTGATGTTCTTCTCGATCGCCTCGCTCGTGCTGTGGCTCGCCATGGAGTGAGGCGTGCGGTTCTGACCGGCGGCGTGAGTGCGAACTCGAGTCTTCGTGCGCGCGCGGCACAATGGGCTTCGGCTGAAGGTGTGCAGTTGGTGGTGCCACCCATTCGTTATTGCACTGATAACGCCGCGATGATCGGTTTTGCCGGTATCTTGCGGATGGGAAAAGGTGAGTTTTCTGAACAAACGCTGGGGCCGCGTGCTCGCGCGAACCTTGGGCCAGCACCTTTGCCTGAAAATTTTCCGGAATGGCTGCGGCGGGCGAAATCATGAATGAACTTTCGCGCAAAGCTCGTTTGCTCGAGCGGCTTCACGAAGTCAGTGGTGAAAATGGCGAAGGTGCAAAACGCTCACTTGGGCAGAATTTTTTGATCTCTGAGCACGTCATTGAGCGAATTTTATTTGCTGTTCGTTCCTTGCCATTTAGTGAGCTTGTTGAGGTCGGTCCCGGTCTCGGTGCCATCACAGAAGACCTTTTGCTGCTCGACAAACCCCTGACTGTGATCGAACTTGATCGTCGCTTCGCCGAGTACTGGCGGTCACGGAGTGAGAAGAGCGTGGGGCCCGCTCCGCGGCGAGTGATCGAGGCTGATGCTCTGCGTGTGGATTGGCGTGACCTCGGGTTTTCGCAAGAGAGTCTGTTCGTTTCGAATCTTCCCTATCAGATTTCGTCAAGGTTGGTGATTGAACGTTCGCTTGAGCCGGCTGGTATAACGCGAATGATTTTGATGTTCCAAAAAGAGGTCGCGCAAAGGATCGCCGCCAGGGCTGGTACGAAGGAGTACGGGCTTTTAACGGTGATCGCGCAAACTTTCTGGGAAATTCAAACGGTGTGTGATGCTGGCCCACAGGCTTTTTTCCCGCCACCGAATGTGTCCTCGCGGGTACTGCAATTCCGTCGTCGGCGCACGGGGCTTGATTGGCTCGCCAGCGGAGAAGGTAGCGCAAAAGGCTTTTTGGGCTTCGTGAAGGCCGCGTACTCGCATCGGCGCAAGTTGTTGCTGCGCAATTTAGAGGGTTCGTATTTTGGCGGTGATAGGACCTTGACTCCTCGCCTGCAGGAGATCTTTGCGGCGCAAGGTTTGCTCTCGACAGCGCGCGCAGAAGAGCTTGACCCGGAGGCTATGGTTAGACTTTATCTGACTATAGAGAAAGCGGGTCTTCATGTCTAAGGGCGGTCATCCTAAAAAGCCAGCGCCAGCGTCCGGTGGCGGCAAGAAGGTCGACATCAAGATCGTCGCGGAAAACCGTAAGGCGCGGCATGATTATTCGATCATTGATACCTTCGAGGCCGGCATAGAGTTACTGGGTAGTGAAGTGAAGTCGATTCGGAAAGGGGACTTAAATCTTAAGGACTCTTATGTCGCCTTCGTCAACGGCCAGGCCTATTTACAGAATGCTCATATCAGTGAGTATCGCGCGTCGAGCTATATGAATCATCTCCCTGAGCGTAAGCGCCGACTCCTCTTGAATCGTACGGAACTCGACAAGATTGAAGTCGCCGTTGAAGAAAAGGGCCTCACCTGTGTACCACTGAAGGTGTATTTTAAGGGCGGCTGGGCGAAGGTCGAAATCGCGATTGTGCGCGGTAAACAAGCTCACGACAAACGCGATGCCATGAAAGATCGCGATGCCCAGCGCGAACTCGCTCAGGTCCGCCGCAAAGACCGGTAGCTTGCCTGTACCATTACAGATGACTCGTCGGAACAGACTAATTTGTAGTTGACTCTAAATAAGTCATGACTAATTTAGAGTTATGTCTAAAATAGTCAGATACCTGTATAGCGCAATCGATGACGATCTTAAAAAGCGCATGGTGTTTGTTGGTGGCCCCAGGCAGGTCGGCAAGACGACTCTGGCTCTTCAATTTGCAAAAAACCACACGCCCAAATATCCGGGATATATTTCCTGGGACGACATTCAGTCCAGGTCTAATCTCCTGAGGGGTAAGATTCCTTCAGGTCAAAGGTTGATTATTCTAGACGAAATTCACAAGTACCGGAAATGGCGGAATCTCGTTAAAGGCCTCTATGATATCAATAAGGACGAAATTCGTTTTATTGTCACGGGTTCTGCAAGGCTTGATCACTTTCGAAATGGCGGTGATTCTCTCTTCGGAAGGTATCACTATTACCGGTTGCATCCTCTCACCTTGACCGAACTGAATCCGGCGGCAAGCGCCAAAGACTGCGAACTTCTTCTGAACCTAAGCGGTTTTCCCGAGCCATTTCTGGCTGGATCGATGCGTGATTATAAGAGATGGCATCTGGAGCGCATTGAACGCGTGGTGTATACCGACATTAATGATCTTGAGACCATCCGTGATATTGCGTCGATGCAAGTGTTGGTTGAATCGCTGGGTTCGCGTGTGGGTTCACCGCTTTCAATTGAGAATTTGCGTCAGGACCTTTCCGCGAGTCATGCCACGGTGGCACGTTGGTTGGATATTCTCGAAACTGTCTACATGGTTTACCGTATTTCCCCATTCGGTGCTCCCAAGATCCGCGCTGTGAAAAAGGAGCAAAAATTGTATTTTTGGGATTGGGCGCAGGCTAGCGAAAAAGGGGCCAGATTCGAGAATTTCGTCGCATCACATCTATTGAAGTATTGCCACTTCAAGGAAGATACACAAGGCGACAGGATGGAGCTTCGCTTTTTGCGGGATAGAGATTTACGCGAAATTGATTTTGTCGTCCTCAAGAACGGGCAACCGATCTTTGCTGTCGAATGCAAGAGCGGTGAACGGACTCTTTCGAAGCATATTACTTACTTTAAGCAACGAACAAAAATACCCGAGTTTTTTCAAGTTCACCAGGGAAAGGCCGACTTCGGAAACCCGCGTACACCGGGCCGCTGCCTTCCTTTCTGGACATTCTGCAGGGAAGTACTCTGTTAGTTGGGGCGAGTGGTGCGTCACTTCACCCCAATAGTCAAATAAGGTCAAAAGCCGATCGTGGGTGCGGTCGGAGCCGTGTAGCCACCGAAATCGGTATCCGACGCAAGCGTGACCAAATTATTGGTCACAGTTGTTGTTTCATAGACCGTCCAATCGCTGGCCGTCGTACGGCTGGTCGGCTCGGTGGTCGAGTAACGGAAGTAGTCGGTACCGGCTGAGTTCCCTTCTTGATTCGCGGCCTTGTCGCAGGAGTTTACCGGCGCGTAAGTGATTGCCGAGGTCGAGGCTGCGCCACCGACCGTGAAACATTGCTTCTGTGCTTTTCCGGAAACACCCGTGTGTGAATTTCCTGGGGCTGCCCAGTTGCAAATGAATTTCGTGATAGAATTGGATGGTAGAGTAGTTGTCGTTTTATCAAAATTTCCGCCGTAGCCGAAGAACGCACATCCTGTCGTGCCGCCGGTGACGTAGGCGTTGAAGACACGTGAAGAGTCGTCGCCAGCTCCGGCTTGCCATGCGAAAGAAAGCGAACCGGTACTGGTCGCGGAATTAAAATTAACGATGGTTTGATTGAAGTCGCCAGACCACCCGGTGCTGTTCAAATTGAAAGCGCCAGTGCTGAGTAGTTGGTCAGATCCCGAGCCGTATCGACCGGTAGTGAGATGAAACTTCAAAGCGTCAGCAGCGCGTGAGTAGCCGAGCGAGAATGCCGTATCGTCACCAGCCGAATCAAATTTTCCGTAAATTCGGCCCGCATAGGTGGTGGAATCAGTTGCTGAGTGTCGCATGCTGATCGTCGCCGTTGTTCCGCTCTGTGCGAAAACTAGTTCATATTTGTAGACGGGCTGTCCGCCAACATCACTGGCTTCACGCGAAAAAGTTGCCGAGGTTACCGATAAACCGGAATTACCTGCCGAAAGCGCAGTGTTTAGATGTGTAGCAATATCTGTGGAGGCCCCTGCTGCTGGTAAGGCCACGCCATTGGCAGTCATGACGCATTTGGCGGCGGCCAAGGCGAGCTGAGCGGCATCGACCTTAAGGGCAATGTTTTGTGTAAGCTGATTGATCTTGGCGCCTGAGCAAGACTCGGAACCTTGCGTGGCTGTCCAAATTCCAAGGTCGCCCGTCGGCAAATTATAGTCGTCGGAGTTATTGCCGCCATCGGCATAGTCATCATCTTTGGAATGACCGCCCGTGGTGTTTGGATGATTGGCGAAGATCAGTCCCGGACCATAACAGGAAGGACTATTCACCGTGGAACTAAAGTTAGGAAGAACCGCCTGACAGCTCGCTGCAGTGGTGCCGTTGGCGACGGCGTCAATTTTGGCCTTTTTTTCCGCAATCGTATCATCGCTCGCCACGGCCATAGTCGATGGTGCCGATAACTCTTCGTCGGCGTGATTCGGTACGAAACCCGTAGCCGATTGTGTGATACTTCCGAATGCAAGGCCCGACGGATAGGTCGTTGATGAGACAGTGGAGCCAGCGGGCGTGGATGAACTACTGCCACAAGCAATGAAACCGCCCACCACAAAGCAGGATAAAGCAGCAACTGTTGAACTGAAAACGATCGATTTTCGCAGAAACTGAATAGAATACATTTAATCCTCCTGAAATCCTTTTCGAGAGATAACCATTCCAAATTTAAAAACTTCCTGACTCGACAGGCAAGGTGCCTAGACCAAATTCCTCGCTGCGGAGCGAAAATTTCGAACCGAGGCGCCTCTAGTTCTCGGGAGTCGTTAGCGGAGTAGCGGGTGTATTGGGAATCGCCTTGAATTGTTCGAGATCGGGATCGACACCACCTGTAGCGCCGCTACCGCTTCCGGAGCCAGCGCTTCGTTCGTAACTGCCGTCGCGCACACTTTCGCGAATTCCACTCTTTGCGTTTTCCCGGGCGGCCTCTTTGGCTTTTTCGCGGGCACGTTCATCGGTGCGTTTTTTGAGATCGAGATTCTTGCGGCGATCGTAAAAGTTTGCAGTGTACTCACGAATTTCGCCGTTAAACTGGTTAACCCTCTCGGTGATGTAGGACTCAAAGGTGCGCCGGGCCTCGGTCTCTTGCGACTCGAAGTCTTTTCGCGAATCACGTTGGTTGCCGAAGAAGCCGTTGCGTTTCGAGTCTTGCTCGTCAAAAAAAGCTTTACGTTTCTCAGGCTTGATTTTGGTGTTTGAGCTGATGAAGTCTTCGCGTTCATCTTTGAGTTTGCTGAGAAACTCTTCACGTTCACGCTTTTCTTTTGAGTTGAACTCGGCGCGCCGTTTCTTGGCGGCGCGATCGAAAAGCTGGCGGCGGTCGCGCACCGCTTTGTTGAAACGCTCGCGAATCTTTCCGGGTTCTTGTTCGCCTGCGGACATGAGTTCGCGAATGAAGGCGAGCTCGTCGTTTTCACGTTTAACTTCCGCTGGGATTTCTTGGCGCACTTCCTCGAGTTGTGAGCGATCAGCTTTGAGGCTGACCTCTTCAGTCGGCGGGGTCGTCGCCGGTTTGTCGTCTGGATTTTTTGTCAGTCGTTGACAAGCCAAAAGGGAAAAGGCCAAAGCAACGCAAGCAAAGTTAACTGTAGGTTGCCGAAACCAATGGTTTTGAGTGTTCAAATGTTTCATGATTCAATGTTAAGATTGGAAGGCTTAAGAGACAATAGACAATGGCGTAAGGAGCGGTAAATGTGTGCCGAATTCATGATCCGTGCATCTGATCAGAAAATTCGCGCCGGTCTAGGACTTCCGCCTGGGCGCGATGACCAGGACGAGGTCGATTGGAATCTTCATGCTCGACTTTACTCCAAAGCGCCAGTGGTCGTCAGGGAAGCTAACGCCGCAGTAATCAAGAAGATGGGCTTTTCCTTGAAACCTAAGGGTACACCGTTTCCGACCTTCAATACCCGCTTGTTGTCATGGGATGAGAAGAAGGGGCTTATTGTACCTTTTTTTGAAAAACCAACTTGGCGGGGGCCGTTGCGCGAGCACAGGTGTTTGGTGCCCATCAGCGGTTTTATCGAGCCGATTTATAGCGGCGAGCACGGGGGGCAGATGGTCCAATTCAAACCGCGATCGGGCGAGATTCTCTATGGCGCTGGGCTCTTTGCTGACGAGATCGATAAGGAGACAGGCGAGGTTTATGAGGGCTTCTCACTCATGATTCACACGCCGAGTGATTTTGTACTCAAGATCGGTCACCACCGCCAGCCGCTTTTTCTCACGCCCGAAACCGCCAAGGAGTGGATTCAACCTCAGAAGATCGAACCTGAATGGGCGGTGGAGTTTCTTACGGAAAATCGGTATATGCCGGATCTCGAGGCCGAAACCGTGCGCCTTATGGCACGCGGTTGGGAGAAGAGAGTTGCTGAGAGTGAGAAGAAACATCGCAGTGAACTGCAGTTTATTGAGCGGCTAAAAGAAAGCCGCCATTGAAAAACTGCCAAAAATTACTGAAGCAAACTTAGACCATGGGTTTTACGCCCTGGGCTCTTGCAGGACGGCGACCTTTTCCGGGTCGATTTGCTTGTTTATGCAGATGATTTTCGAGTTGTGTTTTTTCGGTGTTCAAGTAGCCGATCGCATTTTCTGCACTATCATGAAAAGTGCTGATGAGATCATAGGCCTTATTGTATTGGCCTCGTTGCATGAGTATACGCACGAGATTCGAGGTTGCGGTGACAGGAAGAAACTGGCCTGAATTCGCGATCGAAACTTCGTAGGATTTGACAGCCTCGCCCACGCGGTTATGTTGTTCGAGGAGTCGCCCGTGAAGTAATGTGGCTTCGCTGGCATTACCTCCGGCCTTAACATAGACATCAAGAGTTTTAAGCGCGTTCAAGCTTTCGCCGAGTCGATATTCCAAGCTTGCGAGTTGCGCGAGGCCGGTCAGTCGACCTTTTGAGCTGTAGATGCTGTAGTAAGACTCTTTGGCGCAAGAGTACTTGCCAATCGAAATACAAACTTTGGCCAATTCCTCGTAACCTTTTGCGGAGAGAGTTCCCGTCATCTTCTGCAGGGTCACGATGGGAATTTCAAATCCGTAAGAGCCCCAGGTCGCGAAATGCGCGAAGATGCCCACCAGGGCAACGGCAGCACTGAGTAAAAGTTTGATCGTTTTTTTCTCGAGCTCGAAATAGTTGGGTTTGGTGGTTGTTTGTTGAACATTGACCCAGCCACAGTCGCAATGTGCGACGCCGTCTTGGTAACGGTCGTTGGACAGGCTCACTCCACACTGCGCGCACAATGAAAACATTTGTCCAGGTACCATCTCTAACCCTCCCTATGATCAGACGTGAATCTCAAAACGAGACAAACCCGTGTTTACCGGTAAATAAATGTTACTGAGGGATTTAGCTTTTTTCTTCATTATCCCGCCTTTTTAAGGTTATCGGCCTGTTGCACGAGTTCATTAATTGCTTTAAGCTTTTGGTCCACTTTTTTTCTTAATTGAATCGGATTGTGCAGATCCATGATACTCAAAAGCTCTTTCTCTTTTTCAGGACTTAGAACTTTTGCTTCAATCAATCTTTCCAGAGGAGTTTTTGGCG
>SXGU01290937.1_pt1 | contig 18401 bp, 11 predicted proteins | sample 3174531 | NCBI WGS metagenome assembly SXGU01 (sample SAMN11356863, study PRJNA531348) | freshwater metagenome | isolation source: freshwater sample F1-140 | place: China: Fuxian Lake, Yuxi | collected 2017-12-25 | reverse complement strand
TCGCCCGGGCGATCCTGGTGGACCCGCGCATCCTCGTGCTCGACGAGGCCACCGCCTCGGTGGACGCCTCGACCGAGCGCGAGATCTCACGCGCGCTTGCGACGGTCATGGCGGGACGCACCACCATCATCGTCGCCCATCGCCTGTCCACCATCAGCCTGGCCGATGAGATCGTGCTGATTGACGACGGGCGCGTCGTCGCCCGCGGCGTGCACGACGACCTGTACAGGCGCAGCGCGCTCTACCGGGAGATCCACGATCAGGGCCTCGCACGCCCGGACCAGCTCGTGGCGGGACCCGGCTGATGAGCACCCGCCCCGTCGGGCACGGGCACGCGGGCGGCATGCTCGCCCCCCTCGGGGAGGACGAGGAGCGCGTGGTCCGGCGGCCACGGCGCAACCTTCGCCGGCTGCTGCCGTATTTCCGCCCGTACCGCACCCGGGTGCTCGTGGCGATCGTGCTGATGCTCGTGGTCACGGGCGCGACGCTCGCCACCCCCGCGCTCGCCCAGGTGGCGATTGACGACGGCATCGCGGCGGGCAGCGTGACGGCGCTCGTGATCATCGTCGTGGCGTTCGTTCTCATCGGCGTGGCCGGGTGGGCCGCCCAGTACTGGCAGTCGTACCTGTCGTCGTGGGTGGGTGAACGGGTACTGCTGGACCTTCGCCGCCACCTGTTCCGGCACATGATGCGGCTGGAACTCGGGCACCACGAGCGCACGCCCACGGGACGCAGCGTCAGCCGGCTCACCGCCGACATCGAGGCCGTGAACCAACTCGTGGTGGACGGCGCGACCTCGCTGGTGATCAACGGGCTCACGCTGATCGGCGTCGTGGCGATCCTGCTGGCGTACGACTGGAAGCTGGCCGTGGCCGCCTTCCTCATCCTGCCGCTGCTGGCCATCGGCACCTGGTGGTTCCGCGCCCGGTCCACCACCGCCTACCGGTCCACCCGCGAGCGCATCGCAGTGGTGCTCTCGGTGCTGCAGGAGACCCTCTCGGGGGTACGCGTGGTACAGGCGCACGGGCGGCAGGAGGCGACCCGCGGACGCTTCCGCGAGGCCAACCGCGCATATCGCCGGGCGAACATGCGCACCGTCACGGTGAGCGGGGCCTACTTCCCCGGGGTGGAGTTGCTCGCGGCGCTCGGAACCGCCCTGATCCTTTGGTACGGCGGCAGCCGGGTGCTCGACCAGGACCTGAGCGTGGGCGTGATGGTCGCGTTCATCGGCTATCTGGCGTCGTTCTTCGACCCCATCCAGCAGCTCTCCCAGCTGTACAACACCTTCCAGGCCGCGATGGCCGCGCTCGAGAAGATCTTCGGGGTGCTCGAAACCGACCCGCGCATCACCGACCGGGCCGACGCCACGGACCTGCCCGAGGTCGCCGGGCGCATTGACCTCGACGGCGTCTCTTTCGGGTACGGCCGCGAGTACGTGATCCGCGACGTCACCCTGCACATCGAGGCCGGAGCGACCGTGGCCCTGGTCGGGGCCACCGGGGCAGGCAAGTCCACCCTCGCCAAGCTGATCGCGCGGCTGTACGACCCCGACGAGGGCGCGGTGCGCCTCGACGGCGTGGACCTGCGCGAGGTCCGCGAGGACTCGCTGCGCGCGGCCATGGGCATCGTGCCCCAGGAGGGGCACCTGTTCAGCGGTACCGTTGCGGAGAACGTGCGCTTCGCCCACCCCCTGGCCACCGACGACGACGTGCGGCGCGCGCTTGATGCGGTCGGCGCCATGGACTTCGTGGAGCAACTTCCGGACGGCATCCAGACCGACGTCCACGAGCGGGGCGCCCGGCTCTCAGCCGGTCAGCGGCAGCTGATCTGCTTCGCCCGCGCGCTGGTTCCCGACCCGCGGCTGATCATCCTCGACGAGGCCACCTCATCCATCGACATCGCGACCGAGCGGCGCATCGAGGACGCCCTCGACCGCCTGCTCACGGGGCGCACGGCAGTCATCATCGCCCACCGCCTCTCCACCATCCGGCGGGCCGACCGCATCGTTGTGGTGGACGACGGTTCCGTCGCCGAAGCGGGCACCCACGACGACCTGCTGCGCGCCGGGGGACGCTATGCCGGCCTGTATTCCGACTGGGAGCGGGCCGCCCGCGGGTAATGGCGTCCCCGTTCCGGCATGCGGACCGCATCGGGGTGGGGGATGACGGATGCACCGCCGACGCGGGCACCCGGGCGGCCTGCCGCGCCCCGGGGGACGCCCTCCCCGCCATGGCGCCGACTCGGCGCGGTCCGCCTGCCGGTAAGGGCGTTCCCGGCCCGGCATGCGGACCGCACTGGGGTGGGGGACGACGGGTGCACCGCCGACGCGGGCACCCAGAGCGACCTGCTGCGCGCCGGGGGAAGCTCTCCCCGCCATGGCCCCGACTCGGTGCGTTCCGCTCGGACTATCTAGGGTTCCGGTAACGCCACCCCTCATCGGAGGCACACCATGGCCAGAAGGAAGCGACTGTCCGTCGGCGCCTACCTCATTGATGCCCTCGCGCACCGCGGCGTGAAGCATGTCTTCGGGGTGCCGGGCGACTTCATCCTCGGCCTCTACCGCATCGGGGATGACCGCGGCATGCACATGGTCAACTGCACCCGCGAGGAGGCCGCCACCTATGCGGCCGACGGCTATGCCCGCGAGCGGGGCCTGGGCACCGTCGCAGTCACCTATGGCGTGGGCATCCTCGCCACGATGGCCGCGCTTGGCGGGGCCAACGCGGAGGGAGTCCCCGTCGTGGTCATCGGCGGTGCACCCGGTCTGGCGGAGCACGATGGCCGCGTCATCCATCACATGCCATCAACCGACATGGGCACCCCGCGGAGGATGATGGAGGAGATCGTCGCCCACTCGGTGGTGCTCGACGATGCCGACGAGGCCTACGGTCAGATCGACTGGCTGCTGGACAGCGTGATGCGCGACATGCGGCCCGGGTACATCGAACTGCCACGCGACATGATCAGCGCCGTGCCGGCCGGGGCGGCGCACGCCATCGTCCGCCCGGCGGTGCCGGAGTTGCCGCCGGCGCGGATCCAGGCGGCCGCGGACGATGTGATCGCCACCATCAACCGGGCGCGGAAGCCCATCCTCTGGGTGGGCAACGGCGCCCGCCGCCTGCGGTTCGGCGAGCGGCTGCTGGCGCTCGCAGAGCGGACCGGAATGCCGATCGTCGAGTCGGTGATGGGCAAGGGCACCGTGGATGGGACCCACCCACTCGTGCTCGGCGTGTATGTGGGCGCGGGTTCGCCCGCCCCACTGCGGGAGTACGTGGAGTCGTGCGACCTCGTGGTGGAGGTCGGGGTGAACATCAACGACATCACCACCGGCGCGTTCACCTCGCACATCCCGGCGGAGGGGAGCATCCACATGTCCCGCACCGCGACGCGCGTGGGGCACCACGTGTACGAGGGCGTGGACCTGGCATCCATCGCGCCGGCGATCGAGCAGCGCATCGGTGAGATCAGGGCGAGGCGGGTGCCGAAGGGCCTGCCCCACGCATGGGCGACCGGTGAGCAGACCGGTGACCGCATCACGACCGGCACCGTCGCCGACCGCCTGCAGCGCTTCGTCGAGCCGTCCGACATCGTCGTGAGCGACGTGGGCGTGGCCGCGCACCTGGCGATGGACGCCCGGCTCAACCGCAACGGGCAGTTCCATATCGCCCGCCTGTACGTGGGTATGGGCTTTGCCGTTCCCGCCGGCTACGGCGCCGCGCTGGCCCGCGGGAAGGGGCGCCCCGTCGTGCTCGTGGGCGATGGCTCATTCCAGATGACCGGTTTCGACCTCTCCACGGCCATCCGCGCCGGGGTGGCGCCAATCGTCCTGGTGCTCGACAACCACGGCTACGGCGCCGAGCGCAGCATCCAGGACGGCGACTTCAACGACATCGCGGAGTGGAACTACGCGGCCGTGGGCCCAGCGGTCGGCGCCATCGGGATTCGGGTGTACACCCCTGACGAACTCGACGACGCGCTGGCGCGCGCGCGCAAGGACCGCAGGACCGCGTACATCATCCAGGTGGATCTGGACAAGTTGGACGTGCCACGCGGGCTCAAGGCCCTCGGCGACGGACTCGCCGGGCTCATGAAGCCCGGGCACTGATCTGGTGCCCACCGGGGGCGACGGCGACGCCCCCGGTGGTCGGGGTCCCGGGTGCGACCGGGCAACCGTGGCGGTCCTGGCCCGATGCCGTCGCCACCGTCGGCCCCCGGGCGTGCGGGCCGGGCCGGCGGCCGCGGCACGGACGACCCGTGCCCCATTGGAGATGGCCCCGGGGCCGGGGGGCCGCAGCGACCCCCTGGCGCGCCCCGGGCGGAGCCTGACCGTGACCGACCACGCGCCCGCCCGCTGACCCTTTGCTACCTTCCCCGGCGGCCGTGGGGCAGTGGGGGATCGTCTAGCTGGTAGGACACTGGGTTCTGGTCCCAGGAGCGGGGGTTCGAGTCCTCCTCCCCCAGTCGCATCACGACCGGCGCGGCATGCGCGATAATGCCCGCAGTAGTCAGTACCCGGCTGGTCCTGCGTGGCGCATTCGTCTAGGGGCCTAGGACGCCGCCCTCTCACGGCGGTAACACGGGTTCAAATCCCGTATGCGCTACTTACCCGATGCGGCCCGCGTGGCCGCATCGGGCGTTCCAGGGGCCGGGCCGTGGCTCAGCACGTCCGCGCCCATGAGGTGCGGGGCCCGTCGGTGGCCACCGTGACCGACTGCGCGATCCCGCCCACCGGGTCACCGGAGTACGTCGCGGTGGCCTCGCCCGCGCCACCGGCGACAACACCAGCCGACACCATGCCGGCGATGCGGGTGTCCGACCCAGCAACGGGGCCACTCACGGAGTCGTCGGACGGAGGCTGCTTCCACCCGGCGGCGCTGTACTCACCGTTCACGATCGGCCACTGCTCGCTCGTTGCCCACACCACCCAGTCAGCCGTCGTAAAGTTGATGGGTAGGATTTCCAATGTGTCCACGTATGGCTTCGTTGTCCCGGGTCCATGGAAGAACACGCACATGGCAGCCTCTGTGGATCCGCTCCACCCCCTGAGCAGGACCGGCGCGGTCGGCGGGCGCTGCGGGATCGGGGTACACGTCGTCACCCCACAGAGCACCTCGTGGCCGACGGCAGTGGCGTGCCCCCCGGCGACCTTCCCCACCTTCACCCGCCGGGAGCCCACGGGCCCCACCCGCAGGTCGGCCGCGATGGACGTGGCACCGGCGAGGCGGCGGGCGGCGGCACGGGAGAAGTCGAAGTACAAAAGCGCGGTGTCGCCCTGGTAGGAATCGTACTCCAGGCGCACCGTGTCGGTGTCCGTGGCGGTGCGGCCCTTGGCCGACAGGCGCAGCGTCGCCCCGATGTGCCGCAGCCCGCCCTGGGCGTTGAAGGACCCCGCCTGGGTCACCGCACCGCGCATCGAGACCCGGGCCACCCCGACCAGGACCCCTGGCTGACCCGGGGGCTGGTAGATGCTCAGCGACGCCAGGCCCGGCGCCGCGGCACTCGCCGAGCCGACCCCGCAGAGGGCACCCGCGGCCAGGGCCAGAATGGGGACGGCAACGTGTAACGACCGGCTCATGGGACGCTCCTCGGGTTGGGGACCGCCGGAAACGCTACCCGATGGGGGTCCGGCCCGGAGCCCGGGGGAGTTCCCATGGGACCCCGGTGCAAGACACGTAACCGTTCCCCCCGGCACCCCGGTGCCAGGCACGTATTCGTTCCCCCGGCGCTACCGCGCGAGCGCCTCACGGATGAGATGCGCCGTCGGCACGGGGTGCTGGAGCAGGAAGAAATGGCCCCCCAGATCAACCGGGACGATCTCCATGCGGTCGCCGTAGCGCGTCGTCGCGTCCCCGGACAGCAAGGCGGCGGCGGCGAACACCTGAACGGGCACCGCGAGCGCATCAACCCGCGCGAGCGCAGCGTCCATGTCCCAGCCCATCAACTGGTCCATCATCCTGACCGCCACCTCGTGGTCCATCTGGCACATGGCGTCCGCCGTACGGCGGACCAGCGCCGGGTCGGGATCCGGCCCGGCGGCCCGGTCGCACATCGATCGCATCGCGGCATCGAAATCGGCGCGGAAGGGGTCCAGGAAGGCATCGGTCGCCTCAGGCGACTGCCGCGGGTACATGTGCAGGTAGGTGAGCCCGTCGAGGGAGATGACGCGATTGCCCACGCCGGCGAGCACGGTCTCGATGGCCACCGCCGCTCCCATCGAGTGCCCGACGATCGCGGCCCGGCCCATGCCCTCCGCCACGGCCACGGCGGCCACCACGGCGGCGAGGTCCGCGATGGACCAGTCCCGGCGGGCGGCCGTCGAGTCGCCATGCCAGGGCAGGTCGAGCGCCAGCACCCGGTGGTCGCGGGCGAGATCGGCAACCACCCCGTCGAAGTCGGTGCGGCGGCAGGTCCACCCATGGATGAGCACCACCTCAGGGCCATCCCCGTGGACGTCGTACACGACCTCCGCACCCGGCAGCGCATGCACCAGCCCACGGCGGTCCTGTGATCGGTGATCGGGAATGACAGCACCTCGTCGTACGGGAGTTCGGGCGACACGATCCTAGGGGCCGGGGGGGTAGCCTCATGCGGACCCAACCCTTGGAGACCCCACGAAGCGCACTGCAATCGCGCTCGCCATCGTCGCAGCGGGTGGCGTCCCCGGTGCAACGATGGCAGCGGCGCACCATCCGGGCATTGCCCCCACGAAACCCATCCGCACCGGGCCCTCGATCACGTACGACGCCGCCTCCATCACCCGCGTGCGGCCAAGCGTGACGTCCCTCACGCAGGATCAGAAGAACCGCCTGGTACGGGCGATGCTGCTGCTCAAGGCAGCGCCCTCGCCATGGGATGCGCGCTTCTCGTGGTATGACAACTTCGTGTGGTGGCACCGCAAGGCGTTCGCCTGCGAGGTGGACCAGGCCCACATGCGTCCGGCGTTCCTGCCCTGGCACCGGCAGTACCTGTACATGTTCGAAAACGCCCTGCGCGAGGTGAGCGGCGACGACACCATCGCCGTCCCCTTCTGGGACTGGACCGACCCGGCGGCGACGCGGGTCATCTTCTCGGCATCCTTCATGGGCCCCGACGGCGACCACGCCCAGAACCACGCGGTGCTGCGCGGCCCGTTTCGGAAGGGCAAGTGGGTGCTCAAGGTGCGCGACCCCAAGCAGGAGGACCCGCTGCAGTACACGTTCCTCTCACGCAACCTCGGCTCGTGGGCGGGCTATACGTCGCTCCCCACCGTCGCGCAGGTGAAAGCCGCCATGGCCGCACCCCGCTACGACGTCGCGCCGTACAACGTGGCCTCGCCTGTGCGCACATCATTCCGGAACGCCATCGAGGGCTGGCGTGGCATGTCCGGCATGAAGTGCTGGAAGGGCATGATGGTGCCGGTGGCCATCCCGGGCAGCACGCAGCCCGAGGCCCTGCACAACGCGGTGCACATGTGGGTGGGCGGCGAGGCGGGACCCACCGACGATCGTAACGGCGGCACCATGACCCTGAACACGGCGCCCAACGATCCCACGTTCTGGCTGCACCACGCCAATATCGACCGCCTGTGGAGCCTGTGGGCGGCAGCGCACGGCAACGCCTACGCACCCCGCGGCACGTCCATCCAGGGGCAGAGTCTTGACAGCGCGATGTGGCCCTGGCGCCAGTCGGGGTACTTCGTATCGCCGCGCAGCGTCCTTGAGATCACACCGATGGGCTACGCATACGAGGATGCCCCGGCCGCGAAGGGCTGAGAGCGAGCGGCTGCCCCGTGGGGGTCCGTGGGGGTCCGTGCGCGCTCGCGGGCCCGTCTCCGGCCATCCCCCGGTCCATCCCCGCTGCTGAGGGGCGTGCCCGCGTCCATGTCCCGCCCACGGCGGCTGCCGACCATCGGGCGCGCGAACGCCCTGCGCCCGTGGCCGGGATGACGGCACCCCGGCCCCGAGTGCCTCGCTGCACGGTTGCGCCCAGCCCCCGCGCGCGGGTACCTTCGGTCCATGCGCGTGGGAATCCTCACCGGGGGCGGTGACTGTCCCGGACTGAACGCCGTCATCCGGGCCGTGGTGAAGGTGGGCACACGGCGCTTTGGGAACGAGCACGTGGGCGTCCGGCACGGGTGGCGGGGCCTGCTCGAGCAGGAGGCGACGGCACTGACCCTCCGCGAGGTGAGCGGCATCCTCGACCGCGGCGGCACGATCCTGAAGAGTTCGCGCACCAACCCGTTCCGTGACCCGGCGGCGGCGGAGGCCGCGATCGCCGGGTTCGCGGCGCTGGGCCGCGATGCCCTCGTCGTCATCGGCGGTGAGGACACCCTCGGCGCCGCCAACCGGCTGCACGCCGAACACGGCGTACCCGTGGTGGGCGTCCCGAAGACCATTGACAATGACCTGTCGGGGACTGACGTCACCTTCGGGTTCGATACCGCCGTGCACATCGCCACCGACGCCATTGATCGCCTCCATACGACGGCCGAGAGCCACGACCGCGTGATGGTGGTTGAGGTCATGGGCCGCCATGCCGGGTGGATCGCCCTGCACTCCGGCCTCGCGGGGGGCGCCGACTACATCCTCATTCCCGAGCGGACGCCCGATCTCGCGGACATGCTCGACTCGGTGCGCCGACGCCACGCCCGCGGCGTGGACTACTCCATCGTGGTGGTGAGCGAGGGCGTTGATCTGGGCGATGCGGGCGTTGAGGGGGACCTCGATGAGTTCGGCCATGCCCGCCTGGCCCGGCAGGGCGTGGGCGACCGTCTGGGCGTTCTCATCCGCGAGGCCACCGGCTATGACACGCGGGTCACCGTGCTGGGCCACGTGCAGCGCGGTGGCTCCCCCACAGCACGCGATCGCATCCTTGCCACGCGGTTCGGGACACGGGCCGCGGAGATGGTGGCCGAGGGCCGCTTCGGGCGGATGGCGGCCCTCCACGGGGACACCATCACCGATGTCCCGCTGGCCGACGCAGTGGGCACCCTCAAGACCGTGCCGCCCGCGTACTACGCACTGGCCGAGCCCTTCTTCGGGTAGCCGGGCATGGCCCCGGTGGCGGCCATGCCCGTGGGTCGTTCGCCCTCGGGACCCCGTGTGGCACATCGCCGGGGATGGGCATGCGCACACTGGCGCCCCCGAGACACGACACGCACGGAACGCCGTTCCGCAGGTTCCCCGGGCTGGGCACGCGACCGCATCGCTTCCCGGATGCGACGCCCCGGGACACGGTCCCCCGGGTTGCCGGAGGTGGGCACGCACCCGCGCCGCTTTCCGGATACGACGCCACCGGGAAGCGGTTCCCGGGGTTGCCGGGGGTGGCACGGACGTGACCGCGGGGCTTGATTCCCACGCGGAGGCCGGTGCTATGGTGCCCGCCCCGTGAGCAGGAAACTCATCATCTGCGAGAAGCCCTCGGTCGCCCGCGACGTGGCGGCGGCCCTGCCTGAGACGTTCTCGCAGAAGGGTGACGCCTTCGAGAGCGACCACTGGGTCATCTCGCATGCGGTCGGCCACCTGCTCGAGCAGATGGACCCCGAGGCCTACGACGCCCGCTTCAAGAAGTGGACGTACGGGGATCTTCCGATCATTCCGGCGGAGTTCCGCTATCAGGCCCGCGACGCGCGGGCCGCGAAGCAACTCGCCGCGCTCCACCGCCTGATGGCGCGGACCGACGTGACCGGGATCGTCAATGCCTGCGACGCCGGGCGTGAGGGCGAACTCATCTTCAAGTTGATCCTGCAGAGCGCGTCGGAGGCGGCGCGCGCGAAGCCGGTGGAGCGCGCGTGGTTCTCCTCGATGACCCGCACGGCCATCCAGGAGGCGTTCACCAACCTCCGCCCTGACAGCGAAATGCGCAACCTCGAGGATGCCGCCCGCGCCCGCAGCGAGGCCGACTGGCTCGTGGGGATGAACGGGACGCGGGCTGCCACGACCCGGGCGGGCTCCATCCGTCGCGTGCTCTCGCTGGGCCGCGTGCAGACGCCCACCCTCGCGATGATCGTGCGCCGTGACCTCGAGATCGGTGCGTTCACCCCGCAGGACTACTGGCAGGTGGACGCCACGTTCACGGGCGCCGCCTCCGACCTGCCGGCCTCGTGGAACGACGTGGCGGGTGCCCACCGCGACCGGCTGTTCACCGACACGGACGGGAAGACGTTCCGGGATCGCCTCAGCACGGCCGGGGCGGCCCAGGCGATCGCCGACCTGACCACCGGTGCCGAGGGGATTGTCAGGTCGGTCGAGACCCGACCGCGCACCGAGAACCCCCAACTCCTCTACGACCTCACGGCCCTCCAGCGGGATGCGAACCAGCGCTTCGGCTTCTCCGCGTCCCGGACCCTCGCCGCCGCACAGAGCTGCTACGACGAGCACAAGGTGCTGACCTACCCGCGCACCAGCAGCCGCTACCTCAGCGGCGACATGGTGGACACGCTGAAGGGCGTGGCCGCACGCGTGGGGTCGGCGGATGGCCAGTACGCCGATGGCGCACGGCAGGTACTGGCACTCGGAACGATGCCGCTCGGCCGAGTGGTCAACGACGCCAAGGTCACCGACCACCACGCCATCATTCCCACGGATGCCGCCCACGATCTCGGCCGCCTCGGCAGCGACGCCCGCCGGATCTACGACATGGTGGCCCGGCGCTTCCTGTCGGTGTTCCTGCCGCCGGCGCGCCTCGAGGACACCACCATCATCACCGATGTGCACGGGCACACCTTCCGGAGCAGCGGCACCGTCATCGTCGCGGCGGGCTGGTACGCGGTTGACGCCATGCGCCGTCACCGAGTGGAGAAGCACCCGCAGCCGGGGCACGATGCCAACGGGGACGACGACGCCGGGACAGGCGACCGCACGCTGCCGTCGGTGGCCGTGGGCCAGCGCCTCACCTGCGCCCGCGCCGCGGCCCTCGCCAAGAGCACCAAGCCACCCGCACGCTTCAACGAGGGCAGCCTCCTCAAGGCGATGGAGACCGCCGGCCGACTGGTGGACGACGACGAGGCCGCCGAGGCGATGAAGGACGCCGGGCTGGGCACGCCTGCGACGCGCGCCAACACGATCGACGGCCTGATTGACCGGGAGTACATCGAGCGCGAGGGCAAGCAGTTACGCGCAACCGACAAGGCCGTCGGCCTCATCACGATGCTCGGTGATCACCTGCTCACGAGCCCCGAGCTCACGGGCCGGTGGGAGCAGAAGCTGAACCGGATCCAGACGGGCGGTGGGACCCGCGCCGAGTTCGAGCGGGAGATCACGGACTTCACCCGGCAGGTCGTCCAGTGGTTCGCGGACAAGGGCCACGAGGACCTGCGCGTGGAGCGGACCGTCGTCGCGCCGTGCCCCCTCAACCGGCCGGACGGCGCGAAGTGCACGGGCAGCATCGTGGAGCAGCGCAAGAGTTACTCGTGCGACAGCTACCACGGGAAGGACGACCCCGGCTGCGGCTACACCCTCTGGAAGCAGATGGACAACCGCTCCATCACGCTCGATGAGGCCAGGGAATACATCGCCACGGGCGTCCAGTCCAAGGACCTCCAGGCCGCACGCGAGGTGCTGGGCCCTTGCCCCTCCGACGGCTGTGACGGCGAGATCACCGAGCGCGGGCGCTCATTCGGGTGCACCTCGTGGAAGAGCAAGACCGAGACCGGATGCGGGTACGTCATCTGGAAGCGCCTGCGAGGGCGACCGGATGAGGTGTCCATCGAGGAGGCCCGTCGCATGGTGGCACGCGGCGAGACCAATGCCACGCCGCCGCGCGAGCCCGTCGCCGCGTGCCCCGTGCCGGGCTGCGGCGGCACCATCGTCGAGCGCCCCCGGACGTACGGGTGTAACTCATGGAAGAGCCCGCGCAACCGCGGGTGCGGGTATGTCATCTGGAAGCGCCCGCGCGGGTCCGAGCACGATGTGACGGTGGCGGAGGCCACGGCGAAGATCGCGGCCGACCGGGCCGATCCGGATGCCGCCGGGCTGGAGGCGGTCGTCGGCCGGGGGGCCGCGGGCGGGCGGAGCGCGCGGGGGACGGTGGACGCCGACGGCGCCATCGCGCGACACCTCCTCGAGCGCGCCTTCTGGACGGGATTGGACGGCGGCGGGAAGGTGACCATCGAGGTGCCGGCGGGTTCCCAGCAGGGCCTGCCCGAAGCGGTTGCCGCAGGCCTGATCGCGGCGATGGCACTCGATCGCAAGCCCCTGCGCCTGTGGTGCACGGTGACGACCGACCCGGCGGCGGCCCGGTCCACGCTCGAGCAGCGGCTGGCCGAGCGCATCCGCAAGGCGCTGGCCCCGGCGTCGCGCCCTGCGGCCACCGTCACGGCCTGACATCATCGTCCCGTCGGGGCGCTCGGTCCCCGGACGAGAGGAGGGTGACATGGATGCCGACGAGGCGATCCGCCTGAGGCGCAGCGTCCGGTCGTACACCGACGCGCCGGTGGCCGACGCGGACATTGATGCCATTCTCCGGCTCGCGCTGCTCGCCCCCACCGGCGGCATGGCGCAGGCATGGAGCCTCATCGTCGTGCGCGAGCCGGAACTGCGCGAGGCCGTGGCCGGGATCGTGATCCGGGGCGGGGCCAAGTACTTCGAGACGGTGCGCCCGGCCGGCCCCGACGTGAGCCCCGACGAGCATGCCGAATGGGCACGCGGTTTCGCGGAGCAGGTGCTCGGCAACTACCGCTCCGTGCCCGTGTGGATCATCGGTCTGGTGGTGCCCCGGCATGCGTTCCCCGATGACCAGGCCGAGTGGGAGCGCGTGGCCGACCTGGTGTCGGTGGGATTCGCGATGGAGAACCTGTTCGTCGCGGCGCGGGCGCGCGGGCTGGGCACGGTGCCCACGGTCTTCCACTGGTACGCCGAGGACGACTTCCGGGCGCTGCTCGACATCCCCGGCGAGTTCGAGATCCCGGTCATCACCCCGCTCGGCCACCCCACGGAGTTCCCGGTGGGGCTGCCACCCGCGATGGCGGCCAAGCGCCGTCCGTGGCGTACGCTGGTGCACGATGACCACTGGGGAAACCCCCGGGCCTGACCCGACGACCACGGAGGAACTCTCGTGGAACACACCCTGAAGCGCAGGGCGGCGGCGGCGGCGGCGGCACTCGCCCTCATCACCGGCGGCGGCGTACTGGCCGGTTGCGGATCTGAAGCAGCACCGGACACCGCCACGGCGGCGTCCACAGTGGCAGAGGCCCCGCCGAACGGCGTCGAGACCCTTTCCGGGCAGGAGATCCTCGACAAGAGCCTGGCGGCCACCAGCGCGGCGTCGTCCGTGACGGTGTCGGGCTCGCTCACGCAGGATGGCCAGGCCGTCGCGCTCGCCCTCACGGTGGGCACCGATGCCGCCGGCGGTACCATCAAGGCCGAGGGCCTCGAGGTGGACCTGCGCGTGGTGGGTGGCAAGTCCTACTTCAAGATGAGCGGTGAGGCCCTCGCGAAGGTCATGGGTGAGAAGGACTCCCCCGGGGTCGTGAAGGCCGTGAGCGCGCTCATCGGCGACAAGTGGCTGGTGATGCCCGTGGACAGCGCCGGCGACTTCGAGGGGCTCAACCAGCTCGCCCAGAAGGACACCCTGTTCAAGGACCTCCTCATGTCGAATGGCAAGATCACCGTCACGGGCACGGGCGACGTCAACGGCGTACCCGTGGTCTTCCTCGAGAGCGCAGATGGCAAGGGCACCCTCGCCATCCAGACGGTGGGCGAGCCCTACCCCGTGCAGATCAAGGGTCCGGGCTCGGACGTGATCTCCTTCACCGCCTGGAACGCACCCGTGTCGGTCACCGCGCCGACCGACGTGATTGACATCGGGGCCCTCGCGGCGCTGGGCGACGCGAACTAGCCACCTGACCCATCGGGGTCCGTTCGCGCCGCGTGCGGGCCCCGATGGGTCACAGGCGATCGGCTTTACCAAAGGGGGATGCCCCCGCTGCCGGTGACCGCGCCGGCCGATGCGATTGCCCTGGAGACGCTGCCCTCCATGGGGAGACCAGCACGGGGTAGGCATACCCGGATACACATCAGGGGATCCGCACTCCGGCGCAGTTCCCCTTGATGTGCATCGTGCCCGCATGCGAACATGTGTTCGTATGATTGTCACGGCATACGCTCCGCTCTTCCCCCTGCGCATCGCCATCCTCGGTGCGCGCATGGCATGGGACAACCCCATCGCCCTAGGGCCCGTGCCCGGTGACCCGCAGGTCATCGGGGCGTGCACCCCCGCGGCATGGGATGACGGCGTGCGCCCCGGGACGGGCGTGGGCGAGGCCATGGCGCGCTGTGCGGCACTCGACCTGGTGGCGCCCGACCCGGACGCCGTGCGCGTGGCGGTGGACCGCGTGACCGCGCGCCTTGAAGGATTGGGCGCTGCGGTGGAGCCGCATGGAGGTCAGATGTGGTCATTCGCGGCCGATGGGCTCGTACGGCTCCACGGAGGCCTGCCGGTGCTCATGCGCCGCACGCGTGCCGCGCTGCCGGTGGGATGCGATGGGCGCGTGGGGGCCGCGCCCACGCCATTCCCGTCGCGCGAGGCCGCGCGCGGCGGCGTGGTGGTGCATGCGGATGAGGTCACGGGATTCCTCGCCCCCCTCCCCGCCTCGCGGCTGCCACTGGCTGCCGCCTCACACCGCTTGCTCGGGTCACTCGGGTTGCGCACGCTCGGACAGGTGGCGGCGCTGCCGCATGCGGCGGTGCTCGACCGGCTGGGGCGGGATGGCGAGCGGGCATGGCTGATGGCCCGGGGCGAGGATGCCGCACGGCTCAGCCCGCGCACCCCGCCCGAGCCCATGGAGGAGGTCATGGACTTCCCCGATCCGGTCGGCGCGCTGCCGGCCCTCGAGGTGGCCATGCGCATGCTCATCATGCGCATATGCGGCCGCGCCACCGGGCGGGGCCGGTCGGTGCGCGCGCTGGTGCTGCGCGCGCGCACCTGGGACGGCGGGTCGTGGACCAGCACGGTGGCCCTGCGCGAGGCCACGGCCGACCCCGCGCGCGTATGCATCGCCTGCACCCCCCGCCTCGGGCGCATCGGCGCCCCGGTCACCCGCCTGGCCAGCGAGGCCGACGCGGGCGGGCCACCGGATGCCGGGCAGATGTCGCTGGTGGCGCAACCGGATGATGAGCGCAGGCGGCGGGCGGCCGCGGCGATCGCACAGGTACGCGCAGCCGAAGGTGATGCGCAGGTGCTGGGGCTGGTGGAGATCGAGCCGTGGAGCAGGCTCCCGGAGCGCCGATGGGCACTCGGTCCCTACGAGGCATAGCCGACCCCGGCCCGGTGCGCGTGATTGCCTCCCCCGGGGGTGCTCCGCATGCCGTCATCACAGACGGCAGGCGCCGCCTCGTGGTGGCCGTGCGTGATTCCTGGCGGGTGCAGGACCGCTGGTGGACCGACGCCCCGGTGGACCGCTCCTACTTCGATGTGGTGCTCGAGCCGGGGCGCCCGGCGCTGATCTACCGCGAGACATCGGGGCAGTGGTTCCTGCATGGCTAGTCCCCCCTGCGCCGGGTTGCATGCCCGCCCGGCCTTCCGCTTCCCCGGCGGGGCTGCGGGCCAGTGGTTCATCCATGGCTAGCCCCCCCTACGCCGGGTTGCATGCCCGCTCGGCCTTCCGCTTCCCCGGCGGGGCTGCGGGCCAGTGGTTCATCCATGGCTAGCCCCCCCTACGTCGAGTTGCATGCCCACTCGGCCTTCAGCTTCCTCGACGGGGCCTCCCTGCCGGCCGAGATGGCCGGGCGGGCGGCCGAGTTGGGGCACCGGGCCCTCGCGCTCACCGACCACGACAACCTGAGCGGCGCGCTGGAGTTCGCCCACGCCGCCGCGGCGGCAGGAGTGCGACCGATGACGGGCGCCGAACTCACCGTGGCCCCATCAGAAGCCCTTATGACCTCTGGTGACAGGACCTCTGGTGACAGGACCTCTGGTGACAGGACCTCTGGTGACTCTCACCACGGGTCCCAAAAGCGGAAGGCGGGGATCGCGCATGTCACGTTGCTGGCGATGGACGCGCGGGGGTACGCGAACCTGTGCAGGCTCATCACCATCGCGCATGCGCACACCCGTGATTCACGCGATCGGCGGGCGGCGGATCCCCTCCTGCCCATGGATGCGCTGGCCCTGCACCACGAGGGCCTCGCATGCCTGTCGGGGTGCGCCCGGCATGGTCTGGTGGCCCGACCGCTGGCCGCGGGGCGGCGGCAGGCGGCCGAGGCGGCCCTGCGCGGTCTGGTGGCGATCTTCGGGCGCGGGCGCACGTGGGTGGAGGTGCAGCGGCCCGGCCTGCGGGGTGACCGGGCGCTGGTGCAGGCACTCGGGAACCTGGCGGCGCACGTGGGAGTACCCACCGTGGCAACGGGCGATGTGCATGCCCACTCCCCCCGCCGGGCGTTCCTGCAGGACGCCCTGGTGGCGATCCGCCACGGCCTCACCCTCGATGCGTCCGAGGAGGTACGGCGCGGCAACCGTCAGTCGGTGCTGAGGTCGCCCGCCGAGATGGCGGGGCGCCTGCACGAGAACCCCGGGGCCGTCGCGGAGACCCTGCGGCTGGCCGAGCGGGTGGAGTTCGACCTCACCCGTGACCTGAGGTACCGCTTCCCCGACTTCGCAGCGGGGCACCCGGGCGAGGACGCCGATCCCGCCCTGGCGCGCATCTGCGCGCATGCGGCCCGCAGCCGCTACCCCGGCGGCCCGCGGCATGACGAGGCCCTCGCGCGGCTCGACGAGGAACTCGGCCTCATCCGTCATCACGGGCTCTCCGGGTTCTTCCTGCTGCACCGCGACATCCTCGAGATCGCGCGCGAGGTGGCCCTGGAGGTGCGCCCCGCGGGATCGGCGAGGCGCGCCCTGCCACCCGGCCGTGGCCGGGGCTCATCGGTGGGGTCCATCGTCTGCTACCTCACCGGCCTCTCGCACATTGATCCGGTGGCGAGCGGATTGTTTCTCGGCAGGTTCCTCAACCGCGACATCCGGTCGGTGCCCGACATTGACCTGGACTTCCCGCGCGACGTGCGCGAGCGCCTCATCGAGGAGGTCGTGTGCCGCTACGGCACCGGGCACGCCGCGCTCGTGGGGGCCTTCCCCACCTTCCGGGCACGCATGGCCATCCGCGAGCTCGGAGGCGCCCTTGCGCTGCCGCCCGCCGACATCGAGCGCCTCGCGCGGCTGTCGGACGGCTGGTCGTCGGCCGAGTCCGTGGAGGAGGAGATCCTGCGCATGCCCGGTGGCGACGCCCGGCTTCGCTCCCGCCGATGGCGGGCGCTCGCCAGCCTGGCGCGGGAGGCCGCCGGGCTTCCCCGCCACCTCTCGCAGCACCCGGGCGGCATGATCGTGAGCGCCACCCCGCTGGTGGAACTGGTGCCCGTGGTTCCCGCCGCATTCCCGGGCCGCCAGATCTGCCAGTGGGACAAGGACTCCTGCGCGGACGCCGGCTTCGTGAAGATTGATCTCCTCGGCCTGGGGATGCTCACGGCCGTCGAGGACTGCCTTGACCTCATCGCGCGGGGCCACGGACGCGCACCCGACCTCTCGCGCATCGGCTTCGACGATCCCGGGGTGTACGCCGGGATCCAGGACGCCGACACCGTCGGCGTGTTCCAGATCGAGATCCGCGCCCAGAGGCAGAGCCTGCGGCAGACGCGCCCGCAGAACCTGGACGACCTCACGGTGCAGGTGGCGCTCATCCGCCCCGGGCCCGTGAGCGGCGGCGCCGTGCACCCCTACGTGCGCCACCGGCGCGCGCGCCGGCGCGATCCATCATTCCGCCCCCCGTACGACCATCCCCTGCTCGAACCGGTGCTCGAGGAGACCCTGGGCGTCGTGGTGTTCCAGGAGCAGGTGCTGGAGGTCGCGATGGCGCTGGCCGGCTTCTCAGCCGGCGAGGCCGAGGACCTCAGGCGCGCCATGAGCCGCAAGCGCAGCCGCGAGGCCATGCTGCAGATGCAGGAGCGGTTCCTGCGGGGTGCCCGCGAGCGCGGCGTCCCCGATGAGATCACGCACACGGTGTTCACCAAGCTCGTGGGGTTTTCGAACTTCGGCTTCCCCAAGGCGCAGTCCGCCGCATTCGCCGTGCTGGCCTACCAGAGCGCCTGGCTCCGGCGCCACCACCCCGCTGAGTTCCTCGCCGCGCTCATCAATGCCCAGCCCATGGGCTTCTACCCCCCGGCCAGCCTCGTGCGCGACGCCGGCCGGCGGGGCGTGCGCACCCTGCGCACGTGCATCCGGCACTCGGAGGTGGCCTGCACGGTGGAGGACGGTGCCGTGCGACTGGGCCTCACAATGGTGCGCGGGCTCGGCGCGGATGCGGCCGGGCGCATCGTGGGCGAGCGCGCCACGGGTGGGCACTTCGACGGCCTCGCCGACCTGATGGCCCGCACCGGGCTGCGCCCCGCGCAGGTGGCCATGATGGCCCGGGCCGGAACCCTTGACGCCTTCGG